>Ga0193751_1002507_pt1 | contig 11096 bp, 14 predicted proteins | sample L1c2metaG_FD_143050 | JGI IMG/M metagenome (GOLD analysis project Ga0193751, IMG submission 143050) | Soil microbial communities from a riparian zone of the East river system, Colorado, United States - L1c2 | ecosystem: Environmental > Terrestrial > Soil > Riparian zone | place: USA: East River...
TAGCGGACGCGCTGGTCGGCAACAGCCGCGGCAGCTTTCGGGGGAAAGCGGACATTGACACCCGTCGCTCATCGCGATCTCGATTTTACGAGTACACGCCCTAGTTTAAGGTTGGGTCCCCGCCGTCGCGGGGACGAGCGGATCAGTGAGGCCGACGCCTCACATCGCGATGTCCAGGCCAACATCGAGATTCTGGATCGAGTGGGTGAGGGCGCCCGACGACAAGTAATCGACGCCGGTTTCCGCAATCGCCGCCGCGGTCTCGAGCGTGATGCCGCCGGAAGCTTCGATGACGAGGCGGCCGCTCACCATGGCGACGGCCTTGCGCATGGATTGCAGATCGAAATTGTCGATCAGCACGACATCGGCAAGACCGACATCGAGCACCTCCTTGAGTTGTTCAAGCGAGTCGACTTCGATCTCGATCTTGACGAGATGCCCGGCGGCTTGTTTGGCGCGCTCCAGCACCGCCTTTATTCCGCCAGCGACGGCGATGTGATTGTCCTTGATCAGGATCGCGTCATCGAGACCGAAGCGATGATTGTAGCCGCCGCCGCAACGCACGGCGTATTTCTCCAGCGCGCGCAGTCCGGGCGTGGTCTTGCGGGTGCAGACGATGCGCGCCTTGGTATGCGCGATGCGGGCAACGAAGGCGGCGGTGGCGGTGGCAATGCCTGACAGATGACCGAGAAAATTTAGCGCAACGCGTTCGGCGCCGAGTATCGCCCGGGCATTGCCGAAAATAGTCATCAGATTGCCGCCGCGCTGCACCGGCTCGCCATCGCGCGCATGTGGAGCAACCGCGATTTCTGGCGCCAGCCGCAGGAAAGCCGCGGCGACCAGCGGTAAGCCCGCGATGACGCCGGCCCGCCGCACGACGACCGTGGCGCGGCCCTCCAAATCTTCGGGGATAGTAGCGATGGAGGTGATGTCCCCGGCGCGGCCCAGATCTTCTTCAAGCGCGCGGGTCACTGCCGCTTCGATTTCGAGCGGCGAAAGGAAAGCATCGGCGCGCAAGAGCGACATAGGAAGCGACATGGGAAAAGGCGCTGTAGGGCGGGGCGGCATTATCACTCCTTGCCGCGAAATCCATAGTCACTGCGGCGAATTATGGCAAACGCGTCCAAATTAAACCCGGCCGGCGCTGACGCTCCGCTGCAGCGGCGGAACAGCCATGCACTGGGCGATCCGCGAGCTGGCAATTTCCGTTTGGGACATCCAACCTCAACCCTTATGCTGCGCGGCTTTTCGAATCTCAGTTTTGCCGGGGCGATATGAGCGACGTTTCCAAAACCATTGCCACCAAAACCATTGCCAGCTGGCGCACGCCTGCGCTTGTCATCGGTTTCGGCAGCTTGATTGCGCTGATCGCGTTCGGGCCGCGTTCGACGCTCGGCTTTTTCCTCACCCCGCTGTCCAGTGCCAATCATTGGGGCCGCGACGTATTCGCCTTTGCACTCGCGTTGCAGAACCTGTTGTGGGGCGTCGGCCAGCCGCTCGGCGGAATCATCGCCGACCGGTTCGGCAGTGTGCGGGTGCTGTGCGGCGGCGCTCTGCTCTACGCGCTTGGCCTTGTGCTGATGGCTCATAGCACGAGTGCACCGATGCTCGACCTCTCGGCCGGCGTGCTGATCGGCTTCGGGCTTGCCGGCTGTTCCTTCCCGGTCGTGCTGGCGGCGCTTGGCAAGATCGTGCCGCTGCAATGGCGGTCGCGCGCGTTCGGTTTCGGCACCGCGGCGGGCTCATTCGGTCAGTTTCTTTATTCGCCGGTCGCGGTCGCGCTGATGGACGTCTTCGGCTGGCAGGAGACGCTGGTGATTTTCGCGGTCAGCATGCTCGCAGTGCTGCCGCTTTCGCTCGCTTTGGCGACGCCGCCGGAAGCCGCGCATTCCAGCGAATCGCAGTCGCTGCGCCAGGCCCTGAGCGAAGCGTTCGTCCACCGTTCCTATGTGTTGCTGGTGCTCGGCTTCTTCACCTGCGGCTTTCAGCTCCAATTTATCACCGTGCATCTGCCGTCTTACCTCGTCGACCGCGGGCTTTCCGCCCAGGTCGGGGGCTGGACCATCGCGACGATCGGACTGTTTAATATCGTCGGGTCGGTCACCGCAGGTTGGCTCGGTGACCGCATGCCGAAGCGCTATCTGTTGTCGTTCATTTATTTCGTCCGGGCCGCGGCAATCCTCGTATTTATTTCATTCCCGGTCACGCCGTTCACCTGCGTTGTATTTGGCGCAACGATGGGCCTGATGTGGCTGTCCACGGTGCCGCCGACCAACGGCATCATCGCTTTGATGTTCGGGACCCGCTGGCTGGCTACGCTCGCCGGGTTCGCCTTTTTCAGTCATCAGGTCGGCGGCTTCCTCGGCGTCTGGCTCGGCGGCATCGTGTTCGACCGCACCGGCTCGTATAATATGGTCTGGTGGCTGGCGATCCTATTCGGCGTGCTCTCGGCGCTGATCAATATGCCGATCGTGGAAAAGCCGGTCGCGCGCATCGCCGCAGTGCCGGCCTGAGCCAATTTTCGTCATGCCCGGCCCCGTGCCGGGCATCCACGACTTTCGTGTGTTAGAAGTTGCAAGACGTAGATGGCCGGGACAAGCCCGGCCATGACGGCCGAGTAATTCCATGACGACCTTCAAAGCCATCGTCATCGATAAGGCAGATGCCGGCCAGACGGTCCGGCTCACTGATTTCGACGAAAAAGATCTCATGGACGGCGACGTCACCGTCCGGGTCGAATGGTCGACGGTGAATTACAAGGACGGTTTAGCGGTTACCGGCAAGGCGCCGGTGGTGCGGCGGTTTCCCATGATCGCCGGCGTGGATTTTGCCGGCACGGTGGAATCCTCCGCACATCCGAGCTGGAAAGCAGGCGACCAAGTTATCCTCAACGGCTGGGGTCTAGGCGAGACGCATTTGGGCGCCTATGCCGAGAAAGCGCGCGTCAAAGGCGACTGGCTGGTGCGGCGCCCGGCGCGGATCAGTGCGCGCGAGGCGATGGCGATCGGTACCGCTGGCTATACCGCCATGCTAGCGGTGATGGCGCTGGAGCGCGCCGGCATCGATCCCTCGCGTGGTCCGGTGATTGTGACCGGCGCCGCCGGCGGTGTCGGCTCCGTTGCAGTCGCACTGCTCGCCAAGCTCGGCTATGCCGTCGCCGCTTCGACCGGGCGGCCGGAAGAGAGCGCCTATCTCAAGGACCTCGGCGCCAGCGAAATCGTCAACCGCAGCGAATTGACCGGGGCGGTACGTCCGCTCGCCAAAGAACGCTGGGCGGCCGGCATAGACGTCGTCGGCTCGACCACGCTTGCCAATGTGCTGTCCATGACTCGCTATGGCGGAGCGGTTGCGGCGTGCGGACTGGCCGGCGGCATGGATTTGCCGAGTTCGGTTGCGCCATTCATCCTGCGCGGCGTTTCGCTCCTTGGCATCGATTCCGTCATGTGTCCGTTACCGCTCCGGCAGGAGGCGTGGCGTCGGCTTGAGGCGGATCTCGACCGCGCCAAAATCGCCGCCATGGCGAACGAAATTGGCCTTGACGAGGTTATCGCCGCGGGCCGCCGTATCGTCGAAGGCAAGGTGCGCGGCCGTATTGTGGTAAAAATCGGGTAAACAGCTCGGATTTTTCTGCTAATTTCGGCCACGATGCGGGGCTCTGCTATGGTAAGGGGACGGTTAAGAAATGTTGTTAACATCGTCCTAGCTGCCGGGGTGGAGTGGTCGATGTCTGTGCGGTGGTCGCTCATCTGGGCGTGCGTGTTGATAGCTGGGTTCGCGGGGTTGGGCGGGATTGCAGCTGCCGAGGAGCTTGGACCGGAACAGGCGCGCGCCTTCGTTGTCGGCAAGCTGTTCACCTATACCTGTTTCGAGGGTACAGCGGGAATGGGCCGCATTTTTCCCGACGGCTCGGTGGTCGGCACAATAAAAATCCGGGGCCAAGGGCAGACCCGCTTCGCCGCTCTGCCGGCCGGCACGATCAGGGTCGACAGTCAATCAATGTGCGCGCACCTGACGGGTTTGCCGTTCACGCCGTGCTTCCGGGTGGAAAGAATCGATCACCGCAGCTTTCGCGGTTCGCTTGCCGGCTTAGGCTTTGCCTATTGCGACTTCTACCAGCGTAATCCGCGTAGCCAATTGGTCAGCAGCAGCTCCGAATCTGTTCCAGAAACGCCTGTTGCCACTGCGCGGCCGGCGCTGCGGCCATCGCTGGCGCAGTAGTAGGCCTGCGCGGCTCTATTATTCACTCCAGATCGAGCCGGAACGGCGCCGCTTCGGCGGTCAGATCGCCGCGTCCGATGTGTTCGATCGCGGCGACCATGCGGCCGTTGCGGCCGAGCAGCCGATCGGCGAGCGAAACGATACGGGCATTGGGCGTCGCGGTCGGTGAAGCGCGCCGGAGCGCTTGCGCAATGGTCGCCTCGTCGCGGCGCGGATTGAGCGCGCATACCGTTGCATAGGCGCTCGCCGTCGAGCGGCTGATGCCCATGTAGCAGTGCACAACCAGCGGCGCGCGGCGGTCCCAGTCGCGCACGAAATCGAGAAGGTCGGCGACGTGTTCCTCCGCCGGCACGATGTAGCCATCGAGCGGCGCCGAAATGTCATGCAAGCGCAGCCACAAATGATTTTCCGGCGCGATACAGGGCGGCCGCGCCACACGCGCTTCGTCGCCGATCAGCGACACGACATGCCGCGCGCCGGTCTGTTCGACCGTTTCTTCAAGCCGCGCCAGGGAACAAACGTGAATCATCGTCAGACAGGTTCGCTTTTCTTCTTTTGATATAGGAATCGGCGGTGGCGCAAGTGTGACGTGAGCGCGCGGCTGCACCTCTGGCTATACGCCGGCAAGCCGGTTGAACCGTTCGAGATAGCGCGCCTGCGCCGTCTCCGCGGGCCACGGCTTGAGGTAATCACGTTCCATAGCGGCGGAGAATTTCGGCGGACGGCCGAAGAACCGCCGTGCCTCGGCGGCATCGAAACCGGCCAGCCGGGTCGCTTCAAGGAAGGCGGCTTGCCGGTCGGCGGCTTTGATCAGCGCCTCGATTTGCGGCGGCGACTTGGGCGGCAGCCCAAAACGCAAGTGAATGGCGGTGAGCAAGCGCCGCTCAACCGCCTTATAGGCATCGCCGATTACTGCCTTGAACGGCGATATCATGTCGCCGATGACGTATTCCGGGGCGTCGTGCAGGAGGATCGCAAGCCGGCAACGGTCATCGAGCCGCGGCGTGCGCGCGCGAGCCAGCGCTTCGACAAAGAGCGAATGCTGCGCCACCGAGTAGATGTGCGCGCCATTGGTCTGACCATTCCAGCGCGCCACGCGGGCAAGCCCGTGGGCGATGTCCTCGATTTCGATGTCGAGCGGCGAGGGGTCGAGCAGATCGAGCCGGCGGCCCGATAACATGCGCTGCCACGCGCGCGGGGCGGGCACAGCACGGATCAGGCGCTTTGCCTGCTTGCCACGGCCATGCGCCCGCTGCACGGAAGGCGGCATCATCGTCAGCTACCGGCTTGCTGCACCGCCTCGTGCCGGTAGCAGCGGACGAGGTGATCGTTGACCATGCCGACCGCCTGCATGAAGGCGTAAACGATGGTCGGTCCGCAAAACTTGAAGCCGCGTTGCGACAGTTCTTTGGACATTGCGCGCGAGATCGCGGTCTCCGCCGGAACCTGACGCATACTGCGGTAGCGGTTGACCTTCGGCCGGCCATCGACGAAATCCCACAGCAATTTCGAAAATCCCGGACCCTTTTCCATCGCATCGAGCCAGGCGCGCGCGGAGCGCACCGCGCCTTCGATCTTGGCGCGATTGCGAATAATGCCGGCGTCCTGCATCAACCGTTCGATTTTGGGCGGCCGGTAACGGGCGATCTTTTCGGGATTAAAGTCATCGAAGGCGCGGCGAAAATTCTCGCGCTTGCGCAGGATAGTGATCCAAGACAAACCGGCCTGAAAGCCATCGAGCACGAGCTTCTCATACAGCGCGCGGTCATCGTATTCCGGCACGCCCCATTCCTGATCGTGATAGGCGATGTAGAGCGGGTCCGCTTTAGGCCACGGACAGCGCGCAAGAACCTCTGCGGGCGCTTGATCGCTCATTCGGCAGCCTTGATGTGGGGCAACGAAAACCGCGCCCAATCCGGTTTGACGAGGTGAATCGGCACGCCTCCTGCTGTGAGCGGCTCGGTTGCCTCGGCGACCCGATCGAGCCGTAGTAACGCAATGCCGCGGCCGCGCGCAGCGGAGCCCATAGTGCCGACTTGGCGTTCGCCCGCCGTGATAGCAACGCCATTTTCCGGGGCGCCGCCGTCATAACGTATCGGCACGGCGCGGGTGCGCGCGATGCCGCGATGCTCAATGCGCGATACCACCTCCTGACCAACATAGCAGCCTTTGGCAAAATCGACGCCGCCGAGCTGATCCATATCGGCTTCGTGCGGAAAGGCGTCGCCATAGGCGAAATCGATCCCACCGCGCGGCACGCCGAGACCGATGCGGTGCACTTCATAATCTTCCGCGGCGACCAGGCTCGCGCCAATCTCGCGGGCCGCGTCGGCGGCGCGATGCGGCGGAATCATTAAGCGCGTGCCCAGCGCCGGCAGACGGGGATCGGCATAGGACAAGCCATATTTGGCCGCAGGGGTACCGTCCCAGACCGCGAGCACGCCCAGAATTTCCGAAAGATCCTCGATTAGCACTTTGGCGCGCAATTTGTAGAGGTTGAGTTTGTCGAACAACGTCGTGTCCAATGCCCGCGGAACGTCGAGAAAAAATCCGCCGCCATCCGCGGACGGCGCCTCCGCCACGAAGAAGTCCGCAATGATCTTGCCTTGTGGCGTCAATAGTGCGCAGAACCGCGCAGTCCCCGGCGTCAGCGAGAGCATATCGGCGGTGACGAGGCCGTGCAGGAATTTGCGTGCGTCATCGCCGCTCACTTTGACCACGCCGCGGTCCGGCAGAAGGGCTGCTTTCATGAATTATGCCTAATTCGCCCGCCAGCAGACCGCAAGCCGCGGTCCGCTACCGGGCAGGGAGCGGGGCGGGTGTTGCGGCGCCTAACCGTCGGCTGGCGCAATGACGAGTTCAGGTTAAATAGGATCCGGATCTTACTGGCGCGATAGCTTGACCGAAAATTCGCCGTTGCGAATGCGCGCCCCGAGGTTCTCGGCATAACGTGCCGCCGGCTCTTCGCCATAGGTTGCGATCAGTTCGGCAAGGGCGAGGAACAGCGCGGTCTGGGTCAGGTAGTCGGCTTCGATGCCGTCATGGACTGCCTCGGCCCAGGCGTCCTGGAGATAGCCCAGCGCCAAGCGCTTCTGATCGCTTTCAGCCAAAACTTCACGAGGCGCAAGATTTTGCGGCGCTGTCGTCATCCGGGTCCCCTACCCAAGACGACAGGTTTAGCACGGCTGTTGCGGGGCTTTGAGGCCGAAGCTTCCGGCAGGGTTAATGCGGATGCCGAGCTCTAATTTGCGTAGCGCGCGGTGATATCGCGGGCGATCTTGGCGCCTTCCTCCAGATAACGGCGGATGACGATGTCGGCTGCTGGCGTGCAGTTGCGATAGGTTTGCTGAAAAACTCGATAGCCGCGATTGAAACTTCCAATCATCTGCTCGCGACGCGTTCCGCTTGGTGCTTCGGCATCGATTAAAGTTTGCGCCTCGCTCCGCCATTTCTGGCCTTCGTTGCTGTTGCAAATGCCGCGCAGAAAATGCAGCGCGCCGAGAATTTCGGACAAGCGCTGCAGGTCGCGGTCATAGGGCGTTGGCTGCTCTTGCACCGCCGGCTGCGGCGGCGCCGACGCTTGCGGCGGCAGTTTGGGCGTGGAAGGCGCCGACGGCCGCGGAGCCTGCCGGTATGGCGAACCCCCGCCGCCCCAGCTGTTGCCCCAGCCATTGTTGCCCCAGAATTGCGCCTGCGCCGGTGCGACGGCGAGGCAGAGCGTAAGCGCAACGGCCGGGACAATGCGAAATGCGGGCATGGTGGCCAACATAATGCAGATGAAACGCACGGCAAGCCTCATGATCGAGGGCGTTTAGCGCGCGAGCGCGAGGCGTTCGGCGGCGGCGGCGACGATCTGCGCGAGGCCTTCGGTCGTTTTTAGGTCCGCAAGCTCCTTGGGCTTTCGCCAATGCGCTTCGGCGAGTTCCTCGCTGAGCGAAATCTCGCCCTCGATCCAGCGCGCCGCGAAAGGCAGTATGACAAAATGGCGTTCGATGCGCCCGGCAGAATCGCGTGCGATCGCCTCACGAAATCCGACGAGTTCGAGTGGCGCGATCGCAAGCCCGGTTTCCTCGCGCACTTCGCGGATTACCGCCTCTTGCAACGTTTCGCCAAGCTCGACCACCCCGCCGGGCAGGGTGTGCAGCCCGTGCGCCGGCGGCCGGGCTCGCCGCACGATCAGCACCCGGCCGTCGCGGAATATCGCCGCGCTCACCGCCAGATAAGGCCGCGTTGGATAAGTTCGCGTGGGCTCGCCGTCGCGCATTAAAGTCTTGTCCGATCCGTCTTATATCAGGCTAGCGGATAGGTGAATTCGGCGAAGTAGGCCAACGAGGCAGCATGTGCGGACGTTACGTTATCTTCTCCACGCCGGAGGCGATCCGGGCGCTGTTCCGCTATGGCGAGCAGCCCAACTTTCCGCCGCGCTATAACGTAGCGCCGACGCAGCCGATTCCGGTCGTACGCCGGGTTGACGGCAAGCCGTCGTTTGCACTGATGCGTTGGGGCCTGCTGCCCTCGTGGGTCGAGGAGCCGAAGACATTTCCGCTCCTGATCAATGCCCGCGGCGAATCGGTGCTCGACAAGCCAGCATTTCGTAATGCCATGCGGCGGCGGCGTTGTCTGATCCCGGCCGACGGCTTCTACGAATGGCAGGCCGGCGCCGGCGGGCCGAAGCAAGCTTATTTTGTGCGTGCCAGAACAAGCGGCGAGGCGCCGCCGCCGCCGCTCGCCTTCGCCGGTTTATGGGAGACATGGACCGGGCCTAACGGCGAAGAGCTCGACACCGCCGCCATTGTTACGACAGACGCAAACCGCACTCTTGCGGCGATCCATCCGCGCATGCCGGTATTCGTGCCACCGGAGGCTTTCGATCGCTGGCTCGATTGCGATGCCGTGCCGCCAGAAGAGGCGGTGTCGCTGATCAAGTCGGCGGACGATGCGCTGCTTGAAGCCTATCCGATTTCGCCGGCCGTCAATCGGGTGGCGAACGATGCCGAAACGCTGATCGCGCCGCTTTCCGCGCAAGCTCCGTTCGGTCAAGCATCGCCATCACAGGCCAAGCCAAACAAGATCAAAAAATCGGGCGATCAGCCGACATTATTCTAGCTGCGCCGCAATGGCTGATTGAACCAATGCTCGGCCTCATAGCGGGTGATGCCGATATCTGCAGCCGCACGGTGATCGCTGGCCAGGAACTCGAAAAGTTCTCGGCGCTGCCGACGGCGACTGCGCCAGGTGCCGACGATATGGAACAAAGCACGGAAGATTCTAACGGCGCCTCTCGTCAGCGGGCGCCACGAGAACGATCGCCGCTCGATAAACGTCGACGTCACTTCAGCAAGAATGCGATCCGACATGATGCACTCCATCAGATATTTTCCTGTAATTTCATCGCTTGATCCGACCGACGCCACCCGATTACTGCATCGCATGTGACATTGTTCCGGCCGTGAACGGTGGTAGCTTCGCGGCACAGCGGGGAGGGGAGTATGGCGGCCACAAATTTGACTAGGCGGGTGTTGCTGGCTGGGTTGACAGCGGGGCCATTCGTCGGACCGGCGCGTGCGCAAGCCGAATGGCCGCAGCGCCCGGTACGCGTGATGGTGCCTTATCCGCCGGCCGGCGGCGCCGACACGACGGCGCGCATCGTCTATGCTCGGCTCAGCGAGAATCTTGGCCAGCAATTCGCGATCGAAAATCGCGGCGGCGCCGGCGGCGCGATCGGCGAGGAAGTGGTCGCGAAGTCCGCGCCGGATGGTTACACGATCCTGCACGACGCCACCGCGTTCTCGGTCAATGGGTCGCTCTACACCAATCTGCCATTCGATTATCGCAAGGATTTCGATCCGGTCTTTCTCGTCGCGCTGGTGCCGAACATTCTGGTCGTCACCCCTTCGGTGCCGGCGAATACCGTTGCCGACGTGATCGCGCTCGCCAAAGCCACTGCGGGCGGCATCGATATGGCGTCATCGGGCAACGGCACGCTGCAGCATCTTTTACTCGAATTGTTCCGGCTGCGGACCGGCATCACGATCAATCACGTGCCCTATCGCGGCGGCGGGCTGGCGCTGACCGATGTCATGGCCGGGCAGGTGAGATTCTTCTTCGCCAACGGTTCGTCCGCCGTCGGCTTGATCATGGGCGGCAAGCTGAAAGCGATTGCGCATACCGGCAAGGGCCGGCTCGCCAGCTTACCGGACATTCCGCCGATGTCGGACACGCTGCCTGGTTTTGAAGGCTATGACTGGAACGGCGTCTTCGTCCCGCATGGCACGCCCGCTGCGATCGTGCGCAAGCTCAACGCGGCGCTGAATACGGCGATCGTTTCACCGCAAGTGACCGCGCGTTTCACGGAACTGAATATCGAATCGCGGCAGAATTCGCCTGAGGAATTCCGCGCCTATGTCGAAGACCAGATGGCGCTGTGGAGTCGCGTGGTGAAAGAAGCAAACATCAAGCTGGGCTGACAGGGAAAGATGAGCGCCAATGAGCCGCCGCGCATTGCTGGGCCGGTTGCGCATCCAAGCCGCCCGCACGTTGCGCCGCCGCCCGGCGCCTGGGACACGCACGCGCATATCTTCGGGCCGTCCGCCAAGTTTCCGTACCAGCCGGGCCGTGGCTATACGCCGCCCGATGCGCCGGTCGAACGTTTCATCGCGCTCCTTGATCATCTCGGCTTTGCCAATGGGCTCGTCGTGCAGGGTAACGCGCATGTCTATGACAACAGCGTGGTGCTTGACGCGCTGAGGCGTTTTCCGCAGCGGCTGCGCGGCGTCGCCATCACCGATACGCGGATCAAGCCCGAGATCTTGCGCGACTGGCACGAGCGCGGCATGCGCGGCTTGCGCTTTCATCTGTTTCCGCAACGGCCGAATTAT
>Ga0193751_1002508_pt1 | contig 11095 bp, 11 predicted proteins | sample L1c2metaG_FD_143050 | JGI IMG/M metagenome (GOLD analysis project Ga0193751, IMG submission 143050) | Soil microbial communities from a riparian zone of the East river system, Colorado, United States - L1c2 | ecosystem: Environmental > Terrestrial > Soil > Riparian zone | place: USA: East River...
GGGGAAGGCGGCGTCGACTCGATAGCTGTAAATTGCATTTGGATCCACCGCCCAGCCGCTGATCATGGCTACCCGTTTGCGCGAGATTTTCTCAAGCATGCGCGAACGATTAGCGCTCGGCGGACAAATCAGAACTTTTCCGGCGACGTCGTTTGCATTATAGCGGACATACTTACAGAAGGGTTGGCCGAGCTGTTCATAAATGCGAGTCATTTGGAAAACGGAGCCGTGCAGCATTGGTATGAGCCCGGCACTGTCGAGCGAGCATAGAATTTCCTGCGCTTTGCCTAACGAGTAACCCAGTAGAACAGGGACTCCGCCATCGTCGATCGTTTCGTGGCAAAAAGCGACGATTTGATCCACCGCCTGCTCAGTCGGCGGAAACTGATAGCGCGGCAAACCAAACGTGGTCTCCATGATCAGAGTGTCGGCTGGCCGCCACTCAACCGACTCGGCGGATTTTCCCGGACGCAATTTGAAATCGCCGGTGTAAAGCAACGTCTGGTTTTCGGCAGAGCAAAAAAGCTGGGCCGAACCAAAAATATGACCCGCGGGCAGCAGGGTTACATCGACATTGCCCACTGTTCGTTTCTCGCCGAAGGGAAGCACGTGCTCTGCTCGCTTGCCTGGCAGCCGCGCGTGCAGCAAGCATGCGGTGCGTTCGGAGAGTATCACTTCGTCATGCGGCGCGAGATGGTCGCTGTGCGCGTGCGACACGAAGGCGAAGCGTTTCGCATCCCACGGATCGAGCCACAAATCCTGTGCGGGCAAGTAAACGCCTCGCACATAACGAACCTCGAGCATTGCAAAATTTAGCCGGGAATCGGCGGCAAGAAAACTCTCGGCAAATGGAGCTACATTGACACACCAGGCGGGAGCCGGTTTTATAAGGGAATGAAGATTGGGATTGCCCTGCTCGGCTTGGTACCACTGGTGAGTAGTTTCGCTCGAAGCGCCGAAGAACCCAAGTTGATCGCCAGAGTGATGCCGTTGCCGGTGGCCTTGGATTCAGATTTCCAGTTCCGAAAGACGAAACTTTATTTGTTGAACGAGAACACGCTTGGCCACGGAAAGGGTGCTCAGACCGACCAGACGGCCCAAAATGCTGGGAAGGGAGGAAAACTTTCGAACACGGCGCCTTCGAGTAAATCCACGACGGTGCAGGACGCGTCAATCACGTTTGAGCGGCAATACCGGCTCTTCGGTGCGGTGACCAAGCTCGATCAGCGCGAGCGGTTCGGAAATTATTTCGACTTTTTCTGGCGCGCTAAACGGCCGGCCGAGCTGACGCTGCGGCTAGAGTACCGCCAGGAGAAATTGCATGCCCACATCCAGGCACAGGAAGTTTCTTACCCAAATGCGCGGGGCAGTTACAAGACGGAGTTCAAAGTGGTGGGTGACGATTATTTTGATGACGGGCGCGTGATCGCGTGGCGCTGTTGTCTAATCGAGGGCGGCAGGATCGTAGCCGAGACCCATTCCTACACCTGGGAGTAGTTGTGTTCGGCCGGTTCGGTACGTTTGACAGCGTGGATGTCGATCCTGTATCTTTGTTTATTCAGCTGTGCAGTCATCAATTCAAGTTGGGGTGAACGGCCCGACCGTTTGGGTGAGAGTGGAGGGAAAAGGTAATTTCCTGAACAGCGGGAGCCTAAAAGAGTTCGCCCGGGAAATGGTTAACCGCGGGTATCGCGAGTTTGTCATCGATCTGGAAAATTGCGCGATGATGGATTCCACTTTTATGGGGACGATGGCCGGCGTGGCCTTACGTCTGAAGGAACTTGGACATGGCCATCTTCATGTCGTGCATTGCGGAGCACGCAGCCACGAGTTGCTTTCGGGTTTGGGTCTGGATCAAATCTTTAGCATTCATTCCAATGGAGCCACCGCGGCCAAGTTCGAAGAAATTAAAGAGAATGCAAATGATGGCTCTGCCGAGGCGAAGAAAAAAAACCAGGCAGAAACCATGCTTGAGGCCCACGAGGCCCTGTGTAAGTGCGCGCCGGAGAATTTGTCCCGATTTAAAGACGTCCTCGATTATTTAAAGCAAGATCTCCATCACGAGACAGCGGGGAAGTAAACGGCCGGCTCCGACATGTGGCCAATCCTTCTTTTTGGGCTGCTCATCGCGTGCCTTTCCGGGTGGGCTTTTACCGCGCTGCGCCAGATGCGCCGGATTCGGATGCTCGAGCGTTCGAAAGAGCAAATCCAAGTGGAAGAGACACTGGTTTTCGATTTCTTGCATGGGCTCGGCGAGGCGTTCACCGAAACGATTCGGCCGGCTGATCTGCATCGGCTGATCGTTGAAGGAGGCACCCGAATCCTCGATGCGCACGGAGGTGCCCTTTATCTGGCCGATCGCACCGGCACGAAACTTATGCCGGCGTTCATTTCCAAAGGCTGCCCGCCCCTGGCCGACGTTCCGCCTCACATTTTGCAACAAGCCGCGGCTGCTCCAGTCGCACTGGAAAGTTATCTTCGTCTTCACAATGTTGCCATGGGCGAGGGGCTGATTGGCCGGGTCTGGCAAACTGGGCAACCGGTTTGTTTGAACGACCTTTCGGAAGCGCCCGAGCTAGCGAAGCTGCGCGGAAGTTCCTTTGGCGCTGCTTCTGTGATGGTCGGCCCACTCCTCTACGGAAAACAAAACATGGGCGTTCTGGCACTGGCCAACGGCCCGACGGGTCGGGGATTTTCTCAGAGTGATTTTGTCGTTTTCAAATCGATTGCCGAGCAATCCGCGTTCGCACTCTACAATGCCATCATTTATTCCGAGGCGAACGAGAAGAAGCGACTCGATCACGATCTCGAGATTGCGCGGGACATCCAACGCATCCTGCTTCCGTCTGAAGCGCCGAGCATAAACGGCTTCGAGATTAGCGGGCTCAATGTGCCGGCGCGCCAGGTGAGTGGAGATTATTTCGATTACATCAAGGTGGACGACGAGCGCCTCGGCGTGGCAATTGCAGATGTTTCCGGCAAAGGCGTGCCGGCCTCGCTCATCATGGCGATCTGCCGCAGTGTTTTGCGCAGTCAGGCAGCGCAAAATCCCTCACCGTCCGATGTCCTGCAAAAGGTGAACCGGCAATTGTATCCCGATATCAAGGAAGACATGTTCATTAGCATGGCGTATCTCATTCTCGATCACGCGCATAACGGTGCAGTTACGCTCTCGCGCGCCGGCCACGACGCGCCGTTGCTTTACAAGCGGGCCTCGCAAACGGTCACGCCGTTGAAGCCGCCGGGAATGGTCGTCGGAATTGACAGCGGAAGTGTTTTCGACAGGTTAACAACTGACGTCGCCGTCCCTCTCGAGCGCGACGATTGCCTCCTTCTTTACACGGATGGGGTTACTGAAGCGCTCGATAGCGACGGAGCAGAATTCGGAATCGAGCGCACGATGCAGTCGGTTCGTGCGAGCGCGGAGAATGGCGCTCAGGCGATCATTACTCGATTGATCGACGATTTGCGAAACTTCGTCGGCTCAACTCCGCAAAATGACGACATTACCTTGATCGCGATCCGCAAGACATGAAAAAAATTCCTGTAACTGAATCGAAAGAAGCAAACCGGTCCGAGGAGGCGAAGCCAAGATCGAGTTCATCGCCTGAAAAACCGGCTGCCGTTCCAGGTGGAGCCGAGCAAGCCGAAGCTGAGGATCCAATGGCCTTGCAGGCCGATCTTGATCGGTTCCGAGATCTCGCGATGCGAAGTCAGGCCGACTTTGAGAATTACAAAAAACGCGCCAGCCGCGAAAAGGAAGAGGGGATCAAGTACGCAAATAAGGATTTGCTCGAGAGATTGGTCGCTATTGTCGATAATTTCGAACTCGGTCTGGACGCCGCGCGCGGCGAGAGCGAAAAATCGCCGATTTATTCCGGTCTGAGTCTCGTCCTCAAGCAACTGAATGACCTTCTGGCCGAAAATGGTTTGCGACCGATTGAAGCGGTCGGGCAAAAATTCGACCCGAATTTGCACGAAGCGATTGCGCATGAACCAAGTAAAGAAGTCCCGGAGGAAACTGTGATTCGCCAAACCCGCCGCGGCTATCGTTTCAAAGACCGCTTGCTCCGGCCCTCCAGCGTGGTGGTTTCATCGGGACCGTCAGAGTAGCGCTCGTTTGTCATCTCAAGCAGAGTGAAGGTCCTTATGCCGATTTGTTTTCGATCATGAGCACGAACTTTGCTTTTTGTTTTCGTGACTCATTTGCTTTTATCCGCGATATCTGCGTCATCCGCGCTTAAATAAATGGCCACGAAGAAGCGCGATTATTACGAAGTGCTTGGTGTTGGGCGAAGCGTGTCCGAGGAGGAGATTAAGCGTGCTTATCGCAAGCTGGCCGTCACATTTCATCCGGACAAGAATCCGGACGACCCGCAGGCCGAGGAAAAATTCAAGGAGCTCGGCGAAGCGTACGATGTGCTGATGGACGCGGACAAGCGCGCTGCCTACGACCGTTTTGGGCACGCTGCTTTTTCCCAGGGCAGCACTTTCCGTGGAGGATTCCACGATCCGTTCGACATTTTTCGCGAAGTTTTTGGCGAGGGCGGAATCGGCGGTGGAATTTTCGAGACGTTTTTCAGCGGCGGCGAAGCAATGCGCGGCGAAGATCGACAACGCGGTTCGGACCTTCGCTACGACCTGCAAATCACGCTCGAGGAAGCGGCGTTTGGCGTTGAGAAAGAAATTGAAGTCCGCAAACTCGATGCCTGCGACAGATGTAATGCCACGGGAGCCGAACCTGGGTCCCGCACAATCAGTTGCCCGGCCTGCGGCGGTCGCGGGCAGGTGATTAGTTCGCGCGGATTCTTCCACGTCTCGCAAACATGTCCGCGCTGCGGCGGCGTGGGCCACGTCCTCGATAAGCCTTGTCGCGAATGCGATGGTGAAGGGCGTGTGGAAAGAACCAGTCGCATCAAATTAAAAATCCCGGCGGGGATCGGCGATGGCTCGCGACTGCGTTCGGCGCGAAATGGTGAAGCGGGCACTCGCGGCGGCCCGCAGGGCGATCTTTACGTTGTCATTCACGTGAAGAACCACGAAATTTTTCAACGCGATGAGGACAATCTTTATTGTGAAGTGCCAGTTGCGTTTTCGCTTGCCGCGCTCGGTGGAGAGGTGGCTGTGCCGACGCTGGAAGGCCAGGCAAATCTGAAGGTTCCGGCTGGAACCCAGAGCGGTCAGGCCTTCAAATTACGAGGCAAAGGAATCGTCCACGTGAACGCGCGCGAACGCGGCGACCTGCTCGTCCGCGTGCTTGTCGAAGTCCCAACGCGGTTGAACGTCGAGCAGCGGGCGAAGCTCGAAGAGTTTGCAAACCTGTGCGGCGAGGAAAACACGCCAATCCGCAAAAGTTTCTTTGAGCGTGCGAAAGCATTCTTTCGCTAAGCTGGGCTTGACCCGGACTGGATGCACCGTTTTTATATTCTGCCGGAGAATTGGAATCCCGATGCGCCGGCTCTAACCGGATCGGAGGCGCATCACGCCAAGAACGTTCTTCGCATGGAACGCGGTGAGCGCGCAGTTCTCTTCAATGGACGCGGGCGCGAGATCACCGGGGAGATTGTCGAGCTTGGCCGGGACAAAATTAGGCTTCGCAAGCTACACGAGTCTGAAACGCCGCCGCTACGCTGCCGGATCGCGCTTGGTCAGGCGATTCCGAAAGGAAAAAATATGGACCTGATCGTGCAGAAGGCCGTGGAAATCGGAGCAGCGGAAATCGCGCCGCTTATTTCCCAGCGGACGATTGTTGATCTTGATGCAAAGGAGGCGGCTCAAAAACAGGCCAAGTGGCAGAAAACTGCAATCGAAGCGGCGAAACAATGCGGCCAGAATTGGCTGCCCCGGGTGCACCCACCGAAAAGGCTTGAAAATTTCTTTGCGCAGCAGAGCGCTGTCGACCTTCGCCTAATCGGCTCGCTCCAGCCGGATGCGCTCCACTTGAAAAGAATCCTCGCCGACTATGCGAACGAATATCCAGATCGTCCCCAAAGCGTCCTGATACTGATTGGTCCGGAAGGCGATTTTACGCCGGCCGAACTCGCGCTCGCAAAAAGTCACGGTTGTCGCCCGATCACACTTGGCCCTGTTATCCTTCGAGTGGAGACGGCCGCAATTTATTGCTTGAGTGTTCTTTCTTACGAGCTGATGTAGCCGTGCGCTATTTCTTGCCGCCGCGGCTGGATTCTAATTCAAGAGTGACTTTTGTGTTCAGTCGGTAGTTGGTAATCTTGCCGCCTTCTACCGCGGCGGTTATTTCCTTGACGTAGAGAGAGCGAATATTACGCAGAGTTTTGTTCGCTTCCGTAACTGCATTTTGCGCCGCGTCCTCCCAACTCTTCGACGATTCCGATAGCAATTCGATAACTTTGACTACTTTTGCCATAATGCTTTTCCTCCGTGCTTCTTCTTTCAAAATCGCAAGTCGCGGCTCGGGTGGCCGTGAATCGCTTCCCTCGTTGTCAATAAATGTAGGGCTTGGGAAGTTGAAAAGCGTTCTGAATTAACTCGAGGCGCGGCTTGGCATCATCGCTCAGAAGCACTTCGACAACGTCGAATCGGAAAAGAATGTCCGGATTGTCGAGCAATCGCAACCAGGCGAGGCCGCCGCGTGAAATTCGTATTTGTTTTTCTCGGTCGACCGCATCGATCGGGCGCCCAAAGTCTTCGCCCGCGCGCGTTTTCACTTCCACGAAGACGAGCGTGTCTCGATCGCGGCAGACAATGTCGATCTCGCCGCCGCGGCGACCACGAAAGTTACGGTAAAGAATCTTGTAACCGTGGCGGCGACGCAAAAAATGGCAGGCGAGTTTCTCACCGAGCGCGCCGCGCCGGAGATGCTCAGATGAGCTCTTCAAGAGCGAGAAGCGGCTGCGCCACCGGCTCGAACGAGCGGCGGTGGATCGGGCAGGGTCCAAATTCATGAAGCTTCGTCAAATGCAGTTGAGTCGTATAACCTTTGTGCTGGCCGAAGCAATATTCCGGAAAGTGTGCACAAAATTCACGCATCATCGCGTCGCGCGTCACCTTCGCGATCACACTGGCGGCGGCGATGCTCAAGCTCCAGCAATCACCATCAATGATTGCCGTCTGTGAAAATGGAAACGGAAAGACAGGTAGTCCGTCGATCAGGACATGATCGGGTGGAGCGGCCAGTGCGGTGACGGCGGCGCGCATTGCCTTGTGGGTCGCGCGCAATATGTTGATCTGATCGATCTCGATGTGATCGACTACTCCGATTGCCCACGCGATCTCGGGGTTTGAAATCAATTCGTGATAGATTTCTTCGCGCAACTCCGGCGCCAGCTGTTTGGAATCGTTTAACCTTCGATGGCGAAACTTTTCCGGGAGAATCACGGCCGCTGCCACCACCGGGCCAGCAAGCGCGCCGCGGCCTGCCTCATCGATGCCGGCGATGCGTCCGACGCCGCTGGCGCGCAAATTCTTTTCATAGCGAAATCCGCAGCGCCGATACATTGAGCGAGTTAATGATTGAGTTATTGCGGGGTTGAATCAATCACTAACTCACTCATTCTCTCACTGCCGTAGCCTCCTTGCCCTTGCGCCGGCGGAGATAATTCAGCTTCGCACGGCGGGCGCGGCCTTCCTGTTCGATCTCGATCTTGGCGATGCGCGGCGAATGCAGCGGGAAAACGCGTTCGACGCCTTCACCATATGAAATGCGCCGGACCGTAAACGTTTCGTTTAGCCCACGGCCCTTGCGTCCTATGACGATGCCGCCAAAGATTTGGATTCGTTCTTTGTCGCCTTCGACCACGCGGGTGTGCACGCGGACGCTGTCGCCAACCTTGAAGCTGTTCGCCTCGTTTTTTTGCTGCTCCTTTTCGATAACGTCGATGATGCGGTTCATAAATTGTTCTTCAGTTGCCAAAGCGCCTTCTTGGCGAGGGCCACGCCATGGACTTGGCGACAGCAGGCGAACATTTTCAATCGGAGACGCCAAAAATGCAAATGCAAGTCGCGACAAGGACGCAGATATCGATCTTGCCCTGCGGTTGTGATTGTCGCCCGGCTGAATATAATCGCTGCCTGCGGCGCCCGTAGCTCAACTGGATAGAGCGTTGGCCTCCGGAGCCAAAGGTTGTGGGTTCGACCCCCGCCGGGCGCACTCTTGTAAAAGCGACATTGTCCTTTCACGGAATAATTGAGTCTTCTCGCTGGAAGGCGAAATCAGCGGAAATTAGCCGGGAAGATGTTGAAAATTCGCTGTTTGCGGAGTGCGAAATCGCGGGGCGTTTACGGAATACTTGAGCACCTCTGCGTCCGAACGGCTTGACACCTTTACCGGCGGTTTTACGAGGGACGCCGGTCACGTTTGGACATCCTGTGGCTAAAAACAAATACTAAGCGAACGCTGCGTCAATTGAGACCCAGGACATTCTTACGGAGGACAACCGAGCGATTATGTCAGAGCTGCTGCAAAATTGATCACCATGCCAATTATTCGCCAAAGGCTCGTAGATTTACATTTAATGCTCCGGCGGCGGTCCGTGATCGTCGAGCAAAAGCAAACGTGTGATAGCTCAAAGACTACTTGAAGGCCGTATATGTGTAGGAATTCACGGTCCAGGAACCGTTAACCTTCGAACCTAGCGACACATAAATAGTACGGCCGTCGGTGGGAATATTATTTACCGTCTCCGAAAGCACGGTCACTTGGCCAGAGTTGTAAATATCGGCGCCATGTAGCGAACTACCCACAAAAAGGAAATAGGCTGTGGCGCTGCCCGCGCTCCAGTGAAAAGTCACGCTGGAAGAACTAAAAGTCGATCCCGGTGGCGGGGTAAGCATCACCGCTGGACCAGTTGTCGGTGTTGGTGTTGGAGTTGCGGTCGGGGTTGGTGTCGGTGTTGGTGTGACAGTAGGAGTAGGAGTCGGTGTAGGAGTGGGAGTTGGCGTTGGCGTCGGTGTACTGAGTAAACCAAAAACACCGACGCCGCTCGTGGTGCCAACATATACTTTGCCGTTGGCGATTGTTGGACTCACAAACTTATTGCTGCTGCCGAACTGATCGCGGTTATTGGCGGCCTGAGTGCTATTGTAGAGCTCCCTCGCCAAATTAGTCGCGTCGTACGCCCGTAGGACGGCCGCCCCACCGGAGCCCGGCTGTTCGGCCCAAACGATCGCGTTTAGAATTCCATTCGCCGAAATACTGGGAGTAGTTCCCGGATAGGAAAAGACAACGCTAGTGCTAGAGGTTGGCGTCGTTCCTAATCTCGCGTTAGTAAATGCAAAGGCCTTTAAGTGGTCGCCAGTGCCGCCTACGTAGAGCGTCCCGTTGAAGTAGGCTGGCGTAGCCCACAGGCCGCTCGCGGTGGCTCCTGGAAAATCTTGATAGATATTCGCGTTCGAATTCGAGTTGAATTTTCCCATATTATCCCGGTTCACGATATAAAGGTGGCCATCCTTCCCGCCGCCGACCGCCAGGTGTCGAGTAATGCCGCCGCTATCAGTCATATCTGGAAGAACCACGACGCCGCCTGAACCAAGATCTTGATCCACGTTCGATTCCGCGACCGTGTTAAACATCGTCCAATAATCGGCCACCTGGAGGGTGCTGTTCGCGGTGGAAATCTTGACGAAGCAATTCCCGAAATCGCTGTGATTGGGAAATCCATTCGCATCCAGGGCGGTCTCAAACGTGCCGTTGCCGGTCAATGCATACATGTTTCCGCTAGCATCAACAGCCGGCGCGGCGCCAGCGGCCCAAATGGAGCCCTCGTTGCCGTTTGGGACAAGGTCTATTACACGCACCCGGGACAGGCTGGTTTGGTCGTAACCGATGATCCAGCTGGTGTAGGGATCGATATCGCAGTGCGACGACCAGGTTGTGTAGACAATTCCGTTATTCAGCACGAGCCCAGGCCGCTCTTTGTATTGCTTCGGATCGAAAAACACGTTACCGCCGCTGCTGTTAGCTCCGCTCCCGGGATAACTTGCCGCCACATCGACTGGACTGCCGGATTGCTCCGCGCCCGTCACCAGATCGAGTGCGTACAAACGCTGGAAATAATTTCCGGAACTGTTTTTGCTCATCGCAGCGACGTAGATTGTTCCGTTCAAGCCAGCGTTTCGATCGATCAGGGGTGTCGCGGTAATACCGATCTCGGGCGTGATTTGCGAACAGCCGCGGTTATCAGACGGCGTCTCCCCCGCCTTGAGAAGAGAAACCTGCCAGAGCACTGCGCCATTGCCGGCATCGCAGGCATAAACGGAGTCGTGCTCGGTCGCAATGTAGATCGCGTCGTGAACGCCCTTTCCCGGAATGGTGAGATTTGAAACGTAAAGCGGTTGCGCGTAAACCTGCCCGTCGGTGGAAATGACGAAAAGCTTGCCGAACTGATTAACATTAACGTTCGACAGCGTGAGAATCGTCTCGCTCAGATTCTGGCCGGTTCGCGCGCTGTCGTTGTGCCAGGTAACGACGTCCACCGCGAAAATGGCCGGCACCAAAGTGATCACCGATAGAAATGAAGCAAGGTTTCGAGGCGAAACCATCTTAGCGGGTAGCACGCTCGAAAAATTAGCATGTCACGCACCGGTCGCGAGTAAATTTGTCTCGCCTGGAAATAAATCGCGTTCACCAGGCGGAGCGACTCCAAGACGCTTTGGTAGGTGTCATCAGGCATCCGCACCGTCACTTCCGCATTCCAAAGCGAGATTTAGGCTCCCAAAGGAATAACCGCTTAAATTAGGGCACCTACCCTACGAGCTTTACTATTACATTTGCGGCGAGATCCAATTTGGACATGCCGAAATGACTCAAACACTCAGCGAGCTGTCAAATGAGTGATTTGCAATTCACTACATCGCGACCTGTTTTTACGCCAACGCTTCGATCCGACTGAGCAAATCCTTCTTGCTCGTCATCCCAGTGACTTGGTCTCGGAGCTGTCCGTTTTTGAAAAAAAGCAGAGAAGGGATGGCGCGAATGTTGTACTTGAAAGAAAGACTCTGATTTTGGTCCACGTTCACTTTCGCGACTTTGACGGCGTCCGCTTTTTCGCGAGCGATCTCGTCCAGTAGGGGTGCAATTAACTTGCATGGCCCGCACCATTCCGCCCAAAAATCGACT
>Ga0193751_1002509_pt1 | contig 11086 bp, 6 predicted proteins | sample L1c2metaG_FD_143050 | JGI IMG/M metagenome (GOLD analysis project Ga0193751, IMG submission 143050) | Soil microbial communities from a riparian zone of the East river system, Colorado, United States - L1c2 | ecosystem: Environmental > Terrestrial > Soil > Riparian zone | place: USA: East River...
CGTCGAGCTCCAGGATCTCTCGCCAGATCCGAGTGATCGCACCCTCGATCGTCGTCATGTCGACGGACGCGGCTCCGTGCGACACTCGCCCCGTTCCTGCGGTTCGCCCACCGCGCCGATGCTAGCGTCCGACGGTATTCTCAGCGCAAGGGGCAGTGTACGCGCGAGACAAGGCCGAGTGATGAGCGGACAAGTGGGCGATGCGTGGCGTTCCGCCGTGCGCGCGCAGGTGGCCGAGCGGCGATTCGACGATGCATGGCGGACCGTGCGCACGGAGCTGCTGAGCGGGGATTCGACGGCTGCGTACAGCGTCGCGCGCAACGTGCTGAGCAGCTGCGAGCGGGCCGGCTTCGCGCCCGCGGCGAAGCGCCGGATCAGGCTTGCCGTCCTGTGCACGTTCGAGGCGGCCGAGCTCGCGTCGACGCTGCGGATCGCCTGCCTGGCGCAGGGGATCGACGCCCAGCTGTACGTCGCGCCGTACGGGCAGGTCGAGCAGGAACTGCTCGGGCCTGGTTCCGGGCTCGCTCGCCACGAGCCGACGCACGTGCTGCTCGCGCCGACGACCGCCGATCTCGGCCTCCCCGAGCTCGCGCCCGACGGCGACGCTCAGCGCCTTGCCGGCGCCGCCGCCGACCGCTGGCCGAGCCTGTGGGTCCGTCGCGACTTCGGCGCAACCGTCATCCAGCATGGCTTCGTCGTGCCCGACGAGTCACCGGTCGGCCACCTGTCGATGCGACTTCCGGGTAGTCGCGTCTCGCTCGTGCGTGAGGTCAACCGCCGGCTCGCCGAGCGGGCCGGAAGCGACGTGCTGCTCGTCGACTGCGAGCGGCTGGCGGCGCGGATCGGCAAGCGACACTGGATCGATCCGCGGCTCTGGTTCGCGGCTCGGCAGCCGTTCGGCGCCGAAGCGCTCGGGCTGCTCGCGCGGGAGACCGCGGCTGTACTCGCGGCGCAGCTTGGACTCGCGGCGCGCTGCCTTGTCCTCGATCTCGACAACACGCTGTGGGGCGGGATCGTCGGCGAGGACGGTCTCCACGGGATCGAGATCGGCGAGGGGCCCGCGGGCGAGGCATATGCGGCCTTCCAGGGGTACGTCAAGGCGCTCGCGCAGCGAGGCGTTGTGCTCGCCGTCGCCTCGAAGAACGATCGCGCGTCGGCCGAGGAGCCGTTCCGGCAGCTGCCGGCGATGCGCCTCAAGCTCGACGACTTCGCGATATTCGTGGCCGACTGGCGGCCGAAGTCCGAGCAGATCGCCGAGATCTCGGAGACGCTCGGGCTCGGGCTCGATGCGCTGGTGTTCGTCGACGACAACCCCGCGGAATGCGCCGAGGTGGACGGCGCGCTTCCGGACGTGACGACGATCTGTCTCGACGGCCACGTGTCCGAGCGCGTCCGGACGCTCACCGGCACCGTCCGCTTCGAATCGGCAGCGCTCTCCAAGGAGGATTCCGAGCGGCAGCGCTCGTACGCGGCGCGCGCCCAGGCCAGCGAGCTGCGGCGCCACGCGGCGACGATCGACGAGTTCCTGAATTCGCTCGAGATGCGGGCGCGGGTTCGCCGCCTCGACGACACGACAATCGACCGCGCCGCCCAGCTGACGCAGAAGACGAATCAGTTCAACCTGACGCTACGCCGTCACACACGCGCGGAGATCGAGCGGATCGCAGCCGATCCGCAGTCGATCTGCCGGACGCTCGAGCTCGACGACCGGTACGCCAGCCACGGGATCATCGGCCTCGGCTTCGCGGTCCCGGCGGGCGACGAGCCGCTCGTCGCCCTGATCGATACGCTCCTGCTCAGCTGCCGGGTGATCGGCCGGACGGCGGAGATGCATCTGCTCGCGCATCTCAGTTCGGCGGCGATCGACAATGGCTTCATCCGGATGCGAGGCGTGTACGTGCCAGGACAACGAAACTCGCTCGTCGCCGACCTCTACCCGCGGCTCGGCTTCGAGGTCGCCAACGGCGACGGCGACGGCATCGTCGAGGCCGGCGGCGGCGCGTGGGAGTACGACCTGAGCACGCGCGGGCCGATCCGCAGCTCCTTCATCAAGGACGAGGCGTGATCCGCGACGACAGCTTCGACCAGGCCTTCCTCGAGGTCTTCGAGGACATCTTCGGATGGGGGATCGAGCTCACGGACGAGATCGGCCCGCACTCGCTGGAGGCCTGGGACTCGCTTGCCCAGATTCGGCTCGTCCACGAGCTCGAGACCCGGTTCGGCCTCCGGCTGCCCGACGAGGCGCTGCTCGAGCAGCAGAGCGTCGGCTCGCTCAAGGAGCTGGTCCTCGCCAATGCGCAGTGAGCGCGAGCTGACGTTCGCGCAGGACGACATCGACCTGTTCGCCGAGGCCAGCGGCGACCACAACCCCCTGCACGTCGAGCCGGAGCTCGCGGCACGCAGCGCGTTCGGCTCAACGGTCGTCCCGGGCGCCCTGCTCGCGATCGCGATGCTCGGGACACTGCCCGACGACGCGGCGCGGAGCGTGCGCTCACTGCGGCTGAGCTTCTCGGGGCCGGTGCTCCCTGGGACGACGGTGGCGGTCAATGTGGGACCTTCGACGCGCGCACGCGGCGCGTGGGAGCTGGCCTTGACCGGCCGCGGCAAGACGCTGGTCCGGATGCGGGCTCGCGTCGCGCGTGCCGACTCAGTGCTCCACCAACCCGGCGATCGCGACGCGCGCGCGCTCGCCGCGATGCGGACGGCGCCGGCGGAGCCGTCGATCGCCGAGCTCGTCGATGCACCACCCCGGTTCGTCGAGTATCGGATCGGCGACGAGCTGCAGCGCGTCGCGGCGCGCTGGGGGGCCGAGTCGGTCGCTCCGGCCGTGCTCGAGGGGCTCGCGTGGGCGAGCTACGTCGTCGGCATGGAGGTTCCCGGCCGCCACGGCCTGTTCTCGGGTCTCGAGCTCGGCGTCGGCGAGGAGGCGGCCGACGGCGTGCCCGCGCCGGGCGCACGGCAGGAGCTGACGGTCCGCGATTACGACGACCGCACGGGCCAGCTTCAGATCGACGCCCGGCTGGTGACCGCCGCGGGGACGGCGCGGTGCGTCGCCGCGATCGAGTGCTTCGAGCTCGTCGACACGGGCGACCCCGACCCGGCGGCGCTGGCGCCGGCGGCCGCAGACGCCGCACCGGCCGGTAGTCGCGGACTCGTCGCCGTGATCGGCGGCAGCCGCGGGTTCGGCGCGGCGCTGACACTTGCCCTGCTCGGGCACGGTCACCGCCTGAGGGTCACCTACGCGTCCTCGGGCGACCACGCCGAGCGGCTTGTCGCGCTCGCCGGTGCCGGGCGCGACGCGATCGCCGTCGATCGGGTCGACGCGCGCGACGCCGAGGCGATGGAGGCGCTCGCGGCTGAGCTGCGCGCGGCCGGCGAGCGCCTCGAGGGGCTGGTGCTCAACGCCGCCCTGCCGCCGCTGGCGATGGGGCTGACGGCCGCGTCGGGCGGCGAGCTGGCCGCCTACCTCGCCGACAGCGTTCGCCTCGCGGCCGTGCCGCTCGGCGCGCTGCTGCCGCTCGTCGACCGCGACCGGGGCTGGATCGTGTTCTGCTCCTCGTCGGCCCTCAGCGCCCCGCCGCGCGACTGGCCGCACTACGTCGCCGCCAAAGGCGCGCTCGAGGGGCTCGCGGGCTGGGTTGCTCAGAACGCGCCGGGGATCCGGGTCGTCGTGCTGCGGCCGCCGAAGATGCGCACGGCGATCACGAGCACGCCCGGCGGCCGGCTCGGTGCTGCCTCTGTCGAATCGGTCGCGGCCTGGACCGCTGCGCGCCTGGCCGGCGAAGACCTGGACGCGGGCGTGACTGTGCTCGAGCCGAGCCTCGCTGAAGTGAGGGCTTGAGCAGATGGCGGCGACCGATTTCTGGAGAGGCCTGACGCCGTTCAGCGAAACGTTCACGTGCTACAGCGCGGCGATCGCGACCTGGATCGCCTACGCCGACGATGCCTGGCCCCGAACGCTCAACCCCGGCCTCTGGCTGACGCTCACCGAAGAGGCCGACGACCTGTTCGGCTTCTCCTTCTTCCGGCCGGGGCTGCGCGCCGAGCTCGGGCTCGTGCGGACCCAGGCCGACGACGACGCGGCCGGCACCGGCGTCGACGCGGTCCTGGCCGAGCTCGAGCACAGCGGGCGTGTGATCGTCGCCGGCGACGGCTTCCGGCTGCCGTGGCACGTCGCCTACGGGCGCAAGCACGTGCCCCACTGGTACGTGATCGTCGAAGGGCCGACGATCATCGACCCGTTCGCGTGCCGCAACGAGCTCGGCGTCCAGAAGGAGTACAGCGCGCCGGTCGCGCTCCCGGAGCTCCCCGAGCTGGTCGGTGCGCTCCCCTCGGGCGATCCCGTCTACGAGCTGCGGGAGTCGCTCGGGCTCGGCGACGATCTAGGGCCGCGCGGCGCCGGGTCGCCGCAATGGTTCGTGCGCGCCGACGTCGGGCCGATTCGTGAGCCTGCCGGCCTTCAGGGCCCCGACGCCGTGCTGCGACTTGCCCGCCACTTCCGCGAGCAGGGCGGCGAGCCGCGTGCGTACCGCCAGGCCGACGACCTCTGGTCGATCGCGCGCCACCGCGCGTTCCTCTCCGTGCAAACGCGCGCGACGGCCGAGCGCACCGGCGACGCCGAGCTGGCGGCATGGGTCGGCGAGCACGCCGAGCCGCTGTCGAAGCGGTGGGCCCACATGGCGCCGCTGATCATGCAGGCGACGCTCGCGCTCGGAGTGGGGCGCCCGGTGTCCGACAGCGTGCCTAAGACGCTCGAGGCGATCGCCGATCTGGAGCGCGATGCGGCGGGCGCATTTCCCGGCGACGACAACACGGGTAGCATTTGGCGTTCAGGGGGCTGATACCGAGGGCGGTCACAGCTCGACGTCCCTTAGAACGGTGGGGAAAGTGTCAACGCAGGAGACCCAGACCGAGACCGTCGGTTACCGACTGTCGCCCCAGCAGCAGCTGCTGGCGCTAACGGGTGGGACCGCAGCGGTTCAGTGCGGGGCGCTGATCGAGAGCGGAGTCGATCCGGAGCAGCTGCGCGCCGCCCTCGTCGAGGTCGTATCCCGGCACGAGATCCTGCGGACGCGGTTCGTCAGCCCTCCCGGCGTGCTCGGTGCTCAGATGGTGATCGGCGACGAGCCGGCGCTCGAGTGGTCCGTCGAGACCGAGCCCGCACCCGACGGCGCGCGCGGGCTCGAACGCGTGTTGGCCCGCGATGCGCAGCGCGGCTTCGCGCTCGACCGCGGTCCGCTGCTCCGGGCGGCCTTCCACGGCGGTGTCGACGGGCCCGGGCTGCTGCTGCTGACCGCCGCGGCGATGTGTGCGGACACCGCTTCGCTGCTCGTCGTGCTCGACGAGCTCTGTGCGCACGTCCGTGGCGAGATCGGCGGCGAGGATCCGATCCAGTACGCCGACTACGCCGAGTGGCGCCACGAGCTGCTCGCCGACGCGGCTGAGGATGCGGAGCGGGGGCGGGCGTTCTGGCGGGATGACGCGGCCGATCGTCCGGCGCCGCCGCGGATCCTGTTCGGCGAGCTGAGCGCAGCCGCCGGCGCCGCCGCGTCGGCCGTTCCGCTCGACCTCTCCGGCGTCGACGGCGAGCAGCTGCGCCGCGCTGCGGTGACGGCCGGCGTCTCCGTCCCGCAGTTCCTCGAAGCCGCGTGGCATGCCCTGGTCGCACGGCTCGCGGGCGCGAGCGAGATCCTCGTTGCGGGCTGGTCCGACGGCCGCGCCCAGCCAGACCTGGCCCACGCCATCGGCGCCTACGAGCAGCCCGCCCCGATCCGCTCGCGGATCGAGGACGACACGAGCTTCGCCGAGGTGCTCGACCAGGTCCGGCGGGCACGCACGACCGCGACACGCTGGCAGGACTGCGCCGACGCCGATGAGCTCTCCGCGCTGACGGCCGGCGCCGGGCTCGGCTTCGCGGTGTACTCGCCCGGCCGGGCGCCGGAGCCGGCGACCTCGATCGTCGCGCTCGGGCCGGTCTTCGCCGCCGTGCCGCTGCTGCTCGTCGCGCGGATCGCGGACGCGGAGCTCGGCGGCGAGCTGCGATACGCCGCGGGGACGATCTCGCAGGAGGATGCCGCGGAGATCGCGCGCTGCTACGCGATCATGCTCGCAGGCACCGTCGGCGATCCGTCGCAGCCGGTCGGCCGGCTGCCGATCGTCGATGAGAGTGAGCGAGCGGAGCTGATCGCCGCCGCGACCGCGGGCGCCCTCGCGACGCCGCCGGCGCCGGTCCACAAGCAGTTCGAGGCGCAGGCGGCGCGCGTCCCGTCGTCGCTCGCGCTCGCCGCGGACGCGTCCGGACATACGGCGCTGTCCTACGCCGAGCTCGACGCTCGGGCAAACCAGCTCGCCAACCACCTGATCGCCGCCGGTCTCGAGCCCGGGGCTCGGGTCGGCCTGTGCATGGAGCGGACGAGCGCGACGATCGTCGCGCTGCTCGCGATCATGAAGACCGGCGGTGCGTACGTCCCGCTGAACCACGAGCATCCCCGGGCGCGCCTTGCGCATCAGCTGCGCGACGCCGACGTGCGCGCGCTCGTCACCGAGAGCCACCTGCTCGAGCGTCTGCCCGAGTTCGACGGTGCCGTCTGCGTCGACCGGGATGCCGTGGCGATCGCGTCGCAGCCGGCGGCGAGTGCGGGCGTAGCGAGCTCGGCGAGCGACCTCGCGTACGTGATGTACACGTCCGGGTCGACCGGCACGCCGAAGGGCGTCGCCGTCACGCACGGCAACCTCGCGAACTACTCCGCGGCGATTGCCGAGCGGCTGGGGATCGATCGGCCCGACGCGTTGCGGCCGCTGGCGTTTGGGGTGCTCACGGCGATCAGCACCGACCTCGGCAACACTACGATCTACGCCCCGCTGATCAGCGGCGGCGCGATCCACGTGATCACGCCCGAGGGCTCGATGGACGCGCAGGCGCTCGCAGGTGAGCTGGACGGCGCCACGCTCGACGTGATCAAGCTCGCGCCGTCGCACCTCCAGGCCCTGCTCGCCTCCGACGACGGAGCCGTGCTGCCCGCACGCTGGCTGATCCTCGGTGGCGAGGCGCTCACCTGGGAGCTCGTCGCGCGGATCCGCGGCCTCGGGCCGAGCTGCCGGATCCTCAACCACTACGGCCCGACCGAGGCGACCCGGACCGTCCCGATCGGGATGCCGCTCGCCGGGGCGCAACTCCACGTGCTCGACCGCCATCTGCAGCCGTTGCCCGCCGGCGTGCCCGGGGAGCTCTGCATCGGGGGAGCCGGCGTCGCCGCCGGCTATGTCGGCGCCGACACGAGCGGTGAGGCGCGGTTCGTCGCCGACCCGTTCGCCGCGGAGGGTGGACGCCTTTACCGCACGGGTGACCGGGCGCGGAGGCTCGGCGACGGAGCCGTCGAGTTCCTCGGGCGGATCGACGACCAGGTCAAGATCCGCGGCTTCCGCGTCGAGCCTGCCGAGATCGAGGTGGCGCTGCTCGCTCACCCCGCGATCAGGCAGGCGGCGGTCAGCCCCGAGCAGGACGACCACGGCGTCCTGCGGCTCGTCGCCTACCTCGTCGCCTCCGAGCTCCCGCCGCTCAGCGAGCTCCGGGCGTTCCTCGGCGAGTCGCTGCCCGAGTACATGATCCCGTCGGCGTTCGCAACGCTCGAGGCGCTCGCGTTCACACCCAGCGGCAAGCTCGATCGCAAGGCGCTGCCCGCGCTGGCCGCGGTCCAGATGCAGCGCGAGGCCGAGTACGTCGCGCCGCGTGACCCGGTCGAGCAGGAGATCGCCGAGATCTGGAGCGAGCTGCTCGGCGTCGAGCGGGTCGGCGTCCTCGACGACTTCTTCGCGCTCGGCGGCCATTCGCTGCTGGCGACCCAGGTGATCATGCGGATCCGCCGTCTCCACGGCGACGTGCCGCTGCGCGCGCTGCTTGCAGCCCCGACCGTCGCCACGCTCGCCGACGCAGTACGCGCCGCCTCCGCGGACACGTGACCGACATCGAGTCGCTCTCGCTCGCCAAGCGGGCGCTCCTCGAGCGGGCGCTGCGCGAGCGCCGAGCCGCGGCCTCAGCCCAGACGACGATCCCGCGACGGCGGGAGGGTGGCCCGGCGCCGCTGTCATCCGGCCAGCAGCGGATGTGGTTCCTGCAGCAGTGGGAGCGCGACGCCCCGACGTTCAATGGCGCGCGGGCGCTCCGGCTGCGCGGCGCGCTCGACGCCGCCGCGCTCGAGCGCTCGCTGCGCGAGATCGTCCGGCGGCACGAGACCCTCCGGACGGTTGTCGCCGACGGCCCCGAGCCGCGCCAGATGCTGCTCGACGGCTGGTCGTTCGCGATGCCCGTGATCGAGCCGGAGGCGAGCGTGGGCGATCGCGAGGCCGCGGTCCGGCGCCAGCTGCGCGAGCTCGCCCGCGAGCCGTTCGACCTCACGCGCGATCTGATGCTGCGGGCGACGCTGATCGCGCTTGCGCCCGACGAGCACGTACTGCTGCTGCGGCTGCATCACATCGCCGCCGACGCGCACTCCGACCGCGTCCTCTTCACGGAGCTGTCCGAGCTGTACGCCGCCGATCGCGAGCGCCGCAGTCCGCGGCTCCCGGAGCTGCCGATCCAGTACGCGGACTTCGCCGTCTGGCAGCTCGCGCGTCTGCAGGGAGCGAGGCTGCAGGACCTGTCGGAGTACTGGGGGCGGCAGCTGGACGGGGCACCGCCGCTGCTGCGGCTGCCGACCGATCGCCCGCGGCGAGCGGTCCAGCGCCACGAAGGCAGCCACCACGAGCTCGCCCTCGGCCGGGGACTCGGTGATGAGCTCGTCGCGATCGGCCGCGACCAGGGCGCGACCTTCTTCATGGTCATGCTCGCGGCCTTCTCGACGTTGCTGTACCGCTGGAGCGGCGAGGAGGACATCGTGATCGGCAGCCCGATCGCGAACCGCAACAACGTCGAAGTGGCCGGGCTGATCGGCTTCTTCACCAACACGATGGCACTGCGGACCAGGCTCGGCGCGAGCCCGTCGTTCCGCGAGGTGATCGCGCGCGCCCGCGCGACCGCGCTCGGCGCGTACGCGCATCAGGATCTGCCGTTCGAGAAAGTCGTCGAAGTCGTGCGGCCGAAGCGCGACCCGAGCTACAACCCGCTGTTCCAGGTCAACTTCAGGGCACAGGGCAGCGAACGCCCGGCGCTCGAGCTCGCCGGCCTGGAGATCGAGCCGATCAGCGTCGACATCGGCTTCTCGCGGTTCGACCTCGCGCTCGAGCTAGAACTCCGAGCCGACGCGCTCGCCGGCTACGTCGAGTTCGACCGCGACCTGTTCGACCTCGAGACGATCGTGGGACTGGAGCAGGATCTGCGGGCGCTGCTGACGCAGGTGACCGCCGATCCCGACCTGCCGATCCTGGCGATCGAGCTCCCGCACGGCCGCCGATCGGCGCACACACCGGCGGCGACGAAGCGGATCGGCCGCCGATCCGCCCGCTGACCGAAGCGCTGCTACTGTTCGATCACTCATAGGGGCAGAGCACGAGCGAGGGATCAGGGGGCCTGACGAGATGCAACGACATGGCCTTCCGCAGCTGGACGCGGCGCCGGCGCTGACGTGGGGTAAGAGTGGATAGAACAGCCGATAGCTTCCAGGTTTCTCCTCAACAGGAGGCACTGTGGGTCGCCGAGCCGGCCGGCCCGGCCTCCCGGGTCCAGGCGGTCGCCGCCCTTGCGGGCCCGCTCGACGTCGCCGCACTGGAGGCCGCGCTGCGGCAGGTGGTCGCGCGCCACGAGAGTCTGCGGACGACCTTCCTCCACCAGACGGGGCTCCAGATCCCGGTCCAGGCCGTGAACGAACACCTCGATCCTGACTTCCGGACTGCGCCGCTGGACGGCGCGGCCGCCGGCGAGCTCCAGCCGCAGGTCGAGCGGCTCGCCGCACAGGAGCTGCTCGCGCCTTTCGATCTGACGGAGGGGCCGCTCGTTCGCGCGCTGCTCGCCACGGACGGCGGGAACACCCACCGGCTGATCATCTCGGTCTCCTCGCTGTGTGCCGACCCAGCGTCGATGACGCTGCTCGTCGGGGAGGTCGCTGCCCACTACGCCGGCACCGGCGAGGTCGTGGAGGACCCGCTCCAGTACGCCGACTTCTCGGCGTGGCAGCGCGAGCTGCTCGAGTCCGACGAGGACGAGGCGAAGTCAGCGGCCGGCTTCTGGGAGGCCATTGCGCAGGCGCGGACCCCGTCGCTCCCGTTCGCGGTCGAGTCGGCGGAGCCGTTCGTGCCCGCGCATGTCGAACTCGCGCTCGACGACGCACAGATCGAGAGGATTCGGTCGACCGCCGCCAGGTACGGCGGCGATGCGACGGCGTTCGTGCAGGCAGCGTGGCACGCCGTGATCGGCCGGTTCGCCGCCGAGGAGGCGGTCACGATCGCATCGATCGCGAACGAGCGCCGTCACGCCGACCTCGACGGCGCACTCGGCGCGTTCGCGCGTCCGGTCCCGATCGAGACGGCCGTCGGCGGGGAGAAGACGTTCGCCGAGCTGCTCAGCGAGATCTCCCATGCCCGCGCCGATGCGCTCGCGTGGCAGGACTATGCCCACGTCGATGCCGGCTCGCGCCTCGCCGTCGGGTTCGTCGAGTGCGAGCCGTTCAGCGGGCAGGTCGGCGAGGTGGCGTTCGGATTGACCCACACCGCCGCGGGCTTCCCGTCGCTGCGTCTGTGGCTGACGTGCACCGCCGGCCCGGGCGCGCTGCGCTTGGCGCTCGACTTCGACCCGGCGTCGTACCCGCGCGACAGCGTCGGACGGCTCGCCGGCGCGCTGCAGCGGACGCTTGCCGGCGCGGTCGAGGATCCGGGCGTCCGGATCGGCCGGCTGAAGCTGGTCGGCGACGCAGAGCGCGCGCAGCTGCTCCTGGAGTTCAACGCGACCGAGACCGCGTTCGGCGAGGCGTGCGTGCACGAGCTGATCGCGGCAAGGGCCGCGGCCACGCCCGGCGCCCACGCGGTTGCCGACGAGCACGGAGCGCTCACCTACGGAGAGCTCGACGCGCGCGCCAACCAGCTCGCACACCGGCTGCGCCGCGACGGTGTCGGCCCTGACGTCGCCGTCGGCCTCTGTATGAGCCGGAGCGCCGAC
>Ga0193751_1002510_pt1 | contig 11085 bp, 11 predicted proteins | sample L1c2metaG_FD_143050 | JGI IMG/M metagenome (GOLD analysis project Ga0193751, IMG submission 143050) | Soil microbial communities from a riparian zone of the East river system, Colorado, United States - L1c2 | ecosystem: Environmental > Terrestrial > Soil > Riparian zone | place: USA: East River...
TGTATTTCTGGTAGGCGAGCAGTTTCATGCCGCCGGCTCCGACAAAGGCGAACGCCAGAATTCCTTGTGCAACCCATAACGCTAAATTCATCGGGTGTTCCTTACTGAGTTCTTCCAATGAACTGACCGGCGAATCGAACCAACGCATGTAAAAAATCTGCTGCGTGGGTGCTCGCCGATCATCCTCTCCCCTCATCCGCCGACGGCCCATAGATCGCTGGCACGCTCGCCTCGTTCAGCCGCAGATACACCGTTAGCTGTCCACGATGGTGCGCCATGTGATTGAGCACACCGTCGCGGATCGCCTCATACCGCGTCTGTTCGCTCATCACCTTTCCCGCATAGAGCATGCGCCACTTGGTGTTCAGCAAGCGATCGTCCGTGGTCTTCTGCAAAACCTCGCGTCCCTTTTTCAGGCTCGCCTCGAACTGACCGATCAGATCGGGCCGCGTCTTCCACTCCTGCCGCTTATAGTTCGCCCCACCCGGCGGATTGATGTCCAACTCGTCCATGTTCACGACCATGTCGAGCCAGCCCGGAGTGTTGGCAACAATGGTCGCCAGATAACCCAGCGACATTGACTTCGGGTGCGGCTTCCAGTCGTTCTTTCCTTCCGGAACCCGCTCCAGCGTCTTGCGGATCCCGACCGCTTCGCGGTCAAGTTCAGCCAGCAAAAGTTCGGTGATCTTCATCGTGTGTTCCATGGTCCGATTTTAGATGAAGTTCTAGTCGGGCAGGCTGGGCGGGCTGGCAAACCCGGTTGCTCCTTTTCGACGGAACCACCCCAACTGAGGGTGCCCCACTTCCCGCAGTAACCGGTTACATATAAGCTGTCGGGATTGTGATCAAGCCTTCAATCTCTGCTCTCTGTATTGTGTTTGCGTTTGCCGGTGTGAGCGCGTAGACGCCTGCCTGGCAGCCATCCCCGGGACATACCCAACTGCCGATATGGCCGGGTGCAATGCCTAATGCGCAGCCTGTCGCAGGGCCGGAAGATACTGCGACGGTGAACGACCCGCTGGTCGCCGGCCGGCTGTGGGTTCAAGTGGGCCACGTCTGGTGGCCTACGATGACGGTCTATTCGCCAAAGGGAAAGAATACGGGCGCTTGCGGTTGTCGTGTTTCCCGGCGGGGCTATTGGATTCTGGCCATCAATCTCGAAGGCACCGAGGTTGGTGACTGGCTGACGTCCACGGGAATCACATGTGTGCTGTTGAAGTATCGTGTCCCGGGCGAGCACCTGTCTCCGAGATCGGGACCATATCCGAATTCACCGATGGCGTTGGAAGATGCCCAGAGGACGCTTGGGCTAGTTCGCTTTCATGCCAGAGTGGCACATCGATCCGCACAAGATGGGAGTGCTCGTGGAGAATACGTCGAAACCTTTCGAGCTGAATCCATAGGTTCCTGTGACCAGCCAGACGCCTCCCACGTTCTTGCTGCAAGCGGAGAATGACCCGATAGATGATGTAGAGAACTCGCTTGTTTACTATGCTGCGCTGAAGAAGGCCGGGGCTTCCGTAGAGATGCGTTTGTATTCGCACGGCGGCCATGCGTTTGGCCTGCGGCCCACGAAGCTTCCGATTACGGGATGGCCTCAGTTGGTAAAGACGTGGCTGACGACGATCCGAATGATTCCTGAATGATTCGCCTTGCGCCTCGAATCCCTGGCTACGCCCCCCGCACTACCAGGCCTTCCGCATCAGCCAGTTTGGCCTGACTCTGATCAAACGTATAGAAATCCTCTGCTCCCAATACAAGCGCCGAAGCCACATGCAGTACGTCCAAAGCGCGCGTACCAAATCGCGCCGTTTGGCGAGTTGAAATCAACGAGGCTTTGTGGAGCATTTCGGCGCTAAAGGGCTCCATGTCGAAGAGGGAATTGGCGAGGTCCTTCCTGAAGGAGCCAATGGACGCCTTGATTTCCGCACTCCTCAATTCACGGCGAAACTGACGCTGCCAGATCGCGTTCTCCAGCTCGAACTTTGTCAGGGGTGTCGTTAGCAAGGGAAAACTTGCTGAACGAATCAGGGGCAGCGCCTTCGCGGTATTCGAATCCACGACATATACGGAAAACAGAAAACTGGTATCCGCGTATGCGCTCAAAATCGATCTCGGTCACGAGCGATAAGCTCAGCCCCGGAAACGTTCAACTTGCGGTTTCCGTAGATCTTTCTAAGGCGGCCTTCGAAGTCGGGTAACTCGATGCGATCCTCATTCTTAGCCGGGACCAAAGTAGCGATTACGCGTTTGCGCTTCGTAATCTGTATCTCTTGGCCCTGCCGCAGCAAGTCCTCCACTTCATGAAACCTATAGCGAAGATCGCGCACCGATGCCTTCGTCATGTGATACATTGTAGCATCACATTAGAAGAAATCAATACATACATTTCCAGAAATGATGGCTCTTGTAATAAGGAGTCAGGCGCAGGTTGCCCCTTGCCTACCGCGCCAGTAGCACTGCATCAAGCGGGTACTTTCTAAACCCCTGCGAAACTCGCCGTCGGCTCCCTGCCTGCATCTTTAATTCATATCTGCCGGGCAGCTTGCCGCCACCCACTTACCCGTATAACTCGCATGCCCGTTCATCGTCTGGCCGTTACCCGTCAAAACAATTGCAAACGATCCAGTACCGTTTTCCGAGTCAAGCACATGAATTGTGCCGTGGGCCTCGGCCGTCATCCCCATGTTCTTGCCCATCTCGCACGACCTTCCCTCTACCTCCATGTCGGTGCTCGAAGACTTCAGAACCGTCCACGCGCATTTTTCTCCGGATCCGTTGCCCCACGGATTGCTCCTCAAGTCCTTCTCCTTCACACACGATTTGTAGTTCACGGGCCGCCCATTCTTCATCATGGCCGCCATCTGTGGTGGAAGCCCGGTCCAGGTGATAGTCTCGGTCATTTGCCAAAGACCTGTTTTCACGTCCAGCGGATGCACGTCTCCCGCGGCCGTAGCCAGCGAAGCCGCCAAACAAGTCACCGCCACTGCAATTGCCTTTCTCATGTCGCCCTCCTCACAGGCTTGAATCCAAGACGATACCGCGATATTCAGAAAAGTCAACCATCTCCAATCCTCGCCTGTGGAACATTGCGCCGAGAGGGTACAGTGATCCCCGTGAGCCCGGAAGTTTCCCCTCTTCTAAAGCGCGCACGTTCGCTTCCTGCCGATGAACGCGCAGCGTGGCCAACACTCTCCTTGACAGCCTTGATCACCCAGATGATTCGGTAGAAGTAAAAGAAGCGTGGGAGAAAGAAGTTGCCCGCCGCATGAGGGATTTGGATGCCGGCCGAGCAGTTACCGTCCCCTGGGAAGAGCTGCGGCTTCAGCTTCTCGCCACACTGAATGAGTGCTAGCCGCGTCGTATATCACGAGGGAGCAGCCGCAGACGTAAGAAGTGCCCTCGTTTGGTATGAAAACCGAAATCCTAAAGTTGCCTTGGACTTCATCGAGGAACTCAATCGCGCGGCAGCGCCAGAACGCTGCCCGTTTGGAAGCAACCAAACCCGCCGATTCCTGCTGTGGCGATTTCCATTTATTATCATCTATTCGCACAAGGAAGAGGTAGTCACAATCTGGGCTGTCGCCCATGGAAGCCGTCGTCCTGAATATTGGGCGGAGCGGTTTTGATTGTCGAGCCTTGGCCCAAATACCTTACTGATCATGTTCGCCTTCCTCACAGGCGCCACCGGATTCGTCGGCAGCCATGTCGCTCGCGCCCTGGCTGAACAAGGCGCCGACCTCCGCTTGCTGGTTCGCCAGAACAGTAATCTCAAGAACATCCAAGACCTCAAAGCCGACCTCTTCACCGGCGACCTTCGCGACCCCGCATCACTGGAGAAGGGAGTCTCCGGATGCGACGCTATCTTCCACGTCGCCGCCGACTACCGCCTGTGGGTCCGCGATTCCAACGAAATGTACCGCGCCAACGTCGAAGGCACCCGCGCCATCCTCGAGGCCGCGCGGAGCAACAACGTCCGCCGCGTGGTGTACACCTCGAGTGTCGCAACCATGGGATTCACCCAAAATGCTCTCGCCGATGAGAACTCGCCAGTGTCGCTCGCAAACATGATCGGCCCCTACAAGCGCTCCAAGTTCATGGCCGAGCAGGTCGCAATCGAAGCCGCCCGCCGCGGTCTGGACGTAGTGATCGTCAATCCCTCGACGCCCGTGGGCGAGCGCGACATTAAGCCCACGCCATCCGGGCGCATCGTCGTGGATTTCCTAAAAAAGAAATTCCCTGCCTACGTGGACACCGGCCTCAACCTGGTTGACATAAGAGAATGCGCCCGCGGCCATATCGCCGCGCTGGAGAAGGGAAGGGCCGGCGAACGCTACATCCTAGGCGGCGAAAACCTGACGCTGAAACAAATCCTCGACAAGCTGGCCGCAATTACCGGCCTGCCCTCGCCCACCATCCGCGTCCCCTATGTCGTCGCGCTAGCCACCGGCGTCGTAGATGAAATAGTTACCGGCCGCATCCTCGGCCGCGAACCCCGCGCCACCATCGACGCCGTCCGCATGGGCCGCAAAAAAATGTTCGTAACCTCCGCCAAAGCCGAGCGCGAATTAGGATGGAAAGTAGTCGCGGTAGATGATGCCCTCCGCCGTGCCGCCGATTGGTTCCGCGCCAATGGCTATGTGTAATCTGTACCTCAGAGGCTGTGGAGCGACGGGCGTCCCCGCCCGTCCACGATGAACCTTGAGATTAAAGCGAGTTTGCTTTGGAGGTGTGCGATTGCGCTTTGAAAGGACACGGCTTCGGCCGTGCCGTGATGAAATATATTTAACTCTGTCATTCCGAGGGACGTTGAATCCTTCGCAAAGCGAAGGGTTCAACGCAGTCGAGAGGCTGCCTTGAGGGACTGACCGCGAAGCTGAAAGGAGTCGAACGGGAACCTGCTGTTCGCCTACAGCGCCCTAACTGCCGAAGTTTCCAAAATGCCCAGATTCGCTATCATCGCCGCGCTCGACCGCGAACTCCACCCGCTAATAAAGTCCTGGCCGTCCACCCAACACGATTCCTACACCTTCCACGAAAGCTCCTACGCCGTCGCAGTCTGTGGCGGCATCGGCGCCGAATCCGCCGGCCGCGCCGCCGAAGCCGTAATCGCCAAATACTCTCCTGATCTCCTTATCTCCGCCGGAGTCGCCGGCGCGCTAGTCGCAGATCTGCAAGTCGGCGCCATAATCTTTCCCGCCACCGTGATCGACTCCCAAGACACCAGCCGCCACGAAACCGCAATTCAGGCGGCCCCTGTAGGCAACACCGCCGGAGGACGCACGATCCTGATCACCTACCCCGAAGTTGCCACCGTCGCGCAAAAACAGCAACTGGCGAAATCCTACGGCGCCCACGCCGTGGACATGGAGGCCGCCGCCATCGCCCGCGCCGCCCAAACTCACAATCTCCCGTTCATCGCCGTAAAAGCCATCTCCGACGACATAAACTTCGAGATCCCCGAAATGTCCCGCTTCATCAGTAATGGCCAATTCGACACCATCCGCTTCGCCCTTCACATCGCTCTCCGCCCCTGGCTATGGCTGCGAGTCATCCGCCTGGCCCGCAATGCAAAGATCGCCTCCGAAAATCTCTGCGCCTGGCTGCGCGAAAGCGCCCTGACTAATACAATAGTTCCAGGCAGGATTACCGAGCACAAACCCTGATGGCCATCGCACAATCAACCCCTAGCCAGGCGCCAGGAAAAATCCCGGCCACCATGCTGGCAGCCGTCTATCGCGGCGTGAACAACGTCCGCCTCGAAACCGTTCCCGTCCCCGAAATTGGCCCCGGCGAAATCCTGGTCAAAGTCCATACCTGCGGCATCTGCGGCACAGACCTCAAAAAGATCGCCACCGGCTCACATTCCGCGCCGCGCATCTTCGGCCACGAAACCTCCGGCACAGTCGCAGCCCTCGGCGCGAAAGTAAATCAGTTTTTCCCCGGCGACCGCGTGATGGTTTTCCACCACATCCCCTGCGGGCAGTGCTACTACTGCCGCCACAAGACTTTTGCCCAATGTGAAACGTACAAGAGGGTAGGATGCACCGCCGGATTCGAACCTTCCGGTGGCGGATTTGCCGAATACGTCCGGGTCATGGACTGGATCGTAGAAAAGGGCGCCGTTCGCATTCCCGACGGAGTATCGTTCGAACAGGCCTGCTTCGTAGAGCCGGTGAACACCTGCCTCAAAGGCATTGAGCGGATGGCACTTGCAGCCGGCGACACCGTCGTCGTCATCGGCCAAGGGCCGATTGGCATCATATTAAGTGTACTTGCGAGACGGGCAGGGGCTAGGGTAATCACTTCCGATTTGTATGCGCAGAGGCTTACAATATCTAAAGACTTCGGACTCGAAAATTCCATTGACGCTTCGCGCACCGACCCGGTTCAGGAAGTGCGCAGGCAGACAGAAGGTCGTGGCGCCGACGCTGCAATCTTAGCAGTTGGGGCCAACAGCCTGATTAAGACCGCAATGGATGTGGTTCGGCCTGGTGGTAGGGTTTTACTGTTCGCGCAAACCCAGCATGGCGAAGCAGTATTTGACCCGGCGGCAGTTTGCGTTGATGAAAAGACGTTGATCGGGTCGTACAGTGCCTCGGTAGATTTGCAGGACGAGTCCGTCCGGTTCGTGATGGGTGGAGAGATGAATTTGGAGCGGCTGGTCAGCCATCGTTTTCCGTTGGCGCAGGCCACCGAAGCGCTGGAGTTGGCCGCCCATCCCCATCCGGGATCGATGAAGATCGTGATTCAGTCAGAGTAGTTCGCGGGAAAGGCAGCAGTGAACGGAAAGATGACAGCAGCCGTCCTCTACGGCAAAGAGGACGTGAAAATTGAGAAGGTTCCCATCCCGCACGTCGAGGCTGGGGAAGTCTTGGTCAAGGTGCAGGTCGCGCTGACCTGCGGCACCGATCTCAAGGTCTATCAGCGCGGCTACCACGCCCGCATGATCGTTCCTCCTGCCCTGTTCGGACACGAACTCGCCGGCGTAATCGAAGAAGTCGGCCCCGGTGTTCGCGGATTCAAGAAAGGCATGAAGGTAGTGGCGCTGAATTCCGCGCCCTGCCAGATGTGCTTCTACTGCTCGCGCCACCAGGAAAATCTCTGCGAAGATTTACTGTTCAATAACGGAGCTTACGCCGAGTACATCAAGGTCCCTCGCCGCATTGTCGACCTGAACATGCTCGCCATTCCACCTCACATTAGCTTTGGAGAGGCCGCCATGGTTGAGCCGTTGGCCTGCGTGCTGCGCGGACTTCACGAAGCGGGCGTAGAAATCGGCGACACGGTAGCCGTAATTGGCGGCGGCCCCATTGGCCTGATGTTTGTTCACGTCGCACAAGCCGTCGGATGCAACGTGATCGCCGTAGTCAAGCGCGAGGCCCAGATCGAGGCCGCCCGCCGCATGGGCGCTCATGATGTCGTGCACATCGGTTCGGTAAAGGATCCCATTGGGGCCGTACGCGCACTGTCTCCCGGAAACCGTGGCGCCGACGTAGTCGTTGAAGCAGTCGGACGTCCCGAAGCTTGGGCTTGGGCCACAGAAATGGTCCGCAAAGGCGGCACCGTCAATTTCTTCGGCGGCTGCGCCAAAGGCAGCAAGGTTGAGCTCGATACCAACCGCCTGCACTACTCGGAAATCACTCTGAAGGCCACGTTCCATCACACGCCAGATAGCGTGCGCAAAGCCTTTGCCCTGATTGCCGAAAAGAAAATCCGCCCTACCGATTACATCACCGGCGAAGCCCCGCTCTCGCGCCTGCAGCAAGTCCTGGAACACATGATGAATCGCAACGGAGACATCAAAACCGCCATTATTCCCGGCCAGTAGGAGCACTCAGCATCCAGCACTCAGCATTCAGCTCCTATAGGTTTGATTTTGCTGAACGCTGAGTGCTGAATGCTTTTATGACCGCCGCCAACCAAATCTGGAGCCACGTTCCCGCGGAATACGCCATCCCAGCCCGTGCCCCCTCCCAGCAGGAAGCCCAGTCCTATTGCGAACGCCTGGCCCGGTCCCATTACGAGAATTTCTCCGTGACCACGTGGTTTCTGCCCAAACGCCTGCGCCAGCATTTCTTCAATGTCTACGCCTATTGCCGCATCTCCGACGACCTGGGAGACGAAACCGGCGATCGCCAGGTGTCGCTGCAGTTGCTCGACGAGTGGGAAGCCGAACTCAAGGCTTGCTATGACGGTAGCCCTCGCCATCCAGTATTCGTTGCACTGGCCGGGACCGTCCGCGAGTTCGACATTCCCAAACAAACTTTTGCCGACTTGCTGACCGCCTTCCGCCAGGACCAGACTGTGGCCCGGCACGAAACTTTCGACGATCTCCTCGGATACTGCCATTACTCGGCGAATCCGGTTGGCCATCTGGTGCTCTATCTCTGCGGATACCGAGACCCCGAGCGTCAGCAGCTTTCTGACTTCACATGTACCGCGTTGCAATTGGCAAATTTCTGGCAGGACGTTAGCGCCGATTACGACAAAGGCCGAATTTATCTCCCGCTCGAAGACCTGAAACGATTCCAGGTTTCAGAAGACGACATTGAAGCCCAGAGCAATACAGCACAATTTCGCGAGATGATGCGCTTCGAAGTCCAACGGGCAAGGGAATGGTTTGATCGCGGCCTACCTCTCGTCGGCAAAGTGAGCCGCGAACTTGCGGTTGACCTTGAACTCTTCAGCCGAGGCGGCCAGGAAACCCTCAACGCCATCGAGCGTCAGGACTATGCTGTTCTCGGCAACCGTCCAGCGATTTCGAAGGCCCGCAAACTTGCCCTGGTCGCCCGCGCGGCCCTTCACAAACTGATATGAGCGCAGCAGTAGAAAACCCGCCCCAGTTCGTGCCCACCGAGTCGCAGCTTCACATGGCTTACTCGGTCTGTCGCGGAATCACCCGCTCCCGGGCCAAGAACTTTTATTACGGTTTCCTGGTCCTGCCCAAGCGCAAGCGGCGTGCCTTGTGCGCGATTTACGCCTTCATGCGCCGTTGTGACGACATCGCCGATGATCCTTCACTCTCCGCTGCCGACCGCCGCCAGCGTCTCGATGCCTGGGTGGACGCATTCCACGCCGCTCTCGCTGGACTTCCCACCGACGATCCCATACTGCTCGCCATCACCGATGCCCAGCGCCGGTTTGCGATTTCCGTCGGCCTGCTCGACCAGCTTGCCTTCGGCACCGCAATGGACACCGAGGAACCGAACGCAGATCCCGCCGCTCCCAGCCGTCCCATCCAGTACCGCAACTTCCAGGAGCTCGAGCGCTATTGCTACAACGTGGCTTCGGTTGTTGGCTTGGTCTGCATTCGCATCTTCGGATACAACGACCCTGCCGCCGAACCTCTCGCCGAAAAATGCGGTTTGGCGTTCCAACTCACTAACATCATCCGCGATGTAAAAGAAGACGCCGCTCTCGGCCGCATTTATCTTCCGGAAGAAGACTTGGCGCGCTTTGGGCTTTCCCCCGCAGATCTTGCTACATCGCCCGATCTTGCCCGCGTTCGTCCTCTCCTCAAACTCGAAGCTGAGCGTGCATTTGAGAACTACCGCGCCGCCGATGACCTGATTCCGTTAATTCAAGAAGACAGTCAACCCGCTCTCTGGGTGCTCGTCACCATCTATCGCAGCTTGCTCGAAAAGATTGACCGCCTGAATTACGATGTATTCACCCGCACCGTCAGCCTCAGCACACGCGAAAAGCTGACCATCCTCAGCAAAGGATTTTTGCAACGAATCATCTGATGGCGGACCGCGCGGCCACAGTGGTAATCGTCGGAGGCGGACTCGCCGGCTTGTCGGCGGCGTGCGCCCTTGCTGGCAGCGGCTTCCACGTAACCGTGTTCGAACGCCGCCCTTTCCTTGGCGGACGCGCGTCTTCTTACGAACATCCGGGCACCGGCGAAGTTGTGGATAACTGCCAGCACGTGCTCTTCGGCTCCTGCACCAACCTGCTCGCGTTTTACAAAACCATCAGCATCGCAAACAAAATCCGCTGGTTCGATCGCATGACTTTCATCGAGCCGGGAGGAAGACAATCGGTACTGGAACCAACATTCTTGCCCGCCCCGTTCCATCTCACTCGCTCATTCTTAGGATTCAAATTCCTAAACGCCAGTGACAAATTGTCGCTAGGCCACGGACTGATGTCCCTGATCCTCCACAAGCCGCAAGGTGAAGACGACGGAGCCTCTTTTCAAGACTGGCTGATTCGCCACCGCCAAACCCCTGCCGCCATCGAACGCTTCTGGAAGCCAATCCTGGTAAGCGCTCTCAGCGAAGACATGGACCGCATCTCTGTCCCCTACGCCGCCCAGGTTGTCCGCGAATCCATGAAGTCGCCTGAAGCCCGCCGCATGGGCATCCCGAGTGTCCCACTCACCGAACTCTACAACGCCGCCCGCGACTACATCTCAGCGAACAATGGAACCCTCCGCCTCCGCGACAGCGTGCAGTCGTTTCTTCCAACCCCGCGCGGCGTGCGCGTCAAGCTTCAAAACTCTGAAGAAGAGTTTGATTATGGAGTGCTGGCGGTTCCGTTCGATGCACTGGCTAAGCTGCTGCCAGATTCTGCCGAGCCACCATCGTCGTCGAACCCGTCAAAAGACCTGCGCGAAAAGCTAACCCACTTCGAGACCTCTCCCATCACCGGAGTGCACCTCTGGTTCGACCGTCAGATCACCGACCTGCCCCACGCAGTCTTACTAGACCGCACCATCCAATGGATGTTCCACAAATCGAAATTGCTGGATTCGCCAGCCAGAAGGGAGGGCACGACTTCAGTCGCGCCGAATTCTCCATCTCAATCCTTGTCATCCCGAGCGGAGTCGAGGGACCTGCTGTCTCGTGCGGCGCCCAGCTACGTCGAACTCGTCATCAGTTCCTCAAAATCTCTCCGCCAAAAATCCCGCCAGGAAATTATTGATATTGCTCTAACGGAGCTACGTGAATTCTTCCCCGCGGCTCGCGACGCCAACTTAGTCAAAGCCACTGTGATCAAAGAAGTGAACGCCACCTTCTCTCCCACACCCGGGATAGACCGCTACCGCCCCACCTCCGAAACTCCCTGGCCCCGCATCTC
>Ga0193751_1002511_pt1 | contig 11085 bp, 9 predicted proteins | sample L1c2metaG_FD_143050 | JGI IMG/M metagenome (GOLD analysis project Ga0193751, IMG submission 143050) | Soil microbial communities from a riparian zone of the East river system, Colorado, United States - L1c2 | ecosystem: Environmental > Terrestrial > Soil > Riparian zone | place: USA: East River...
CACAGCTGTTTAACCGCAGAGAACGCAGAGGCCACAGAGATTCAAATCAATTTTTCGCCGCGCTCTCGGCGCACTCTGCGGTGAATACCAAATCTACTCGACGATTTCGAGCGTGGCGCGCTGACCGTGGCGCGAAGCCGAGCTGTTCAGCAGAGCGCGGATTGCGTGAATGGTCTGGCCATTGCGACCGATGATGCGTCCCACGTCGCTCTGGCGAAGTTGCACTTTGAAGATCGTTGTGCGGCCGCTCGGAATTTCCATCAGCACCATGTCGTCAGGAAATTCGACAAGCTGGCGAATGACGAACTCGAGAAATTCCTTCATGCCGACTCGGGAGGAGGTGCTGTTGTTTCGGGCGGCGCTACCGCTGGCTTCATTGCAACCGGAGCTGCCGGTGTGGTTGTCGCCTGTTTCTTATTTTTCTTGATCAAGCTCCGAACCGTGTCGGACGGCTGCGCGCCTTTGCTGATCCAATATTCGGCCCGATCAATCTTCAGCGTGCTGTTGTGCCCCGGCTTTTTCGGATCGTAGGTGCCGATAATCTCGATGAATTTTCCGTCGCGCGGGCTGCGGCTGTCGGCGACCACCACTTTGTAATAAGGGCGATTCAACGCCCCTTCTCTGCGTAATCTAATTGAAACTGCCATGTTATTTTTTCATTCGCGCCATTTGCGCCATCATTTTTTTCATTTTGCCCGCGCTCTTCATCATCTTTCGCATCTGATCAAAGCGCCGCAGCAAATCATTTACCTCGGTGACGGTGCTGCCGCTTCCACGCGCGATCCGCTGACGACGCCGCGCATTTAAAATATCGGGGCGCGTCCGCTCTTCGCTTGTCATCGAAAGCACGATGGCTTCGGTGCGCTTGAGCTGCTTCTCGTCAACTGAGAGGCCTTGCACGTTACTCATCCCAGGCAACATGCCAAGAATATTCTCCAGCGGCCCCATCTTTCTCATCATTTTGAACTGCGTGAGGAAATCGTTGAAATCGAAGGATGCAGTGCGCAATTTGCGCTCGAGTTGGATGGCGTCCTCTTGCTCGACTGCTTCCGCCGCTTTCTCGACCAACCCAACGACGTCGCCCATTCCAAGTATGCGGCCGGCCAGACGCTCGGGGACGAAGGTTTCGAATTGATCGAGCTTTTCGCCAACGCCGGCGAATTTGATTGGGCGTTGCGTCACTTCGCGCATGGAGAGAGCTGCACCGCCGCGCGCGTCGCCGTCGAGTTTGGTCAAAATAATCCCGGTGATTTGGAGCGCATTGTCGAAACGCGTCGCCACGCTGACGGCTTGCTGACCGGTCGCTGCGTCGACCACGAGCAAGGTTTCCTGCGGTTGCAAAAATTCCTTGAGCGCTCTGAGTTCCTGAATCAGCGCATCGTCGATTTCCTGACGACCGGCCGTATCGAATATGTCGATGTTACCGTCAGTTACCTGCCGCGCCGGGTCCTCTCGACGTGGCGCTGCGGACGCGAGAGCCTGGGCGAAGGCAGGTCGATCTTGCCACTCGAGTGCAGCCGCGGCTACGCGTTCCACGTTCTTCTCGGTCGGGTCGGGAGTATAAACAGGGACCTCAATTTGGCTTCCAAGCGTTGCCAGTTGTTCAACCGCGGCCGGCCTTTGCAAATCGCAAGCGATGAGCAACGGGGTGTGGCCTTGTTTTTTGAGCAAGCGCGCCAGCTTCGCCGCGGAAGTCGTTTTGCCCGACCCGTTCAGCCCGACAATCAAAATTCTCCCAGGCGTCGTAAGATTGAGCGGTGCGGCATCGCCGCCGAGCAAGATCGACAGCTCGTCGCGGAAAATCTTAACGATCTGCTGACCCGGGGTAATACTGCGTAGAACTGCTTCGCCGAGCGCTTTCTCTTTTACGCGCGCGACGAACCTTTTCGCGACTTGAAAATCGACATCGGCCTCGAGCAATGTCAGTCGAATTTGACGCAACGCGTCGTCAATGTTGGACTCGCTGATCTTTCCATGACCACGCAGGTCCTTGAAAATGTCCTGGAGCCTGTCGCTGAGTTGCGAAAACATTTGCTACCAATCACGCGCGCAAAGATGCGCGACTATTTCTTCGGCGACGGCGCAGGAGATGCCGGTGCTGCAGCGCCAGTCTCGTCGACCCCGAAGGTCCAATGTGCTTCGACTTTTTTGCCGCCGGATTTCGCGCTCAGAATCACCGTGCAAGTCTTGTCACGTAGTTTCTGCGTGACCTGGTAGGCGACAGTTCCCGTCTTCGGATCGTAACTCGCGGGAACGACACCCAATCCGCTGACCCGCATTTGGACACTGCCCGGATCGAGCGCACCCACCGCGCTGAGATTTGCTTTAATCAATGGCAACGCGCTGCGTACCGTTTCACCGTCTGCCGGTTGTGTCGACAGATTGGCATTTCCCACTTCCGCGACGGCGGCGGCGCCACCAGTTGAAGTGCCAATCATTTTGACCGCATCGGCAAAAACCTTCGGCTTGTTCGCCTCAATCATGTAACGGCCTAACGAGTCGAGCGGCGAATGGTAAGTAATCGGCTGCCCGTAAACGGTGAAGACCGCCTCGTAGCCTGCGTTTTTCGCTATCTGCTTGGCTTGGTCATTGTAAAATCCGTACGGAACGGCAAAACAAGTCACTTTAATCCCGAGCTTTTGCTCAAGTACCTCTTTGGAGCCGGCGATTTCGTCCTCGAGCCATTGTTCGTACTCAGGTGGACTGAGCCGGCGTTTGGTCACTTTATCGTAAGGCTTTCGCAAATCCTGATGGGTCTTGGAATGCGCTTCGATGTCGATCCCGGCATCGCGCATCTCGGCGAGTTGCTCCCATGTAATGGCTTGACCGCCGCCAAAGTGTCCGCCCTGAACCCCTTCGGTGTAGATAAACATCGTAAACGGATAGCCGAATTTCTTCAGGATCGGCCAAGCCACGTCGTATTGCGATTTCCAGCCGTCATCGATCGTAATGACGGCGCAATGCGGCGGGATATTTTTGTCGCCGCGTTTCCAGGCGAGCAAATCCTGCATCCCAATCACGGTGATACCGTGGTCCTTTAGCTCCTGCATTTGTTTCTCGAAGTCTTGGGGCATGATCTCGGTATCCGGGTGCCGGACTTTGTCCACGAATCGGTGGTAGCCGAGAATGATTGTCTGCGCCGTTTGATCGACGACCGGCTTGGTGACCTTTTGGGCGGGGGTTGGACTGGCCGCCACGGTCGGCTTGGGAGCCGGAGCTTTGGCCGCCAGCGCAGAATCGTAAAGAACCAAGCCGGACGCCAGCAGCAACGGAAGAACGAAAGATCGAGTGAACATAATTGAAGTAAACGCCTTTAAATCCAGTCACACAAAAAACAAGCGGTTTTTGCGCTGATCACCGCGAAGCAGCCGCTGCTTATTCAGGGATTGCAATCGTTGCCGGGTAAAAATCTTTGGCGGAACACGCTGCTTTGAGGTAAAAAATGAAATGCTACGATTGATCCAACGCATTCTCTTCTTCGCGCTTCCTGCTCTCTTGGGGGCGTGCGCTATCATCCCCAGGGCGACCGTGACGAAGAATACGAGCAAAACATTCAACACCGTAGTTGTCGACGCTGGGCATGGCGGCAAAGACAATGGCGCCTATCGCCGTTATGGCGGCGCAGAGAAGGTGGCGACCCTGGACGTGGCAAAGCGCCTGGACCAGAAACTGCGTGAGTCCCAATTGAAAACGGTCATGACCCGCTCCAGCGACGTTTTCATTCCGCTCGATGAACGAGTCGCGATTGAAAACGCGCAGAAGAATTCGATTTTTGTCAGCATTCACTTTAATGACTCGCGGCAGCGCGGAATTCACGGTTTCGAAACCTATTATCATTCGGCCGGCTCTGCGGACCTCGCCTACCGCATTCAATCGAAGCTGATGACGATTCCGCGTTCGGCAAACCGCGGAGTACACACGGCAAATTTCCGCGTGCTACGCCTTGCCGCTTATCCAGCCGTCCTGGTGGAGTGCGGATTCCTCAGCAATCGCGCCGAAGGCGGGGAAGCGCGCGATTCCGAATATCGTGAATTGCTCGCCGAGAGAATTGCGGAGGCAATTGTCGAAGAACGCTACGGGCCGGGTGTTTATCATGGCTCCGCTCAAGAAGCCGCGACTCAGGAGCAATCGCCCATTCAAGGTCCCGGCCTCGTCCCGGCGACATTGCGCCGCTAAAATTCCTTGCCGCGCTCTTCCCGCCCGATCGCTGCGATTACGATCAGCGCGACGAAAACAAAAAACACGAAAAGCGCGAGCGCCTTCGCATAGTCCGGGTGGCCTGCGGAATCGCGAAAATGGACAGCGAGCTGCGCTTCGAAGACGGCGGTGTTTGCGGCAAGCAAATTTCCCAGCTGATAAGCAAACCCGGGAAAGGTCCCGCGCAATGCCGCCGGCGAAAGTTCATTCAGGTGAACGGGAACAATGCCCCAGGCACCCTGCACCATGAATTGCATAGCGAACCCGCCGATCACTAGAAGCGATAGGTTCGGCGAGAAAACCCACAGCGGGATCAAGATGATTCCGAAAACCGCCGCGCAAATAATGGAACGGCGCCGACCAAATCTTTGCGATAAGTGACCGAAAATTACCCCGCCGCAAATCGCGCCGAACGCGTAGATGATGCCGATGGTCGACTTTTGGCTGACGCTCAAACCGCGCTGCTCACCCAGGAAGGTCTGGTATTGATCCTGCGTTCCATGCGACATTGCGTTAAACGCTGTCATCAACAGAATGACGTAGAGAAACAACAGCCAGTGCTCTCTTGAGATCTTAGCCAGGTCCGACCAAAAATTCGTTGTCGATCTTTGCCGCCGCAACCAGACCGGCGATTCCGGCACCCGCGCGCGAATGTAGAGTACGAGAAAGGCGGGAAGCGCTCCGATGACAAATAATCCGCGCCAACCGAAGAAAGGGAAGACCAATCCGTAAATGAGCGCAGCGAACAAGTAACCGAACATGTATCCTTGCTGCAGCAGTCCTGAGAACAATCCCCGAGCCTCGGTTGGCAAGGATTCCATCGCGAGCGATGCGCCCAGGCCCCACTCGCCGCCCATCCCGATGCCATAAAGCGCGCGAAATAAAAGCAAGGTCGAATAATTCGGCGAGAAAGCCGTGAGCAGCTCCATGACGGAATAAAAAACGATGTCTGCCATAAGCGGGATGCGACGCCCGAATCGATCGCCGAGCAGGCCAAAAATGAATGCGCCGACCGGGCGCATCGCCAGTGTCAACGTGATAGAATAACTTAGCTTGGCGACGGTCGTACCAAAATCGCCGGCCATTGGCACGATCACAAAGGTAAGCAGGAAAAAGTCAAAGGCGTCGAGCGACCAGCCGAGAAAACATGCGACGAAAGTATTACGCTGATTTCGGTCAAGGCTTTTAAAAAGGCGGACCACTTCCACGCTCCAGGTTTAGTTGTCGATTTTGCGATTGAAAAGGTCAGATGTTGCAATGGCCAATGCCAGTTCGGCTCGGACCATCACTGACGGCAGAAGCACTAAATGCTACTGTCTGGCCAATGCGTTACCTGGTTAAAGCGAGGCTCAAGTCCGGCAAAGCCAAATCGCTGCTGCGAGCAGTCGATGACGGCACGCTTGGGCGCGGTTCAATCGCCGGCGACGAGTATCTGCACAACATGGAACAGGCCCGAGCGAACGACGGAGTCGCTACCTGGGTGGAAGTCTGCTTTTGCGATCCGCCACTGGCCGAGGAGCGCTCCTACTGGGAAGAATACTTTGATTTGTTGAGCGTCAAAGACGCGCACTCTCGCCGTAATTGCCGACATGAAAACGGGACCGAGCCATGGGCCTGTTGCGATTGCGATTGCATAAAAACGCTTGAGGAGAGACTTCGCGGTCAGGCCGAGTCGTTCGTCGAAACGCTGCGCCTCCAAAATCGACAATCGCTATAGCGGCGGCCGTGCCGGCCGCACTTCGTTCAAAAGCAGGAGACACGCCTTCCTCTACAGTCACAACGCATCTACATATCTTGATGCGTCAATTTGTTTCTTGATAACTGGCATAAACGCCGCTTAGTTCTCCGCAATCATGCCGGCCGATCTTCATCCGCTCGAAGCGCTCCTGCGCCAACGTATCGTCGTGCTCGACGGCGCAATGGGCACCATGATCCAACGCTACAAATTGGCGGAGCAGGATTATCGCGGCAAACGATTTCGCGAGTGGAAAGGGAAAGATCTCAAGGGGAGCCTCGAGTTGCTCCTTCTTACCAGGCCCGAAGTCATCGAGGAGATTCACGCGCAGTATCTCGAAGCCGGCGCCGACATCATCGAGACGAATACGTTCAGTGCGACGACGATTGGGTTGCACGATTTCCTTTTTCAGGGCGAACCGGCCAGCGGACGAAAAGACCAACAGTTTTTTCAGCGCGTCGTGGACGACGCTGATTTCCGCGCCCTGGTTCGGGAGATGAATATCACGGCAGCGGAGCTCGCCCGACGCGCGGCAGAGCGTGCTGCAAATCAAACAGGAACCCGCCGATTTGTGGCCGGATCAATCGGTCCCCTGCCCGTCACGGCGTCGATTTCTCCGGACGTGAACGATTCGGGCTTCCGAGCAGTTACATTTGATCAACTGCGACAGACGTATTTCGATCAGGCCAGCGCCCTTGTGGAAGGATGCGTCGATCTTCTGATCGTCGAAACGATCTTCGACACGCTCAACGCCAAGGCCGCTCTCTACGCCATTGCCGAAGTTTTCGAAAGACAAGGCAGAAAACTCCCGCTCATCATCTCGGGAACAGTGACCGATCGTTCGGGCCGGACATTGAGCGGCCAAACCGTCGAGGCATTTCTGATTTCCATCGCCCACGCTCAACCTCTCGTCGCCGGTTTGAATTGTTCGCTCGGCCCGGATGAAATGGAGCCTTTCATCGAGGAGCTCGCGCGCGCCGCTCCCTTTTATGTTAGCGCATATCCGAATGCGGGGTTACCTGATCCGCTTTCGGAAACCGGCTTTCCTGAGACTCCCCAAACGCTCGCGCCCAAACTCCGAAAATGGGCGGAGAACGGCTGGCTCAATCTGGTGGGCGGCTGTTGCGGGACAACTCCCAAACACATTCGCGCCATCACGGACGCGGTGGGCGATTGCAAGCCGCGCCGGGTGGAATCGCGCAATCTGAGGAGCACACGGGCGTTATGGACGTCTGAGAGGTCTTCGGCGAGGGCTCCGAAGACTGCACGCGAGGCGCGTGCGCTTCCCAGTATCACGAATCACGCACTCGATAACGCGTTACACCTGTCCGGTTTGGAGCCGCTCGATATTACGCCGGAAATGGGCTTCGTGGTGATCGGTGAGCGGACAAACATCACCGGTTCCCCGAAGTTTTCAAAACTGATCCTGGGAGAAGACTTTGACGGCGCGCTCACTGTTGCACGCCAACAAGTCCAAGGCGGGGCCAACATCCTCGACGTAAACATGGACGAAGGAATGATCGATTCCGAAGCGGCCATGACACGCTTTTTGAATTTGATCGGGAGCGAACCAGAGATCTCGCGCGTGCCGATCATGATCGACAGCTCGAAGTGGAGCGTGATCGAGGCCGGTCTGAAATGCGTCCAAGGCAAAGCGGTCGTAAACTCGATCAGCTTGAAGAACGGCGAGGAGGAATTTCTTCGCCAGGCACAACTCGTTAGGCGGTACGGCGCTGCGGTTATAGTGATGGCATTCGACGAACAAGGCCAAGCCGACACCTTCCAGCGCAAGATCGACATCTGCTCTCGCGCTTACAAGCTTTTGACTGAGCGCGCCCATTTTCAAGCTAACGACATCATTTTCGATCCCAACGTTCTGACGGTCGCAACTGGCTTGGACGAGCACCGCAATTACGCGGTCGATTTCATCGAGGCGACGCGATGGATCAAAGGAAATCTTTCGGACACGCGAGTAAGTGGCGGCCTAAGCAACATATCGTTTTCGTTTCGCGGCAACAACACGGTCCGCGAAGCGATGCACGCAGCGTTTCTTTTTCACTCCATCCGGGCCGGACTCGACATGGCAATCGTCAACGCAGGTCAGCTCGCCGTTTACGAAGAAATTGAGCCCGAGCTGCGCGAACGCGTCGAGGATGTGTTGCTTAACCGTCGCGCCGACGCGACCGAGCGGCTCGTCGATTTTGCCGAACGAGTTAGAGCGAAAGACAAAGCGCCGGTCAAAGATGAGGCGTGGCGATCGGAGCCGGTCGAAGAGCGGCTAAAACATGCGCTCGTAAAAGGAATTGTTGATTACATCGACAGCGATACCGAAGAGGCACGCCAAAAATGCAAACGGCCGCTCGAGGTGATCGAAGGCCCGCTCATGGCTGGGATGAGTGTGGTCGGGGACCTTTTCGGATCCGGGAAAATGTTTTTGCCGCAAGTGGTAAAGAGCGCGCGAGTAATGAAGAAAGCGGTCGCGTATCTGATGCCATTCATGGAAGCGGAGAAATCCGCCGGCGCGAAACCGCAAGGCTGCATCGTCATGGCCACTGTCAAAGGTGACGTGCATGACATCGGCAAAAACATCGTCGGCGTCGTACTGCAATGTAACAACTATAACGTGGTCGATCTTGGCGTGATGGTTCCGGCCGCGAAAATTCTGGAAACAGCCCGGGAGAGAAATGCCGACGCGGTTGGTTTGAGTGGACTAATCACTCCCTCGCTCGATGAAATGGTGCACGTAGCGCAGGAAATGGAGCGCGAAAAATTCGAGCTGCCGCTGTTGATTGGCGGAGCGACGACCAGCCGCGCCCACACGGCGGTGAAAATTGCACCACATTATCGGTCCAGCACGATACACGTACTCGACGCGTCGCGCGCCGTCGGCGTTGTCAATTCGCTACTAAACGAAAAACAAAGGGCGGCTTTCGATGCCAAAACGCGCACCGAATACGCGTCATTGCGCGAGCAGCACGCGGCTAAGATACGCGACAAAAAGCTACTCACGCTCGAACAAGGGCGGAAAAATCGAACGCCGGTTGGTTGGAGCGCTTATCAACCGCCAAAGCCGGAGTTCATTGGCACGCGCGTAGCTGGCCCGCCGATTGTCGAGCTACTGGCCTACATCGATTGGTCGCCTTTCTTTCATGTCTGGGAACTGCGCGGAAGGTATCCGGCGATATTTGATGATCCGGCCATTGGCAAGCAGGCCCGCGAGGTTTTTGACGACGCACAGAAAATTCTCGATCAAATCGTCGCGGAAAATTCGCTGACCGCACGCGGCACCTTCGGCTTTTGGCCGGCGAATTCGGTGGGCGACGATGTCGATCTTTATAGGGATGAGTCCGGCCGTGAAAAACTCGCGACGTTTTACTTTCTGCGACAACAAATGCAAAAGCCGGCGGGACAAGGGAATCATTGCTTGGCCGATTTTATCGCGCCAAAAGGTTTGGCAGATTACATCGGCGCTTTTGCTGTTTCAATTCATGGCGCCGATGAATTAGCGAAGAAATTTACCGCCGCACACGACGATTACAGCGCGATCATAACCAAAGCGCTGGCCGACCGATTGGCAGAAGCGTTCGCCGAGTATCTGCACAAACAAGCGCGCATCGCGTGGGGCTTTGGACGCGATGAAAACTTGTCGAATATCGATCTGATTCGCGAAAAGTATCGGGGGATTCGACCGGCCCCGGGGTATCCAGCCTGTCCCGATCACGCAGAGAAGCGAACGCTGTTCGATTTGCTCGACGCAGAAAAGAAGATCGACATCAAACTGACGGAATCGTTCGCAATGTATCCGGCGGCGAGCGTAAGCGGCCTTTATTTCTCCCATCCCGAAGCAAAATATTTCGGCGTCGGACAAATCAGCCGCGATCAGGTCGTCGATTATGCGGCGCGGAGAGGCGAACCGGTTGCTACGGTCGAACGACGGTTGGCGCCGAATCTGGGCTACGAGACTTAGACCGAAGTCTCTGGATTCGCGTTTGTCAGCAGGACCGAGGCGGGCTGGATCGAGATGGTTTCTTTCGCTTTTTCTTTTTCCGGCCAGACAACGTCCCACGCCAGGCCGCATTTCTCGAGTACCCAGATGCAGTAGCGCGTGAGATCGAATTCCCACCAGCGCAATCCGTGCGCAGCGCAACGTGGTTGAGCGTGGTGATTGTTATGATAACCCTCGCCAAATCCAACGACGCCGATCAAATAGTTGTTTCGACTGTGGTCAGAAGTGTCGAAGCTGCGATATCCAAATCGCGGCATGTGACAGATGGAATTCACCGCCCAGGTGACATTGTAAATCAACAGCATCGGCACGTAGATGCACCACAACATTCCCGCGAAGCCAAAACTGAGAAAAAGGATCATCACCACCAGGAGATGAGGCAGGACGTAAAGCGCTGAGTTTTCCCACAACCGGCAATACCAGATTTTTCGCACATCGGCCGCGTAACGCTTCGAGCGCTCCCGAAATCCCGGGGGCTTGCGCACCAGCCACATCATGTGCGCATAAGGAAAACCGTGCATCGGACTGTGAATGTCTTCATCGGTGTCGGATTTCAAATGATGGTAACGATGGTCGCCAACCCACATCACCGGATCGCCTGCCAGGGTCACCGCCGAGCCGGTGGCAAAAAGGAACTTGAGCCACTCCGGCATCTCGAAGCCACGATGGGTCAGATACCGGTGCAGATAAAGCGTGGTACTGATTCCGCCCCAGAAAAAGACGACCAGCATCACCGGTAAATAAACAAGATGAAAGCGGTGGAGGAGACCAACCAAGCCCAATAACTGCAAACCAATTAGTACGACAAAAATGAACAGCTGGAGTTTTTCGTGCTTAAACATGCGGCGGAGGCGTGGAAAGAGAGAAAAAGAAAAGGGAGCAGCCAACGGGCCGCGGTGAATCAGACAGGGCATTATCCGACAAGAAAGTGCCAATGCAAGTAATTGTTTCCTAAGGTAATAAATCAGGCGAACGCTATCTTCAGGGTAGACGCCATAAGTTTCTGCATGCGCGAAGGGCCGCGTCGTGATAAGCATCATCCAGAGATTCCGGGGTGTAGCTTAGCTTGGTAGAGCGCGTGGTTTGGGACCACGAGGTCGCAGGTTCAAATCCTGTCACCCCGACCAGTTTTCGGAGGTCAGAGGGC
>Ga0193751_1002512_pt1 | contig 11084 bp, 8 predicted proteins | sample L1c2metaG_FD_143050 | JGI IMG/M metagenome (GOLD analysis project Ga0193751, IMG submission 143050) | Soil microbial communities from a riparian zone of the East river system, Colorado, United States - L1c2 | ecosystem: Environmental > Terrestrial > Soil > Riparian zone | place: USA: East River...
GTCTTGCCGCTGCCGTTGGGGCCGATCAGGCCGTGGATTTGACCCGAGCGGATTTCGAGGTCGAGGCCGTCGATCGCGTGCACCCCGCCGAACGCCAACGCCACTTGTTCGAGCGTCAAGGCGCCGCCTTCGGCCGGCGCAGCGAGGAGGCGCGTGAGTAGTTCGGGCCGCGGAATGATGGCACGGCCGCTCTCGAGCGGACGGCGGTTCTTGAAATCCAACAGCTCGGCAATGCCGCCCGGCATGGCCAGCACGATGACCAGCAGCAACACCGCATAGAGAAAGGTCGACCACGCCACCAAGGGCGCGGCGAATTCCGGCAACACTGTCAGAAGAATGGTGCCGAGCAGGGGACCGAGAATGGAGCTGCGCCCGCCAATCAGGATAGCGATGAAGAACAGGACCGATAAATCGAGCGTGAATGCGTCCGGCGTGATGTAAGATTGCAACGAAGCAAACAGGCCGCCGGCAATTGCGGCGACGGCGCCGCTGAACAGGAACACCGCACCCAACAATGCGGGCTTGGCGATGCCGCAGGCTTCGGCGGCGACTTCGGCATCGCGGATCGCGGTCAGCGCCCGGCCAAAGCGGCTGGCCGCGATATTCGCCGTCATCCAGGTGCAGATCGCCGCCAGCGCGAAGCAGAAATAATAAAAGCCCCACTGGGAATCGAACGGTTTTGGAAAAATCGGTCCGGCAACGCCGACGCCGCCGCCGGTCACGCTCTGCCAGGCCAGCGCCACCTGGGTGACGATCGTCGCGAAGCCGAGCGTGGTGATGGCGAAATAAAAGGTGCGCAGCCGCAGCGCCGGCAGGCCAACGATCAAGCCGAAGATTGCGCCGACGACGGCCGCGATCGCCAGCGCCAGATAGGGCGACAATTCCGGCGTGACGGTGCCGGCAACAAGCACGCTCGTGGTGTAGGCACCGAGCGTGAGCAGCGCCACCCAGCCGATGGCGATCTGGCCGGCGAAGCCGACCACAAGATTGAGGCCGGACACCAGCACCCAATAAACGCAGGCGCGGGTCGCGATCACGCCCCAATAGCCGCCGCCGAAAAGCGGGAACGCAAGGCCGAGGACGAGCAGCGCCAAAAACGGCAGCGCCACGCCGAGCGTGCCCGTTGCCCCGAGCGCGGCGGCACGGCTCGGGCGCACTTGTGCCATCGGCGTATCCATCAAACGCGGCGTTGCACGGCGGCGCCGGCGAGGCCTTCGGGGCGCGCCAACAGCACGATGATGAAGACGGTGAAGACCGCGACCGAAGCGAAGATGCCGCCGACCAGAAAATTCGCGGTTTGCTGGATACGTCCGAGCAGGAGACCCGCGACCACCGCGCCGCGGTTATTACCCATCCCGCCCAGCGCCACCGGAACAAAGCCATAGAAGGTCAGCATCGGCCCATTGCCGAAAAAGGCCAACAGCATCTCGCCGCCGGCAAAGCCGGCGAGCGCGCCGATGGCGCCGGCGAGCGCATAGCTCACCATGCGCAAGCGGCGTTCCGGCAGGCCGAGCGCGCGCGCCGCGTAAGTGTCCTCGGCAATCGCCAGAAAGGCGCGGCCGATCAAGGTGTGCCGATAGAGCAGTTCGAGGCCGACGATCACGCCGGCGCAGGCGAGCATCGGCAGCCAGAACTGCTGATCGAAGCCGCCGCGGGCGATGTCAAACAGCCGCGGAAACGGCCGCGCCTCGGTGCCCCACTCGATGGCGGTGAACTGCTGCACCATCAGCGCCAGCGCCAAGGTCGAGAGCACGTAGAGGTGCTGGTCGAGGCTCTTGAGCACCGGCCGCACGGCGACGATCTCGGTAACGATGCCGAGAATTACGCCGCCGGCCAGTGCCAGAAGAAAGCCGACCGCCACCGGCAGCCCTAAGCGCGCGATGAACAGCGAGCCCAGCACGCCGCCCAGCATCCCGAGCGTGCCAGCAGTGAAGCTGAACACGCGCGAGGCGGAGAACATCACGTTATAGGTGATGCCGATCAGTGCGTAGATGCAGCCGATCGCCAGTCCAGTCGAGACGATCGATGCGACCATCGGCTCAGGCGCTGTAGCCGGGAGCCAGGTTGAAGGCGCCGTCCTTGAGCGAATTGGCCTCGACCATCACGATTTCGTCGTCGGGATAGCCGTCGTGCTTGTCGGCGGCAAACGAGATGTCGCCGTAGACGCCGGGGAAACCTTTCAGCTTGTTGAGATAGCCGACGACCGCGTCGGGCTCGGTGCCGACGTTCTTCATTGCCTCGCCGATCATCCGCGGCGAGTCGTAGCCGAGCGCGATCCACCACAACAGCGTGTCGCCCATGTCGATCTTGGCGCTCTTCAAACGGTCGAGGAAGGCTGAGGTGCGATCGGAAAGCTTGCCGCCTGGCGCGTAGCAAACCGGGCGGAAATTGTTGGGATAGACCTTGGCCCAGTATTCGGGCTTGTCCAGCAAGGCCTTGGTCTGGCCGGAGCCGAGCGTGGTCTGGCCGACGATCGGCACGTCCCATGCCATCTGGCCGCGGGTGTTGATGATGCGCGACAGGAAGCCGGCATTCACGCTCCACGGCATGATCGCTTCGGCGCCTGCCGATTGCATGCGCAATAGCTCGGGCTTGAGGTCGGGATTGGCGGCGTCGACGTTGCCCTGATAGACGACCTCGGCGCCCTTGTCCTTGAGCATCGGCGCATAGGCGTTGACCGACGCGGTGCCGTAGCCGGTGGTGTCGCTGATCACCGCGACCTTCTTGCGCTTGAGCACGTCCATCACATAGCGGTTCGCGGCACTGCCGATCTGCTGGTTGGTCGGCGCGTTGCGAAAACACATCGGATATTTCTGCGGGTCGGTCAGGGCATCGACCCAGCAAGGATGGATCTGCGGCGTGTTGGTGCGCGCGAGCAGCGGCACGACCGCAAGCGACTCGCCGGAATTGACCGGGCCGAACACGACGCTGACCTTCTGCCCGCGCGTGAGCTCGGCGGCGCCGTTCACCGCCTTGGTCGGATCGCTTTGGGTGTCGCGGGTGATCAGTTCGAGCTGCCGCCCGTCGATGCCGCCGGCATCGTTGATTTCCTTCACGGCCAGCTGAATGCCGCGATTGATGCCGACGCCGGTGGACGATGACGGACCGGTGAGCGCCGGCAGATAGCCGACAGGGATCGGATCTTTTGCGGCGATTGCGGGCTTGGCCAGGCCAGATGCAGCAATGACGGCGCCGGCGGATGCAAGTGCTTGACGACGAGTCAGCGACATTTTGATTTCCTCCCTGAATTTGGTTTCCCGTATCGGTGTTCTGTCGGGCTTTTGCCGGCTACTATAGCCTTCGCTTGATGGTCCGCAAAGCGCCCCGTCGGGCGTGGGATTTCTCCCAACATCTTTCTTCGGCAGGTGTTTCGCTGGCAGGTGTTTCGCTGGCAGGTGTTTTTCCGGCATGGGCGGCCTGAGCGGTTGCCTGCGATTTTTGTAAAGGGAGCCAGGCGATGGAACTGGGGCTTGCAGGCAAGACGGCGCTGGTCACCGGCGGCAGCAAGGGAATTGGCCTCGAGACGGCACGCGCGCTGGCGCGCGAGGGCGTGAAAGTTCTGATCTGCGCACGGCGGGAAACGGCGCTTGCGGACGCGGCGCACGACATCATGGCGACCACGCAAGCCAAGATCGAAACGCATTCGCTCGACGTCACCAAAGTCGAGCAGATCGAAAAAATTCCGCGCATCGTCGGCGAAAAACTCGGCCGCATCGACATCCTGGTCAATAACGCCGGCACCGGCACCTACAAGCCGTTTCTCGACGTAACCGACGAAGAGCTGGTCGAAGGCATGGCGATCAATTTCTTCGCCCAATTCCGCATCTGCCAACGCATCGTGCCGCTGATGATCGCGCAAGGCGGCGGCCGCATCGTCAATGTCAGCGGCCAGACCGGGATCATGACGCTTAACCCGCCGTTCCTATCGTCCTGCACGGGGCCGGCGAAATCGGCCGAGATACGTTTTTCCAAGGTGCTCGCCAACGAGCTGGCGCCGCACAACATCCGCGTCAACTGCGTGATCCCGGGCTTCATCAATACGCCGGAGCGTTTTGCCAAATGGGAACGCGAAATGGCCAAGCGCCAGCTCAGCCCCGAGGACGCCGCGCGCGAGCGCGCACAATGGTCGAGCAATCAAGGCATGCGCGATACGCGCTGGGGCACGCCGGAGGAAATCGCCAATCTCATTGTCTTCGCCGTCTCGGATGCGGCGAGCTATATTAACGGCGCAGAGCTCGTCGTCGACAATGCGATGGATAAATCGTAGGCGCCCGCCCGACGGCTTCGTCGGCCCTCCCGGCGCCGCCAAGACCGATGTAGCATCGCCGCAGCGCAGCGCGCGGGCAGCCGCATGGCCGCCACAAGCATCGGGAGGACTGCATGACAACGGCGAGCGATAGCGTTGAGTTGACGCGCGTCGGCCCAGGCACCGTCATGGGCCAATTGATGCGGGAATATTGGATTCCCGCGCTGATGTCGTCTGAGGTCGCCCGCGGCGGTGCGCCGCTTCGCCTGATGCTGCTCGGCGAGAAGCTGATCGCGTTTCGCGACGGCGAAGGCCGGGTCGGTGTGATGGACCATCGCTGCCCGCACCGCTGCGCGTCGCTGTTTCTCGGCCGCAACGAGGGGAACGGGCTGCGCTGCATCTATCACGGCTGGAAATTCGACGTCGCCGGCCGCTGCATCGATATGCCAAACGTGGCGCCGCAGCAGGACTTCAAGCACAAGGTCGGCGCCAAGGCGTACCGCGCGGTCGAACGCGCCGGCGTGGTGTGGGTCTATATGGGGTCGCGTGCCGAGGCGCCGCCGCTGCCGGCGTTCGAGGTGCTCGGCGTTCCCGACGACGAGGTCGGGGTCAGCTTTATCCAGCGCCACTGCAATTATCTGCAGGCGCTGGAGGGCGACATCGACACCTCGCATTTCGGCTTCCTGCATGCCGGCCACGTCGATGCCGAAAACCTCGCCGCCGACGATCCGATCCTCCACACCGTCGCGATCCGCACACCGGACTATCATATCGCCGACACCGCCTGGGGCACGACCTATGCGGGCTACCGCACCGCCGGCCCGGGCCGAACCTCCTGGCGCTTCGGCAACTTCCTGTTTCCATTCTGGGCGCAGGTGCCGAACGGCGACTTCGCCAGTCATCTGCAAGTGCGCGGCTGGGTGCCGCTCGACGACGAGCACACCATGTACTGCGTGCTGTGGTGGAAGCGCGGCCTATCGGCGATGACGCAAGGAGCGCCGGCCTTCAAGGACGGCACGTCGGTCGGCGGCATGGGGCGGCGCAACGATTTTCTGCCCAACAGCACCGATTGGCTCGGCCGCTTCAGGCTTGCGGCGAACGCGAGCAATGACTGGGGTATTGACCGCGCCGCGCAACGCGACAATACGATCTACAGCGGTATCGAGAGCATCCATTTGCAGGACCAGGCCGTGACCGAGAGCATGGGCGCGATCCTCGATCACAGCTTCGAGCATCTCGCCGCGTCGGACCTGATGATCACGCGCACGCGGCGCCGCCTGCTGCTGGCCGCCCGCGCGCTGCGCGACAAGGGCGTGCCGCCGCCGGGCGCCGACAATGTCGATGTGTTCCGCGACGCGCGCGGCGGCTACTTCGTAAGCGACGAGGCAAGATCTTGGCAGGACGCTTATGCCGCGCAGCTGGCAGCCGCCTCACGTCCGCCTGTCACTGCGCTGCACGCTTCGCCATCAGGCGGCGGCCGCTAAAGCGGCCTTCGTATCCTCCAGGATCATATCCGCACCCTTCTCGCCGATCATGATCGTCGCCGCGTTGGTATTGCCGGAAACGACCGCCGGCATGATCGAGGCGTCGATCACGCGCAAGCCCTTGAATCCGCGCACGCGCAGCCGCTCGTCGACCACGGCCTTGGGGTCCTGGCCCATGCGGCAGGTGCCCACCGGATGATAGGTGGTTGAGCCGCGGTGGCGGATGAAATCGAGCAATTCGTCGTCGTTGTCGCATTGCGCGCCCGGCTCGATCTCCTCGGCGATGTAGCGCGCCATGGCGGGCGCCTGAAAAATGCGCCGCATCGCCGCCACGCCGGCCACGATGGTCTCGCGGTCTTTCTGGGTCGCCAGATAGTTCGGGTGGATCGCCGGCGCCTCGTGCGGATCGGCGGATTTGATTTTCACATAGCCGCGGCTCTCCGGCCGCAGCAGCACGCAATTGCCGGTCACGCCCGGGTAGGGCGACAGTTCGCCGCCGATGGTGCCGGCCGAGAACAGCGAAATCGAGCATTGCGAATCGGGCGTTCCCGATGACGGCAGCGCGCGCAAGAACACTGCGGAAGACACCGCCGGGATGGCGAGATAGCCGCGGCGGGTAAGGATGTAGTGCAAGCCGTGGGTGAGCTTGCCGCTCCAGTTGCGCACCGCGTCGTTGAGCGTGATCGGATCCTTGCAGCGCAAGATGATGCGGCCGGAAATATGGTCGTTGAGATCGTCGCCGACGCCCGGCGCATCGGCGATCACCGGAATGCCCAGCGATTGCAGGAGCGACGCCGGGCCGACCCCGGAAAGCTGTAACAGTTGCGGCGAATTGAAAGCACCCGAAGCGACGATCACCTCGACATTGGCCCGGGCACTGCGTTTGTCGTTGCCGGCCAGGTACTCGACGCCGGTGGCGCGCCGGCCATCGAACAGAATACGCGTGGCGAGCGCTTTTGAAACCACCTTGAGATTGGTGCGCCGCCGTGCCGCCTTGAGATAGCCGTGCGCGGCCGAGGAGCGCACGCCATTTTGCATGGTGGTCTGGTAATAACCCGCGCCTTCCTGCACCGGTCCGTTGAAATCGTCGTTGCGCGGATAGCCGCATTGCACCGCCGCTTCCACATAGGCCACGGCGAGCGGATGCCGGTCGCGCAGGTCCGAGACCCCGAGCGGCCCGCCGGCGCCGTGGAATTCGTCGGCGCCGCGTTCGTTGTTTTCCGCCTTGCGGAAATACGGCAGCACGTCGTCAAAGCTCCAGCCGGCATTGCCGAGCTGGCGCCAGAAATTGAAATCCTCCGCCTGGCCGCGGATATAGATCAAACCGTTGATCGAGCTCGAGCCGCCGAGGACCTTTCCGCGCGGCGCAATCACATTGCGATTGTGGCATTCGGGCTGCGGGATGGTCTCGTAGCACCAATTGTAGCGGCGATCGCTGAACAGCCTGCCGAAGCCGAGCGGAATATGCAGCCACGGATGCAGGTTGCCGGGGCCCGCCTCCAACAGCAGCACGCGATGCCTGCCCGACGCGGTGAGCCGATCGGCAAGCACGCAGCCGGCGCTGCCGGCTCCCACGATGATGAAGTCGAAGCTTTCCGAATCCGGCACGCGTTTTCCTCCCTTGCCGCGGTCCGAGACCGCTTCCCGCCGCGCCGCCGTTGGATCGCGGTCGGTGCAAGATGGCAACGATATCACCGACGCCTACGACCTGCACCAAATGCGAAGAGCCCCGGACCAGGTCCGGGGCTCTCGAGGCATGCGCCTGGCCGCCTGCGACGGCTTATTCGCCGTAGCGAAAGTCCCACTCGCGGCTCAACTGGGTGCGAATCTGCGCATCGGGATCGGCGCCGACGATTTGGCCGCGAACGACCACTTTGTACCGATCGACTGGGTACTGATCGGCCGGCTTCTGCGCCAGGGCGGGGCCCGCAAGCAGCGCAAAGCCGAGAGCAGACAAGAAGAGCTTCGTACTGAGGGATTTCATCGTTGCATCCTCTGTGTTCGGCACCGCGCCTTGCAGGGAAACTTGTCGATGCTTGGCAGTGCACGCGATGCGAAAATCGGCCGGGAGGTCTTCACAATTTGGCTTTGGCAATCGATCAATTGATCTAAATTTCGCCGACGAATTTATCCGATACTGTGCGTGTAGACGCGATATACTGTCGGGCTTGAGCGCGACAAAACTTGGTATCAGGGAGAGAACAATGAGGGCAGGGACCATCGTCGCCGCAGTGCTGGCGGCCGCCATCGGCGGCGCCGCGCAGGCGGCCGACAACGTGAAGATCGGCGTCATCTATCCGTTGACCGGCAATGCGGCGAGCGCCGGCCAGTCGGCCAAGGACGCGGTCAACCTCGCCGCCGACATCGTCAACACCGCACATCCCGAGCTGAAAAACCTGCCGCTCGGCGCCACCGCCGGCCTGCCCAATCTCGGCGGCGCCAAGATCGAGCTCGACGAGGCCGATCACCAGGGCAATCCGCAGGTCGGCCAGCAACAGACCGTGCGCCTGATCACCCAAGACCACGTCGCCGCCATGCTAGGCTCGTATCATTCCTCGGTGTCGCTCGTTGCGACCGCGGTCGCCGAGCGCCAGGGCGTGCCGTATCTGGTCGCCGATTCGGTGGCGGTGAACATCACCGGGCGCGGCTTCAAATGGACGTTCCGCAGCGGGCCGTTCGCGCCGGATTTCGCCAAGGCCTATGCGGATTTCCTCAACGAGCTGAAGAAATCCGGCAAGAAGATCGACTCGATCGCCATCGTCAACGAGAACACCGACTACGGCACCTCGGTCTCGGCGAGCGTCATCGATGCGGCGAAAACCGCCAACATCAAGGTGGCGGCGCAGATCGCCTATAACGCCAACAGCTCGGATGTCTCCGCGCAGGTGCTGCAGCTCAAAAGCCTGCAGCCCGACGTGGTGATCTTCATCAGCTATACCCAGGACATCATTCTGTATTTCAAGACCATGAAGAATCTCGATTACCTGCCGCCGATGATCATCGGCGACGATGCCGGCTTCTCCGATCCAAGTTTCATTCCGAACGTCGGCGATCTCGCCCAAGGCGCGGTCAACCGCAGCGCCTTCGACATCGGCAAGCCGGGCGCCAACAGCTACATCGTCAACCAGATGTTCAAGGCCAAATACGGCCGCGATCTCGACGACACCAGCGCGCGCTGGATGCAGGGCTTCTTGGTGCTGGCCGACGCCATCAACCGCGCCGGCTCTATCGAGCCCGACAAGATCCAGGCGGCACTCAAGGCGACCGATCTGAAACCGGATCAGCTCATGATCGGCTACAACGGCGTGAAATTCGACGATACCGGCCAGAATATCTTGGCGTCGACCTTCCTGATCCAGCTCAAGGGCAAGGAATATGTCTCGGTCTGGCCAGCGGATCGCGCCACCAGCAAGCTCGAATGGCCGATGAAGGGCTGGCGCTGATCAGATCAAAGCTCGCCCCCGCCATCGGCGGCGCGACAATTCTTCAGGCGCCGTGTTGCGCCACGCGCTCCGCACGGATCGGCGATTTCATCGCGTGACGCGTAAGTGGTCTGGCGGTTGCGTTTGCTCCGAGGCGGCCGGTGCCGCCGCACCGGGCGCAGGCGTGAAGCCGGGGCACGGGTTGGCGCTATTGTATTGATGCACGTTCTGCACCGAGACCGAGAGCTGTAGAGAGAAGTCAAGCGCGTGCGTTGTGGTTGGATTCACCGGCGTCGGTGTACACGTGGAATCGACAGCGCCAAAAAACTGGTTTCCGGTGAAAGTCCGAAACCAGTACATTTTCTGTCTGTCCGTGGCGCAGGCGTTGTTGATGAAGCCCGGGGCGGCCGGGTCCTGAGCGGTACCGTGGCAACTCAGGCAGCCGGATATCGGGTTATCGATAGGGCCGTTGGTTCGGCCTGCCCAGCCCAAATGGGCGGCGGCGTAAGCCGGAATCTGATCCGAGATGATCGTTTCCTTCAGCTTCTTTCCGGCCTGTTGGTCGGCCGGTGTGAAACCGTAGTCATTGCCCCAAGACAACCCTACCGGGCGCATTTTGCGCCACGCCGAAGCGTCGGGCGCGTTGCGGTCATACACAAAGGTACCGAACACCCATCGCGTGGGAGATCAGGCATCCACAGCAGCAACGTCCATCTGCATCAAACGAACGGTCTGCAGCCCCGACGACGTGGCGATCGTCCACTCCGGCGCGCCGGCCAGGATATCGGCTCCTTGAAAATCGCCGGCCTGAGCAGTGCTGAACAGTATTTTGAACGCCATCGCGCCCTGGAAAAATTGGGCTTTGCTGACGTCCGGCGAACTTGTTTTCCACACGCGGCCGATCGTGACGCCACCGGCGGCGTTATAAAATCCAACCGCAAAGTTGTGAACCGAGACGCCGGCCTTGAGGCCAAGTTCCGGCCCTGTCAGCGTACGTTCGGTCGTCAGTCCGTGCATCGGTTCGCGCGCATTAGGACCAAAATTCATCATCGGCATGTGAAACCAGGGACGAACGTTGTTGAGCTCCGGCTTGAAATCGGCATCGATCATTCCGTCGAACGCGTAATCGCGAAGCGCATAGAGGTAGTCATTGGCGCCGCGTACGCCGGCGGCAAAATCGATATTGAGCCACGGCGCGTCGTCGGCCGGGGCTTTGGATGGATAATTTTGCGACAGCTTGAACAAGGGGCCGGTCGCCGGAACCGCGGCAACCGTTGCAGGGGAGGTGACAAAATCGGGAAACGCTCCGGAGCACTGGGCGACGAATTGAGCGGGCAGCGGCGCGCCGGACGCCTGCGTTGGCAGACACGTCGCGCCGGGGGCGCATCCAGCCGCGTAAACCGGTGCCGCAGGTGTGAGCGCGACCACGCAGCCCGCCGATAGAATCCAACTCGGGAGCGAATTCCATCGCATGATACGCCTCCGCCGCAGTGACTGATTTTCTCAATTTGTACGTGTCGGGTTTTTATTACGCAATCCCAAAATGGAGCCTGCGCCTGCCTGCGGATGCGTCCAAGCCGTCACCGCCAGCGGCGATGCAGCCACAGCCATTGCTCGGGATATTCGCGCACCCAGCCTTCGATCACCGCGGTCACCGCCTGCATGGTGCCGGCAACGTCGAAATTGCCGCCGCGGTCGTGCGCGGGCTTCACTTCTTCGCTGATCTCGCCCCAAAAGCTGTTGCCGTCGGGATTGCGCACCACGCGCAGGCCGTGGATCGGCGCGCCGGTTTGCTGAGCGAGCTTGGCGATCAGCGGATTGGCGAGGCAGGGCCGGCCGAAGAACGTCACCTGGACGCCGCGGGTATAATGTTGGTCGGCCTGCATCCCGACATTGACGCCGGACTGCAGCAACCGGGCGAGCCGCACCGGT
>Ga0193751_1002513_pt1 | contig 11083 bp, 10 predicted proteins | sample L1c2metaG_FD_143050 | JGI IMG/M metagenome (GOLD analysis project Ga0193751, IMG submission 143050) | Soil microbial communities from a riparian zone of the East river system, Colorado, United States - L1c2 | ecosystem: Environmental > Terrestrial > Soil > Riparian zone | place: USA: East River...
CTGATCGCGACGGAGCCGGTGAGCTCGGTGGTGCCGGTGTCGAGAGTGGCCGCGATGGTGTAGTCCGCGCGCTGCTGCCAGTAATCAGGGCCCGGAGAGCCACTTGAAGAGCGGTATCGGTTCGGCCCGGGCCAATCGATCCGGTTCATCGTTGCAAATGGATCGTCCCGCTGCGTGTCGAATACCGAGCGGGAGGGTAGTGCCGCTGGCGACGTGTCTGGAGTCTCTATCCGCACCGGGGCGAGCACCATTGGATGCTGCTGGGTGCACGCAGTCAGAGCTACTAACAGAAGAGCGTACGATTTCAATTTCGAGCGCCGTTGTTTGAGAAAGTTTCGTAGACTGTGCTCTTGTTGTTGAGCAACGTAAGGGCCACTGCACACGACGCCTACCTTGCATTACTCGGCTGCTCCCCGTAGCCTCTTCGCAATGGCTCGTCAAAAAGGCTTGGAGTCCCTCGTAGAGGGGCGCGCGACATCTGAGGGCACACGTCGCTTTCAAGAGCGCTTCGTCGAGGTGCAGGCGGATCATTTCTATCGCCCCATCAGCGGAGGCACCTTCGTTTCTTCACTCGGATTGGGTACCTATCTCGGCGACTGCGACGACGCCGAGGATGCCCGGTACACAGCGACAGCCAGGGCTGCGCTCGAGAGAGGCGTGAACCTGCTCGACACCGCGATCAACTACAGATGTCAGCGGTCTGAACGCGCGATTGGGCAAGCCGTCCGCATCAGCATCGCGAACGGTAGCGTCCAGCGGGAAGAAGTCGTGGTTTGCACCAAGGGCGGATACATCCCGCTCGACCGAACCCCACCCGCCACCAAGGAAGGGTATCGGGGCTTTCTCGACAGCGAGTACTACCGGCCCGGTGTGATGCAGCCCGCTGACGTCGTTTCCGGCGGTCACTGTCTCGCACCACGTTACCTTGACAATCAGATCGAGCGCAGCAGGAAGAATCTCGGGCTCGCCGTCATCGACATCTACTATCTCCACAATCCCGAGCAGCAGCTGGATACAGTGCCTAGGACCAGGTTTCTCACCGTCATGCGTGATGCTTTTATGGCGCTCGAGAACCAGGTTAGCCGGGGAGTGATTGGCAGTTATGGGTGCGCAACGTGGAATGGACTCAGGGTCCCGCCCGAAACGAGGAACCATTTGAGCCTCGAGGAGCTGGTGACGATGGCGCATGATGTAGCTGGTGCCGATCATCATTTCAGAGTCGTCCAGCTTCCAATCAATCTGGCGATGACCGAAGCGGTCCGGGTCTCCACTCAGTGCGTGCGAAATAATCGCGTTCCGCTACTCGAGGCAGCGAACCGGCTTGATATCTCGGTGGTGGGAAGTGCGACGTTGATGCAGTCGCAGCTCGCACGAGCACTTCCTGAACAGGTGCATTCAGCCTTCCCCGGATTCAGGACCGACGCCAGGCGCGCGATAGCGTTTTCGCAGTCGCTTCCCGTGGCATCCGCGCTGGTTGGGATGAAATCGGTCTCTCACCTCGACGAAAACCTCGCGCCGCCAAAGATCAGCTAAATGGGGGCACCTTCACATCATCGGCCTGACGGTGGATTCAGGAATCCATGGCCGTCCGCGCAAATGCACGGATTCATGGATTTTCTCAAGTGGTCTTTGATCGAGAGGCGGCGAAATCCGCGCCGTCCTGATCCCGACCCTGGCACTTTCGCGCGAGTAGCTCCGGACTTTGTAGTGCCACGAGCTGCGCCGGAACAGCTCACGATCACGTGGGTCGGACATACGAGCTTTCTGCTCCAGATCGCGGGGCTCAACGTTCTCATCGACCCCATCTGGAGCGAGCGCGCTTCGCCGTTGCAATTCCTCGGGCCCCGGCGCTGGGTTCCGCCAGCCGTAGACTTCGACCGCTTGCCGCCGATTGACGTCGTAATTCTCTCGCACGACCATTACGATCATCTCGATGCCGCGACCATCTCGCACATAGCCGGACGCTATCCCGCGGTCGCGTGGTTCGCACCACTGGGCCTGGCCACGTTCCTGCGAACCCGCGGAGCCCGGGAGGTGACGGAACGAGATTGGTGGCAGGAGAGTGTGATCGGAACGCTCCGCCTGACTTGCGTTCCGGCCCAGCATTTCTCCGGCCGAACGCTCGGCAGCCGCAACAACACTCTCTGGTGCGGGTGGACGCTTCGCTCACCGCATCAGGTACTGTTCTTTGCCGGTGACACCGCTCTTCATCCTGAATTTGAGACAATTGGTAAGCGCTGTGGACCTTTCGATGTAGCGATCCTGCCGATTGGAGCCTACGAGCCTCGGTGGTTCATGGGCTCGGTTCACATGAATCCCGACGACTGTGTGAAAGCGGTCGCTCAGCTGGCGAAGGCGCAGAACGATAGACGTCTGATCATGACCGCGGCCCATTGGGGAACGTTCAAGCTCACCGACGAGCCGATGGACGAGCCGCCGGCGAGAATGCGCGAACAATGGCGAGCAGCCGGGCTTGCCCCCAATGATCTCTGGATCATGCGACACGGTGAGACACGTACGATCAGGTAATAACAGCGCGCGGTCGCGATGCACGCCCGCACCGTATACGGAGTCTCACGGCTTTGTTGTGCGCGAATCTTGCTATCCGTTCTACGAACCCTCCTACACGGAGCCTTCCCATGGCTGCAGCCAAGAAATCCAGTCGGTCAAAAAGCGGTAGAAAGCGGTCGCGGTCCGGATCCTCCGGACGCAAGCGTGGAGGTTCAAAGCGCGCGAGTAAACGAAGCTCCGCCAGCGCGCGCAAGTCGCCGCGCGGGCGCAGCGGGCGGAAATCCTCGGCCAGACGCAAGAGCGCCGGACGCAAGGCCAGCACCAGAAAGCGGGCTCGTCGTAGATCGCAGTCACCCGTGGCTCGCGTGAAGCGAGTTGCCACCGGGGTCGTTCACCAGGCTGCAGACTTGGGCGAGCGAGCGGTCGACACAGTTACTGAATTCGTACAGGATCGCTTCTAGCTTCAGAGTCGTTCGACAGCCGCTCTGCTATTCGGTGGCGGCTGTCGCGCCACGGCTGTCGTGTGCCCGCAGCCACTTCTCGACTTCGCTGAATACGCGCTCCCGGCCATAGTCGACGGTGATGATGTGTCCCGCACCTTCGGTCCAGACGAGTCTTTTTTCTTTCGCTCCGATCTCCTTGAGCGCGAATTCCACGACATCAGGGGAGATGCGCGGGTCCTCCCGCGACTGCACTAGCAAAGTCGGAGCAGTCACTGCGGGAAGAGCCTTTCTCGCGCGATTCATCACTCTCGACAGCTCGAAAAGCGCCCTTCCGGTCACAGCGCCATAAGCGAGGTTTTTCTCGCGTTCGATTGGATCGTGAATCGAGTGGGGATTTTTTCCGTTTAGTTCTCCGGCCAATCCTCCCCAAAGCCAGTGCGTTGCCGCGGCGATGCGGAGCAGCCGCGGCATGCCCAAGTAGGGCGCGATAAGAATCAGAGCCGCAATATCCCGGAACTCCGCGGCTAGCAGAACAGCCAGCGCTCCACCCATCGAAAGTCCGACGACGCTGACTGCGCTACTCCGGCCTCGCATCTCGAGTAGTGAGCTCCTTGCCGCATCGATCCACTCGTCGGCGCGAGACCGCGTGAATGCCTCCATCGTCCGTCCGTGTCCCGGCAGCAAGGGCACGAGCACGCTGTACCCTCCCTTGTGCAACCTGCGCGCAAGCAGGGAGAGCGTTTGCGGAGTGTCTCCAAAACCATGCAGGAGGAGGACTCCGTGTGAGCCCTCCTCCTGCAGGTCGATCGTTTCGGCCCCTTTCAGTATTGCGGCCGGGTCAGCGTCTCGCCGATCGACCATTCATCCTCATCAGCGGGACATTTCTCTCGCTACGGGAACTGCGGATTCCCTGTCCCCGTTTTGGCCAAGCGAAGATGTCAGTGAACCAGGCTCGATCAGGAAAGTCATACCCCGTCTCTCCGCGATGCCAGCCGACACCAGGCGGCTGAGCGCCAGCGCGATCGATTCTCTCGTTGCACCGACCATCTCACAGAGGAGTCGATGGTGCGTGTTTTCCAGCTTGAGACGGCCATCTGACGTCGTGAAGCTGCGGTCAGTGCTGAGATGCGTCAGCGTCGACATCAGACGCTGATCGACGTTCAACGCCGCCAACTCGTGAAGTTTCTCGAGCAGATAGGCCCGCTCCGACATTATCTGCGACAACAGCGGAATCGTCTGGGCCGGACGCTCCCTGATGAGAGCGCGGAACTGTGCTCCGCTCAGAAACATGGTCTTCGTCTCTTCCGATGCGCTCGCGTCCGTGACGTAGTGACTGTATGGAGAAAGCCCTTCGCTTCCAAATGTCTGTCCGGATGTAGCGATGAGAGGAACGAATCCACGTCCAACTTTTATCTTGTTGCGCAAAACGACGTGACCATCGAGTACGATGAAGACGCCGTCTGCGGGAGCGCCACGCTGATAGAGTTGAAATCCGGGAGGCCAGTTTGCTTTGGCGCCGTAAGCGCCGAGGGGCGCTACTTCGTCCGGAGTGAGACGTAAGCGTCGCACTCCCGTTTGCCCGTTTCTCATCTGGCTGTCTTTCATTTCGGTTCTCGCCGAGCGTTCATCTAACGCAATGTCCGGGCCCGGCCAGGACGAGAGATGACTTCGCGTTTTCAGCTTTTCCTTAGCAATTCCGTCGCCATCCGCAACGCACGCGTCGCCGCGTCAAAACGCTGGGCAAGATCTAACAGTTCTTGTCCGACAGCACCCTGGTCACCAAGCCGAATCGCTTCGTTCACCGACGGTAAGACCATTGTCGAATAACCGTTGTTCTCGTCCGCGGCGTAAATGAGGTTTCTGAACCACGGCCTGGTCACCAGCCCCTGTGGTCTTGTAAGCTGGCGTTCAACTTCGAGCAGAGTCGCGTTGACCTGCTTCGCCGTTCCTGGCGCCAGCTGAGCCGTAAGAGCTCGGTCCCTCGCGGCACTGAACGTCGAGGCCGCGTCCTCCATTCGACCAATCGCCGCGGTCAGTCCGGCAGTTGAGATTTTCAGGTGCTTGTCGGCAATTGCCTGATCAACCTGCGTTCCGAACCGGCGCATTGTTCGCGCGAATTCCACATAATCGTACGGCAGGATGTCGGCATTCGCGATGCGCAGCAACGTGGCAGCTCCTATTCGCGCCGCGGTCGCGTGAACCTCGAAGTTCGGATCGCCGAACTTCGACATCCAATGATACGAGTCGTACGCCGAGTGATAGACACCTTGCGGTCCCCCAAAACCCCAATCGGCGATTGGAATACCCAGATGGTTGTAGAATCCGGCGAAGTCTGAGCCTCCACCAGGATCACCCATTTGTGGCTCGAGTGAATCCGCGGCCAGGTTGGCGCGTTTCCTCCAGACGTCGTACACGCTGCCCTGGTGGCTCGGATCGGGTACCTGCTTGGTGACATCGCGTAACAATGCGCGAAGCGATGGCGATCCGCCGCCGCTGAAATTCGGGCCCTGCGCGACATCATCCTGGTTGAGATAGGCGACAGCACTCCGGCTCAATCGCAGTGAATCGTCTTCGACGTATTCCGTCGATCCGATCAATCCCCATTCTTCCGCGTCCCAGGTTGCGAACACTATCGTGCGCTTCGGTCGCTTCCCCGCCTTCACCTGCTCCGCGATAGCACGCGCTGCTTCCAGGACGCTTACGGTGCCGCTCACATTGTCCGCCGCGCCTGGTCCCCACGCATCGCGGTGCCCGCCGATCATCACGATCTCATCCGGGAATTCGCTCCCGCGAATGATCCCGAAGGTATCCCAGATTTCCTTGTAAGGATTCGTCGTGGCGTCTGTCGTCACCGCCATTCGTGCTTGCACAGGGCCAGGGCCGACGTGGTATCGGAAAGGAAGGCCTCCCTGCCACGGTTGCGGAATTGATTTCCCGGTCAATCCGCGCAGAAGCTCGGCGGCATTTCCATAAGAGATGGGCAGTACCGGAATGTGGGGCACATCCATCTGCGCCACCGGAATTCGCCTCGCATTTACAGTGCTTGGGTAACCTGGCGTACTAGGATCACCATCGGGGTTCATGACGCTTCCACGCTGAATCCCCTGCGACGGCCTCATTGGACCGACGGGATATACGTCTCCGCGCCCGTAGCCATCATCGGCGGGATCGCTGTAAATCATCAGCCCGACCGCTCCATACTTTTCGGCCTCTCGAGCCTTGATGCCGCGGTAAGACCGGCCATAGCGCGCGATCGCGATCTTTCCCTTCACCGAAACGCCCATCGAGTCGAGCTGCGCGTAATCCTCGATCAGCCCGTAGTTCACGTATACCACGTCACCACGCACATCTCCGGCTGCGCCATAACCGTTGAAAGGCATCACCTGCGGAAACGCGACCGACGTCGTGTCTTCGGGAACTGGACCTTCTTGCAGGCTCAGCTCGATCGGATCGGGTGCGATGCGCCACACTCGCGTACTCAGCGGGTGGGGCATCCACACGCTGTATGAACGCACTTCCGTCTCGAGACCCCACGATTTCATCTGACTCACCACGTAATCGCGCGTGCGCGCCTGCGCAGGAGTGCCAGCCATGTGAGGCTGGAACGAGAGAAACTTCGAGTGTGCGGATGCACTCGCGGGCGAAGGGCGGGTGATGACGTCGGCCTCCGTAGCGCGTTCGGTCGCCGCTGACTGGGGCGAATATCCGGGACTCGTCTGCGCGCCAAGCGGAAGGGCAAGGACGAGCGTCACTAAGAGTGCGAGTTTGATGTTCATTTACCGACAGATACCTGGGTTTGGGCTCGGTGCCGTTGAAGGAGTGGTGTCTAATCGTCCAGCTGTTCGAGGGCGGCAGAGATTGCTTCACGAAGTCTGGCTTCGCCTTCTGCCCCCGGAGCAACGCTGCCAGCTAGTGAGTTGAATTTGGCTAACATCTCTTCTTCTACGTATTTCTCGGGATGGCGCACTCCGAGCGACTCCAGAGAGCGAACCGCCAACCGTCGAAGCAGCAACAGAGTAGAGCTTTCAAGCCCCGTCAATGATTTCGGATCGGCGGGTTTCGTTACCAACGCGCGGTCGCGCTTGCGCCTCGGGGCGTTGAGAAGAGCCGAAATCGAGCCCAGCTTCACGACGAAGGATCCTGGTGTATGCTCCCGCCACTCACTTGCGACACCACGTCTTCGCAGAGCCGGCAAAAGCGCGACGATCGCCGCGCGAACGGCGGAGACTCCGCCGGGACTTTGGTTGCCGCGTCCGGTTATCAGCAGGACTTCGCTCGCCCCAGCAACCTGTCGCTCGCGCAACCATGCTTCGGCACGATGACGCGCGTCCGCGGCAGTTGGCAGTGACTCTCGAAGATTCAGAATGTTCTTCGGCCCGAATTCCGCCTCGTCAAAAGCCTTCCAGACGGAATGAAGTGAGACCCTACCGGATCGCATTCTGAAGGACGTGGCCGTCGAGTTTCTCTTGCGGTGTAGCTTGAACGATCGCCGCCAGAGTGGGCGCCATGTCGACAACCCTTGCAAATTCTGCGTAGCGGCCTGACTTGATGGCATTCCCGTAGAAAATAATCGGGACCTGCGCGTCAGAATCGTTCGGACTTCCGTGCTGCGCCTGATAGCCGGCCAGCCAGTAGTTGTAGGGAGCCAGTGTCACGACCAGGGCTGCCTTGCTCTCGTCACCAAACATGTGCAGCCACCTGCGTGCGATTCTGTCATTCACCGTATCTGCCCGCGCGAGGTCGGAAATCCTGTCCGCGCGCGCAACTCCAGGCACTTGAAGAAAGTCAGCGCGCATCGCGCGCAGGAGTGAGTCCTGATTAATCCTTGCTTTCGCGAGAGCCGGTCGGTCGAGCTCCAACACTCCACCGTCGAACGAAAAGCCATTGCCTGTGTAAGCTCCGACGTAGTTGAGTCCGTAGCCCGGTACGCCGGCTTCAGAAAGTGAGTTGCTCAGTCGTTGCAGAACCGGCCGCACGTTGACGCGGATCGCCCCAGCGTTCGGATCGCGTGCGTGAATTTCCGGGAAGGGCGTAAGACCATGATCCGCCGTCAGAGCTATGATGACATCCCTTTGATTCCGAATGCGGAAGAGCGAATCGAGGAACGCACCCAGCGATCGATCGAGGCGAAGTATCTGATCGTGCAGCTCTCGGGAATCTGGTCCATAACGGTGACCGATCGCGTCGGTGGTCGATAGGGAGATCGCGAGGACATCGGCCTGTGGGCCCGCGCCGAGATTGAGCGCATTGACGCCAGCAAGCGCAAAATTGAGCGTCAGGTCGTCCATCCAAGGAAACTCGGCGAGCACGCGAGCGGCCGTGTCAGGCGAAGCAGATTCAACGTGAGGAAACAGGAATCCGACGCCGCCAGACTCTAACGGAATGCTGTCCGGTTCGGGGTACGCGCTCTCCGGTAACGACAGCTGCCACGCGCGACCAGCAAAACTCGCGGGAAGTTTTCGCGCGTTGAACGCGGTCACCCAATCCGGAAGAGTGGAGGCGTAGTACGTGCTCGTCGTGAAGTTTCCGTTCGGAGCATACCAGAAGACGGGCTGTTTCGACCTTCCGATCGGAAGAATAGCGGCGCGGTCCTTCCTTGATACCGAAAGCACGCGGGTCCGCGGATCTTTCGCGACCAGCCAGTCGATGAGCGTGCTGCCGCGAAAGCGAAACGGCGATGCTCCCGGACCGGGGGCATCGACGAGCGTCACCGTCGTGTCATTTACGCCGGCAGAATTCGCGGAGATACCAGTGTGAACCGGGAAACGGCCTGACAGCGTCGCTGAATGACCGGGCGCTGTCTCCGTTATTGCATGATCCTGAAATGCGTTCGTGAAAACGGCGCCGCCATTATAGAGTCTGCCCAATCCGCCGGTGAGCTGTGACTCAAAACGCGAGAGATAGTCGGGGCGCATTGCGTCAACGGTGATGAACACCACCAGCTTCGGTCTGGAAGAGTCACGGGCCTGTGATTGGGCGGGCGCCGCGACCAGGATGGCAACCACTATCGACAGCAGAATGCTTTTAGACCGCCGAGTCATTGATTTCTTCTTGTGATAATCTTGGTTTTACTTGCACTGCGCGGGCGCGCCCGCGGGTAATCCAAATGCCGTTGTGACGGCTATTCGCCAACCTTCGGGCGTCTTGACGAAGATACGCTCGGAGACGCCGCTCGAGGTCGTGTCTTTCTGTGTCACGGTGTAACAGTAAGTGCCGTACACGAGCCCCGGCGCAATTGGGACCACACGTAGATTCCTGGCAACGAGAGTGTCGGGCCACGTCGAATCACGGCGCGCGCTCCAGCTGTCGTACCCGAGCTCGAGACCCGCCGGTCCATTGCGTCCCAACATCGCCGTGTGAAGATATGTGGCGAGATACCGCGCGCGGTCACGTTTGTGTATCGCGTCTATGTTCTCTTCGAACAGGCGCCGCGCCTCAACTGTGTCGGAGGCGAACGATACTGACGGTGACGGACCAGTATTGGGCACCATGGGTGCGCACCCGATTGCCACGAACAGCGCGAGGAGTCGGCGGGACGACAGTCTCGTCGAGGCCATACATCTCTGTGGAAAATGTCCCCGCAATCTTAACCGGAGACGCTTTGATTGGCGAACTCCGGGTCCGGACTAATGGCCGATGATGCTCTCGAGGATATGCACGCCACGCATCAGATCATCCCGATCCATTACGAGCGGCGGAAGAATGCGGAGCGTGTGCTCGCCGGCAGTGAGCGCGAGCAGACCTTCGTCCCAACCGCGCTTTACGATTTCGTTCGCCGATTCGACTACATCGAGACCCCAGATGTAGCCGGTTCCGCGAATGGCTCGCACTTTTCCGGAGCGTCGGGCGACCGCATCAAGCTGCTCCCCGAGCCATACTCCGTTTTCACGAACGGCCCTCAGCAGAGATGGATCCGACAGCCGGTCTACGACGTAGCTGGCAACGGTCGCCACGAGAGGTCCACCGCCAAACGTAGTTCCATGATCTCCCGCTTGAATTGTCGCTGCAATTTCTTCCGACACGAGAATTGCACCCATGGGCAACCCGCCAGCCAAAGGCTTGGCAAGCGTCAGCATATCGGGAACGACTCCGATATTCTCGTACGCGAAGAAATACCCCGTACGTCCGAGACCGCACTGAATCTCGTCGAAAATGAGAGCGATCTCCCGCTCCGCCGTCAGAGTGCGGAGTCGGCGGAGAAAATCGGAATCGAGCACGCGCACTCCCCCTTCGCCCTGGATCGGCTCGACGATCAGCGCGGCAACCGTCTCTCCATCGAGGGCGGTGTCGAGATCGCGGAGGTCGCGCTCACAAATCGAGACGCCGCCGGCGAGAGGGCGAAACGGTGCGCGATACGAGGGACGATCGGTCGCGGCGAGAGACGCGAAGAGCCTGCCGTGAAAGCTCCCACGGAGAGCAATGATCTCGACTTTTGCATCGGTGCCGGTCTTTCGGGCCCACCGCCTAGCGAACTTGAACGCGCCTTCGTTCGCCTCCGCCCCCGAGTTGCAGAAGAACACCTTGGACGCGAATGATCGCTCAACGAGCTTGGCAGCGAGCTGCTCTCCGGCCGAGGTTCGATAGAGATTCGATGTGTGGATCAGGCCGGTGCTCAACGCCTCGCTGATCGCCTGCGTGATTCCCGCGTCTCCGTAACCGAGCGCATTCACTGCGATCCCGCTTGCAAAATCGAGATAGCGCTTGCCATCGGAGTCGATGAGCTCTACGCCATCCCCCATCACGAGCTGCATTGGTGCGCGCTTGTAGGTTGGAAGAAGCGGAGATGACTCGGTTGACGAAATGGCCACGACTTCCTCTTCGATCGGCAACGTGATTGTGTTCATAAGGCAACACTCTGTGAGTGGGTAACGAAGGTTCCGCGCTCGCCATCGCTGAGACCGGCAAGATCACAGATTCGTACGCGAACAACTCCAGCGATCAGGGCGGCCTGAGCCGACTCGAGCTTGGCCGCCATGCCGCCGACAGCAATGCCGTTTGCCGTCAGCTCGCGGGCGGTTTCAATGCTCAGATTGGTGATGACTTCACCGTCGCGATCGTGAACGCCTTCGACGTCGGCGATCAGCAGCAGCTCTTCGGCTTCGAGCGCAACGGCGATGGCGGCAGCGGCA
>Ga0193751_1002514_pt1 | contig 11083 bp, 7 predicted proteins | sample L1c2metaG_FD_143050 | JGI IMG/M metagenome (GOLD analysis project Ga0193751, IMG submission 143050) | Soil microbial communities from a riparian zone of the East river system, Colorado, United States - L1c2 | ecosystem: Environmental > Terrestrial > Soil > Riparian zone | place: USA: East River...
TCGGGTCTCCGTCGCTCGATGTCAGTAATGCGGCGCTGTAGCGAGTGTAGCTGTTCAGCGAATGCCCCGAGAGCTCGGCCCCGATCTGATTGTCGCCGACGCCGAAATCGACGGAGCTTCCCGGCGCGGAGAAATGATATGACTGATACGAGCCGCCGTTGCCCGAGAGAAAGAGGAAGCGCTTCTCGGAGATCAGATTGTCGAGCTCGAATTTTCCGACCTTGAGGTTCAGCCACGGGCTGTCCCCGAGGTTGTCGAAGCGCACATGCATCGCTTCGAAGCCGAACGAGCCGAGGTTGTCGCCGGAGAGGAGTACGACGAAGGACACGTTCTTCCACAGCGTACCGGCGGTCCAGATATCGATTCCCGAAAGATCGAAGCCGTGGGAGGTGAGGTTTCGCTCGACTTGCCCGCTGGTTGCATCTCCAGGCGTGGCATCGACGAGCTGTTTGGTGGCGCGCTCGACGTGAAATTGAGGCGTCACGCGAATTGTGAGCGGGATATAAGCGTTATTCTGCGCGATCGGCGAGTCCTTCTCGTTTCGCAACTGGTACCCATTGTCGCGGAACTGCTGTCCGAAGCTGTTCAACTCGGGCCAGACCGTATGACAGGCCGAGCACCGCAACCCGTACTTGCGTGCGAACGCGGGAATCAGCTTGACGCGCTTCACCGCGTAGCTCGCGGAGGTCGCGCGCGCGCCATTCTCGATCGACGCAACGTACGCTCGATAGGCCTCCTTCACGCTCTGGCCTTCGCCCATGGATCGATCCACGACGACCGTCGAATCACCTCCGCGGAGGACCATCGCGAGTGCTGGTGATGCGGAGAGTGCAGTGGTGGCGGCGATGAGCGCGCCGACCCTCAGCCATCTCGTGCCGTGCATGTGCGTCGTCGACCTCATTGTGCCTCCAGTGGACGCGGCGAACGACACTGTTGGAGCGTCATTGTATCAACTCGCCTTCGATAACGAGGAGACTCCGTTTCGTGATGCGGGGACTGGCAACCGCTGCGAGGATACTGGCGTGGATCGCGCACGCTCAAGTCGCGGACGCACAATGATTTGTTTATTTATAACTAAATGATCCTTTATTAATAACAAAGTTGAAATCAATGGCGCCCCCATTCACGCACTGCAAGCGCGGGCGACGCCGCGACGCCCGAGAAGACGGGAGCCCCGGCTCGGGTCGTGCGCCGCGCGAAGTTGTTTTTAGGAGCGGAGCGTTACTAAATGGCCTGGCCGTTCGGCGAGGGCTTGCCTGCCCTCTCGGGAGTGGCCGAACGATCGCCGGTCACGATCAGCCCGGTCGGGCCACGCTACTTGTCCTTGCTGTCCACGTTGCCGATGACGTGCACCTTCAGCCCCTCCACCACATCGTCGGACGGGTTGAGGATCAGCCGCGCTCCATCGGGAACGTCGGCCAGCACTTCGACATCGGCGCCGTAGTCGCGGCCGAGCGTCACCTTGACGTAGTGCACGATGTCGTCCGGTCCCACCATCGCCACCTGCGTCCCCTCCGGCCGGAACACCAGCGCGCCCGAGGGAACGCGCACCGGCGGCGTTCCGCCCGCGATATGGAAGTGCACCTCGCCGAACATGCCCGGCAGCAGCGCCCCATCCCTGTTCGGCGCATCCACCTCCACCGTCAGCGTGCGCGCCGCCGCATCGAGCGAGCTCGAGGTGCGCATCACCACCCCCTTCACCGTGCGCCCGCCATCCGGCAGCACGATGTCCGCCTGCTGCCCGATCGTGATCGCCGCAACCTGCGCCTGCGGCACGCTCACCATGACTCGCACGGTATCCGTCTGCGCGATCGTAAACAGCCCGCGCGTGCCTGGCGTAGTCGCGGGCGCCACGAGCATCCCGACATCGATGTTGCGCGCCGTCACGACTCCCGCGAACGGAGCCTGCACATTGGCGTACCCCTTGAGCGACGCGTAGCGGCCCACGTTCGCGCGCGCCGCGGTCACGTTCGCCGTGGCGTCGTCGTAGGGCCTTTGATGCTCCTGCGCCGACACCGCGCTGTCGCGCTCGAGCCGCTGCCACCGGTCGAGATTCCGCCGCGCCAGCGTCTGCGCCGTGCGCGCGCGCATCAGGTCGGCCTGCGCCTGATCGAACTGGTGATCGATGTCCGGCGTCTCGACCACTGCGAGCAGCTGCCCGGATTTCACGCGCGCTCCGATGTCCGATGTCCACCGCTGCACGTATCCACTCGCGCGGGCGTACACGTTCGTCTCGTGCAGCGCCTGCACCGTGCCCGTCAGCGCCAGATCGCCCGACGCCGTCGCCCGATGCGCCATCGCCACCGTCACCCGCACGCCCGCGAGGCTGTCCTCGCGCGCGCTCATGTCGAGCGCGTGGGCACGCCGCACGCGCGGCACCGCACCCGCCACCACCAGCACCGTGATCACCCCCGCCGCGATCGCGGCGCGACGAATCCCCGCCCTCATGCTTCCGCTCCAGCCATGGTCCCGCCCTCCAGGGAGTGCCCCTCAGCCTTCGTCGCAGGCACTCGCCCGCGAATCATCGCATATACCACGGGGACGAAGAACAGCGTCGCGAACGTCGCCACCAGGAGGCCGCCGATCACCGCGCGCCCCAGCGGAGCGTTCTGCTCGCCGCCTTCGCCCATTCCCAGCGCCATCGGCAGCATGCCGATCACCATCGCCAGCGCCGTCATGATCACGGGGCGCAGTCGTGTCGTGCCAGCATCGTACGCCGCCTCGAGCGCGCTCTTCCCCTGCGCCCGTTGGCCGTTCGCGAACGTCACGACGAGCACGCTGTTCGCCGTCGCAACGCCCATCGCCATGATCGCGCCCATCAGCGACGGCACGCTCAACGTCGTCTGGCTCAGGTACAGCATCCACGCAATGCCGGCCAGTGCCGGCGGCAGCGCCATGATGATGATGAGCGGATCGGTCCACGACTGGAAGTTGATCACCATCAGCAGATAGACCAGCAGGATCGCGAACGCGAGTCCGCCTCCCAGCCCCAGAAACGACGACCGCATGCTCTGCACCTGGCCGCGCACCACGATCGTGCTTCCCCTCACGAGAGCCGGCCTCGCACCGGCGACGATCCGGTCGATGTCGCGGGCGACGCCGCCCAGGTCCCGCCCCTGCACGTTCGCGTAGACGTCGAACACCGGCTGCACGTTGTAGTGATTCACCACAGCCATCTGCGATCTCCGCTGCATCGTCGCGACGTTCGAGAGGAGCTCGGGGCCCGCGTTCGATGAGATCGGGGTGCTACGCAGCTCATCCATAGTAGAGAGCTGCGCCTGCGGCGTCTGCACCGCGAGCGGATAGTTCACTCCGTTCGCCGGGTTGATCCAGAAGTTCGGGCTCACGACACCGCTCGAGCTCACGCTCACCAGCAGGTCGTTCGCGATGTCGCGCTGCGTCAGCCCCATCGCCTGTGCCCGAAGCCGGTCGACGTTGAACAGCAGATCGGGCGCGTTCATCACCTGGTGCACGTGCACGTCCACCGCACCTCGCACCCGCGTCACCCGGGACGCGATCGCACGGGCTGCCGCAAAGTTGGCCACCTTGTTCTGCCCGACCACCTGGATGTCGATCGGCGCTGGCAGTCCGAAGTTCAGGATCTGTCCCACGATGTCGGCATTCTGAAAGAAGAAGGTGACTCCGGGATAGCCGGCGCGCAGGTCCTTTCGAAGCTTCGACACCACATCCGCCGTCGCCATCTGGCGATTTGGCGCGAGCGTCATCAACAGCTCGGCGTCGCTCGTGCCGATCGTCGGGTTGTCGCTGAACGCCAGGTTCGTTCCGCCCGTGGCGATGCCGATGTTGTCGAGAATGGTCTCGACTTCGTTCGGCGGCAGCACCGTGCGCACAGTCCTCTCCACCGAAGCGACGACCTGCTCCGTCTGCTCCAACCGTGTTCCCGGAGGCGCGCGCAGGTGCAGGCGAATCTGACCGGCGTCGACCACCGGAAAGAAGTCCTGCCCGATCACCGGGACGAGCAGCGCCGAGAACAGGACGAGTGCCGCGAAGCCCAGCGCCACGGACCGGCGATTTGCGAGCGCGCGCTCCAGCAGCGCCGCGTAACTCGTCTTGAACGCGTCGAAGCGGCGCTCGAACCCGACGGTGATGCGTTCCAGCCACGCCGGCTGCGCGCGCCCATGCTCGCGCTCCATCGCGAATCGCACCAGCGTCGGCACCAGCGTTCGCGAGATGATGTACGACGCCATCATCGCGAAGATCACCGCCATCGCGAGCGGCGCGAACAGCGAGCCTGCAGCGCCGCTGAGAAAGAACACGGGTACGAACACCACGCAGATCGAAAGCGTCGACACAAACGTCGGTACCGCGATCTCCTGCGCGCCGTCCAGGATCGCCTCGAGCAGCGGCTTTCCCAGCTGCGCGTTTCGATGGATGTTCTCGATCGCCACTGTCGCGTCATCCACGAGAATGCCGACCGCGAGCGCCAGCCCGCCCAGCGTCATTACGTTGATCGTCTGCCCGAGCGCACCCAGCGTGATGATGGAGCACAGGATCGCGAGCGGAATCGACAGCGCGACGATCAGCGTCGTGCGCCAGCTGCCCAGAAAGAGGAGGATCATCAGCGCGGTGAGCACCGCCGCGATCACGGCCTCGCGCACGACGCCGTTCAGCGACGCCCGCACGAACAGCGACTGATCGGACAGCAGATTGACGTGCAGCTCGCTTGGCAACGTCGACATGATCTGCGGTAGCCGAGCCCGCACCCGCTTGACGACATCGAGCGTCGACGCGCCCCCGCCCTTCAGAATCGTGATCAGCGCGCCGCGCTGCCCATTCTCGCGCACGATATTCGTCTGCACCGCGAAGCCATCGTGCACCTGCGCCACGTCGCGGATATACACCGGAGCGCCGTTCACTTCCTTCACGGGAATGTCGTTCAGTGCCTCGAGCGCGTCCGGACTCGAGTTCAGGTGCACCGTGTATTCCTGCGCCCCGAGCTTCGCGGTTCCGCCCGGCAGCACGAGATTCTGCGCGTTGATCGCGGCGCTCACGTCCTGCGGAGAGAGCCCGTTCGCGAAGAGCGCCTTCGGATCGATGTCGACCATGATCTGGCGCACCTTCCCGCCGAACGGCAGCGGCACCTGCGCGCCCTGCACGGTCGCCATTTGCGTGCGAATGAAGTTGAGCCCGAAGTCGTACATCTGCTGCTCGGACATCGAATGGCTCGACAGGCTCGCCTGCAGAATCGGCACGTTCGACGCATTGAAGCGGATGATCAGCGGCGGCGTCGAGCCGGGCGGCATCGCGCGCACCACGGCCTGCGAGATCGCGGTGATCTGCGAGACGGCAGCGTCGATCGACGCCCCCGGCTGAAAGAAGACCTTGATCACCGCCACGCCGTTCACCGTCTGCGACTCGATGTGCTCGATGTCGCTGACCGTAGTCGTCATCGCGCGCTCGTCGACCGTGACGATACGGCGCTCCATGTCCTCTGGCGCCAGGCCCGCGTACGACCAGATGATCGTCACCACCGGGATCTTGATCTCGGGGAAGATGTCGGTGGGCATGCTGACCAGCGACAACACGCCGAACACCACGACCAGCAGCGCGCCGACGATGAACGTGTAGGGGCGCTCGAGCCCCAGCTTGACGATCCACATCTAGAGCGTTCTCCCGGCCAGTGCCTCGAGCTCCGCGCGCGCCACCGCGTAGTCGAACCGCGCCGTCACCGCGTCCTCCTCCGCGTTCACCAGCGCGAGCTCCGATGTCAGCCGCTCGAGCTGCGTAGTCGCACCCTCCCTGTAACGCGCGTCCTGCACGCGCAGATCCTCGCGCGCGAGCGCGACCGCCTGCTCCGCGAGCGTCATGCGACGCCGCTCGACGGCGAGGTTCGTCAACAGGCGAATCGCGCTCGCGCGCACGGCGCGGTGGGTGTCGGCGTTCGAGACGCGCGCCGTCGTTTCGTCTGCGCGTGCGCGCGTCACCTCGTCGTCACGCACGAAGCCATCGAACAGCGGATAGCTCAGCCCAATCCGCGCAACCCACGTTCCGCCATCGTTCAGAACCTCCGGCGTCTGGTGCAGATACGAATATCCGCCGGCCGCGCTGATGTACGGCTGATAGCGCGACTTCGCGGACGAGACGCCCGCGCTCGTCGCCACTGCGATCGCCTCCGCCGCCTTCACATCGGGCGACGTGCGCTCGATCTCCGCGAGCACGGTGTCCTCCGGAACCGAAAGCGGTCGCACGATCGACGAGTCGTCCTCGCGCGCGCCAACGCGCCCGCCGATTCCCGTGAGTCGCCCCAGGGCCACCGATGCGGCCACGTGCGCCGACCGCGCCTCGAGCAGCGCCTGCTCCGAGCTCGTCACCTCGAGCGACGCGCGCAGATCATCGGAGCGCGTCGTCGTCCCCGCCGCCAACCGCGACGCCGCATCGCGCTCGGCCCCCCTCGCCCGCACCAGCCGCGCCTCGGCGACCTTCGCGAGCGCCTCGGCTCGAAGCACACCGAGGAAGGTCGTGTCGACGTTGAAGCGCACTCCGTAGTTGGTCGCGACGAGATTCGCCTCCGCCGCCTCCCGCACCGCGCGCGCCTGCCTTCGTTCGGCGCCCAGGCGTCCGCCGGTATACACATCGATCGATGCGATCAGCCCCGCACTGTAGGCGTTGCCGGCGTACGTCGGCGCGATGGGCGCGGCACCGATCGCATCGCCCGCGCGCGCCGCGCCCGACTCGAGCGAAAGATTCGGGAGATACGCGCCAACCGAGACGTGCTCGCCGGAGCGGGCCGAGAGAACGGCGCCGTTCCCGCGGGCCACGTCCGGACTCACGTGGCGCGCCCGGTCGAGCGCCTCATCGAGCGAGAGCACGGTGTCCACGATCAGGGCAGAGTCCGCTCGGCTCGCACTTTCGATACCGGCACGAGCCGAAGTGCCCTGAGCGGAAAGCGGCAGCGCCGCAAGCGCAAACAGCACCGCGGTCGCCGCCGTGGCTCCGCCCGATGCCACGCTACCTTGGCGACAATGACGAACGTATCGCTTAGCTACGTCTGCGCGGGCTTGGGGGACTCTTGCGGCTGCGGTCGAGCGTTCAATCGATGGGCGTAGAAATATCACGGTTCCGGCGGTATGGTGCAGACAGTCCAGTCGGTGTACGAAGGCTGGAGGACAAAATCTAGGGTAGATAACCAGCTATTCAAGTACTATTATAACTATACAACTACTTGATGGCGCCGGTGGCAGGGCGCAAGCTTCTCCTATGTCCAATCGATTAAACGCCGATACGGTGCCCTCCGTTGAGGACCGAGCTCTCGTGTTCAAGGCCATCGGTGACCCCACCCGCGTCCGCATCATCGAGCTCTTGCGAGCTCAGACGGAGGAGATCACCGGAACGGAGATCGCCGACAGTGTCGGTGTGAGCCTTGCGCTGCTCTGCCATCATTCGAGCGTTCTCGTCGAAGCGGGGCTCGTCACGAAGCGGAAGGAAGGACAGACGTCCTACTGGACACTGAATCGCGACGCACTCGCTGCCGCGCTTGGATCGCTCGCCGAGCCCGGGACGATCGCGGACTAGCGGCAAAAGGGGAGGGCGCATTAGACATAGGCGCGACCTCGAAGCACGCCTTCTGCACTACCTCTCGCTCAAAATCAAATCCTTCCGAGGCTTCAATGCATCGTCACATCGTGTTTTCCATGGCTACGGTCGCGGCTATCGTGGCGATCTCCGCCTGCAATCCATTTCACAAGACGTCGAACGAGATCAAGGTTCAGGACATTCCCGTCGGCGAACGCTGGAACGCGACGCTCGCAACGCCTTCGGGCCTCGCCGGCGCTGTCCAGATTCACGGCACCGGATACATCGCGCGCGATCCGTCCGGCTCGAGCAAGGCCGTGATCCACGTTTCGAACGCGACGGCGGGCGGCGTGCATCCCTGGATGGTTCGCGTCGGACTGTGCGGCACCGTCAATCCCGTATTCGGCGATCTCTCGGCCTATCCGAACCTCCGCATCGACAAGGATGGAACGGCGCAGGGTGGCGCGCTCCTCTCCGTTCCGTTTCCGACTAGCGGCAGTTATTCGCTCGAAGTTCGCGCGTCGCCCACGAACATGGGTACCGTCATCGCGTGCGGAAATCTCGCTCCGCCCACCCAGTGATGGTTTTGCCGACGTCCGCACTCTTGCGCGCGTCGTCGAGCCATCGCACATTGCGCGCATGAACACGCGCGTCACGAGCTGCCTCGCATACTTTACCAGCTTCTGGGGATATCCTCCCGGGAGCCGGTAGCTCGTACCCAGCGGTCGTCAGCGACCAGACGGTGCGTTACCACGGCTCCCGGAGAAATCCGGGGGCCTTCTTGTTTTCGAGGCCCTTCACATGATCATCGTCACGAAGTCAAACGTCACCGAGCCCGAGCTCGCGAACATTCGACAGCGAGTCGAATCGCTCGGGCTCAAGACACACATCACGCGCGGCTCGCATCGCGTGGTGATCGGGTGCGTCGGCGACGACGCCGCGCTCTCCGAGATTCCGCTGCTCGCGCTCGCGGGCGTCGAAAGCGTCACGCCGATCCTTCGCCCGTACAAGCTCGCGTCGCGCGAGTTTGGTCATCCCGATGAGCCGACCGTCGTCCGCATAGCGCCCGACGTCGCGTTCGGCGGTCGCACGATCCAGGTGATTGCGGGACCGTGCTCCGTCGAGGGCAGCGAGATGCTGCTGGAGACGGCGATCGCCGTGAGGGATGCCGGTGCGACGATGCTTCGCGGCGGCGCGTACAAGCCGCGCACGTCGCCCTACGCATTTCAGGGGATGGGCGAGGCGGCGCTCGAGCTCCTCGCCGCCACGCGCGCGGAAACGGGCCTCCCGATCGTCACCGAGGTCATGGACACGCGGCAAGTCGACACGGTGTGCCGCTACGCCGACATGCTGCAGATCGGCGCGCGCAACATGCAGAACTTCGCGCTCCTCGCCGAAGTTGGTCGCACGAAGAAGCCCGTCCTCCTCAAGCGCGGCCTATCGGCTACGATCAAAGAGCTGTTGATGGCGGCCGAGTACGTGATGGCGAGCGGGAATCTGGACGTGGTGCTGTGCGAGCGAGGGATTCGTACCTTCGAGACGGCGACGCGGAACACGCTCGACGTCGCCGCCATTCCGGTGCTGAAGGAAGAAACGCATCTGCCCGTGATCGTCGATCCGAGCCACGCCGGTGGACGAGCGGCGCTCGTCGCCCCACTGGCCTTCGCGGCGATTGCCGCGGGCGCGGACGGGCTGATCATCGAGGTGCATCCGCACCCGGAGGATGCGCGTTCCGACGGCGACCAGTCGCTCGATTTCGCCTCCTTCGTCGACGTGATGACGCGCGTCGGCGCGTTTGCGGATGCCGCGGGGCGCACTATGCCGGCGCCGTCGCACGAGCGCGCGTGAGCGTCTCGCCACGCATCGCCTTTCAGGGAGAGCTCGGCGCGTTCAGCGAGGAGGCGATCCGAAATGTCGATCCGGGCGCCACTGCGATCCCGTGCCGCGATTTCATCGATGTCGCGCAGATGGTCGAGAGCGGCGATGCGGACGCGGGGATGCTGCCGATCGAGAACACGCTCGCGGGATCGGTGGTGGGTAGCTACGATGCGCTCACCGCGTGCGAGTCACTGCACGTGGTGGCCGAGACGGTGGTGGAGATTCATCATTGCGTGCTTGGCATCCGTGGCGCATCGCTCGATGCACTCGCGACGGTGGAGAGTCACCCGGTGGCACTCGCGCAATGCACGCGCTGGTTGCGCGGGCATGCGTCGATTGCGGTGCGCGCGGCGTACGACACCGCGGGTGCCGCGCGGGAAATAGCAGCGCGGGGCGACACGCGCGCGGCTGCGATAGCCGGCCGGCACGCGGCGGCGCGCTACAATCTCGGGATTCTCGCGGCCGATATCGAGGATCGATCGGACAATCAGACGCGATTTCTGATGATCGCGCGCGCGCCGCAGGTTCCCGAGGCGGGATCGCGTGCGCGCACCGCGCTTCTGGTCACGACGCCGAACGTCCCCGGCGCGTTGCTGCGCGTGCTCGAGCCGCTCGCGCGCCATCGGATCAACATGAGCAAGCTCGAGTCGCGTCCTGCCGACGAGCCGTGGCACTATCGCTTCTTTCTCGAGCTCGATCATGCGGCGGGTGATCCGTCGCTCGCGGCGGCGATCGGGGAGCTTGGCGGCGCAACCGAGTCGCTGCGGGTGCTGGGCACGTATGCGCGCAGCCTTGCTGGACGAGCGGACTCGGGCGCGCCAAATTAGCCAGACTCCAACCGAGGTAGCCGATGTTGCTATGCAATTCGCGATCACTCTCGCTGCTACCGCTCGTCGCCCTTCTCGCGGCATGCGGGCCCAAGGATGCGTCGAAGAATGCGGCCGCGTCCGACTCCGCCAAACCCGTCGCCGCCGTCGTGCCGCATCAGATGACGATCGTCGCGACCGACTACAAGTTCGACGCGCCCGACCAGGTCCCCGCGGGAATGATGACGGTCCATCTCGTGGACAACGGCTCTGAGATTCACCACGTCGCCTTCATCAAGCTGAACGACGGCAAGACGATGGCGGATGTCGCGCAGGCGATGAAGACGCCGGGACCGATGCCGTCGTGGGCGGTCGATCACGGCGGTGTGAATGCGCCGCATCCCGGCGGCGGCATGGCCACGACGACGCAGACGCTCGAGGCGGGAAACTACGCGCTCATCTGCTTCATCCCTTCGGCCGACGGCATGCCACACTTCGCCAAGGGCATGGTGCGGCCGCTGACGGTCACCGCGGCAACTGGTGCTGACGCGGCCGCGCCGTCGGCTGACATCGTGATGACGCTCAGCGACTACACCTTCGCGCTGTCGAAGCCGATCACGGCCGGCAAGCATACGATTCGCATCGAGAACGGCGCCTCACAGTCGCACGAGGTAGAGTTCGCACGTCTCGCGCCGGGAAAGAAGGCGCTGGACCTCGCCGAATACGCCATGAAGATGACTGGTCCTCCTCCGGGCGTACCGTTGGGTGGCGTGCCGGCCATCCCCAAGGGAAGCTCGGCGTACGTCACGTTCGAATTCGCGCCGGGCGAGTACGCGCTGATCTGTTTTCTCCCGGACCCGAAGGCG
>Ga0193751_1002515_pt1 | contig 11081 bp, 13 predicted proteins | sample L1c2metaG_FD_143050 | JGI IMG/M metagenome (GOLD analysis project Ga0193751, IMG submission 143050) | Soil microbial communities from a riparian zone of the East river system, Colorado, United States - L1c2 | ecosystem: Environmental > Terrestrial > Soil > Riparian zone | place: USA: East River...
TTCCGCTCGGCTGCTCGCCGATCCAAAAGACAGTTGTCACAATATTTCTCTTCCACGGATAGCGCTCTCCTGTGGCTAAGGCACTGTGCTCAGTGTTTAAACAGCCCGCGACGATCGCTGCCAGCGCACCGATCGACAGGATCGATATTGCTTTGATCATATGCTTCCTTGTTTTTCTGTTCTCCGTCTCAGACGTTGTCGCGGACGCGTTCGCTTTGCGGTTCTTCGCTCAGCCCTACTCAATGGCGCAATGAGTAAACTTTTTCCATCGGTCGTTGAAACTGCGACAGGTCTAGCGGGATCAACGTTAAGCAATTCCAGCACGGGCTTGTCTAGGATCAGCGCGAATGAATTTCCGTGCCGCACGAGCATTTTGATCATCTCCGGTGACTCATTGTACATACATTGTATCACCGTTCAAGCAGGAATCTTCTACCCAAACACTCGTTCGCCGGCCGGGCCCGAGGACGCTTTGAAAATAATTCGCCAGCTGATCAGATTTTCAAAAGCTCATTGCCGGCCCTGAGCCGGAAACTGTTTACAAATGAACTGCCGTGAATGTGTGCCATTTTGCTTGGCTTCCTGATTATTCTTAGCTTGTCGCCGATCGATAAACGAGTAGCGCCGCAGCAATATCTTCCACCGCCATGCCGAGCGACTTGAAAATCGTCGTTTCATTTGCGCGCGGCGGAATTTTACCGGCAAGCGCTTCGCCAAGCTCGGCATAAATTTCTGCGCCGGAAAGAATGACGTCGCCAGATTCTTTCATGGCGGCTTCGCGTGAATCGACAAAGACGACATTCGCCATTGCATCGTCATCTAGTTCGCGCCAATCAGGCCGACACGCACCGACCGCATTGACATGACAACCGGGCTTCAGCCACGAACCTTTTAATACCGATGCTTTCGAGTTCGTCGCGGTCACGACAACGTCTGCGTCACGCACCGCGTCCTCCACTGGCATTGCTTTCGCGCCAGTTTCTTTCGCGAATTGCTCCCCATGTTCGGGCGTGCGACTCCACACACGAACTTCCTCGAAATTCCTGACCAGCCGTAACGCCTCAACATGACTGCGTGCTTGCACCCCGCTGCCGAGGATCGCCAGAATTTTCGCGTCAGGCGACGCGAGAAGTTTCGTCGCCGCAGCCGAAACTGCCGCGGTGCGCATCTCCGTGATCAATCGTGCGTCCATCACTGCGAGTGGCGCGCCCGTTTCCGGATCGACCAGAAAAATTGTTGCCATGTGCGTCGGGATTCCGAGCTCTGCATTCGTCGCGTAGAACGTGACGATCTTTATGCCGAGTCCCTCAGAAGTGAGCGCCGGCATCATTCCAAAGAATCCGCCCGGCGGATCGACAGTGATCACCGAACGCACCGGTTGCGTAATTTTGCCGGCCGAAAAATCAATCATTGCCTTCTCCATCGCCGGAATCAGTTCCTCCATTCGCAAATGCTTCCGCACTTGTTCTTCACTGAGAAAAAGCGACGCGCGCATTCCGTTCATTATTTCACACGAAGGCCACGAAGATCATGAAGTCTTGTGATAATTAGTGTCCATTGTGTCCTTTGTGCGAGGTCATTCGATTTCTTCGCGCTTGTCGCCTAGAGTGTGATTTCGGGTGTGGTTGACTCATATTTCGAATCGCGGACATAAAATGAATGCCACTCGACCTCACAACCATCCGTGCGGCGCATGAGCGGATTCGTGCGTACATCAACCGTACGCCAGTGCTGACGAGCTCGCGATTGGATCAGGCGAGCGGCGCTTCGTTATTTTTTAAGTGCGAAAATTTTCAAAAAATCGGCGCGTTCAAGGCGCGCGGCGCGACCAACGCCGTCTTTGCACTCGATGACGCGACTGCGCGACGTGGTGTGGCCACGCATTCGTCGGGCAATCACGGGACAGCGCTCGCGCGCGCGGCGAAGTTGCGCGGGATTTCGGCGCACATCGTCATGCCGTCAAACTCGGCAAAGGTGAAGGTGCGCGCGGTCGAGAGCTACGGTGCGCGAATCGTGTTTTGTGAGCCGACGCAGGCGGCGCGCGAGGCGGCCTGCGCGGACGTGATCGCGAAAACCGGTGCGACGCTGATTCACTCGTTCGAAAACGAGGATGTGATGGCGGGGCAGGGCACGGCGGCGGTGGAATTGCTCGAAGACGTTTCGGATGTCGATCTTTTGATGTGTCCGGTCGGCGGCGGCGGTTTGCTCTGCGGCACGGCTGTTGCGGCGAAATCGATGCGCCCGAAAATTAAGGTTGTGGCCGTTGAGCCGGCGAATGCCGACGACGCGGCGCAATCGTTTCGCACGGGGCGATTGATTCGCACGGAGAAAAAATTCACGATCGCTGACGGACTTCGGACAAATGTCGGCACACCAAATTTTCCAATCATCCAGCGCTACGTGGACGACATCGTAACGGTGAGCGAAGAAGCGATTATTACGGCGATGCGGACGATTTGGGAGACGATGAAAATCATCATCGAACCCTCAGCGGCCGTTCCCTACGCCGCGATTATGGAATGCAATATCGACATCGGCCGTAAGCGCGTGGGCATCATTCTCACTGGGGGCAACGTCGATCTCGACGCGCTACCATGGACGTAGATCTGAGGTCAGAGATCAGAAGTCAGAGGTCAAAAGTCAGAAGCTAGAAGGTAGAAACCATCGTGCGATGAACACCTCCGAGAAATTGGAAACTCGTTGCGTGATCGTGGGCGGCGGACCAGCCGGGATGATGGCTGGCTACTTGCTCGCCCGCGCCGGCGTGACCGTGGCCGTGCTGGAAAAGCATGGCGATTTCAACCGCGATTTCCGCGGCGACACGATTCATCCTTCCACGCTCGAGTTAATGCACGAACTGGGGTTGCTCGATGAGTTCTTGAAGCAACCGCACCAGGAGGTGCGAGAACTACGCGGTGTCATCAACGGTCAGACCGTGCCGATCGCTGACTTCACGCAACTCCCGACGCGCTGCAAATTCATCGCGTTCATGCCGCAATGGGATTTTCTGAATTTCCTTTCAAGTCATGCCAAACGGTTCCCGACCTTCGAATTGCACATGCAAACCGAGGTCGTCGATTTGTTGATTGAAAATGAACGCGTGATCGGGGTGCACGCAAAAACTCCGCGTGGCGAAATAGAAGTTCGCGCGGACCTTGTCATCGGCGCGGACGGGCGGCATTCGACGATTCACACGCGCGCCGGTTTCAAGCTGTGCGAGTTTGGCGTGCCGATCGACGCGCTCTGGATGCGCATCTCCAAAAAACAGGATGATCCGGAACAATCGTTCGGTTTTTTCCAACACGGCAAACTTCTTGTGTTGCTCGATCGTGGCGATTACTGGCAATGCGGCTTCGTCATTCCCAAGGGTGGCTTCGATGAGATCAAAGCGCGTGGGCTGCCGCAATTTCAAAACGAAATCGTCAGTTTCGCGGGATTTCTGCGCAATCGTGTAACGGAGCTGGATGATTGGTCAAAGATCAAGCTCCTCACGGTGCAGATCAATCGCTTGCGCGACTGGTGTCGCGAAGGATTGCTTTGCATCGGCGATTCTGCGCACGCCATGTCGCCGGCAGGTGGCGTTGGTATCAATCTCGCCATCCAAGATGCTGTCGCGACGGCGAACTTACTGGCGACAAAATTGCGGAGCGGTCCGGTAACCGTGGACGATTTGCGAAAGGTGCAGGCGCGGCGCGAGTGGCCGACACGCCTGATTCAGCGCGTGCAAGTCTTCATTCATCACCGGGCCGTCACCGGCCGAGCATCCCGCAGCGGCAATTCGCTACCGTTCGTGGTTCGCTTGCTAAAATGGTTTCCGCTTCTGCGCCAGGTGCCCGCCCGTTTCATTGGTCTCGGCCCGCGCCCCGAGCACTTCCGTAGCCCAAGTACAGTCTAAGGAGCCTTCTTCTTCAAAGTGCTGACGTGGCCCCGGAAGATCGGCGCGATACATGCAGTGTCGCGACGTTGATCTCTTGGCGGCTACTCCACTTCAACTTCGATGCCGCCGATCCAGCGTGCGACAAGATTGTAGATGGCGGCGCCGATAACACCGAAGATGAACCCCATCACGCCGTAGATCACTGGCATGAAAATCCCCATCCCGAACATGATTCCGGCGACAACTGCGGCCGGTGCGGCTTGAGCTCCTTGCGCATGTTGCGCGAAGGCGCCTGCCGCCGCGGCCAGCATGAAAATCGGCAGAAATATTAGCCCCATGCAGGCATAAAGTACGCCCATCATCTTGCCTGCTTGCAGCGGTGCGATCCGTTTGACTGTGCGTTTCATATTGAGGCGATCATGCCGGCATCCGGGTTATCCTGGCAGTTAGATTTGGTCAGGCCGGCGTGCCGCTCTCATTTGAGAGTGATCTCGCGCATGGTTTTAGTGCCGAGGATTTCGCGGATGTCGAGTCGCTTCACGGCCGTGTCGCGACGTTGATCTTCGGAGCCCATGACCTTCTCCACGATCGGGTCCATCTTGTCGCGCAAGGTGTCGAAGGCGGCCCAGTTTGGATATTCAACCAGGATCAGAATGTTGAAATCGTGCGGGCTGGACGCTTCGCCATTCAGGATTTTGTAGTCGAGGATGATCTTCCGCCTTTTCTCCTCGTCGTAAACCGGCTTCACCGTTCCGGTGATTTGTTTGATGTAATCATCACTTAAACCGGTTTTCGTCTTGATCATGGTCAGAGTCCAGACCGGGCCTTCGTTGTAAGGTGCGCTGCTGCCACCCGTCGTCTTACTTGTACTCGTTTGCGCCGGGGAAAGAGCGGCGATCCCTAGCGATAAAGCGGCAAAAATAAGGATTTTCGTTTTCATCATACGGGCACGTTGATCAATGCGCGCTCAACACGCGAGAAGAATCTTACGGGAAACGTCTCGACAGGATTGACTGGATTAATTTGATTTTCGGAGTCCCTGCTGATGTTGTACATCCTTTCTGATTCTCATCTATGAAAACGAAATTGTATCTGGCGACTGTGATGGCGTTTAGTTTTTTGCTGAGCAGTCAGGATGCGGAACCCATCGCTTCTCCCGGGGCCGCCGTAAACGCGCCGGAGTTCAAAAATCTCTCCGATCTTAAATGGGACAAAATTCTGCCTGATCTTGGTGCAGATTCTCCTGAGATCAGCATTCTTCATGTCGATCCAAAAACGCACGCGACGAGTTTGCTGATTCGGACGCCCAAAGCGATTCATGTGCGTAAGCATTGGCACACGGCCAATGAGTCGCACACGATGATCAAGGGCACGGCGACGCTCGCGTGCGACGGCAAACGCGCCGAGATCGGCCCGGGCGGATTCAACTTCATGCCGGCAAAAATGGCCCATGAAGCATGGTTGCCCACAAACTCACTCACGTTCATCACGGTCGATGGCGCATGGGACATCAATTGGGTCGAAGGGTCTCCGACCGCGGCCGATCTAATAAAAGAAGAAGGTTGACGCTGGTTATTATGAAACAGCTTCAATTTCTCTCTGCCTGTCTGATCTGCCTTTGGTCAAGTGGTGTCAATGCTCAATCGAACAAGCCGACGATGAAAGCCATCGTCGTTCACGAATACGGCGGGCCGGAGGTTCTCAAGTACGAAGATGTGCCGGTTCCGCCGCCCAAAGAGGATGAGATGTTAATCAGAGTTTTCGCCGCCGGGGTGAATTCATTTGATGGCGTACTCCGGTCGGGCAAGTACGCAAAAATTTTCAAAATGCAGCTGCCCTGGATTCCGGGCTATGACATCGCCGGCATTGTCGAGAAAGTCGGTGACAAGGTTGGTAAATTCAAAGTAGGCGATCCTGTTTACGCCTTCATTTCAATTCCGAGTGGAGGCGGCTACGCTGAATACGCGCTGGCGAAACAGAGTCAGGTCGCGTTAAAGCCGGCGACGGTCAGTTTTGCCGAAGCGGCCGGCGTGCCCAGTGTCGCTTTGACGGCATGGCAGGCGCTCGTTGACAAAGCCAATCTTCAATCGGGCCAGACTGTTTTGATTCATGGAGCGTCCGGTGGAGTCGGAATGTTCTCGATTCCGATTGCAAAGATTCGCGGTGCGAAAGTGTTCGCGACTGCTTCGACTGCCAATCAAGATTTTCTCAAGCAACTCGGAGCCGATATGCCCATCGATTACAAGACGCAAAAATTCGAAGAGATTGCCAAGGATGTCGATGTAGTCCTTGATGGTGTCGGCGGCGAAACGCTGGCGCGATCGTATCCGATCGTGAAGAGAGGCGGATTTCTGGTGAGCCTTGTTGGACGCATCGACCAGGCGCAGCTAGACAAGTACGGGATTCGCGGCGTGTCCCTGGAGGCTGAATCTAACGGCGATCAGCTTGCCCAAATAGGAAGGCTAATCGATGAAAAGAAAATCAAAGTCGTAGTTTCCCAAACTTTTCCGCTGGCTGATGCGGCCAAAGCCCAGACAAAGGCGGAAACGGGTCATGCTCGCGGGAAGATCGTGTTGAAGGTTCGCGACGAGCCGAATTGAACTCGCGCGAGCGCGAAGCGCGCATCGGATGTAAATCGCATCGGAATCCATTATGAAAAAGACATTTCTTTGCTGTGTTGGGTTAACAATGACGGCCATCGCCGCAGCTCAGGTTACGAATGCTGTGATGAAGGCGGTGGTGGTCCACGAGTTCGGCGGGCCAGAAGTGATGAAATACGAAGATGTGCCGCGGCCGGAGCCGAAAGAGGACGAAATTCTGGTCCGAGTGATGGCTGCAGCGGTCAACCCGGTCGATAGCTACGTGCGGCAAGGGATGCTTGCCAAACACGGTATGGACAAGCGCCCCGCGATCATCGGTTTCGACATTTCGGGCGTCGTCGAGGAAACCGGCGCCAACGCGAAGAAATTCAAAGCTGGCGACAAAGTTTATTCTTATTTGTCGGTTATGCGCGGCGGCGGTTATGCCGAGTTCGCGATTGCAAAGGAATCCGAAACCGCGCTCAAGCCAAAAAACATTGATTTTGAAAAAGCGGCAGCCGTTCCGTTGGCCGCGACGACTGCGTGGCAATCTTTAGTGGACGAAGCGAAATTAAACGTCGGCCAAACGGTTCTGATTCATGGCGGCTCGGGCGGCGTTGGAAGTTTCGCCATTCAAATTGCCAAAGCACGCGGCGCGAAAGTGATTGCGACGGCGTCAACCGCCCACCAGGATTTGCTCAAGCAACTCGGGGTCGATCAAGCGATCGATTACACGGCGACGAAATTCGAAGAGATGGTGAAAGATGTCGATGTTGTCCTCAATTGCGTCCGCGCGGATGCGCTCGGTCGTTCCTACGGCGTGGTGAAGAGAGGCGGGATCATCGTTTCAATCACGGACGAACCCGACCAAACGGAGTGCGCCAAGCACGGCATTAGCGGTTCCCGGTTAGGAGCGCATCCGGACGCGAAAGTGCTTGAAGAGCTCACCAAACTAATCGAGGCCGGGAAAATGAAGCCGATTGTGTCGCAAACGTTGCCTTTGGCCGACGCGAGCAAAGCGCACCAGCAAATCGAGACACATCACACGCTTGGCAAAATTGTCCTGAAAGTTGCCGACACGCCGAAGTGATTCATAGGATTGACAGCAGATGAGTTGGGAAGCGATCAACGCGGTCTCGCAGCTTGTTAGCTCGGTTGCGGTCGTTTTGTCGGTGCTATATCTCGGCATTCAAGTGCACCGCAGTACGCGCGTGGCCAAGCTCGCCACGCAAGACGCCGCGGCCACAGCCCTGCGCGACGTGACCAAACCGTTGATGGAGAACGCCGAGCTGGAACGGATCTGGCGATTAGGTCTGGAAGATCTCAGTGCGCTTTCCACCGAAGATCGGGCCCGCTTCTTTCATGCCACTTACCAATTCTTGAAAGCCTTCGAGACAATTCATTTTCATTATGTTTATGGGCTAATGGACAGGCAACTCTGGGAAGGCTGGCGAGGGCTTCTTCGCCATTATGTTGCTGCGCCCGGAATCGCCCATTATTGGAACCTTCGTCCTGAAGTTTTCTCCGAGCGGTTCCGGAAATTCGTTAACGCGCTCGAACCTCCGGCCGAGCAACGCACGGTCGGAAATCTTTTTGGCCAGGAACGAAAGTCATAGTGCGGCGTATCTCGGGTCGTGCGGAGGCGCTACGGCTCGCGCGCGTCCATAACGAAGCCGTTCGGAGATCTTGCAAGCGAGACCTGGCATTACAGAAAAACCGTTGCTGTGATGCATAACGCGAGCTAATTGCACGGTCTGTCGCGCGGGCAAACAGATGAACATTCACGAGTATCAAGCCAAAGAATTGTTGCAAAAATTCGATGTCGCGACGACACGCGGCAAAGTGGCCTCAACGGTTGATGAGGTAGAACAAATCGCGAGCGAGTTGGGACATGTCGATCTTGTCGTGAAAGCGCAGATTCACGCGGGCGGGCGAGGGAAGGGGACATTCAACAACCGATTCAAGGGTGGGGTTCACCTCTCCAAGTCGCCGGCGCAGGCTCGCGAGATCGCGTCGAAAATGCTCGGGCAGACTCTCGTCACCCATCAGACCGGATCTGCCGGTCGCGTCGTGAATAAAGTACTCGTGGCGGAGTCGGCGGAGATCGAGCGCGAAATTTATTTTGCGATTCTGCTCGATCGAACCATGGCTGCGCCGGTGATTGTCGCGAGCACGGAGGGCGGGGTTGAGATTGAAGCCGTTGCTGCCAAATCTCCTGACAGGATCATTCGCGAACCAATCGATCCGCTTGCCGGCCTGCAACTATTTCAAACACGGAAACTGGCGAAGCAGCTCGGTTTCGAGTCGTCGCAGTTGAAAAGCGCTTCGAAATTATTCGAAGGGCTCTATCGGACCTTCATCGCTTTCGATTGCTCGATGGTCGAAGTCAATCCGCTAGTGGTCACGGCAAAAGGCGAAGTGCTCGCTCTCGATGCGAAATTTAATTTCGACGATAACGCGCTTTATCGTCATCCGGAGATTGCAGCGATGCGCGACATTGCGGAGGAAGATCCGCGCGAAGTCGAAGCATCGAAGCATGGGCTTAATTACATCGGGCTCGATGGAAACATTGCCTGCCTTGTGAATGGTGCCGGTCTCGCCATGGCGACGATGGACATCGTCAAGTTTTATGGCGGCGAGCCCGCCAATTTTCTCGATGTCGGCGGCGGCGCGACCGAGGAGCAGGTCACCGAAGCGTTTAAAATTCTGATCTCCGACAAGAAGGTAAAGGCAATCCTGGTCAACATATTCGGCGGCATCATGAGATGCGATATCATCGCGCAAGGCATCATCAACGCCGCGAAGACGGTGAAGCTGTCGGTGCCGCTGGTGGTGAGACTGGAAGGAACCAATGTCGAAAAAGGGAAACAGTTGCTCAAAGAAAGCGGTCTCACGTTGATCGCGGCCGATGATCTCGGCGATGCCGCGGAGAAGGTGGTCAAGGCCGCAAGTTCCAAATCCCAAATCCCAACTTCCAAATAACCGATTAAATCCCAATATCCAAAATGGAAGACGGATCGAAAACGCGCGACCTGGAGGACCGGACGTTCTTGTTCGCTCAATCGGTGCGCGCTTTTGTAAAGCAGTTACCGAGAACGATCAGCAACAGCGAGGACGTACGACAACTGGTTCGGGCATCCGGTTCTGTTGCGGCCAATTGGATCGAAGCGGACAAAGCTCTAAGCAAAAAGGATTTTCTGATGCGAGCAAAGATTTGCCGGAAAGAAGCCAAAGAGAGTCGTTTATTTTTGCGATTAGTCGATACTGATCTGACGAAAGATAGCGTCGCTAGTCGTGATGCGCTCGCGTCCGAAGCGCGCGAATTAACCCTGATCTTCGCATCGATCATCTCAAAGAGCGGGTGATGGTGCTCTTTTACGGATTTTGACGATTGAATTTTGCCTGGGATTTGGGAATTGAGATTTGGAACTTCTTGACATGAAAGTTAACTCGACACGCGCGAATCGTATTCCAATGTCGATGTGATTTACGATTTCGTTACGGCACCACGCGGCGACCGGTTGCGGACGATCATCACAAAGCCACACGACGCCAAAGGGAAACTGCCCGTGATTTTTGTGGCCGGTTGGCTGAGTTGCGACTCGGTCGAAGCGCCGGCCGACACGAAAGATACGATCGGACTGATTTTGCGCGGGCTCGCGCAAACGCCGGGCTTTTGCCTGTTCAAGATTGATAAGCCGGGCTGCGGGGACAGCGAAGGCGATTGTTCGCAAACCGATTTCGACACGGAGCTTGCCGGGTACCGCGCCGCATTCCGCGCGCTGAAAAATTACGACTTCATCGACTCAGACCAGGTGTACATTTTCGGCAGCAGCAACGGCGGCGGATTCGCGCCGCTGGTTCCGGAAACGAAGGCCGAAGAGGCGATTCGCGCCGCTGGTTCCGGAAACGAAGGCCGAAGAGGCGCAGGTCCGCGGCTACATCACCATCGGCGGTTGGGTCACAACGTGGTTTGAGCACATGCTCGACATCGAGCGGCGTCGTTTTGCTTTGATGAAAAAACCGCCGGGCGAAGTCACTGACCGAATAAAATTGGCGACGACACTTTATTATGAGTGGCTGATAAACGGCCGCAGCGTTCCAGAAATTCTGAACGAAAAGCCGGAGCTTGCAGAACTTTGGCCTGAGGGAAAGGATGAGACGCATCTTTACGGGCGACCGCTGAAATTTTACCAAGATCTGCAAAAGCTGAATCTGGCGCGTGCCTGGTACCGTGTGAGACTCCCGGCGCTAATCCTGCACGGGCAGTACGACTGGATTATGAGCCGCGAAGATTCCGAGCTGATTGCGCAATATGTGAACACAAATTTTCCGGGCGCGGCGCGTTTTGTCGAACTGGCCGACACGGGGCACGGCGGCCAGCATTATCTGAGCATGGCTGACGCGTTCGCTGGGAAACAGGCGCCGTTCGATCCGAAGATTATTCGCACCATGACAGATTGGTTGGAACAACAACAAAGGAAACCCGCAGGATGAAAATCAAGGAAATCGGATTTGCCGCAATTCCGGTCACAGACATCAAACGGGCGCGCTCGTTTTATGAAGAGGTGCTCGGATTAAAAGCTTCGGACGAAATGATGCAGGGCCGGTGGATCGAATACGAT
>Ga0193751_1002516_pt1 | contig 11078 bp, 8 predicted proteins | sample L1c2metaG_FD_143050 | JGI IMG/M metagenome (GOLD analysis project Ga0193751, IMG submission 143050) | Soil microbial communities from a riparian zone of the East river system, Colorado, United States - L1c2 | ecosystem: Environmental > Terrestrial > Soil > Riparian zone | place: USA: East River...
CGCCGCCTCGAGCACATTTTGGCGGGGACTGTTGCATTTGCGCAATATTGCCGTCGCACAATCGTCGTCCACCCACTCGAATGCCGAAATACTGCCACCAATCGAAGGACTTAGCTCGAGTCTCAGGGCTTCGGCCGTTAATTTCAAGGTCGTTTCAGCCACTTTTTCCTGACCCTTAGACTTCAATAGAATTCACAGGACCGCAACTTCCTTGGGGATAAAGCCGAAAACTGCATTGCGTGAGGATTCACGCGAAAGGTATTGAATACCCCGAGGGCCGGGGAGGGTTCACGAATGAGTAGGCGCGTCAAAGAAATTGTCGACATCGCGGACCATGTGTCGCTCGACGAGCTGATCCAGAGACTGGTCGAGTTGCGTGACAGTCTGCCGGTTGATCCGGAAGCGGAGCTGAGGCTGCGCGGCGACGAAATATTCGGCCACCGGATCACCATCTCCTACTTCCGCGACCAGACCGAGGAAGAGGCCGAGTGCGAGCGGCGCTACGCCGAGGCGCAGAAGGAAGCCAAAGAGCGCGAGCTGGCCCGGCTCCAGGCCGAGCTTGGCAAGGTCTGCTACCCTGCGCCGGGCAAGCGCGGGAAATTGCGCATCGTCGCTTAAAGCCGTTCAGGCGGGGCGGAAGTTCAGCGCCAGGCCGTTCATGCAGTAGCGCAGGCCGGTCGGCTTCGGCCCGTCGTCGAAGACGTGGCCAAGATGGCCGCCGCAGCGCGTGCACAGGACTTCGGTCCGCTCCATCAACAGGCTGCGATCGGCGCGTGTGACCACCGCGCGCGGCAGCGGTTGCCAGAAACTCGGCCAGCCGGTGCCGCTGTCGAACTTGGTCGCCGAGCTGAACAACGGCAGCGCGCATCCCGCGCAGACGAACGTCCCCTTACGGTGCTCATTGAGAAGCGGGCTGGTAAAGGCGCGCTCGGTGCCGGCTTCGCGCAAGATCCAGTAGCGCTCCGGCCCGAGGATCCGCCGCCACTCGGCCGGTGTGCGGTTGACGGTGAAGCGGGGGGACGCGCCAGCGCCGCTTTGGCGGCCGAACAACAGCAGGCTCACGGCCGCCGCGCCGGCCAATCCAAGAAAGGTTCTGCGGTCGTTCATATCTGGTTACAGTGACGTAACGGAAGGCGGATGAACCCGGCCTGTAGCGAAGCCGGCGCATCCCCCGTCAGAGAGACCTTAATGCTGATCATCCTGCTCGCTTATTTGGGTGGCGTGCTGACCATTGTCAGCCCGTGCATCCTGCCGGTTCTGCCATTCGTCTTCGCGCGCGCCGACCGCAGCTTCATGCGCAGTACGCTGCCGATGCTGGCTGGAATGGCGGCGACCTTCGCGATCGTCGCGACGCTTGCCGCGGTCGGTGGCGGATGGGCGGTGCAGGCCAACCAGGTCGGGCGCTGGGCGGCGCTGGCGTTGCTCGCGTTGTTCGGGATCGCCCTGGTCTTTCCCAGCATCTCCGACCGGCTGACCCGGCCGCTGGTGGCGCTCGGCTCGCGCCTGACCGAGCGCGCATCGGAGCCCGGCGCCAAGGAAAGCATTAGCTCCTCGGTCCTGCTCGGAGTCGCGACCGGACTCTTATGGGCGCCATGCGCCGGCCCGATCCTCGGAATCATCTTCACTGCGGCTGCGCTGAAGGGCGCGAGCTTCACCACGACCCTCCTGCTCCTCGCTTATGCGCTCGGCGCCGCGACCTCGCTTGCGCTCGCGTTGCTGGTCGGCGGCAGGGTGTTCGCGCGGATGAAGAAGTCGCTGGGCGCAAGCGAGCGCATCCGTCAGGCGCTCGGCGTGCTCGTCCTGCTCGGCGTCGCGGCCATCGCCTTCGGGTTTGACACGCGCGTCCTTGCCAAGCTCTCGAGCGCCCAGACCGCGAGCCTGGAATCCGGCCTCGCCCGCAAGCTCGGCGCCAGCCAGGCGATGGATGAGACCAATGCGCGCACCGGCAAGATGGGTGAGCTCATCCTTCCAGTCGAAGGCGTGCTTCCGCCGCTCGACGGCCTCGGTCCGTGGTTCAACGGCGCGCCGCTGACCCGCGAACAGCTCAAGGGCAAGGTCGTGGTGATCGACTTTTGGACCTACAGCTGCATCAACTGCCTGCGCTCGCTCCCGTACCTCAAGGCCTGGGACGCCAAGTACCGCAACGACGGGCTGGTGATCATCGGCGTCCACGCGCCCGAGTTCGCGTTCGAGCGCGTTCCGGCCAATGTCGCGCGCGCGGTCCAGGATCTCGGCATTCGCTATCCGGTCGCGATCGATAACGATTATTCGCTGTGGCATGCGCTCAACAACCAATATTGGCCGGCGCATTACTTCGTCGATGCTCAAGGACGCATCCGCTTCCACCATTTTGGCGAAGGCGAATATGCGATGTCGGAGCGAGTCATCCGCCAGCTGCTTGCCGAAGCCGGTCACGCGCCGGCGGGCGGCCTCGCCCAGGCGAGCGCGTCCGGGACCCAAGCCGCCGCTGCGCTAAACGGGATCGGATCGCCCGAGACCTATATCGGCTATGCGCGCGCCGACCGTTTGGTCTCGCCAGGCGGGATTAGCCAAGAGAGGCCCAAGACCTACGCGCCGGCTCCGCTCGCGCTCAACCAATGGTCGCTGCAAGGCCCGTGGCTCGACAGCCGGCAGAGCGCGCGTTCGCTCAACGCCGGAGCGAGGATCGCCTTCCGCTTCCACGCTCGCGATCTCCACCTCGTGCTCGGCTCGGCGAGCGGCAAGCCGGTTCGCTTCAGAGTGACCATCAATGGCAAGGCGCCCGGTGCGGACGCCGGCGTCGACACGCGTCCCGACGGCATGGGCACGGTCACCGACCAGCGGCTCTATCAGCTCGTCCGGCAGAAAGGCGCGGTCGGCGACCGCACGTTCGAGATCACCTTCCTCGATCCCAGCGTCGAGGCCTTCTCGTTCACTTTCGGCTGAGCGGCGGAAGCATGAATTGGAGCGGAACTGCGACGCGTGATGCCCAGCTGATCTCGTTGTGCTTCTGTCCGGGGAAGCTCAGCGTCAGCATATTGTCCCACTTGCGGTAGCCGCGCCGGGCAACGACCGCGTCGACCCGGTCCTGGTAGCGCGCATAGACGGCATCGAGCGTCTCGCTGCCGTGGTCGAAGTAGAGCCGGTGGAGTCGCGGATCGGGAAGCGCGGGCGCGAGATAGCGCTCGAAGGTCGAAGAGACGACCTCATATTCCTCGTCGCTGACCGGCTTGTTGTCTGGATTGATGACCAGCGGCCAATGCGTCGACATCATTCCGGCGGCGCCAAAGACCTGCGGATATTCGTCGATCGCGTAGAGCGAAATGAGCGCGCCCATCGACGAGCCCATGATCGCCGTGTTGGCGCGGTCGGTCTTCACGTTGAAGCGCCGGTCGATCATCGGGCGCAACTCTTGCACGATGAACTTCAAATAGCCGTCCGATAAAGGATCGCCGCCATAGAGCGCGCGCACTTTCTGGCGATACTCGGGTGGCAGGCCATTGAACGCCTTGGACGGCACATATTCCTGGAGACGCTTGGGCGTGTTCCAAATACCGACGACGATCGTCGGGCGCACCTTGTGCTCGCGGATCAGCCGATCGAGATTCTCGTCGATCTGCCATTCCATTCCGTAACCGGCGGTCTTGGTGTCGAACAAATTCTGGCCGTCGTGCATGTAGAGCACGGCATATTTCGGCCCGGTCGGCTGGTACCCCTCGGGCAGCCACACGACGACGCGGCGCGGATCGGCATATTTGGACTGGACAATGCCGAGGTCGACAATCGTGCCGGCGCTGACGTGGACCGGTTGCAGCGTTTGAGCCGAAGCCGGAGCCGTCGTTGCGAGGAGCGCAAGCGACGCGGCAATCCAGAAAAACCTGGATTGCTTCGCTACGCTCGCAATGACGGCAAACATCATCATCGGCCGAGCGCTACGAAGCGCACCGCCGCACCACCGCCCGGCGCCAGCTTCAGTGCGAGACGGTCGTTCGCGGTAACCGTCCGCTGCTCGATCACGATCGACCGCGGATTGGTGCGGCAATCGGCATTCTCGCCGTCGCGATAAATTTCGGCGCGATAGCGGCGGCCGGGTTCGAGGAAGCTCAAGGGCACGTCAAATCTGCGCTCCTGCTCATCGCCGACCGCGCCCAGGAACCAGTTTGGCGAGCCGCGTGCTTTCCGCGCGATCACCGCGTAATCGCCGACTTCGCCGGCGAGCACGCGCGTATCGTCCCAATCGACCGCCACATCCTTGATGAACTGGAACGGCTTCGGGTTGGCGAGATAATTCTCGGGCAGGTCGGCCGCCATCTGAATCGGCGAGTAAATGACGACGTAAAGCGCGAGCTGCTTGGCCAAGGTCGACAGGATTTGCGTGTTGTTCTTGCCAGTCAGGCTGAGGATGCCGGGCGTGAAATCGAACGGGCCCGACAGCATGCGCGTGAAGATCAGATTGGCTTCATGCTCAGGCGGGTTCTTGGGCTCGCCCCAGGCATTATATTCCATGCCGCGCTCGCCCTCGCGCGCGACCCAATTGGGATAGGTGCGGCGCAGCCCAGTGTCCTTGACCGGCTCGTGCGGATCGACCGTGATCTGCCGCTTGGCCGCTTCGGTCACGACCTTCAAATGATGGTTCACCATGACCTGTCCCTGGTGCCATTCGAAGTGGATCTTGCCGTCGGGGCCGAGCGCCTGAATCCCGCCCGCATCGGCGACATAGCCGGTCTTTACCGCGTGGATTCCGAGCTTCTGGTAAAAGTCGAGCGCGGGCCCGAGCTGCTTTTCGTAATTGGCGATGTTCCCGGCCGTCTCGTGATGGCCGATGATGGCAACACCTTTTGAGCGCGCGTAACGCGCGACCTCGGCAATGTCGAAATCGGGATAGGGCTCGGTGAAACTGAAATCCCAGCCGTTGCCGAACCAGTCGCCGTCCCAGCCCTTGTTCCAGCCTTCGATCAGCACTCCGCCGAAGCCGTTCTTCGCCGCGAAGTCGATCATCGCTTTGGCGTTGGCGGTGGTCGCGCCGTGCTTCGGCCCCGAATTCCAGGTCGCCTTGTCAAGGTGCATCGCCCACCAGATGCCGACATATTTCATCGGATGGACCCAGCTGACGTCGCCAAGTTTGTTGGGTTCGTTGAGGTTCAAGATAATCTGCGCCGATTTGTAGAGTGCGGGCGCGTCGGACGCGATCATGATCACCCGCCAAGGCGTCGCCATCGGCAAGTCGCGGCTGACCTTTGGGCCGCTCGACGACGGCATCAGCATCGCCTTGAGCACTCGTCCCTGCACACGCCTTAAATCCATGCCCGAATAATCGACCAGCGCCGCTTCGTGGATCGAGAGGTGCAATCCGCTTGCCGTGCGGATGGTGAGCGGCGTCTGCGCGACCCCGACCTCCTCAATCGGAGTCTTGCGGTAGAGATATTCCTCACGGTTCCATTCGAGCGCCTCGTCCCACCAGGCGGTGCCAGGTTCGGCGACGTTGAACTCGGTTAATTCGTCGGCGATGTTGGCGTGGGTGAAATTGGGTGCTGTCGGAAGCTCGTAGCGGAAGCCGATCCCGTCATCGAAGACGCGGAAAACGACGGTCATTCGCCGCTTCAGCCAGCTCTTCTCGTCGAAGCTCACGGTGAGCTCATTGTAACGATTGCGAATGGTGCGATACTCGCCCCACGGCTCTTCCCAAGTTTGGTCGAAGCTGCTCGTCGATTGTCCGGCGAGCTGGAAATTGCGCAGCATTTCCGGCGCGTCGGTGAACAGGAATCCGAGGCGGCTTTCGGCGATCACCGGTTGGCCGAGGCGCGAGACCTGATAGCCGACGCGGCCTTCGGGATTGAGCGTGACCTGAACCTTGATCGTACCCGACGGCGAACTTGCCGATGCGACGACCGCAGCCGATGGCGGCGCCTGCGCGACAGTCTGCGCAGTGGCGGGAATGGCAAGGAAATACAGCACAAACGCGGCCACCAGGCGGATGAGACTCATGCGATCTCCTCGATGACCGCCGCGTACGCCCCGAGCGAGTTCGCGTCGACTTCGCCGACACTGAAGATTGCCGACCCCGTGGACTGGAATGGCGCGGCCCGGTCCGACAGGTTGAAGGTGCAGCGCAGGCGCTCGTGCCCCTCCGCCCGCTCGAACACCAGCCGTTGCTCGCCGGCTTCGACGATGCGCATGGTGCCGCTGCGCAGCGCGGGATGCGCATGGCGCAACCCTAGGCATTCGCGCGTGAACTGGAGGACGGAGCGGCTTTCAATCTCCTGGCGGTCGACCGCGAGGGCGCGATGGCTCTCGCCTACCGGCAGCCAAGGTTTGCCCTGTGAGAAGCCGAGGTTCGGCGCGCTCGCGCTCCACGGCATCGGCGTCCGAGCGCCGTCGCGGCTCAAGGTCTCGGGCCAGTTGGCGATCGCCTCGGGGTCCTGGAGCCGGTCGTACGGGACATCGACCTGCGGCAGGCCGAGCTCCTCACCCTGATAGAGGATGATCGAGCCCCTCATCGTGCACAGCAGCAGGATCTTGGCGCGCGCCACAGCGCCGCAGTCCCCGCCCTTGCACCAGCGCGAAATCGCCCGCGGCGCGTCATGATTCTCGAACGCCCAGCTCGGCCAGCCGGAATCCTCGGGCCATTCCTCCGCGACGCGCGCGACCAGCCGAGGAGTCAGCTTTTCGGCATAGAGGAAGTCGAAGCCGTAGGCGCTGTTGAGCCGCCCCTGCCCTTGAGTGAACGCATGCATTTCGCCGAGCGCATGGTCGCCGCCGACTTCGGCCAGGGTAAAGCGGTCGCCGTAGGAATCTGTGACCTCGCGCAGCCGCTCGAGAAACTTCACGATATCCGGATGCGACTGGTTGTAGAGGTGCTGCTGGAAGTCGAACGATCTCGTCCGCTTCCCGCCGGCGGGTGCGGGCGGATTGTCGCGCAGCTCCAGGTCGTGCATCGCGAAGTTGATCGCGTCGATGCGAAAGCCGTCGACACCGCGATCGAGCCAGAAGCGCGCAACGTCGAGCAACGCATCCTGCACCGCCGCTTCATGTAGATTGAGGTCGGGCTGACCGGGCAGGAAATTATGCAGATAATATTGGCCGCGCCGAGCATCCCAGGTCCACGCCGGTCCGCCGAACACCGACTGCCAATTGTTGGGCGGCGATCCATCCGCCTTCGCATCCGCCCAGACGTACCAATCGGCTTTCGGATTTGAGCGGTTCGAGCGGCTTTCCTTAAACCAGTTATGCTGGTCGGAACTGTGCGAATAGACCTGATCGATGATCAGTTTGAGGCCCAGCGCGCGCGCGCGTTCGGCGAGCGCGTCGAAATCGGCGAGCGTTCCGAACACCGGATCGACGCCGCAATAATCGGCCACGTCGTAACCGAAATCCCGCATCGGCGAGGTGAAGAATGGCGACAGCCAAATCGCGTCGACCCCAAGGCTCGCGACATAATCGAGGCGCTGGGTAATCCCGGGAAGGTCGCCGATGCCGTCGCCGTTGCTGTCGGCGAAGCTGCGCGGATAGATTTGGTAGATCGCCGCACCGCGCCACCACGGCACGGCCGCTCTCGTCACCGCCCCTGCCGCAGCCTCGTCAGCGAGCATCGCACACCGCATAGCCGAGCGGCGGCAAGTTCACGCGCACGCTTCCCGGCGCGGACGCGCTCGCCGGGCAAGTTCCTGCCAGCGTGGTGAAGTGGCTCGAGCGGGTCTCAACGCGAACGTTCTGATCGACCGCAGCTGTCGAAGTGTTGAACAGAAGCAGCATCTCGCGCCCTGAGGCCGGATCGAACCGCGACACTGCGAACAACCCAGGCTTGTCGGACGAGAACCGGATCAGCTGATCGCCGCGAGTCAGCGCCGGATGGCTGGTCCGGATGTGCGCGAGCTCCGCAATCTCGCGGTACATCGGGTGTTGCGGGTTGAAGTTCGCCTGAGCCGTCGTGGCACTCGTGCCGAGCAGTTTGTCTTCGTTGTAGATGGTGACCTGGCTCGCGAACAGGTCCTGGCGCGCGTCCTGGTCGCCGCCTTTGCCGACGAAGCCTTGTTCATCGCCCGAATAGATGGTCGGCACGCCGCGCAAGGTGAGTAACATCGCATGCCCGAGCATGTCGCGCTGGAGCAGCTCGGAATCGCTGACCTTGGGCATGAAATGCTTGAGCAGAAGCGGGAAGCGGCCGGCGTCGTGATTGCCGAGGAAGGTCGGCAATCTCCGCGCCCCGGCGACTCCGGCCTCGTACAGTGGATCGGCGCGGAACAGCTTGGCGAGCTCATCGGTGCCGGACGTCCCCGACACCACGTCGACAACCGCGCGCGTGAACGAGAAGTCGAGTACGCTCGGAAGCTTGTCGACCCGCGTGTTCACGGCGGTGTGCGCCGGGTCCATATCCGAGGTCGCGACTTCGCCGAAGATGTGGAAGTGGGGAATCCCGCGCGCCTTGGCGCGAGCCAGCATCGCCGGGACGAATTGCTGCCAGAATTCGGGATTGACGTGCTGCGCGGTGTCGATCCGAAACCCGTCGACCTGATACTTGTCGATCCACGCGCCGTAGATGTCGATCATTCCGCGGACGACGCGCGGGTTTTCGGTGAACACGTCATCGAGCCCGGAGAAATCGCCCATGATGCTGGACTCGCCGCGGAACGTGCTGTTGCCGCGGTTGTGATAATAGATTGGGTCGTTGAGCCAGGCCGGGCGCTTGACGTCCTTTTCTGCCGACGGAACGACGACCGTGTAGGCGTAATTGGGATCCTTGAGCTTCGCGAAGTTCGCGGCACTTCCGTCTCGTTCGCCCACGAAGCCCGGATTGATCGATCGACCGTTGACGCCGCCGCGGCTCTGGTAGGGATAATCGGCGATGCTGTGATACGGGCAATCGCCCTTCCCCTGACATTCGGCGAACTGGATCACGTCGGCGGTATGGTTGACGACGATGTCCATGTAGAATTTCATGCCACGGGCGTGCACCGCATCGACCAGCGCTTTGAAGTCGGCATTGGTGCCGAAATGCGGATCGATCTGGGTGAAATCCGTAATCCAATAACCGTGGTAGCCCGCGCTCTCGTCGCCGGGGGGACCCTGCACCGCTTTGTTCTTGAAGATCGGGGCAACCCAAACGGCGGTCGCGCCGAGGCCCTGGATATAATCAAGCCGCTTGATCAGGCCCTTAAGGTCGCCGCCGTGATAGAAGCCCTTGGCGCTCGGGTCGAAGCCGGTCGCCAGCCGGTCGCCGGTGAGCCCGCCGCGGTCGTTGTTGGGGTCGCCATTCTCAAACCGGTCGGGCAGCACGAAATAGATGACTTCGTCCTCGGGGAGGCGCGCACGATAATCCGCGGGAGACGACGAGGTGGCGGCAAGCAGCGCTAGCGCAGTGACAAAAGCCATCAGGCAGGCGCCAGATCGCGTCTCATTGGCGCGAATTTCGCGACGAACGTGCCGTGGTCCGGCATCCGCGACACGTCCTCGATGTGCGCACGCTCAACGCCGTCGAGGAACTCCTTGAGCCGCGCCTCGGGCAATTGGTCGGCGATCGGGTGCCAGCTTTCGGGCATGATATTCTGGCCGATCATCACCTGAATCGCGGCTCGCGCGTCGAACAGCTCGTCGAAGCTCGCGTGAATCCGCGCCGACGATCGGAACAGGTCGATCTTGTGCTTGAGCGGCTCGGGAATTTCCATCGCCCGGAGCTCGTCCCAGAACGGCTCTCCTTCACGTTGGTTGGCGTGATAATGGAGGATGATGAAGTCGCGCACGCGATGCATCTCATAGGCGCTGCGCGCGTTATAATCGTCGCGCGTCGCATCGCTGATCTCGCCCGCTGGAAGCAACTCGATCAGCCGGTTGATACCGGTCTGGATCAAATGGATGCTGGTCGATTCGAGGGGCTCGATGAAGCCCGACGACAGCCCGATCGCCACGACGTTGCGCACCCAGGTCTTGCGCCTGCGACCGGTGGCAAAACGAATCGTCCGCGGATCGCCCATGGCTTCGCCGTCTAGATTGGCGAGCAGGGTCGCGGCCGCCTCGTCCTCGCTGATCCGTCGTGAGCTGAACACATAACCGTTGCCGATGCGGTGCTGAAGCGGGATCCGCCACTGCCAGCCAGCCTTGCGCGCGATCGAGCGAGTCAACGGAACCAGCGGATCGACCCGGGCGCACGGCACGGCGATCGCACGATCGCATTGCAGCCATTCAGACCAGTCCTCGAAACCCGCCTCGAGCTCCTGCTCGATTAAGAGGCCGCGGAAGCCCGAACAATCGACGAACAGGTCGCCGGCGACACGCGTGCCATTGGCCAGCACGACGGCGGCGATGTCACCGGTTTCGCCGTTGCGCTCGACGGCGACGATCTTGCCTTCCTGGCGAACGACCCCGAGCTTTTCGGCGAAGCCGCGCAGGAATTTCGCATAGAGGCTGGCGTCGAAGTGGAAGGCGTAAGGAAGGGGCGGCAGCGGACTATCCGGCGGCCGGTTGATATGGGCGAAGCGATTGCCCGCGATCGCGATCGTGTGAAGGATGTAATGGCCGAGTGGCTTGGCGATGCCGAGCGCGCGGCCGCGCAGCCAGTAATTGTGAAAGGGAACGACCCCAAGCGCGCTTCCGACCAGCCCGAAGGCGTGGACATAGCCGTCGTTAGAATTGCCCCAGCCCTCGAACGCAATCCCGAGCTTGTACGTCCCTCCGGTCGCGGCGAGGAACTCCGGCTCGTCGATGCCGAGCGAATTGTTGAACATTTGGATGCTCGGAATGGTGGCTTCACCGACCCCCACGATTCCAATCTCATCGGATTCGACCAATGTGACAGACTGGCTGGGGATGGCGAACCGGGCGAGCGCGGCACCCGTCATCCAGCCCGCTGTGCCGCCTCCGACAATCACGATCCGGCGCTGAGGCACGTCACTCATGTGCAAATCTCCGGGCTGCCGGCGGCGAACTAGGCGCCGCCGGTCCCGTCCAAGATCAGTAGCCGCGTTCGGGCGCCGGAGCCGGCGGCGGCGGCGGCGGCGGCGGAGCCGGGCAGGCGTCCGTCGCCAGGATCACCGAGCCGTCCGGACAGGTCTGCGTCGCGGGCGGCGGTGCCGGAGGCGGCGGAGGAGGCGGGGCTGGCGGAGGCG
>Ga0193751_1002517_pt1 | contig 11075 bp, 12 predicted proteins | sample L1c2metaG_FD_143050 | JGI IMG/M metagenome (GOLD analysis project Ga0193751, IMG submission 143050) | Soil microbial communities from a riparian zone of the East river system, Colorado, United States - L1c2 | ecosystem: Environmental > Terrestrial > Soil > Riparian zone | place: USA: East River...
GCCGCCCACTCGCTCTTTGCAATGCAGACTAAGGCATTCTCAAGAACGGCTAACCTCTCCTGAAGCAGTGCCTCCGAGGACTCTGCGAGTGCGACCGCCGCGGTGCGGACATCAGCGACCGCCTTACTCAGATCTATCGCAGCAAGACTTGACAGCGCCTCGTATGAACGACCGTCCGCTGACAGGGACTCCACTCGTCGGACTATTGCTGGAACTATTGCTGCGCATTCCTCGGCTTGACTCGCCTTCTCCTCATCATCAGGCAAGTAGCGAGCGTGTAACTCACGGAGCTCGATAAGCATCTCTTTCTTACCCTTGAAAAAGGTCTGCGCTGACTCAGTTGCGAGCCGTAACTGCTCACGCTTCGCGACAATTTCGGTCGTCTTTTCAACAGCCTTTGCGAGCTGACGCGTGTTTTCCGCTGCTAGCTCTAGCGGCTCAAGACCAAGCAACGGCAACAGCGCAGAATACTTGTCTCCTTTTGGGCTGCTTACAAAATGTGCCACCTCATCCTGGCGCAGGACTACGCGACGGTAGTCCCAAGCCTTCAACTCGCGAAGGCCGTTCCCAGAGACGGTCCAGGTGCCGTTCGTTTGCACCTGGACGCCAATCACGGTGCCGTTTGCAAATTCGAGCGATGCGTGCGCCGGGGTTAGCGTCGGCTTGTGGGTATTGATGACACCTCGTTCCTGCTTCTTCCCGCTGTATTCGTGACTCAAATGCCCAATCTTGCCGTTGTTGACGATATATTCGACCGCGTCCACGAACGAAGACTTTCCCGCTCCGTTCGCGCCATAGACGACGGCCGATTTTCCGCCGACTTCGAGCGAGACCCGCTCCGCCGCTCCGCGAAACCACTCTAAGCTGATGCTATTCAGTCGCATGGGGTTCCCCGGCCTTTACCCATGCCTGAACCATTGCCAACGCTTCAGTTGCGAGTTGTGAGGGCTTCAGCTTCTCACCGCTTGCCCTTTGAAGAAACTCAAGAAGCTGGCGTCGCTGGTCCACGTCAATCGCCGTTCCATTGGGCAGCGAAACTGGTACGGAAGCACTGCACCAATCGCCACTCGATTGCGATTCGCTAGTGGCCATCGTGGGGATCCTCACTGAGAATGGCGGGTTGCGGTTCCATCATACTGGCCCACTTTCGCATGGCGGGGAATACCGGCCGCGTTCTTGTCCTAGGAGTGTGAAAGGCTGGCTTGGGGTAGCCTAAGGATCTCGACCCCAGCGTTAGCGTTACACTTGCACGTGGGTCCGTGGTGCTCTCTATTCTGCTGGCGACAGTCCGCACAACCCTGGCCTCCTGGCTGATATGACGCTGCTCGCTGGTGCTCTACTAGGATTGCTCGTCGCGGTGGTGGCGTTTCTCGCCTTGTACTGGACCATGAACCGCGAACGATCTGATGTGTCCGCCCTGATCTCCGGAGTCAAGGGCGAAGAGCGTCTCCGGGCGTTGGAACAGAATGTTCAGGGAAGCCTCCAGGAGCTGCGTGATGCGATGCAGACGATTGATCGCGCGCGCTCCGAATCCCTCGTGCGCCTCGATACCGTTCTCGGCGAAAGCCAGCGGACTATCGCGACGTTGCAACGGTCAACGTCGAAACTCGCCGAGACTCTCTCTAGCAGCCAGGCGCGGGGACAGCTTGGCGAGCGGTTGGCAGATGATGTCCTTCGGGCCGCTGGCTTTATGGAGGGTTTGAACTACCGGCGTAACAGTCAGATCGAGGGGGGAGCATCTCGACCGGACTTTACCTTCCTACTCCCGGAGGGCCGCACTCTCAACATGGACGTGAAATTTCCACTCGCGAGTTATGTGCGTTACGTGAACTTTGAGGACGGCCAGGAACGAGACTCAGCACTGCGTCAGTTCCTGGCGGATGTCCGATCTGCCATCCGCGGCGTTGCGACACGCGAGTACGTTGATCCAAGCCGAGGAACGCTGGCGTTCATGCTCGTCTTCGTCCCAAACGAGCAAATCTTCGGATTCATTCATGAGCGCGACTCAAGTTTGGATTCATTTGCCCTGGGCAGTGATGCCGACGAGGTGTTGCGCGCACTGGCGGGATTCTCGGTTCAATGGCAGAAATATCAGCAGTCAGTCGACACTCTCGGACGCCGGCTTGAGTCCGCCCAAAAGGCATTCGAGGACATGCAAGGAACACGGACGCGGGCAATGAATAAGCACCTGGCCCGTGTAGACGAACTCAGGACGCAACGACACCTGACTCTGCCGGATGTCGACATTGAAGAGGCCGTGGCTACCGATAATGAAGATGATGAAGTGGCTCTGTAGGTCGCGGCACTGCGGGCGCTAGCGCGAACCCGCTCCGGACTCCGTCATCGTGACCTCATACGTCTTGCGCGAAGGCAAGAGCTTAAAGGCAGATGAAGCCTTTTTCGCCTGGACGTCGGGCGACCTTGATCGAATGGTGAGCGCGTTGGCGGTCCGGACAAACCCAGTTGATCGACACTTCCTTCTTATGGGGATCGTCGCAGCGACCTATAAGAAGCGCAACGACCCTCTGGCTCGACGTACGTGCATCGATGTTGGGCGCATGCATGTCGCCGAGTTTCCCGCTATCGCGCCCGCCCTCCGTGCCGACATGGGAGGGGTGTTGCCGCGCGTGGCAACGTTCGCGCACCTCGCAACCGTCCTCGCCGAAGATGGTGCTCTCGCGGAAGCGATAGCTGTGTGCGAGACGGCGATACTCCATGGCCTTCATGATGGAACCAAAGCGGACTACTCAGGACGGATCGAGCGAATGCGCAAACGCGCGGCGCGCGACCGCTAGAATTTCGTTGGAGCTGACCAGCGCACCGGCGGGTTGCACCGAGTCACGAAGTAAGTAATCATGCCTTCAGTGAACCGCGGCCCGAGTCCCAGCGAGTTCAGCGCGAGCCTCTTGTACCTCGACCGTCAACGCCTCGTGGCCTGGATTCGAACGATGACCGCGCTCCAAGACGTCGACAGCGTTTTGGAGAAGCTCGATTTGTTTGCCGGCGGTCTTAAGTCGTCGAGCTTTCTGACGCAGTCCGAGCGCCTCGTTGATGACGACCTGCCCTTCGAAGGTCTCCGCAAGTGCACTCATGTCTTTCTGCACCAATGCGCGCACTTCGCCAGCTACACTCCTCGACATGATCTCATGATAGGTCTCGATGGCTAATGCAAAGCGGTCGCGCGCCGTGTCCGGGTCTTTCGACGAAAGCGCGATCCGATAAGAGTCGGAAAAGATTTCGACAAGTCGCATCGCGTCGGAAGCTGCAGCGCAGTGTCCTGCGTATTTTGAGGTGTCACGCGCCGGGATTTGACGTGAGGGCACTTGCGGTTTCATCGCTTTCTAGATCCCCAGGCTCTGGAGCGCTTGGAGAAACTTCACAAAGCGGCGGAGCGCGGCTAAGTCGCTGTCCGGTAGTGGATCGGGATCGAAGTGCATAACATCGTTGCGAATCTCCCTAACACGGTCGAGATCTTTGATGAAAATTGCTCGATCAATCGCCAGCCCAAGCTTCCTCCAACGGGCAGGCTCCTGCAGTATTCGGACGTATCCTCCGAAAGTCAGATTAGCCACATTTTCGATTTCACGATCAGTGTCAGATGGAACTTTTGCGCTGGACAGTTCCTCCTTCGTGAATTTCCCATCCATCAGTCGCCGAATGTGGTTCTCAATCTCACCGAGGAGTAGAAAGGGCTCTGCTAACTGCTGGAATTGAAGGCTGAGATCGGACGTTGTGACGATCCCACTGATTTTCTCTGCCGCATCGCGAACCAACACATACCCGTGCTCCACAATGAGTGGTAGCGCCGCGAAAATGGACCGCTCGCCTGGTACTTCCACCGGTTCGTCCATGAAGTGGCGGACCTCCTGACCTTCGCGATCGAGAGCCCAGCGGGCGCCTATTGATCGCCACGATATCATTCCCTTTACCGTGCGTTCGTTCGTCATCACCGGAAGTTGGGAGAAGTCGTTGCTCAGCATGAGCGTGACGGCGTCGACAACAGGCTGATCTGGCGCCACTGGAATAGGACTATTGTTGGCCGCCGCGAGTTTACTCATACGATAGGTAGGATCGGCAATGCCGATACTTATCCGCGCATCGTCTTGAGCTGACAAAAGGATATTGTCAGCAGTGACGGTAGATTTGCCGACTGGTAATGCGGATGCCGGCACACTCGGAGGCGCAAGAGAAAACCCGATGCGGGCATCGATGTACACACCCTCGAAATCGGGCCGAGTTATCAGACCTGCGCGACTGAGGTCGTGCCGAAGCCCACGAACAATGAATTGACCCCGCCGCATGGCTCCGAACCACTCCAGAAACTCCCTCACGATGGGCGTAGGAGAAGGCTCGCCCGCCTTGAGCGCTGTGGCTATCGCCTGAAGACGTTGCAGGCCGGATGGACTCGGCAATGGGCGAGTGTCAGTCATGATGCAAGTTAGTGCGGTCGAACGCCTTAGTTCAGCTGCAAGGCAGACGACCACCGTTGCGGCGAAGCCTCATCGGAAAAGTGCTTTTCAGCTACGAGGTTCGTTAGACAGGGCGAGTGAGGGATGCCCTCTTATACTGTGGCAACTCAGGTGGTTCGAGCAAGTAACTGCTCCAAAGAAAGGGTTCCCGAAGTTGCTCAGCCAACTGCGAGTCAAGCGCCAGCGAATGCAATTGGAATTCTCGGTCTTGCGCAACGAGATGCTGGCGCCGGAGTTCGTCGAGATACTCTTGACTTGGCAGAACGAGGAACCCAGTGGTCGGATCGAGTCGTAATTCCTCCGTTCTAACACGCCACTCTCGTTCCCACGTGAAGTCGATCGCCGGCTCGTGATGTGGCTCGTAGCGCACGTGACGGTATCGGAGTGATTCAGGCAACTCGAAGAATTCGGTTTCTTCCTGATAGATGACCGGACGGCCGCCACGCTCAAAGAGCCATTTCTTTGGCAGAAGAATCCCGAACGGCATATAGCGCAAGCGCTCGGCTGCGGTGCGGGTGAATACATCCGCCAAATGCTCAAGAGGCGCTTCAGTGAAGCAGACGCAGTTGTAGCCGCCTTTTATGAACCCGTTGCCACCAAGCAGTCTGCGCTCGGCAACTATACGTGCAAGCACATCAAACGCCTCGGCCGGTGTGTCTCCTTTCGTGAAATGGATGACGTCCTTCGCGATATCGCTTCGCCGCTGGAACGGAGTCATAGGGTTACGTCCGAGGGCACAGCCTCGAGTCAGATAGAAGGATCAGGACAACTAGTGACACCCAAGCTCGTCGGTGAGATTGGTTGGCCCACGTGATTTCCGAAGTTCACGTAGCCCTTTCAATTATTTCGAAGCCTCGCGCTAGAAGACGCTCAAGATGATTCGGTTGGCCGTGAAACCACCGGGGCAATAGGCAATTAAGGGAGGCTAAGTCCAACTAATGCAGCTGCGCTCTTAAGCAACTGATATGCTGATGCGGCGCTTCCAAGAGTCTGGATGGTAGTGGCGATGGCCACGAGAGATCCGCGTAGTCGGGCAACGTTGGCGCTTGGTCGCTGTATTTCCTTTCTGGCATCAGCGATTACCTCGTTCACCTCGGTGCGCTGCGATTCTGCTAAATCGGGAGCGGCGCGGATGGCTTGTTCAGCGGCATCCAACGCATCCGTCACTCTAGCGCGTTCGGTTTCTCCGAAGTACTGGTTGAACATTGCAGATGAAGAACTACCCGTCTGTATGATCCCGAACGGCTGGTAGATGTTTACGATGCTTGCTCCTGCGGCCAAACTTTTTCTTGCTGCATGTAAGGACATGTCTATCTCCGAGGATACGCGGTTAATCGCACGCGTCCGCAGTTCATCGATGGGTTTGAGGTGTTGAGACGTGCCGCGCATGAGACTAACCGCCGAATCGTATTGACTTCCAAGATCTTCACAGTGCTTCATCAAGTAGTCGCGAACAATTGTTTTGAGTTCGTAAGCGATTTCGTCGCTGACGGCAAGCGGCTCTCCACTTAGAACGCGGCTGAGAATCTGCCAGATCATTAGCGCTCGCGTTTCGAACTCAGCCGAAATCGCAGCTATGATCTCGGCTTGGGCAAAGCTCGACGTTAAGACGCCGCGCGCGCTGAACTTCGCTTTCACTTCCGCAAATTCGCGACTGCTCGCCTCGCGGCGATCAAGAAAATCCAGATCGATACGGTCTGTGGCCAGCTTTAGGAGCTTCGGGTCAAGCATGATGGATGTGTCTGCTGTCTAACGCGGAGTTCAGCCCGGAAGCACACTACCACCATTGCGGCGAAGCCGCATCCGAAAGGGGCTTGGAAGCTGCAAGGTGCGTTAGGCAGCATGATAAACCCTATGTACGTTTACCCTTGTGCAGCAAGAGCAGTACTGCGTCGCGCTTGCCGGCTTCGAGAATGTACTTTCTGATTTTCCCGCTTCTGAAAAGCTGGCTAACGCGGGGCTGAGAAATCCCCAGTGCTTTTGCAAGGCGGCCCTGACCCATTGCAGTCAGTTTCTTCGTTGTGATCCGTCGAGCAAGACTATCAGATGTGTGCTGACGTTCTGGGTAGATCGCTTGGTCGATTTGAAGAGCCGCATCGCGGCGGAGGTACTGCTTTAGCTTCTTCCGGAGATCTTGCCCAATCTTCGGTTTTTGCTTATTGCCAGGCGGCCGAGCGGCTGCAACGACGAGGCCTTCTAGCTCCGCCACGTTCGCAGAGTTGGCGACATGAAAGAGCGTCATTCGGTCCCAACTATCCCCGTGTCTATCTCGCAAATGCTGATTTAGGCGTCTGGGCAAATCTGACGCTTTGCCCGAGTAGTAGAGCCGACCCTTCTTGTCGTAAAGCGAGTAGATACCTTGCTTCGCTGGCAGTTCACGATCCAAGAAGTCCAGGAAACTTGCGCGTTTCTCGCCCTCTAAGAGTGCGCGCTTGATTCCGCTGAGGTGCCCAGCAATCAGTGAGGCGGACCACTTCGTTTTCCTTCGTGCCATCGCGCCGGTCCGATGAAATGCCTTTACTCGATGAGCTTGAGTCCACGATAGGGCATAAGCGCCCTGGTTGCTACTGGAGCCGGCAAGAACCCTCCGACTATTCGGACCATGCGCAATGCTGTATCCAGCGCCCAGTTCGCGATTGCCGGGTCCGTGATCTCGCCGAAAGTCGTGTGGATCGTGTCGGCAGAGGGGAGAGATGAGAGGAGTCCGCGAGCTACAAGTCGCTTCAGAACGTGCTGGCGCTCGGCCGGTGCGCCTCCGGTATCCGGCAGCCGTTCGGGGCGCTGATGGGCGATCGCATTTCTGATCGTCAGGAGCAGGTCGAAATCCTGGTACGGTTGAATCCCCTGATCCAGCTGGACACCGGTCAAAGCTACGCTCAGAAGCTGCACCTTAAGCGGCAGAGTCGAGGTTCTCTCGTAGAGATTGCCGGCCTCGGCTATAGCACGGGCGCGCTGAAGTTCCAGCGTTGGCTGATGAGAGTCGAATCGCAGGCGCTCGAGGATCTCGTTAACGAAGCTTTCGAAACCGGCGACGGCCATTATCACGGTGACGACGGCGTCCGCCGGGTTGGTAACAGCCCTATCACGTGCAGTGCGGGCAATATTGAAGAGGGCCGCGCTGCTGAAGGCGTAAGTCGACACAGATGTTGAAGGCGTAAATTGACACGAACACCGAAACGCTACCCCCTAAACGCCCAAGTTCAGCTGCAAGCACACTATCACCATTGCGGCGTAGCCGCATCCCAAAAGTGCTTGTCAGCTGCAACGTTCGTTAGGCGGCGTGCCACGATCACTCAGTTGCGAATGCCTGATCTGCGAGCGACGCCAGCTGAAGCGCTTGTTAGCCACTAGGAACATTTGACCCAAGCGTGGCGCTGGCTTGGAACGCCTTCCCCACGATGACACTCATGTTGCCTGCGACCGTGCTCGACCAACGATCAAGCGAAGTTGGAATGCCACCAAGTTGATCGGGGTTAGCAATACCTCTCAAGATATCGAACATGAAGTTGGCGGCCACAATGGCCTTGTCATAGCGCGGGTATTTCGCAACAGTCGCATTGAGATCGTGGTGTGCGACTATCTCATTCCGGTACCCGACAATCTCGTTTCGATACGCTTTCCACTCCGCTTGCGTAAAGCCGAGTTCAACAAGCAAAGCTGCACGCACCTCGCCATGTCGCGCTCTTGGGACAACTCGCGTCCAATGAGTGTCCTCATCCCACGAGCCAAAAACCTTTGACCACTCGAGCGACGCCGAATCAGCCAACAGATTCATCGTCAGGATCCAGAACGTCTGCTTCGGGTCGAGCGCGATCCCTTCGATCATTCGACGCACCTTAATCAACTGCGCGAATACCATTAGCCGATGCAAAGCTGCGAGCACGGGATGGCGCGAATGCACTCTCTATTTCCTGCGGGAAGTCCGCCTAACGCCTATTAGCTTGCGAACGAATTTGAAAAGCTGCGTAGCTCGCCCAGCTTTTTCTCACTCTAATAATCTGGCGCCTCGAAGCAAAGTCCCTACCATGCGCACACTTAACGGGAACTAGGTACACCATCAAGCTCGGTGATAGGCTGCAAGAATAGCCGCAGAACGTTCCTTCGCCGCTTTGCCTGCAAAACACCCATCACAATTCACGAGGCGAGTACGTTCCCCTTTCCTGCACGGTTCAACCTCCCAGCGGCGAGGCCGAAGTCAAAAGCGCCGGCCGCGAGTGCGCGCCAACCCTCGTTTGAGCGAGCCAACGCCGTCAACGTCTCAAAACTCTCACAAAAGCTTGAAGGAAACCACCTAATATCACTGCCGCCGCCACGTAAGAAGTGCAAGCCGCCACTATACAACCGCGCGCCGTCATTCCGCGTCACCTAAGAAGTGCAAGCCGCCACTATAACAACCCGCGCCGTCACGCAAGACAATTCAGCCAACTCATTCCGGGACTGACGAACGATCAATTCTGCGATCGCCAAAAATCGGTGCGAAACAAATCGGTGCTGCAATTGGCGTACGGAATTTCAGCGCGGCAATTCGCGCGGCAATTCAACGTTGAAACCGGCGCGCGAAAATCGCTGCGCAAGTGCGTGTGCCTAGATAAATCCGGCCCCGCAGCCCAGTGAGCGTACCTGCTCTTGACTTCCTGGGCCGCGGAGGTTTGCGTAAAGTAGCAGTCCGAAGTATAAAGTAAAAAAACTCGCTCTCTCGTCGGTTTGGACATTGTACCAAAGCGCCGGAATCGTTTGTCGATTTCTGGGCGCTTTTTTCTTTTTCTACTCCGGATAAGGAACCCTTTTCCGGGGAGATGCAACGATGATAGTGGCAGCGCTTCTCTCGCACTGGCGTTCGCGCGCGAGCGACCTAGAACCCTATGCGCCCGCTGCGGCGCAGGCGTTCCGAGAAGCGGCCGACGAGCTGGCGGAAGCCCTGAACGGCGCCGAGGAGACTGTATCACTAAAGGAAGCGGAAATGCTTGGCGGGTACCCGGTCGACTCGCTGCAACGTATGGTCGCGTGCGGACGCATTCAGAACTTTGGCCGTAAGGGCAAGCCGCGCATTCGGCGCGCCGATGTGCCGGTCAAGCCGGGGCACGCTGCTTCCGCTTTGCGTGGGGACTCCGACGACACGCATATTAGTGCGTCGGCGGTAGTGGCTTCCGTCATTCATAGAAGGTAGACGATGAAGAAGCCACCGAATACCGCGTCACGCCGACGCGTATGGTCATATAAAGCGGGTGAAAAGGGTCGCAACCGAGTAAGGGTGTTCGCTTGGCCTGAACAAGGTGAAAGCCTTTGGATCGACTACCGGGAAGGCGGACGTAGAATACAAAAGCCCCTCGGCCACGCCGATAAAGACCGCGCGAAACGTGAGGCGGACGACGTAGCAGCACGGTGGGGCCATGATACAAAGGCCAGACCGGCAGCGGTTACGCTGCGAACGCTGTTTGACATCTACGAACGTGAGGTCACACCACAGAAGAATTCGGCAAGCGCACGCGGACACGACCGGCGAATATTGCCGCTGTTGCTGAAAGCGTTTGGAGCCGATCGCAGACCGGAAACGCTGAACGTGCGCGACTGGCAGAGCTACATTCGGCGGCGGCAGTCCGGGGAGCTCGCGCCACAGGTGCGACGCGGCAAGGATGGCAAGATTGTCCTGACCCCAGTGCGAGCGAGAGCAATTGAACAAGATCTCAAGCTGTTGCTCGCGGTATTCAACTGGGCTGAGCGTGCTCGCGCGGACGGTTCGGGCTATTTACTCGAGCGGAACCCACTTCGCGGGCTCAAGCTGCCAAAGGAGGAAAGTCCACGGCGGCCAATGTTCACACCTGAGCAGTGCGTCGCGTTACGCACCGCTGCAGCGAAGCATTCACCGTTCGCGGAACGGGCCGTGATGCTCGCTTGGTTCACCGGGCACCGCGCAGGCGCAATTCGGCAATTACGGTGGTCGGACATTGATCTTGACGCCGGCTCCATTCGTTGGCGTGCGGAGACAGACAAGGTCGGCTACGAGCACCGGAACCCGCTCCACCCGGAGCTGGTGACGTTCCTGAAGCGTGAACGTGCACGCACAGGGGCCATTGGGGAGGCGTGGCTGTTCCCCAGCGAGACCAACCCAGCCCAGCCGTGCAGCCGTGAGTATTTCGTTAAGAAGCTGTGGACGGAGCTCCGTGATGCGGCGGGGATTCCAAGCGGCAAGCGGTATGGGTGGCATTCTTTCCGGCGGGCGTTTGCCAACGCTTTGCGCGACGTACCACTTCGCGAGTTGAAAGACCTTGGCGGCTGGAAGAGTGAGCGAACGGTCGTTGCTGTGTATCTACGACCGGACGAGCAGGCGCAGCGCACGGCGCTGGCAAGGCTTGCCGCCAACGGACAGTAGGAACGGACAGTAGGCTCATCTTTGGCAGAATGCAGAAGCCCCGCTCAAGGACGTATCCTCAAGCGGGGCAACAAGTTCTGATTCATGGGCCTGGGTAGAGTTGAACTACCGACCTCACGCTTATCAGGCGTGCGCTCTAACCACCTGAGCTACAGGCCCCTCGCCACCGGCTAAACGCCTGTGGCGCAGAGTTTTGCAAGTTAGCCGCGCCCTGGAGCACGGTCAATCGGCGGAAC
>Ga0193751_1002518_pt1 | contig 11072 bp, 8 predicted proteins | sample L1c2metaG_FD_143050 | JGI IMG/M metagenome (GOLD analysis project Ga0193751, IMG submission 143050) | Soil microbial communities from a riparian zone of the East river system, Colorado, United States - L1c2 | ecosystem: Environmental > Terrestrial > Soil > Riparian zone | place: USA: East River...
ATCCGGATATTTTCTGCTGCTCCGGCTTCACCTGCACCGGACCCGCGGGCTTGCGCAAAAAATCCGGCAGCTTCAATTGCTCTGGCTCGGTCGAGAGCGGAACGTATCCGAAGTGCTGCTTCACATATCCGTAAGAACCAAATTCGCCTTGCTCTTCTCCAGTCCACAAGCCCACGCGGATGGTCCGGCGCGGCTGCACGTGCAAGGCATTCAGGATGCGCATGACTTCCATCGCCACCACGGTTCCCGCGCCGTTATCCGTCGCGCCGGTGGCGGAGGCCCACGAATCCAGGTGCCCGCCGACCATCACTACTTCCTCTTTCAGTTTGGGATCGGTGCCGGGAATCTCCGCAATCGTATCAAAGCCATGTTCGTGATCGCCGGTGAATTCCGTTTCGACATCCATCTCCACCGTGACCGGCACATTCGCCTTCAGCAGCCGGTACACGCGGCCATAATTCTCAATCGCGATGACGACGACCGGCAGCGGTTCGGCATGCTCGCGGCGATACGTGAACCAGCCCATCCCACCGCCGCCGTCGTCAAAAATCGTACCCCCGGATCCGCCGTTATTGCGGCCGTCGCGGCTCGGGACCACGATCCCCGCGGCATGCTCGGCGACAAAGAATTGTGCCGCCTTCTCGCGGAACTCCAACCGCTTGATGAAAGTCTGGAAAAAATCCTCCTGCTCCCCGACGTGCACCGGGTATTCGGCAGTCTGCTTGAGATTGGCTTCGTCTCGCCGCTCAAACAGCGGCTTGTCGACCGGCTTCACCTCGCGCATTTCGCCGAAGAAAACAATCTTGCCCTCCAGCTTGCCCTTATATTTTTCCAGTTCCTTCTCATCCTTCGCATTCACCCAGACCGCGCGCCCATTGACCGGCCCTTTGCTCGATGGCGACCAGGGCAGCGCCTGGGCAATGAACACCGCTGTGTCTGGCGCCGACATGCGCACCCAAGTATTGAGTTGCCGCCAGCCGATGCCAAATTCGCCCCAATCCTCGAGGTGGGCATTGCTGCATCCCATGGCGGCGAACTGGTCGCGCGTCCATTCGTTGGCGCGCTTCAAGTTTGGAGACCCTGTCAAGCGCGGCCCGATCCCATCCGCCAGCGCTGAGGCAAACTCCATTACGTGCGAGTGCGCAAGTCCCTCGTCCCGGATGCGCTGATACATGGTGTAGTCCAGATTCTCGGTTGCTGGTTGGGGCAGTTCATAGGACGGTTTACCCGTCTCGTCGGTTTTGGCATCTTTCGATTTCTTATCGGCCGCCAAGAGCGAACTGAGACACAGCAAAACTGCGAAGCTGGAGAACAACGTCTTGTGCAATAACATTGTGGTTTTCCTCTCCGAAGCGAAAACGCAGGGTAGCAGATATCCCCAGCGTTGCGAAAGACATGCCGGACGGTGCGAAAGCCCTTAAAATGAGTCGCCGATTGGCCCGGGAACCTTCTTTTTCTGATTCCTTCGACCCCATCGATGCTGTTATCATCAACGTTAGTGTCGTAGCGTTAATTCAATAGGCTGCCCTTTCGCAATCTTGTTTTTGTAGTTTCCGACATCTGAGGATGTGACCATGGGGACCAATCCTTCGCTTGCGAAGCGAATCTTAGGAACCACCCTCTTGCATTACGGCCTCGCAATCGTTGCGGTGGTTACCGCATTCTTGTTGAATAGCGCACTAAATCCCTGGGTCGGCGACCGGGTGGCCTATGTTCTGCTGCTCCCGGCAATCGCCCTTTCGACCTGGTACTGCGGCATCGGGCCCTCTCTGGTTGCGATCGGCTTGGCAGTCGGAAATGCGATTTTCGGATTCATTCCTCCGCTTCACGCATTTCGTATGCTCACTCGCGCCGAGCTGGTTCCGCTGCTGGTGTTCCTGTTCTCCTCCATCGTGATTGTGATCCTGGCGGAGTCTCGTCGTCGTCAAAACGAAAAGCTGCGCGCAGCGCAGGGGGAGCTCGAAAGTCGCGTCCAGGAACGCACTGCAGATCTCGACGCCGCCAATCATAATCTGCGCGAGCTTTCGGCGCGCCTGCTGCAGTTGCAGGATGAAGAAAGGCGCCGCATCGCCCGCGAACTTCACGACAGCGTGGGACAGATGTTGGCCGCGCTGACCATGAACATCTCCGCCGTCCGTGCCGATATCGAGCGCCTGTCCAAGACTGCCAATGCCCTGGCCGACAGCGAAAGTCTGGTCCATGAAATGACTACGGAAGTCCGCACCATTTCTCATTTGCTGCATCCGCCATTGCTCGACGAAGCCGGACTGTCGTCCGCCCTTCGCTGGTATGTGGATGGCTTCGCTGTCCGCAGCAACATCAAGGTCGATCTCGATCTCCCTCAGGATTTTGGACGCCTGCCCCGTGAGTCGGAGACCGCCATTTTTCGCGTGGTGCAAGAATGCCTGACAAACATTCACCGTCATTCTCGAAGTCCGGTCGCCAAGATTCGCCTTCGGCAGCGTGACCAGGAAGTGATTGTCGAAATCGCGGATAAAGGCAAAGGCATTCCGCCCGACAAGAGAGAGGAGATGTGTTCCTCTGGACCGGCCGGAGTCGGAATCCGAGGCATGCGCGAGAGACTTCGACAGCTTGGCGGCACGCTGGAAATCGACTCGACTGGCTCGGGGACTGTCATTACCGTCCGCCTGCCTATCCCGGAAACCCCGCCGCCGGCAAACCCCGTTGAGGTCACCGACATCTCCCCCGCCGCGGTGTAAATTCGGCTCCTAAGGCTCAGTCCTCCTGGCTTTGTCATCCTCAGGCCCGCGTTCTTTTGCGGGCCGAAGGGTCCCTGCAATTCACGCAGAACCGACGCAGTGATTCGCAGCGCAATCAGCACTTTTGACGGCCCCTTTCCCCCCTGTTAAACTTTTAGTTTGTCACAGAATTTATCCAGCCCACCGTTCTAACCAGAAGGGAAGTCCGTGCGCGCAGAAACCCGCCATCAACTGAAACAGGATGCCTTCAGCCGAGTCACCTTCGACGCCGCCGAAAAAACGGCCGATTGGACGGTCGCCCACCGCACCACGCTGATCGTTTCCGCAGTCGCCATCGCTATTGTGCTCACCGCTGTGATTGGCGGATGGTATTACCTGAGCGCGCAAGACGAAAAGGCCAGCTTCGAGCTCTCACAGGCGGTTCGGACCATGGACACGCCGTTGCGCCCCGAGGGAAGCCCAACCCAGCCTGATGTCCCTAGCTTTACTTCCGCCAAAGAGCGCGCTCAGACGGCTCAGAAACAATTCCAGGAGATCGTCGACAAGTATCCCCATACCCGCACCGCCGACATGGCCCATTACTTTCTCGGCGTGACTGCCGCGAACTTAAACGACAACGCCGCCGCCGAGCGTAACTTCAAACTGGTGGCTTCCACTGGCAATCGCGAAGTTGCGGCCGTAGCCAAATCTGCCCTGGCTTCGTTCTATGGCCAGAACCACCGCACGAAGGAAGCAGTCGCGCTGTATCGGGAATTGATCAACAAGCCGACCGCATCCGTCAGCAAGGTGACGGCGCAACTGCAGTTGGCCGAACTCTACCAGAACTCCAACCAGCCGCTCGAAGCCAAAAGGCTCTACGAGCAGATCAAGAAAGAAAATCCCGGCGCCGAAGCAGGACAGCTGGCCACGCAGAAGCTGGCGGAACTGAAGTAAAGCGCCTTCGCTTTAGCGCTCGTCCCTGGTTGAATTGCGTTGACTCGCGCGGTCATGTTAATATGACCATAGTGCGAGGGCAATAGTTATGAAGACAGTTGCTGCTGGGTATTTCAAAGCGCGTTGCCTAAAAATAATGGATCAAGTGCGATCGACACGCGAGCCCGTGACGATCACGAAGAAGGGGAAACCTGTTGCCAAGCTTGTCCCAGCGGACGAGGCATCGGACGAGATTTTTGGCTGCCTTAAGGGCGAAGTTGAAATTGTCGGCGACATCTTGTCTCCCTTAGTTCCACCGGAAGATTGGGAGGCACTGCGCTGATTCTTCTCGACACCCACGCGCTCGCATGGCTAGTTGCCGAGCCTGAACGACTCTCGCGGCAGGCCGCCTCCGCAATCCGGCGAGCGCGCGCCAGCGATGGCTTAGCAATCTCCAGCATCTCAATCTGGGAACTGGCCCTACTATTTGCACGTGGAGCGCTGCGAAGTCAAAGCACCACCGAAACTGCCGTGCAAAATCTCCTGAGTCGCTCCGGTGTCGTAGTTATGCCGATCACAGCAGAGGTCGCAGCGATCGCGACTCAGTTTTCAGACGACTATCCGAAGGATCCAGCGGACCGGCTCATCGGCGCGACAGCGATGGCAGAGGGCATCACATTAGTCACGCGCGACGACCGGATACGGAGTTACAACCGTCTTAAAACGATTTGGTAACAACTCGCTCCCTTCTCCGCTATTTCCACTTTTTCCCCAGGTTCGTTACCATGTTGTGCGACTTCCAAATCCACAACCGGACCTCCATGGCAGACATCACATTCCGCGTCAACGGAAGTGAAAAGAAAGTCAGCGTCCTCCCGGAGACGCCTCTACTCTGGGTTCTCCGCGATACTCTTGAACTGACCGGAACCAAATTCGGATGCGGAGCGGGATTGTGCGGCGCCTGCACCGTCCACGTCGATGGCAATCCCATTCGTTCCTGCTCCACTGCCGTATCGCTGGTCGCGGGCAAAAACGTCACAACCATCGAAGGCCTCGGAGCCAACGGCCTGCATGTACTGCAACAGGCTTGGATCGCGGAGGAAGTTCCGCAATGCGGCTACTGTCAGACCGGACAGATCATGTCCGCGGCGGCGCTGCTGACAAAAACTCCTAACCCCACCGACGATCAAATCACCCAGGCGATGAATGGCAACCTGTGCCGCTGCGGCACCTACGAACGAATTCGCAAAGCCATCCACCGCGCCGCCGGAAATGGAGGCGCGCGATGAGTCCTCTTTCACGCCGTGAGTTTGTGACTGCCGGAGTTGCCGCCGGCGCCGGCCTGGTCATCGGCTTCTATCTACCGCACAAGGCTTCTTCCGATAAGGATTCCTTCTCGCCCAACGCTTATCTGCGCATCACGCCCGACAACAAAGTTACGATTGTGGTCGCACGATCGGAGATGGGACAAGGCGTCCGCACCGCGTTGCCTATGATTTTGGCTGAGGAACTCGAGGCCGACTGGAAGCAAATTCAAATTGAGCAGGCCGGAGCCAGCACGCTCTTCGGCGATCAGACCACAGGAGGAAGCGCGAGCGTCCGCATCACTTGGGATCCGATGCGCAAGGCCGGCGCCGCGGCGCGCGAGATGCTGATTACCGCCGCTGCCCTTACATGGAACGTTCCGCGTTCTTCGTGCGCGGCGGAGAGCGGCCGTATCAAGCACGCGGCAACCAACCGGAGCCTGAGTTTCGGAGAACTGGCGAGCAAGGCGGCGACTCTGCCGGTTCCTACCGACGTGCCGTTCAAGCAGAGCAAGGATTACAAGGTCGTCGGGCAACGCCTGCCGCGGCTCGACACTCCCGAGAAGGTAAGAGGCACAGCAATTTTCGGCCTCGATTATCGAATGCCAGGGATGAAGTTCGCCGTACTTTCCCGCTGTCCGACCATCGCCGGGAAAGTTTCGGGATTCGATGACAAGGAATCCAAGAGAATTTCGAGCGTGAATTATGTAGGAAAGATCGGCGACTCGGCCGTGGCCGTGGTGGCCGACAGCGTTTGGGGCGCCATGGAAGGCCGCCGCGTGCTGAACGTCACGTGGGACGACGGCCCCAACAAAGATCTGAACACGGCGGCAGTCATGGCCTCGCTGAAGCAGGCCGTATCGAAGAAAGGTGTGAGCCTTTATTCGGCGGGAGAGCCCGCAAAGGCTTCGGGCCGCCGCATCTCCGCCGAATACGAATTGCCCTTCATGGCTCACGCGCCCATGGAACCGGGCAATTGCACCGCGCACTATCAAGGATCGAAGTGCGAACTGTGGGCCCCCACGCAGGTTCCGCAGGATTGCCGCGATTCGGTGGCGACCGCAATCGGACTCGACCCGGAACAGGTCAAAGTGCATGTCACCCTGATGGGCGGAGGTTTTGGCCGGCGATTGGAACACGACTATGCCGTGGAAGCTGCGCTGGTGTCGAAGGCGATCAATGGTCCGGTGAAAGTTGTCTGGACGCGCGAAGATGACATGCGCTTTTCCACGTATCGTCCAGCGAGCCTCCATCAACTCAACGCCGCCGTCGATGGCTCAGGATTTCCCGTCGCCCTAACGCATCGCATCATCTCGCCATCGATTAGCGGGCAAAAAGGACAGCCAGTTCCGAACGGAGTGGATCCCGATCTTCCAGACGAGGCCGGTCCGGTGTACGGACTTCCCAACTACTCGATTGAATACGTGCAGACTGAGACGCCGGTGCCGCTAGGCTGGATGCGGTCGGTTTACGCACTGCAGGCGGGATTTGCGCTGGAGAGTTTCATCGACGAACTAGCCCTCGCCGCGGGCAAAGACCCGGTGCAGTTCCGGCTGCATCTCCTGGCGAAAGATCAGGACTTGCAATACTTCACCACGACATGGCACACGGCCCGAATGCGCGCCGTGCTGCAACTGGCCGCCGAGAAATCGGGATGGAACAGGCCGCTCCCCGCGGGCCACTTTCGAGGTGTCGCCTGCTTCGGCTGCTTCGCGTCTTATATGGCGGAGGTGGTCGAGATCACAATGGAGAAGGACCAGCCACGAGTGCATCGCGTAGTGGCGGTGATCGACTGCGGACAGGTTGTGAATCCGAGCATTCTGGAGCAGCAGATTCAGGGCGGAATCGTCTACGGACTGGGCAATGCGCTGCGGGCGAAGATCACGATCGACAAGGGTCGCGTGGTACAGGGAAACTTTGACGACTACGCTCCGCTGCGCATGGAGGAAACGCCGGTGGTCGAAGTCTACGCGGTTCCGAGCGCCGAAGCGCCGACAGGAATTGGCGAGCCGCCGGTGCCGCCAGTCGCTCCGGCGTTGTGTAATGCAATCTATGCAGCCACGAAGAAGAGAATTCGCGCGCTGCCGATTCTCAGCTAGAGTTGATCAAATTATGCTTTGTCATCCTGAGCGAAGCGAAGGACCTGTGCACTTTCTTGCCGCCAGCCGAATCCATAGAACCTTCACCGCTCTGAAAATGGCAAAGCTGGTTGGCGTCAATTTATTGATTTTCCTTTTGTTACTCAGTGCGGCGTCGTTCGCTCAGAGCACGGTGCATTCGTCGGTTCCCGCCTCGCGCCTAGCGCACATTCGGCACGGAATCAATCTCAGCGAATGGTTCGCGCAGGTCTACGATCCCGAGGGATACACGAAAGAGCACTTTGAAAACTGGACTACCGCCTCAGACATCGCACTGATCAAGTCCGCTGGATTCGATCACGTGCGGCTCAGCGTGAACCCCCAACCCATGATGGAGGCACACCGCCATAATGGAGGCGCGGAATATTTAGGCTATCTCGATGCTGCGGTCAAGATGATTCTGGATGCGGGCCTCGCAGTCGAGATTGACATGCATCCCGACTCCGACTTTAAGGCGCGCCTGGCCAAGGAAGACGATTTCGTCGAGCGCTTCGCCGATTTCTGGAGCACGCTGGCGCAGCACTACGCTTCGCTGGACCCGGACCGCGTCTTTTTCGAAATCCTGAATGAACCGGAGATGCGCGACGCCTACCGCTGGTATGGGGTGGAGGCGAAGCTGGCCGCGGCCATTCGGCGAGGCGCTCCTGCGAATACCATCATCGCCGCCGGCGCCCGCTGGGACGACGATGACGATTTGGTTTTTCTCGAACCGTTGCCCGATCCCAATATTATTTACGTGTTTCATTTTTATGAGCCCCATATCTTTACGCATCAAGGTGCGGGATGGGGAGCATATTACTGGCATTGGCTGAAGGGATTGCATTACCCATCGTCGCCGGAGAATGCCGCGCAGGTGGCGCCGCTCGTTCCCGAAGCGCGCGATCGCATGCAGGTGATCCGTTATGGACAAGATCACTGGGACGCGTCGCGCATCGAAGCGGAAATCAATCAGGCCGCCGATTGGGCCAAAGAACGCGGCGTGCCGCTGATCTGCAACGAATTCGGTGTGTACCGGAATTTTTCCGATCCGCAGGATCGTGCGCGATGGATTACAGACGTGCGGACATCGCTGGAACGCCACAACATTGGCTGGGCCATGTGGGATTATTCCGGAAGCTTCGGCGTGGTCACGAATCGAGAGTCGAAAGCCAAGCTGGATGATACTACGGTGCGGGCGCTGGGCTTGAAAATGCCGGCGGGACAGTGAGTTTTGAGTCTGTCCTGCGCCCCGAATTCAAATGCGTTGTCGTTTAGGATCGCCCTCCAGTTGAGGGTCGCACCCAGAGGCGGCTGCATCACACGAGCCCGGGTGTCCAACCGGGTTCCTGCCTGTGCAAATCGTTTAGCTTTTTATCTATCTCACATCGAGAAATGAAGCTATATTGAAAAAGCTCAGCGATTCCTTGGCGACAACTGACCTGAACTGATGGCGCGGAAATCCAGTGGCACCATCTTGCAGGAAGAGTTGTATCCACCCAGCGCTCAACCTGCGCGTGAGGAGCTCGATGACGCGCGTCTGATGGACCTGGATGTGGACGAGGAATCTCCTTTCCTGCGTGGGCAAAAGCGTGTCTCCGCCCGCCGCAGTTCAATTCCCAGGAAAACTGCTAGTCGGCTGATGTGGGCCTGCCTTGCCGCCGCAATTCTGTGTGTCGCCGCAATCGCTACTGCAGCTCTGTATGAATACAGCGAGCGCTCCTTGCGCTTCCGCGTGGAATCGAGCGACAACATCGAAGTCACGGGAATGCAAAATGTGACCAAGGCGCAAATCATGGAAGTGATGGGCGCCGACATCGGACGCAATATTTTCTTTATCCCGCTGGCTCAACAGAAAGCGCAACTGGAACAGATTCCGTGGGTGGAATCGGCCAGCGTGATGCGCTTCGTCCCCAACCGTCTCAAGGTAGAAATTCAGGAGCGCACGCCTGTCGCATTTGCCCGCGTAGGCCCGCGAATTTTCCTGATCGATGCGGGCGGAACCTTGATGGAGCTGCCTCAAAAGCACAAATATTCATTCCCCGTAATTCTCGGCATGAATCCCGGCGAGCCGCTTTCCACACGGGCCCCGCGCATGCGGGCTTACAACGAGCTGGTGCAGGACCTCGATTCCGGAGGCACTCGTTACTCGCAGGACCTGAGTGAAGTGGATCTCACCGACCTCGAAAACTTGAAGGTCCGCGTAAACGATCCGGCGGGAGATGTATTGGTGCAACTGGGTTCCTCGGATTTCCTCAGGCGCTACAAAACCTACGTCAGCCATGTGCAGGAGTGGCGCCAACAATTTCAGAAACTGGAGTCGGTGAACTTGCGCTACGACAATCAGGTGATCGTGAATCCTGATATGGAAGGCAGGCCGCGGCAGTCTGCATTGTCGTCCTCGGCAGCGAAGGCCGCGGCGGCCGCGGGAGTGAAGCCGGCAGCACTCATAACCCGCATGTCCCCGACCCGCATGTCCCCGGCACGCATGGTCCCGCATGACAGGTCTCTTCCCAAGCCGGCGTTTGAGTTGACAGAAAAAAAACTGGGTGCGGCAACCCCGAAGAAGCCGGTGGCGAGAGTGAAGGTTAAGAGAGCGACCGTTAAGGGCAAACGAACGCCTCCGAAAAAAGTGGCGATGAAGACCTCAGTATCCGGGGCAAAGGCTGCACCTGCTAAAACGCCGGGAGCATCGCAAAAACCGGAAGCCAGGAAGCAACCCGCTTCGACGGCGGTGGTGCATCCGGTGATCCCGAAACCGAGTGCGGCAATCGCCAAACGGCAAAGCAATGCGAGTTCAGATTAATAGAGTCTCGAGAACGAGCTTATTGACAACGGGGAATTCATAAGCGATGGGGAACCAGCCGGGAAGTTTTCTAACTGCAATCGATGTTGGTAGCGCCAAGACCTGCGCGCTGATGGCGGAGTCTACCGACAGCGGTCTCCGCTACCGCGGACACGGCGTCGCCGAATCACGGGGCTCGCGAAAAGGCGTGATCGTGGAACTCGACAAGGCGGTGGCGGCGATTCAGAAAGCGGTCGAATCTGCCGAAGATGTAGCGGGCGCGGCCGTGGAGCAAGCTATCGTCGGCATCGGCGGAGTCCACGTGCGCGGCATCAATAGTCACGGTGGCATCAGTTTGGGCACGCGTCCCCGGGAAATTGGACGTGACGAGATCAAGCAGGCGGTTGACCGCGCCCGTGCCATTCCGCTGCCGGCCGATCGCGAGATCCTGCATCTGCTGCCGCAGGAATTTATTCTCGACGATCAGGCTGGAGTGCACGATCCCCTCGGCATGATGGCTGCCCGCCTGGAAGTTCGCGTCCATATGGTAACTGCAGCGACTAGCGCTACGCAGAACGTGATCACCGCGGTGAACAAGGCCGGAGTCCATGTCGACGACACTGTATTCGAGCCCCTGGCGGCGGCCGATTCGGTGTTACGCAACGACGAGCGCGAAATGGGGGTATGCCTCGCCGACATCGGCGCCGGCTCGACCGAAATTATTGTTTTTCAGCAGGGCGCCGTCATTCACACTGCCGTGATTCCGGTGGGCGGCGATCATTTCACCAGCGACCTTTCGGTGGGATTGTGCACGCCGCTCGCGGAGGCGGAGAAGATCAAGAAGATTTACGGCAACGCCATCGTGACCCTGATTCCCGAAGGCAATGAAGTCGAGGTGCCGTCCGTGGGCGACCGTGCGTCGCGGCTGTTGCCGCAGCGCCTGGTCGCCGAGATCCTGGAGCCCCGGGCGCGCGAGCTTTTTGAAATGATGCGCGAGGCCCTGCGTCACAGCGGCATGTTCGATGTCTGCCTCGCCGGCATCGTGCTCACCGGAGGCGCGTCGCGGCTGCCCGGAATCTTCGACGTAGCGGAGTCAGTGGTGCGCCGGTCGGTCCGGCTCTCGTGGCCGGCCCCGCTCGCCAAGATGCCATCGACATTATCCGAACCAGAATTCGCGACGGTTCTGGGCATGGTGAACTACGGCCAGCGCGCCCGCATCGCGCGTGGCTTGCAGGAA
>Ga0193751_1002519_pt1 | contig 11072 bp, 8 predicted proteins | sample L1c2metaG_FD_143050 | JGI IMG/M metagenome (GOLD analysis project Ga0193751, IMG submission 143050) | Soil microbial communities from a riparian zone of the East river system, Colorado, United States - L1c2 | ecosystem: Environmental > Terrestrial > Soil > Riparian zone | place: USA: East River...
ATGTTTTCGCCTACTGTGATTACATGCGAGACGTGGTCGTCTTCATCGGCGCGCATGGGGATCTTGCTAATCAACCAGTTGTTGGTCTCGCCTGACTCAGTAACACTTTCCTGTTCGACGCGATGAATCTCGCCCGTGGCAAAAACTTTGGCAAATTCGCGCTCCAGGAGCTCGCGACTTTGCTTGGTGAGGACCTCAAAAATATTTCGTCCCAGGGCCTCTCCACGCGGCAGTCCGAGTTCACCCAGTTCGCGATTTCGGTTCCAGGCGACAATCTTATAGTCGCGATCGATTGCGTAGAGAGACAAGGGCAGCGTGTCGATGATCGCTTCGGTAAAGCGTTGCTGCATTTCAGATTCGACTGTGCGGCGGTCGACTTCCCGGGCCAGGGTGGCGGCTGATTCACGCGCCCCAAGGTACAGTGTCGAGATCTGCGCAGCCAGTGCGGCTTGTTGGGCGGCGGCACTTATTAGACGCCGTTCATCCTCAGTGCAATCTTCTGCCGCCGCGAAGGCCACCACCATCGCGCCAAAAATCTTTTCGCCGAAACGAATCGGCACCAGATATTCCGTTTCATGTTGTGCGTCGCGGAACAAAAACTCCCGGTTGTTGGTGCGCCACGCCGGAGCCTTTGAGCGCGCAGAATCCAACCAGCGTTCAAGCCGATCCATATTGATCAGAGCAGAGCTGCCGGCACTTCCTTCGCGATCAAACACACACACCGCAAGTCCCTGGCCGTTGTTCTTTATGGCACAGGCGCTCTGCGCAGCGTTCGTCCCTTCGTAGATGGCTCCAGCGACACGACGCGCAACTTGCTCGGGCACTATCGCTCGTAAGAGGCCGCGACCAAGGTCGGCGAGAAAGCTCAACTCACGATTGCTCCCAATCAGGTCCGATTCGCGCTGGGCAAAATTCAGATGAGAGTTGACCCGCGAAACTAATTCGCCCGGTGTGGAAGGCTTGACGATGTAATCATCGGCGCCTGCGGTGAAGGCTTCGACTTTGCGGCCTTCGCTATCGTCGGCGGAAAAAAAGACCACCGGCAACTTCGTCATCGCCGGTTGGGCGCGCAGCAGGCGGCAAAGCGCAAGACCGTCGACTTCGGGAAGCTCAACGTCGAGCACTACCAGGTCGCACATCTGTTTGTGCAACAGGCGCAGCGCCGACGGAGCATCCGGCACGCCTATAGTGTTATGTCCGGCGCTTTCGAAAACGCTGCGCAGACCTTCGCGTGCCGCTCGGTCGTCATCGACTATCAGCAGAGTGGCGCCGGTTGTTTGTGGTGTGGGCGAAACTGACATTCTTCGTTGCACGGGTTTGTGGTAGTCCTTCGCTTTTGCGAGGTGGTTCCTGAAGATGAGGAGGCGTAATTACAGAACCGCTTGCTACAGCCAACGGTCAACGGGCCCGGGACAAAGGCGTAGGATTCGGCCGGCCAGTCAGAACGCCGGCCGGTTCGCGGGTAAGGCAGAAACGTGGACCCGCGTACCACTCTTCCAATTTGACGGCTGAGCGCCGAGTTGTCAAGCGTTTATTGGGGTTTCTGGGGAAAGTTGGGACTCCGCGCGCTACGCTCACAACCGAGGCCGTGATTTGTGCAGGCTGGCGGCTGGCCAAATCTGATCTAGACGTTGAGTGAAAGCGAAACTAGTTAATCGCAGTGGTGACAAGCGGGCCATCGGGAAGTTCGGCCGCGGCTTTGGAGGAAGAAGACTTTTTGCTGGCGGCACGGAACACGCCGGTCTTGTGGGTTGACTTGGCGCGATACATCGCCTGATCGGCGGCTACAAGGAGTTGATCCAGCGTTTCGCCGTCAGCGCCGAAGACGGCTGAGCCGACGCTGATGCCTACCTGTGCGCGACCCTGCGCGCGGATGTTTATTGAGAAATCCGACACAGTCCTTTCGATGCGTTCGCGCAGTTCCTCTACCTGCTGGACGGTCGCATCATTTACGATCGCGACAAATTCGTCTCCCGCATAGCGCGCCAGAAAATCATATTCGCGCAACTGAGCATGTACGATGCCGGCGACCTCGCGCAGCATGCGAACGCCGAGCTTGTGTCCGAAAGTATCGTTGACCAACTTGAAGTCGTCCAGGTCAAGCATGATCACCTGGAACGGGTTGCCGGTGCGTCGGGCGCGCGACACTTCTTCTTCGAAACGAACGTGCAATCTGCGCGCGTTCGGCAGGCCGGTGAGCGAATCCGTCAGTGCGTTTGATTCCGCCCGCGCATGATTCACCGCGTTAGCCAGCGCGTCAGACGCGAGCCGAGTGACTGTTTCCAGTAGACGGATCTGATCGTCGCTGTATTCCTTGAGGCTCATCGAATACACCGAAAGTGCGCCCAGCAACAAGTCGTCCTTGAACAATGGCAATGAAGCCATCGAGCTGTATTCACAATTGGCGGGTAACTTGATCCCGGCAAAATCCAGGCTCGGATGAATCCGGTTGACCGGTCGCCGGTTTGACAGCGCAAAACCAGTCGCGCCTTCTCCGTGAGCATAGCATCTCGCATCCAGTAGTTCGGCATTCTCGCCCACAGCCAGCGCCGCGGTGGCGTAACCTTTGACTTCTTCATAGAGATAAACCACGCAGGTGTCGAAGGGCACGATCTGTCCTACCTTGTCGACCAGCACCGCCAGGGTGTTCTCGACTTCGAGTGAAGATCCAAACGTGCGGGCGATCTCGTACAGCGCGTAAACTTCGCGATGTGCATTGCGAATCTGATCGTAAGCGCCGAACGATGTATTTTCCCGCGCCTGGGCCATTTGTTCTGCGGCTGGGACAATCGGACTGCCGGGGACGCTGATATGAATTTGATCGGCGAGACCGCGAGCTGCAATGTCAGCTTCGAAGCGGGGCAAGTGCTCGATAAATAGAGTGACAATCCGCGGATCGAATTGCGTGCCCGCATCGCCGCGCAACAACTCGATGGCGTCTTCACGCGACATGCCGGGACGAAAAGGCCGGTCTTCGCGCACTGAGTCGAAGCAATCGATCACCGACATTATCCGCGCCGTAATTGGAATTTGTTCTTCCTGCAAGCCATCCGGATATCCTTTGCCGTCCCACCGCTCGTGATGATGTCTGACGATGGGTACAACCGGATAAGGGAAGTTGACGCGGCCCAGAATCTCAGCCCCGACCACCGTGTGTATCTTGGTTTTCTCGAATTCAGCCGGTGTTAGAGTTCCGGGCTTATTGAGAATGTGATCTGGCACCGCGAGTTTTCCCACGTCGTGTAACAAGGCGCCGGCGTTGAGTGCGGCGATCTCGGCGTCAGATAAATTTAGCAGCCGGCCCAGTCCTTCGGCGTAAATCTGCACCCGGCGCACATGGAAATGTGTTGTTTGATCTTTCGCATCAATGGCGGTAGCCAGGGCTTCCACGGTCGCCAAATGCAGACGGCTTAGTTCTTCAGCTTCCCGGGTCTTGGCGTTGACGCGCTCAAAATAGATCTTGTGAGTCCAAAAGGTTGCCGCAATGATTGGCACGCTCAACAGCACATAAGCCGATCCCAGATGCGTCACTGCCGAGTAGAAAACGGCCGTCGCAATCGCAGAACCCAGAAACGACCACCATGTCCAGAGATAACCGTCAAACCAGAACTTCAGAACAGGCCGCCGGCTTCGCAACGCATAGATCGTCGAAATCGTAAAACCGTTGATGAAGTACTGCATCATTGCTAACAACCCGAGTGCGCCGAGCAGGCGGTCAAGGCGTATGGGAGTCGTGCCGAGCGGTTGCTGCACGATGTGAACGTAATGCGCCAGCGCAAAATAAAACGTTTGTCCGGCGATGAAGACCGTTAGGGCCATCATCGCTGGTGCGGCAATCCAACTGGCCGCGCGTTTCGAAGTCCGGCGTGCACTTACAAATGCCTCCAGAACGCCGATCACAATCGCCGCGGGTATACCGAGAAACAAGACGCCCAGGAAAATAAAGACGTCGCCTGCGGTGAAACTCGATCTCGTGTTGGGAATGCGGATCGGATTTGACCCGGCCACGATTACCAATGCCAGCAGACCGGCAAACCCGGCCCCCTGGGTTGGTGAAAGACTGAAGGAATGACGGATCGCCCAAACGAATACGCTTGCGCCGGCAATGACCATGACAGACCAATAGATCTTTGCGGCGCGGTTGTAGTCCGACATTTCGATCAGTTTCATCTCTTTGCGGCTCACGCTCGGCTAGTTCGTAAAAGCTCTCGATAAAATACGGAGATCAGATCAACACACCTCCGTTTCCTTTCTGATTGTCATCAGGGAATGCGTCTGCGCCGAAAGCGAGGTCCCGGAGCAACTGGGCCTTTCGCTTCCGGCGCATGACTGGGCAAGCTGGCGAATGCTGGCACGCGTCCGCCATCTGGGGTGTATGAACTCACTGCTTCCATCCTCGCGCGATCTAAGTACTTGCTTCCGAAGCTATTCTTGCGCGGCTAGGGGCCCAGTGCGGTGGACCCATCAGCGGTTAACGCTTTCTAGCCGCGGTTCCCTGACTTACAAGGCCTGTGCCGCGGGCTTATCGCGGGAAAAACTACGGAAACATCACGATTAGCAAGGCTTTCCTCCGGCACCTACGGTGACTATTTCTTTACCTGTAGTTCCTACCTTCAATATGACAGGTCAAAGTGAAGGTTCGGTCAGCCTAAGGGTCCGGTTACCATTGGCTTCGCCGCCTGATGTGCGGAAAGGCTCTGCCTTTCCGTTAACGCTAATACCTTTCCGCCGGCGAGGCTGCGCCTCGCCGGAATATCGAGGCGTAGCCTCACAAAAACAAAAACCGTCCGCGGCGGAAAGCCATAGGCGTTCCGCACATCGGCCGGCAAAGCCGCGAAAAGTAAACGAGGTTCTGCTAACGCCGCAATAGAGCGCTTGATGTTGACAACACTCGTTTGCGCAGTGCACCTTGATTCTCAAAAAAAAACAGTGAGCAAAGTCATTCAACCCAGACGCGAACGCCCGCCAACAGTCGGTTATGGGGAATTGCTGCGCGGCAATCGCGGTTTTCGTTTTCTCTGGCTGGGTCAGGTCGTCAGTCAGATGGGCGATTGGTTCGACACCATCGCCGTCTACACGATCACGTTGCGGCTGACCGGTTCAAGTCGTTCGGTGGCTTTGATCATGGTCGCGCGGTTTCTTCCGAGCGTCGTCATGGGACCCCTGTCAGGGGTAGTCGCTGACAGATTCAGCCGGCGGTCAATCATGATTACGGCGGATCTCCTGCGGGCAGTCGTGGTGCTCGGGTTCCTAATCATAAAACGTCCCGATCAGATGTGGCTGGTCTATGTCCTGACCGTTATGCAGTTGGCGTTCTCTGCATTCTTTGAGCCGGCCAAGACTGCCGCCATTCCATCGATCGTTTCCGACCGCGAGCTGCTATCCGCTAATGCGATCGCGTCGGTGACCTGGTCGGCGATGCTGACCCTCGGCGCGGCGATTGGCGGATTTGTAGCGGGCTGGTTCGGAACAGACGTAGCTTTCGTTCTTGACTCGTTAACTTTCGTAGCGTCCGCGCTGCTGATCGCGAGCGTCCGGTTTCCCAAGCGCCCTCCGCGCGAGAAGGCGAAATTGACTATTGGGAAAGCGCTCGGAATAACTGACACACTTGAGGGCGCGCGTTACGTCAAGCATCGACCGCGCGTGCTCGCTTACTTGATGGTGAAACCTGCCTGGGGAATGGGCGGTGGGATTCTGACTTTGCTGGCGGTGTTTGGCGAGAGAGTGTTTCCGGTCGCGGGGAAAACCGCAACAGGGATCGGAGTCTTGTTTACGGCGCGGGGAATCGGCACCGCGGTCGGACCGATTGTCGCGCGGCGCTGGGCGGGTGAAACTCCGAAGCAAATGCAAAACGCGATCGGCATTGCGTTTTTGATTGGCGGATTTTTCTACATAGCTTTTGGCGTCTCGCGCAGTTTCATGCTGGCATTGCTGTTTCTGGCCATAGCGCACTGTGGCGGCAGCATTCTCTGGGTCTTCTCTACCGTCTTGCTGCAACGCGAGGTCGAGGATAAGTTTCGGGGACGCGTGTTCGCGGCAGAGTTGGCGCTATTGACCTTAACCATGGCCGCGTCGAACTATCTTGTCGGTGAACTGATGGATCGGTTTGGTTTCTCGCCTCGGGTGGTCACTGCCGGGGTAGGCACGTTTTTTCTCCTCCCGGGCTTGATCTGGTTCGTGACTGAGAAATGGTGGGACCACAAAGGCCCCATGGTTGAGCCAAGCCGGGGTTCAAGCGGGGTGCAAGATATCTCGCCGAGTCTGGAGGCCGAGAATCTTGAAGTTTAGCGCCGGGCTATTGCCGACCGACCCCATCGCCTCAGACGGATTGAGGGCAGCAGCCTGCCTTCAAACATAAGTTAGTTATGGGCGTTGATATGAAAACAAAAGTCGGCGTCATGGGATCGGCTGAGGCAGGTACTGCAACGACGCTGCGCGAGAAAGCGGTGGCACTCGGCAAAGCGATTGCGAGTCGTAAGGTGATCCTTCTCAGCGGCGCGACCACCGGACTGGTTTATCAAGCCGGCAAAGCCGCGCGCGAGGCCGGCGCCCTTCACATCGGCGTCTCGCCAGCCGGCGATGAGCGCGAGCACGTTGAACGATATGAACTTCCGTTGGATGCATGCAGCGCGATTATCTACACGGGCTTTGGCTTGAAAGGCCGCAACGTAGTGTTGGTTCGATCCTGCGATGTTGTGCTGTTCATTGCGGGTTCGATTGGGTCACTAAATGAATTCACGATTGCGTATGACGAAGGTAAAGTCATCGGATGTTTAACTGGTACTGGTGGAGTGGCGGATGACATCAAACAAGTCGTCAGCACCTTTCAGAAACCGACAAAGGCGCGGCTTCTTTATGAAGCCGATCCCGAGAGATTGGTCGACACTTGCCTGGCGAAGGTGAACAGGTCGTGAAAAAAATCCTGGCGCCTTGACGAGGACATTCAGGCAAAGGCGCAAAAGGCCCATTCTGGGTTGTTGCTAATCTAACCGCAGAGGAACTTCTCTCCGTCCTTTGCGGTTGAGAAACTGTTTGAAATGTCTCAACGCCAGCGTTTATGAGGAATGAATGACATGGACTTAGGACTAAAAGATCGAGTTGCGTTAGTCGCGGCGGCCAGCCGCGGGATTGGCTATGCAGCCGCGCGCGAGTTCGCGCGCGAAGGAGCCCGCGTGTTTCTTTGTTCGCGCGATGAACTCCGCGCGTCCGCAGCGGCGCAGAAGATTCACGAAGAAACTGGCGCTAATGTGGCCGGCATCGCCGCCGATGTGACTGACAGCGCGCAGACCGAAGCGTTTGTTAATCTGGCCATCGAGCGCGCGGGCCGCGTTGATATTTGCGTCACTAATGCGGGCGGCCCCCCGCCGGCGACTTTTGCCGATACCGATCTGGACATGTTTCGTCAGGCCTTTGAACAGAACGCACTCTCGGCGATCAGGTTCGCTAAGCTTGTACTGCCAGGGATGCGGGCACAAGGGTGGGGACGCATAGTCAACATCACCTCTGTCTCAGCCAAACAGCCGATCGAAGGGTTGTTGCTTTCCAACACCGTGCGCGCAGGTTTGACCGGCTGGGCCAAGACCGTTTCCGGCGAAGTCGCGGCCGATGGTGTTACAGTGAATAACGTGGCGCCGGGTTATACCCTGACGGAGAGACAGAATGAACTGGCCGGCGTACGTGGCAAAGCATCTGGCAAGTCAAGACAGGAGGTAATCGAATCATGGGCGACCCAGGCTCCGATGCAGCGAATGGCGAGACCGGAAGAGATCGCGGCCGCCATAGCTTTCCTGGCGTCTGAGCGCGCGTCCTACATCACCGGAGTAACACTGCAAGTTGACGGTGGTTGGGTGCGAAGTTTGTTGTAAAGAGGCGTCGAGTTTTGAGGTACACTGTCGAGAACGCTCTCGCTGGTAAGCTGGCAGCAGCGATTATCCTTGCTGGCGATAAAGCCAGCCATGCTTTTCAGACTAGAAGGAGATAATTGAAGAATAGTAAACACGCAACCCTGAGAGCCCTGGCAACCGCCGCTCTCATTTTTGTTGTAGCCGGGCTTTCGGGTTACGCGACTTCGGCGAAAATCCCCGCAAACATTCCGACGCTTGTGCCCCGACTCGAGTTGGCCCAACCCGTCGGTGCCGGACCGATCTCGGCCATGCTGATGGATGATCCCGAAGCCATTTACGAAGGCGCGCGAATTGTCCATAACGTCACTGTGGACGGTGTGAAAGGTATGCGAGTTCATGCCAAGTTTCATGTCAGATACGGCAAGGGCGTTCCCAGCATGATGATCGCGTACTTCTACTATAACGATGCGGAGAATACGCCGCTAAAAACCGATGATGCAAACTTTCGGGACGCAAAGGGCGGCGTCTCTTGCCATGTGAATTTCACTCCGGCTTACGATCCAGCGGTATATGAGGACTTGCAGCTCTTCATGCCGTATGAAGCGCTCAACATGGAGAGCGGCGAAACTTACGACCTTAAATTCTATCTGGCCCTCTACGACAAAGAGGGTGGCAGGTTCTTTGGCAAATCGGGCTGGTACAAATTCAAGTTGACCATGCCTTAGGCCGAATCACTTGAGGGAAGGCCGCTCTCACGGCTTCACCAGTAACTCTGCTATGGCGCGCGGTTGGGAAAGCAAGTCAGTCGAAGATCAGATCGGCGACGCCCAGGCCGAAAAGGACGCGCGCTCCAAACCTTTCCTGTCTCCCGAAGAACGCGAGCAACAGACGCGCAAACAGTCGCTGCTGCTATCGCGGTCACAAATCCTCGGCCGTTTGAAAGCAGCGACGAACGATCGCTATCGCGCGCAGCTCGAGTCTGCTCTCAAGCATGTTGAGACGCAGCTGAAAGAATGCGATTCAACTGTTAGGAAAAGTTAGGCTGCGGTCAAAGAATTCCGCCGTCGTTCTAATTTTGGCTGAAGCCGGGACGCGCGAACCTGGAACGCCACCGCCATTCCGATCATCACTATTTCCATCAGCACGAGGACGAGGATCGACGCATACTTGCGTTTCGCTCGCATGACGGATGGCAGAGGCACGACCGAGACGATCAGTAAGACTAAAGCGAAAGCGGCCGAGGTAACCATTGTGAACACTAAGCAGAGTTGGATGCTCGACGCCAATTGGGAAATATTTCGAACGCTCATGCCTTCCACCAGAAGTGATTGAGCTTCCCACACCAGTAAAAGCGGAATAAGGCTGAGCCCCCCAGCGATCAGGAAGAACCAAGTGGACGGGGAAGCGGTGCTGGTTGACATGAACGCGCGAATGACAATTACCACGATGCCAATGAATCCCACGAAGACCGCCAGGTAAAGTGCGACGATTGTCGGCAGATCAGCCTCAACTATTCCGCGGGAGACCGCGGAAATCCCGGTGTCGTCGGCAGCTTTTATCGCCTGCATTACCCGCATTAGGAGATTCGCGCTTAGCACGGCGCCGAGCATCACGAGCACACACGAAAACGAAGGAACCATGCGTGCGAGCATGCTGACTTTATGATTTACGGTTTGGTCATCAACAAGCTGAGGTGTCGGCGTCATTGTCTTCCTGTTATTAGCCCGAACGAATCGCCTGACTGGAGACCGATTGCCATGCCGAGGATACGGGCACCGATGCCTCGATAAAGCGATCCACTAAACCGCACGAAAGCGCCGGTAGTTTTCGAGTAGTTTGCTGTTAGTTCGTGGATCGCATTTTGGTTTCAAGGGCTCGTCTTCGGAGCCGCCGGCGGCTGATTGAACCTCGTATCGTCGACCGGCACGTTGAGTTTGATCTCCTCGAGCTTGCGGGTGATGACTGGATTGCCGGCGTCGACGGAAGACACCCGCACCAGAAACGGTAACTTCACACCGTCGACGTCGCGATAGTCTTCAAAGTCTGTCTGCTCAGGAATGATGCCAATCATAGTCTGCAGGGAAGTGATCCGGCGCAGCAGCAGTCCGCTTTCCGCGTCAAAGTAAAGGCGTTCGCGTTTGTTGTCGGCAGTGGTCCCTTCGAGAACATAGACGTCACGATCGCCGATCTTGTCTTTACGCGGGCCGCGGAAACGCGTGTATTGCTCTTTTAGCTTGAGATTTCTGAACAACTGCATCGACAGTTTCAGATCACTCAACTGTTGCCCGCTCAACTCGTGGATGCCCTGCTGGTTTTTCTCCCAGCCCGCGGGGCCGTTAACCGCGCGCTCCATAGTACCGCGCGCCGTGACGAACGATTCGTAACCTTTGTCGGGAGCCATCTGATCGATTTCGTAAGTTCCCGTCAGGCCGTTTGCAGTCGCAACAGATCCCTTCATGACCCGGCTCTTGATCTTATCTATCGCTGCCTGACCGCCGATCGCGACGACATATTTATTGAGGATGTCGTCAGCAGATGGCCCCGCCGGTGTCGGCCTGGGTGAAGCCTGAGCGCCAGTGCCTGGGGCGGCGCCACCAGCTGCACCCGGACCCGCGGCGGCTGCCGGTGGTCGTGGAGACGGAATTGGCAGAGGCAAGGGCGGCACGCCTGTCGGCGACGTGCGCCCGCGGTGACAGGTGTAGCAACTTACTTCCAGATTACCGTGAAAGGTTGTCTTGTTAACGTCAAGCACCATCTTGATCATCGTGCGCGCGGTTTCCTTCTCTTCTTTTTCGTCCGACGCATAGTCCCACTGGCCATTCTTGTTTACGTGACAGAAATTGCAACGCACCCCGAGCGATGCGGCCATGAAGTTCATCGCCGGAATAAACTGGGACTGGGGCATGCCGTTGAGAACCTTGATGTTCTTTTCAACTTGCTCGACGGTTTTCTCTTGCGACGCTGCCGAGGCAGCCGGCGCCTGAAAAGGAACGGCCATGCCCAAAGTAGTGAGCGAGATCGCAAACTCATTTTGAGCGGGCGGTGATTTCTGCGCGCGGACATTACCGATCACGAGAACAGCGCTGGCGCAAGCCAACGCGACGACGAGAATTCTGAGAATATTGAATTTCATTATTTGCTCCGATGAAATGTTCCGAAAGCAGCCTCGAAACCGAAAAAATTCCGGCCACAAAATCTTAAAAACCGCGCGTTTATTTCTGGGAAGAC
>Ga0193751_1002520_pt1 | contig 11069 bp, 9 predicted proteins | sample L1c2metaG_FD_143050 | JGI IMG/M metagenome (GOLD analysis project Ga0193751, IMG submission 143050) | Soil microbial communities from a riparian zone of the East river system, Colorado, United States - L1c2 | ecosystem: Environmental > Terrestrial > Soil > Riparian zone | place: USA: East River...
GTCTTTCCAGTTACAATTGCCTCGACCACGCTGCTACCTGCAGCTGCCGGGATGGAATCATGACAAGTCAGGTTGACCCCAGCCAGGACAAGGACACGTGCCTGAAGCTAATGAGCCTTGGTTATGCCCGTTCCAATCGCGTAAGGCTTTACGGCAAAGAAGTGCAACTGGTCTCCGATCCGTTCCCGCATCAGGATGGCGGAATTGCAGTTGAAGTATTGCAAGGTAGCGAGTCGAGTGCGCGAACCATCAAGCTGCCCCTGTCGGTGTTGCAAGTCGCGGGACAGACCGACAGGAAACGTACCGCTTAAGAAATAGCTTTCAAGAAAATAGCCGGCACCGCGGGGGTTGCGGCGCGGTGCCTTTTCGTTTGGGCGACGGGCCTTCGTAGGCTCTTCGTCGCCGGTCATTGGCAAACGGCGTATGATCGCAGGCGATTGGTTTAGCCAACGACTACCGACTCATCCTTTCCAAAAGACAATCCGCCGGCCTCCTGTAACCAGGGGCCGGCGGCTGCTTGCTGCTAACTTGAGTTGCGAACTATGTCTGTATCACTCGTGGAGTAATGAAGAAGATCAGCTCCTGGTTAGCGCTGTTTACTGTCTGATGCTTAAAGAGGTTGCCCAGCCATGGAATGCTTCCGAGCAGAGGCACCTGCGCAATGCTAACCGAGTTGGTGGTCTGGATAACGCCACCGATTACCACTGTGCCGCCATCGGTCACCAACACCTGGGTGGTTGCCTGCTGCGTAATCAGGGTTGGGTTGCCATTGACTTGGTGTCCGAAGTCAGGCGTGGTGTTCTCCACGTCCACGTTCAGAAAGATAGTGTTTTCAGAGGTGATTTGCGGAGTTACCGTCAGCCGCAAGAACGCGTCAATATAGGTCGTAGTGGCCGGGCCGTTTAACTGCGCCGCGGTCACGATCGGAATACGCACGCCCTGTTTGACGATCGCCTGAATGTTGTTCTGAGTAACCACCCGCGGGCGGGACAGAATTTTCAAAAGCCCGCGGGACTCGGCCATAGTCAAAACCGCATCGAGACGAACCGCGTTGCTGGCGTTCACCAAGCTGAGGCCACTGGTCGGTCCAACGGCTCCAAGATTCGAGAACAAAGGAATCTGCACTCCAGTCCCTGGCTTTGGCGCCGAGGTGCCAATGATCGGATAAGCGGCCCCTGGTGTATTGAAGACGGACATCGGAGATGTGCCAACCGCACTCGCGCCACCCACGCCGGTAGATCCGTTGCCAAACCCGAAGCCAAGCTGGGTACCGATATCGCGGGCAAAGCTGCGCGTGGCTGCAACGACCCGGGCTTCAATCTCAACTTCCTGGGTCTTGCGATCCAGCTGCGCCAGCAGCCGGTCAATCGGCGGAATCACCGACGGAATGTCATTGATGATGATCGCGTTGGTGCGCTCATCGGCCGTGACATCGCCGCGCTGAGTCAGGAATTTCTTGATGGTCTGCTGGACGTCCCGGGCATGCGCGTAGCTCAGGAAGCGAGTGACCGTGACCTTTTCGATGGCCATGGATTCGGCTTCCAGCTCGGCACGGCGGGACTCTGCCTCTTTCCGCATGGTGTCCACCGTGGCGATTCGCAGCACGTTGCCGTCAAGCTGACGGGAGAGTGTGTTGTTTTTCAAAACGATGTCGAGAGCCTGGTCCCACGGTACATCGTCCAGAACGATGGTCAGGGTGCCTTTCACCTCGGGATCCAGCACCACGTTGAGACCGCTGATCTCATGAATCAGGCGGAAGAAATCCTTGAGGTCTACGTCCTTCAAGTTCACCGAAATGGGTTCGCCGGTGTACTTAGGGCCAGCCGTCGCCTGGGCCGGATGCGATTTCTGCTCGGCCGCCAGGTTTACTGCAGGTTCGATCGCAGGAGCCGCCGGTCCTGATGCCGGTGCCGACGCAGCCTGCGCAGGCATGGCCGCGTTGGCGGCTGGCAACAGATTGCCTTCCGGTCTTTCTACGAAGCGTGAAGCAGCTTCTACGACACGGGCCGGCGTCTCCACAGGCGCAACGTCTTTCTTAGGCGCATAGGAAGGTTCGACGAGTACGAAGTCCTGGGCGGCAGGTTTGCCGTCCTGCGGCTTTGGATCGGACGGAACCGCCAAAGCTGCTGTGACCACGGGAGCGGCAGTCTTGGTCGGTGCCGGCGTAACTGAAGTCTTTGCCATTTGCGATCCGGAATCCAGCTTCAGCGTCAACCTCCCGCCGGGGCCAGGAATCAGTTCGTACTTGGCGGGCCGCTCCAGGTCCACAACCACGCGGGTGGTCGCGCTGGAGTCAGTTCCGATTCGCACGTCGGTCACGCCGCTGTTCCCGACAGCAATGCGGCTGACCGAAGTGGCCAGCGAGGTGTTGGGCAGGTCAACGACCAGCCGAGCCGGAGACGACAGCGTCTCTACTCGGGGCGTGATCGCTCCCTTGGCAATCAGCTCGACGCTGACACCGGTTTCTCCCCGCACCACGCTTACCTTTTGGAGAGCGGCATGCGTTGCCGCCTCGGTGCCTGGAGTCTGCGCCCCTGCCACCAGCACGATGGCCAGCAGCGCCGAAATTGTTCCCAACATTTGCTTTCGCATTTCCCTCTCCCCGCCTCTGATCTGCTCTAACCTGATATCTGTGCTAACTAACGAATCTGTTGCCACCCCGCCCGGCACAACTTGCTTAGGCCACCGGCCGGGTGATCGTCTTGGTCACGTCCCGCGTCAAGGGTTTACCCAGCTTGTCGTGGAACGTTTCCTTGAAAACTATGGAATCGCCGGTGATCTTGAGCACGTACCCGTTAAATACAGGATCGTTCTCGTGCAGGAAATAAGCCTTGTCCATGGAGTTCACCACCACGGCAATCATTCCTGTGTCTGACTTCACTACGCCCTTGAGCGCGACCTGATCAATCGCAAGGCAGCGTTTCCCGGAACTGCATCCCGAGCCAGTTGCGCTCAGGGTGACCACCGGGCTCACAAATGGGTCGCGGCGTCCGGCCACGTTGACTGACTTTGCCGGCTTCTTATCGCTCGCGGCTTTGTTGTCCTGAACCGCCACTGTCGTCGGCGAAGGCGAACCGTTCTTTCCTTTGACCTCGCCCTTGACATCGGCTTTGACTGCGCCCTTCCTCGCATCTTTGACTGCGACTTTGACCGAAACTGGCTCGCTGCTCATTTTTGCCGAAGCCTTCGGCGCCGCCGAGGGCTTAAACGGATCGGATTTCGCGGGCACGGCCACAAGCTTCGGAGCGCTGCTCGCCGGCTTCGCTGGAACGGCCGCGGCATGCGCGGCAGGCGCTGCCACTACGACTGGCTTGGCTGGCGCTGCAATCGTCACTGCTTTCGCCGTCGCCGGTGCGTTGGCTCGGGCGGCAGAAACTGCGACCGCCTTCACCGTCGCCGGCAGCACTGGAACCGCAGCGGGCTTGGCCACAACCGCTACCGGCTTCGGCGCCGGCGCCGGAACCACTTTCACGTTAGCCGGTGACGGTTTGCTGGTTGCCGTGGGCGTCTTGGCCGCAGGCTTGGCTTGGCTGGCTGACTTGGCCGCAGGCTTCTCGACCACGGTCGGAGTCTGCGCCCACGCTGTGCTTGCTGCTGCCACAAGTAAAAATGCCAGGGTCCGTTTCATTAGATCCTGCCTTTGGCCGTTGCCGGAGCTGCGGCGGGCTGGTCATGACTGAAAAATGTTGTAGCCACACAAGTCGCCACTACGCTCTCGTTCGGCGCGTATTGATAAGAATGTTTGGCTTTTGCTTCGGAGCCTTTCTTCGTATTCGCCACCAGCAGATCGGAGACGTTCACAATCCTCTCCAGCTTGGCGACCTGATCGAAGAAGTGCAGCATGGAGTAATATGGGCCATCGAGTTCAACCTCGAAAGGCACTTCGGTGTAAAACTCCTTGGCGTTGGTCGGCCGTGCGGTGTAGCGGCGCAACTCGACTCCGGCCTTCATCGCTTCGGCATCCAGCATCTTCATGAAACCGTCAACTTCCTTTTCATCCGGAACGATGTGCCGCTCAATTTCCAGTTGCTGTTTCAGGTTAGCCACCTGGCGATCCATTTCCGCCAGCTTGGAGCGGTAGGGTTCCAGGTTCGCGTTTTCCTGAAGCTTGGAGTCGAGCGCCTGCTGCGCGGTAGCGTTGGCTTCCCGCTGGGTCTTGAAGTAGGTAAAGAACAGAGCAGCGCTCACCAGCACTGCCACGCCCAGCACCAACCCCCACTGCTTGATTCCCGAGATGTCGTTGAAATTCGCCATAGTCGTGAGCCCTTACGACTTGCCCTTCTCGCAGGTCAACTGAAACTGGAAGGCCTGCATGTCTTTCACACTCTCGTCCTGATAGGTTTCTTTGATCTCGATATTCTTGAAGTAGCCAGTCTTCTGCAGGTTTGCAATTAAGTTGGCGACTGCGTCCGTGCTCAACGCCATGCCTGAGATATCGATGCTGGTGCCCGAGTCCTTCATGGTGCTGAGCCACACGGCCTCGGTACCATTGACGGTGTCGCCGATGGTATTCAACAGGTTGACCGGGCCCGCCTGACTCGCCCGCAACTGGTCAATCACATCCACTCGCCGCTTGTAGTTGTCGGCTTCTTTCTGCCGCTCCAGATACTTCGCTTTCACGTCAGCGAGTTCACGATTCTTTTGTTCCGCAACTTTCATCTTGGCGGCGATATCCTGCGCTTGGTGGTCAAGGTGATACCAGGTGAAGCCGTTGAAAGCGACCGCCAGCATCAGCGCCACCAGTACTTTGACTTTCGGAGATCCGACATCGCCAACCTCGATGGTGGGCGCAGCCGGACCCGCCGAGCGCCGGTTCTTCGGTTTGGACATTCCCAGCAAATTGATTCGGATCATAAGTGTTCAAAGCTCCTCAGGGCCAAACCAACCGCAACCGCTAACTGGCCGGCGTTGCCTTCGATCAATTCCATTCCCAACCCTTCGGTCGGCGGCGCAATCTTCTGAAACGGATTCAGAATGTCCACCGGCAACGAGAACTCCTGGCGCAACGCTTCCAGCAAGCCTGGCACCTTGGAGGAGCCGCCAGCCACGTAAATCTTCTCGATGTGCTCGCCCGCCGCGCTGGCGCGGAAGAAATCAAACGTCTTCTGGATTTCCAGGACAATGATCTCCGTCACCTGCTGCAGGATCGGCGTCTTGGCGTCTTCACTCACGGTTCCAACTTTCCTGCCCAGTTTCAGCGCTTCGGCATCATCGAAGCTCAAATCTAATTCCTTCTGCAGCGAGTCGGTATATTGGTGTCCGCCTACGCTGACATCGCGGGGGAACAACGGCGTCGTCCCCTTCACGATGTTGATGTTCATCACGCTTGCGCCCAGGTTCAGCAAAGCCACCACCTGGTCGGGCGAGGGCTCGTAGTTGAACTCGTAGCAGTTCTGCAGCGCCAGCGCATCAATGTCCACAATAGCCGGAGTCTTACCGGCCATCGAGAGTACGTTGGTGTAGTTCAGGATCTTGTCCTTCTTGACGGCTACTAGCAGCACGTCCATGTGGGGCTGGCCTTCGTCTTCGGAAAGAATCTGGAAGTCCAGGTTGACGTCGGCAAGGTCAAACGGGATGTGCTGCGCGGCTTCTTTCTCAATCGTCTCCGCCAGCTCCTGGTCACTCATGGAGGGCAGCGAAATCTTTTTCACGATCACCGAATGGCCGCTGACGGCGGTCGCCACCAGCTTGGTCTTGATGGCATTTTCGGAGAACAGTTTCGAGATCGCGCTCGAAACCGTGCCGGAATCCACGATCATGGAGTCCACCACGATGTCCGGGGCCAGCGCTTCCAGGCCGAGGTGCGCAACCTCAATGCCGTTGCGGGTTTTCTTCAACTCGACTGCCTTGATGCTCGAAGATCCCACATCCAGGCCAACGATCGACTTTGATCCGAATCCAAACATGTGCCCGCCTTTAGGTGGCAGCCTGACTGGCCGCCTTCGCTTTCTTCGACTTCTGTGAATCCATCTCGCTGGACTTTTCTTCCATCCACTGGTCCAGTCTCGATTTCTTAAAACGCCAGCGGTTCCCCAGTTTGAAAGCCGGAATCTTCTGCTCATTCACGTACTTGTAGAGCGTGTCCGGACTTACCCCCAGGTACTGTGACGCCTGGCGAATATTCATCACTTCGCGCGAATCTGCCATATTGGTCCTTTCCACAGAGTTTCTGTCCTGCCATGCCCACCCATGCAGGACTTATTTGGGAGAAGAATCCACTACAAAGCTGCTTGCAGTGAATTAAGTGGACTGAGCATATATCAACCGGGAAAAAACCCAGGTCAAGGCGAATGTCCGTGTTTCTTGGGGTTTTGGGCCTGTTTCCTGGAAAGCGCTTTCGGAGAAGATGCAGATAATGTCTATATATGGTATTTAGTTTGTGTTTGAATACTATTAGAAGCGGTATTTGCAGAAGAGATGCCCCGCGGCGCTCCGGGTAGATAACCGAAGTGCTATAGACGGTACCAAGGTCGGTGTACGGGAGAACCTAGGCGAAATGCAGCGGTATGAAGGGACAATGCCGAATCGAGGATTACGACTGCCTGAGATCATGCGGGAAACACACGCCGCGGCCCCGTTCGACGACGGATTTCTTGGCTTCTGCTCGGCTTTGCCTTCTACTTCCTGACGTTATGCCGGGTACTACGCGATCTTACGGAAATGACACGGCGACTTGGCACTGCTGTGTGCCTTGTCGCATAAGAGCGTGCGCGAGAACGGGGTCACGCTCACCGGAGAAGTGTTGCTGAGGGGCCACCTCGTCGCATCTCACAGGCGGGTGACGCAAAAGAAACATGCGGCAACGACTAACGCGAGTTGGACATCAATGATAACCATAAAGCCTTACTCCGACTCTGCATAAGCTGATATGGATGTATCCCATCCCTGGGCGGGATACATCCAGATCGGGGCTAGTAACGGCGTCCTGTGGAAGCGATCAGGTCGTACGGCACATCCCGCGGAATGTTGTAGCGCGATATGATTTCCTGCATTTTGCCTTCGTGTTTCGCGATGTCGTCGCGGTCGTTCTTGCGGCGGTCATTCATCCAGTGTTCGTATTCTTTGTCGAACTTCTCCTGGTCCTCGGCCGACAACCGCCCCTGAAACTCGCGGTAATCGTAGTGCCGGGAGTAACCATTGGTGGTTGCAATCGCATCGAACGGCGTGCCTTGCGGGATGTTGTAGCGCGCCATGATGTCTTCCATCTTGCCCGCATGCTTTCCTACATCGTCACGGTCGTTCTTGGCCATGGATTCCTGCCACTTCCGGTACTCCTCGTTGAATTTGTGTTGATCATCCCCCGACATTTGCCCCTGCCATGCCCCTACATAACCGCGAGCGGCTCGGCGGTAGTCGCGGTCGTCGGTTCGCGACGCGAGTTCGTCGTAGGGTGTATTGGAAGCAACACCGTATTTCGCCATCAGATCTTGCATACGTTGTTCCATGCTAAGCATGTCGTCGCGATTGTCGGTTTGCTTGTCTTGTATCCAGCGGCTGTAGTAGCTGTTAAACCGACCCTGGTCGTCGGGGGGCATCCTCGTACCCTGGGCCACCGCCGGAATGCCGAGTGCGACCACTAATGCCAGAATTCCTAAAATGTTTTTCATGGATCCTCCGCAGCGAGAAACGCGAAAATAGTCCTCGGTTTTTCGTTGGGAGATACGACGGAAAACGTCCGGCCGGGGTTGGCCGAAGAGACTTACCTGAGCAGCAAACTAGGGGAACACCGACAGAGGAACTGAGTGATTCGCGCTAGGGAGTCAAAGCCAGAATATTTGACTCGGAGTTTAAGGGCTTTCCCAGTACAAAGTCAGAAGAACCAGAACCTTTTTATTTCTTCCTCTGTGACTCTGTGGTGAATCAGTCGTTATGGGCGAACAATTAACTACTCTCTCGACGCGATTCTGCCATCTCTTACCTCTCGTAAGAATGCGAACTAAACTAATACTCCGCCAGCTCTTTCATCGCCAAATACAAATCCTGCACCTGCGGCAAGATTGCACTTTCCAGCACTGGCTGATAGGCGACGAAAGTGTCCTTCGCGGCGACGCGCTTGACCGGAGCGTCAAGATGCTCGAAGAGTTCGTCGGCAATACGGGCCGCGATTTCTGCTCCATAACCCCAGCTCAGAGTGTCTTCGTAGGCGACGATAGCGCGACTGGTTTTCTGCACCGAGGTCGCGATGGCGTCCCAGTCATAGGGATTCAGCGAGCGCAGATCAATCAGTTCGATCTTAATGGCATGTTCGCGCTCAAGCCTCTGCGCAGCCTGCAAGGCGCGCGGCACCACCGCGCCGTAAGTGATGACGGTGACGTCAGTCCCAGGGTGGACGACCTTGGCTTTGCCAAACGGAATCATGTAATCCGCCCCGGGATACGGTGCGCGGCCGAAGGTCTCGCGATAAAGCCGCTTGTGCTCCAGGAACATTACGGGATCGTCGCAGCGGATCGCAGTCCGCAGCAAGCCTGCCGCGTCGAGCGCATTCGATGGGAAAATGACCCGCATTCCAGGGGTGTGCGTGAAAATGCTCTCGCCGCACTGCGAATGATAGATAGCACCACCCGTCAGATATCCGCCAATTGCCACGCGTATTACGCAAGGCGCTGAGAAAGCCCCGTTTGAGCGCCAGCGCATGACCGGTAATTCGTTGCGCAACTGCATCATTGCGGGCCAAATGTAATCGAAGAATTGGATTTCGACCACTGGCTTCAGCCCGCGGACTGCCAGTCCGACGGCCCTGCCGACGATGCTAGCTTCGGCAATCGGAGAATTGAAGACCCGATCAGAACCGAAATCGCATTGCAGGCCGGCTGTCAATTTGAAGACCCCGCCTTTGCCTTTGACCATTTTCTGGCTCAGATATTCCTCGCGGCTGCAATCGGCTACATCTTCGCCGAACATCACGATCCGCTCGTCGCGCTTCATTTCGTCGCGCAGCGTGGTGTTAATCAGATCGGCCATGGTTTTCGGCGCATGCTTTTTCTCGTGCGCGGCCTGTTCCGTGGAGCTACGTGCCTCCCCGGTAGTACTGGCACCGCCATTGCTCTGCGCCGCGTGCGTATCGAACGCTGCTGAGGTCGGGTCGAGGTCCGGCGAATAGAGATATTGCTTGATGGTTTCGGGCGTTGATACCGGAGCGGTTAGAACCTGGTCCACGGCAGCCTGCAAGCCGTCGTCAACTTCCTTCTCCAGTTGGTTAATTCCCTTTTCGTCAAGAATGCCCTCGCGGATCAGAAACATCTGCATGCGCGAAATGGGATCGCGGGCAGCATCGCGCTGGCGTTCGATGTCGGGTCGGTAAAGCTTTTCGTCATCCGAAAGCGAATGCGAATACGGCCGGATCACATGCGCATGAATAAACGACGGGCCAATGCCCGCGCGGCAATGCGCCACCGCACGGGAAAGCGCTCCATAGCTGACCACCGGATCGGTGCCATCAATTTCTTCGAAATGGAAATTGGGAAATCCCGAAACCAGGCGCGAGATATTCCCCCCAGCAGTCTGCACTTCGACGGGCACCGAAATGGCGTAGCCGTTGTCTTCTATGAGAAAAACCAACGGCAACCTCAGATTCGCGGCTGCGTTCATCGCTTCCCAGAATTCGCCTTCGCTGGTGGTACCGTCACCGAGGGAAACGTAAGTGACTTCATCGCCGTGAAACTCAACATCTTTGAATTCGCGGTAGTCGCCGGTGGCTTTCCGCGCGGCATCGGGATGCGATGTCCAATAGCGGCTGGCTTCGGCGCAACCAACGGCATGGAGAATCTGGGTACCGGTGCAGGAAGATTGCGTGACCACGTTCAGGCGCTTGTATCCCCAATGGGACGGCATTTGGCGGCCGCCGGAACTGGGATCGTCGGCCGCGCCCACAGCCTGCAGCAGCATCTCGTAAGGGGTCGCGCCGAGGGCAAGGCAGAGCGCGCGATCGCGATAATAGGGGAAAAACCAGTCGTAGCCGGACTTCATTGCGAGGCCGGCCGCCACCGTCACCGCCTCATGCCCAGCGCCGGAAATCTGAAAGAAGATTTTCTGCTGACGCTTCAGCATGATCTCGCGATCGTCGAGACGACGCGAGGTGTACATCAGGCGGTAGGCTTCGATCAGTCGCTGCCGCGACAGGCCTTCGTAGGACTTGCCTGCCTTGTTGGCTTCAGCAACAGCGCCGGATTTTCCGTGGGTTCGGGTCGGCATTTCGCTGCGGGCCTATTCCGGCGCCGGAGGGTATTGTAAACCAGCTGTCAGCTGTCAGCCATCAGCTCTCAGCTGTTAACCATCAGCCGTCAGGAAAAGCTCTTGGCTTTTAGACTGACGCACACAATTCGGCTGGGTTGGGTAAGGGTCACGGCTTTACGCTCCTGGGATTAGCCGAGCAGCAACCGCTGACTACTCAGTCCGGGATCAATCAAGAATCGAGAGCCAAGAGCCGATGCTATCCTTTTCCCATGGCCCGTTTTCACCGACCGTTTGACCCCCGCTCGATGGAGTTGGTGATTTTTGATCTGGATGGAACCCTGATTGATTCGCGACTCGACTTGATCCACTCCGTCAATGCTATGCTGCGGCGTTTCGAGCGTCCTGAGTTGCCAGGCGAGGTGGTAGCTTCTTATGTTGGGGATGGTGCTCCCATGCTGGTTCGCCGGGCCCTGGGGGACCCGGACGATGAAGCGTTTTTCAAACAGGCGCTGGAGTATTTCCTCGCCTACTACCGCGAGCACAAACTGGACCATACCGTCGTGTATGAGGGGATACCCGAGGCGCTGAAACAAATTCAGTCGAATGGCGCAGAAAGAAAGAGCGCGAAAGGAAGAAGCCCGGAGCGGACAATGGCTGTGCTCTCTAACAAGCCCGTGCATCCTTCGCGGGCGATAGTTGAGGCGCTGGGTCTGGCAGGGTTTTTCGTGCATGTCTACGGCGGAAATAGTTTTGAGACTAAGAAGCCCGATCCGCTGGGTGTGCGCACACTGCTGAAGGAGACCGGCATAGCGCCTCAACACACCATGATCGTCGGTGACTCCTCGATAGACGTGCTGACTGGACGGAATGCCGGCATCGCCACCTGTGGTGTCACG
>Ga0193751_1002521_pt1 | contig 11069 bp, 6 predicted proteins | sample L1c2metaG_FD_143050 | JGI IMG/M metagenome (GOLD analysis project Ga0193751, IMG submission 143050) | Soil microbial communities from a riparian zone of the East river system, Colorado, United States - L1c2 | ecosystem: Environmental > Terrestrial > Soil > Riparian zone | place: USA: East River...
GTACGCCGACGCTTCATTGTGACCTGGCTACGAATGATCCCGGAGCCAAGTCCAACGATGCCCCAGCCGTGCAAGGCTTCGCCGCACAACTCGGCTTCCGGGTGCCGAACATGATCGTCTCGCCTTTCACCCGAAAGCATTATGTTTCGCATACGCCGATGGATCACACGGCAATCATAAAGTTCGTGGAGAACCGCTTCCTAGGCAGCTCGGCCCATTTGACTCCGCGCGACGCCGCGCAACCCAACCTGCTGGAGTTTTTTGATTTCAATGCGGTCCCCTGGGCCACTCCGCCGTCCCCGCCAACTCCGTTTACTTCGACGACTTCGTGCACCCCGACGAACATGGGCCCGTGATCGAAGTATTGTGGCCGTTACCGTGACCGGTTTTGGCTGTTGCTTTATTTTTCCAACTGCAGAGACCCGCTGCCTTGAGTAGTACCTGCTAGGAACGGGTGGATGTCGTTTGCAATGACTTCGCGGCGTCCACTGATAGCGCCATCAGGAATTACCACTCCAACCCAGGGAGTTTGTGGAGAGATGACATGGGCGTGCCAGACAAACTCTCGTCGGCCGGAGATTAAATCGATCTCCTGTTCTGCTCGTTCGCTGAGAGTAAGATTTTCGGTGCGCAGAGTGAAGGCGTGATGACCAGCACCTTCAGTCGAGACTCGAATTAACACGTCGCTGTGACCGATATCCTCAGACGTCACCTTGAAGTCGAGGACGCGGTCAGGACGCAGATCGACATCGTAGACCCCGCCCGGGAGGACGGTAACGCTGGTGTGTGCAGAACCGTGCCGCACTTCGTAGTGACCTTCCGGCAGACGAATGTCGAAGGTGCCGTCGCGCGGATTCAAAGTCGCGATCGTTACCTGTCCGCTCTTTTGTTCGCGGAACTTAATCGACTCGTCGCTCGCGGGATTGCCCCTGCCTTTGACAATGGCGGGCACGCTGATATCTTCCATCAACCAAATCCACTGCCCAACGGGTTGAGTCCACACTTCTTTATAGGTCCAGCAAATCTGGTTAGGCCAGTAAGGGGCGTCGGCGAAGCCCTTGGTTTCAATGCCCACAGGAAGCGCGCCGACCATTTGGCCGGAGCGGACGCTGTACAACGGGGTCCAGTCATAGCCCTCGCCATACATTAAGCTGGCGGCGAAGGGATTGCGGCCGACCAACCATTGCGCCTGTTTCTGTGCCAGGTCTTCGGCCTCCAAATCGCCTCGCAGCCGTCCCGCCGCCGATAGTGCCTTAGCTTCTGAAAGCAGAACACTCGAGTTGCCACGAAAATCAAACCAGACTGGAAATCTGCGCAGATAGGTCTCGCCGCCAAGCGGAATTCCGCGCCGCACTTCTTGCACGTAAGCGTCGCGATCGGCCGCCCGAAGTGGAGTCCAATTCTTGGCCTCGGGAATAAGGCGCGCTTCGCTTTCGCGATAGATCGCAGCTGGCAAAACCGCGTAAGGCTCATCGACGGCGGCGGCTCTCTGCAAATAGTAATGTGAGTGTAGGACTATGGCCGAATACCACTTCATCCATTTCTCGTGGTCGGGGAAGGCTTCACAGAGCCGGATCAGCGCGATGATCGGCTCCTGTTCTTGTCCAAGATGAAAACGATGAAAAAGGTTTTCTCGCTTCGGGCTGGTATAGAAATAACCGGTCAACGGAATTGTCCAGGGCTGCAGCGTGCGCTCTTGCGAGGCAAGCACCTGATCACCCAGGACAATGGCTGCCTGTGCGTAACGGTCGTCTTTCGTCGCAAGATAAAGCTCTACCGATGCGACAACGCCGAACGCGATTCGCTCCAACTCATCCTGTGCGCCATAGACCTCAACGAGCGGAGGCGCGTTTTTCAAACCTTCGACAGCATATTTCCAGTCTTCTTCCGCAATCATCAGGCTGCGGTTCGAAAGTTCCGGGTCGCTGTCTTTGAGAATGCGCGATGCCAGGGCTTCCACTCCACTGACGCGAAAATTCCATTCGGGATTATTGACAGCCTGACCGGAACGATCATCGGCCGTGCCCATAATGCCATCGGTCCAGTAACTCACCAATTGGCCGGTACTGCGATAGCCGTCGCCAAATCTTGTTTTCAGCACCCAGTTCAAGCCCCAGCGCGCTTCTTCCAGCAAGCGATTGGAGAGTACCGGATCCTCGCCTTGCCGCTTCAGACTATCGGCCAGCGATAAGAGTGCATAGACCATCCCCGGCGTATTTCCCGTGGCGGAAAGGTCGCCGGCATCGTGGTATCCCCCGTTGACAACGATTCGTTCATCGCCGTGAATGGTGTAGATATCTTGGTGACACCGGCCGTGAATGCCCGGGATGTCCGTTCCGCATCGCTCGCTGTACATGAAATTGATTGCCTTCCAGATACTGTCGCGCCAGGCGTCATCTCCAATCCGGAAAGAGCGAGTCTGCGTTTCCCCGGCTTTGATTGTGTACGTCCCCGGCTTGCGGACTTCGGAAAAATCCAGAACCTGATACTTGCCCAGCGGACTGGCCGTGTGCTCCACGGGCTTTGTCAGAATGGTCTTGCCTGTCTTTGTTTCAATTACAGAAAACATTCGGGCAGTCAGATCGCTGGCGATTGCGGACTTTGAGGAACCAATCGTGTATCCACTATTGCTGAAGGCAATCTTTCCCGGCGCCACGTCCCAGCCTTCCACGTGATCCGCTACCACGCTCTGCAATTCGAGTTGGTCGATGTCTAGAATCGTCTGGTCGCCCGGATCGGGGAATTTCTTCGGAAGGCTGTAGGCGAATTCAAGCGCAGTAACGCGGTCGCGGTCGAGTGGCGCGATTTCCCACACGACGTGATTCCACGTGTGACTCGTAAGGATGATCGACGCCGTCATTGTGGAGAACTAGAGAACAGGAAATGGCGGGCGCGCCGATAACGTCCGCATAGACCCAGAGAGAGATGCGGTTGAACCGGCTCCAGTCTTCACCGGGAAATTTTCTGGTCGCCACCAGATCCTCCCATTCCCCGCTGCCGTCAACCTGGGCGACACCGGTAGTGGAACGGATTCGTAGCGAGTGCCGGCCATCCTTGGCGCGGACATCAGTCAAAGTCATCTCGCCGGCGCCGGCGAACGACCACGAGGAGAGGTCTTCCATGCTATCCAGCAAGCGCGAATCTAGGACCTTTTTGTTCAGCCATCGAAATTCAGCGCCATCTTCATACCTCGCGCGCATCGGCATCTCGGGTGCGATTTGCTGCGCAACGAGCGAGGCGCACAAACAAGAGAGGTACAATACCGCGATAGCACTGAGGCCGCGCGTGTTGCTCGACCCCTTGCTCCATTTTGAATGGGTGAACATAGTCGGCCTCGATTACCTCCGCGTGATTCCACACGACCATTTGATCTGCGGAAGTTCCCTGTTGTACTGTCGCTTCCGAAGTAGCGTCCCCTGGCTGATAGGATCCCCATGATACAAGGCTCAAGTCGGGCATTTGTAAAAGTGAAGTCCCGACCCTCTAGCCTGAGAAAACGTTCCGTCCGAGCTTCCCTGTTTACGGTCGTCATTGCTTCATGTTTCATCGCAAAACTCTACGGCCAAGACGCAAGACCAAATCCGATCCAGTTCACAAATGTAACTGCCGCGGCCGGCATCAAGTTTGTTCACTTCAAGGGAAATAAAGGCGTTTCGATTAACCGCGAGGAGTTTGGTCCGGGAGTCTGCGTCGCCGATTTCGATGGCGATGGCTGGCAGGATATTTATTTCGTGAATGGGCGCGATCTCTACAATCGAGGAATTTCTGTCAGCAACGCACTGTACCGCAACAACGGTGACGGTACATTCAGCGATGTCACTGAAAAGGCCGGCGTACCCGGAACCGGATACGGGCTCGGTTGCGTGTGGGGAGATTTCAACAACGACGGTTTCCCCGATCTGTTTGTGACGCAATATGGCCGTAATGTCTTATATCGCAACAACGGCGATGGAACGTTTACCGACATTACAGATAAGGCTGGAGTCGCCGGCACCGAATCCGGGTTGTTTCATTCAGGAGCCACATTTTTTGATTACGACCGCGATGGCTGGCTCGATCTCTACGTGGGGAGCTACGTCGCGTTAGGAGACAAACGTTACTGCCCGCTGGGCGACGTCCTCAGCAGTTGCGCTCCGAGCGAATACCGCGGCAGTCCCGACGCGCTGTATCACAACAATCGCGATGGCACATTCACCAACGTGACTGCCGCGGCGAAAATTTATCAACCCGCAGGCAAAAACCTCTCAGTAGCGGCTGCTGACTATGACGATGACGGATGGCCGGATTTGTTCGTCGCCAACGATGGGCTGAATGCTTATCTCTATCACAATGAACGTAACGGCACGTTCAAAGAGATCGGGCTTGTCAGCGGAATGGCGCTAACCGACCAAGGCCGGGTGATGGCGGCGATGTGCATCTCTCTCGGAGACTATGACAACGATGGCCGGCTCGACCTTTACATTTCAGATTTTCAGCGCTCGTCGGACCACCTCTGGCACAACGAAGGTAAAGGCTTGTTTGACGAAGTCAGCGAGCAATCTGGCATCACCCGCCAGACGCGCGATGTACTCAGTTTTGGCGGCGGCTTTTTCGATTATGACAACGATGGCTGGTTGGATATTTTTATCGCTAACGGGCATGTCTATCCCGAAGTGGAGCAGGCAACCCCGGGTACGCACTACAAGCAGATCAATTCTCTGTTGCACAATGAAGGGAATGGCAGATTTGCTGAAGTTGGCAAGCTGTCAGGAAATGGCTTTGCCACTCCCTATGTAGGCCGTGGAGTTGCTTTCGCAGACTTCGACAATGACGGATTTATGGATGTGGTGGTAGCAAACAACGGAGATCCGCCGCTTCTGCTGCACAATAGTGGGGGCAATGGCAACCACTTCCTCAATTTCAGGTTGTTAGGAACCAAGAGTAATCGGGACGGAATGGGAGCCCGCATTCGGGTGGTTGCGGGGACAACGGCGCAAATTCGGGAGATCGCCGGGGGAGGAAGTTATCTTTCCCAAAGCGACCTGCGTGCTAATTTTGGCTTGGGCAAGGCGAAGCGCGCAGAGACCGTCGAAATAGCCTGGCCGAGCGGACAAAAACAAGTTTTTCGCAACGTCGATGCCGATAAGTTTTACTTGATCGAGGAAGGAAAAGATCAGCTACAACCGCAGCTATTCGCACGCAAGAAGCCGTGAGCGAAGCCCACAAAATTCTTTTAGCGAAATCTTCGGATCAAGAGGGTGTGCCGGTCTGAACGATACAAACCCAACACATAGAGTGCTGTCTTTCCCTTGGTGGAGTAGATCACCTGGCGGATTCGCAGGACGGGAGCACCGTGGGAAATACCCAGGAGCTTAGCGGTATGAGGGTCGGCGGTGGTGGCGTCGATTTCTTCGTCGGCGTGTGCTATCTCCAGCCCATAATCGTGCTCCAGAACAGAAAAAAGAGAGACCCGGTCCAAAGACGCTTGAGTCAGGCCAACGAAGTCGTCGGCTGACAAGTAACAGGTCTCGATGGCAAATGGCTCATTCGCGCCCAGGCGAAGTCGTTCTATCTTAATCAGTCGGCTGCTGGCCGGCAGAGCAAGTCGCGCCGCTATTTCCTGCTCGGTGTCGATTATGCCGAGAGATAGCAATTTCGAGGACACCGACAGACTCCGGCCTGACATTTGTTCGGTGTAGCTCATCAGCTTATTGAAATGGATCTTTGGTGGGGCTACGAATGTACCTGCTCCAAGACGACGCACGACCATGCCCTCGCGTTCCAGCCCGGCCAGAGCATGGCGGGCCGTCATGAGGCTAACGCGATGAATCTTCGCCAGTTCCCGTTCAGAGTTGACCGCGTCCCCAGGTTTCAACTGCCCCGATTCGAGCCGTTTTAGGATCGCACCCTGAATTCGCTTGTACGCGGGCATCCCGTTTTGCCGGGTTTGTCGCATGAACACTCCATTGGGCACGTGGACGATACTACACGAAGTGCTACATAGCTCAATATGAAATTACAAAGGAGTGTTTCAAATGGATCATTGATTCTGCGAGACCACCACTCGCCGCACACCCCCGCACTAGAAGCTCATATTGAACAAATCGTAATAAAACCGGCATTTGAAACCGGGCTTTAAATCGGAATTGATTTTTTCAATGGTCAGTAGCAAATTCTTGGATTTACGGATATTTGGAATCTTTCGGGTTTCAGTTCCGTCTTTTCATAGCAGACTGGCCCAGCTAAATGGACACTTTTCCGCATAAGGACGAGTGATCCCCAAAAAATTACATCCGTCCGCATTTTTTTCTTGACCTAGGCAAGCGATGTGCTATATAGCATGACCCCACGCAGTTTTCTGGGGAAAAGTGTACTGAGGAGGTTCTGTGATGACGGGACGACGGTCAGTTGTGGTTTGCTACCTATTGTTTCTTTTGATGGCGCTTGCGAGCGCCGTTCAGTCTGCCTGGTGCCAGGAAGTAACGGCCGCCATTGTAGGAACGGTGTTGGACTCCAGCGGGGCCCCCATTAAGGGCGCGAAGGTCACGGCGAACGATGTCGAACGAGGCACCGTGTATGTAGGTGAGACCAACGATTCCGGCGCCTATAACATCAACCGCATTCCCGTTGGAAATTACGAACTGAAAGTGACCGCCCCTGGTTTTCAGACGTCAGTGCATCCGGCGTTCACTTTGGTGCTCAACCAGACGGCGCGTGTCGACGTACAAATGAAAGTGGGACAGGTTACGCAGACGGTGGAAGTCACGGGCGCCGCCCCCATCCTAAAGACTGAGAGCACCACAGTCGACACCATCATTGATGCCAACACGAATGACCGACTGCCACTGGCCACCCGCAATTATGTGCAGCTCACTTTGCTGGCGCCGGGCTCCGTCACACCGAACCCGGACAGCTTTAACAATGGTGACAACACGGCTAACGGCGGACGACCCTACATCAACGGGAACCGGGAACAGGCCAACAACTTTATTCTCGACGGCATGGACAACAACCAGGTCTCGGATAACCTGGTCGGCTTTACTCCGGCGCCGGATGCGATCGAGGAATTCAACCTCATCACCCAGAATGCCCCCGCGGAATTCGGCAACTACCAGGGCGGCATTGTCAGCGCAACGATCAAGTCGGGGACGAATGCGTTTCACGGCGACTTGTGGGAGTACTTTCGCAACGACAAGCTGAATGCGAACAAATGGGAGAACGGGTTCTCGGGCCCCGGACAAGCACTCCCTAAGGACAAGCTCCGCTGGAACATGTTCGGCGGTACGATTGGCGGTCCGATCGTCAAGAACAAGCTGTTTTTCTTCTTCGATTGGCAGTCTCAGCGTTTCGACCACCCGTCCAGCACACAGAAGGTAGGCGTCTTCACGACCGCCGAGCGGGGGGGGAACTTTGGAGACATTTGTAACAGCGGATTCACCGCAGGAATTTGTAAGGACAGGGATAGCAACGGCAATGTCATAAACCAGCTCTACGATCCCTTCGTTGCCGGAAACCCGGCCTTCCTGAACAACGTGATTACAGAACCCATCGATCCTGTTGCTCAGAAACTCTTCACGTCGTCGCTGTACCTGTCTCCTACTGGCCCGGGTCTTCAGAATAATGCCACCTACACAACGGTTTCGAAGCTCAACAACAACCAGTACGACATAAAGATCGATTACAATGTCAGTTCGAAGGATCACCTTTTCGGGCGCTACTCGCACGCCAACCAGCACAATCCAAGTGACAACTCGTTTGCGCTGCTGGGAGGCGGCTTTTCGGATGCTCCGATTGAGAATGTCGCGGTAGATTGGAGCCACACTTTCAGTCCAACTCTATTGAACGATGCGCGTGTTGGGATCAATCACGTTCGCTTGCACAATGGGCCGACGTTTAGCAGCGGGGCTGCAGCCGCCGGAACCGATTTCGGCATTGCCGGTGCGAACGCCAACCGGCCGGGGCTGCTGTTCCTGGATTTCGACACAAATGGCGGACCGCTCACCAACGTTGGTAACAGCTGGATCGAGCAGAAATTTCAAGATGCGGTGATTCAGGCATCAGACGCCGTGGTCCTCACCCATAGCCGCCATGTCTTCCACACTGGATTCGAGTATTGGCGGGATCGCATTAACACCTTCTATACCGGAAACAACGGGGCCTTGGGTCAAATCCAGTTCAATGGCCAGTTCACTTCCAATGATCCTGCCGGGGCTTCACATAGTGGTGGTTATGGTGGAGCGGATTTCTATCTCGGTGTTCCCGATGAGTATCAGCGAGGTATACCAGGTGGCGAATGGGGCCAGCGCGCCAGCGTATTCGGAGCATACCTCCAGGATGACTGGAGGGCTACCGATCGCCTGACCGTCAATCTTGGTCTGCGCTATGAGGCGCACACCCCTTGGGTTGAAGAAAACAATCGCCAAGATAACTTTGACCTGTTGACCGGACAGGTCATCGCGCCGAATTGCTCGCTCGTGAACCTCGGAACAGCTCCCACCACATGCAGAAAGGGCAGTGCCGGCCTGTACAATGGCACCTACGGCGGAAAGGATTTTCAGCCTCGCATCGGCTTGGCCTGGACTCCAGGCGCTCTCGGCGGGAAGTCTGTCCTTCGGTCGGCCTTCAGTATCTCGTCATATCTGGAAGGCACCGGCACGAACTTGCGTCTTCCCATCAACCCGCCGTTTACTCCGGCGGAAACCCGAAACGCTTTTGGTACCCCGAGCTTTCCGCAAAATTACCGGACCGAAAACGGAATCGTCCCCGTCGGCGCGGGCAACGATCCATTTGCCGGGTCGTTGGTTCGCGTCTGGGATCCTCACGTGCAACCTGCGGTAACTTACCAGTGGAACTTCACTTGGCAACAACAACTTTCCAACTCGATGACGTTCCAAGCTGGCTACGTGGGACAGCATGGAATACATGAGATGGTTCCAACCCCGTACCTGCAGCAGCGTTTGCCCGGTGAGGCCGGCTGCCCTGCGGCGTCCGCGACCAACTGCCCCAGCATTTACTTCTCGGGAAATCCGGCGTTCCAGTCCGACATCTCTCAGATCTCGGGCACGGCCTCGACGGGAAGTTCCAACTATCACGCACTTCAGGCAGTCCTGCAGAAGCGTTACTCCAACGGATTGCAATACCAGGTGGCTTACACCTTCTCGCGCTGCCGGACTGACAACAGCGGCTATTACGGAAATTGGGGTGCGCAGGCAGCTCCGGCCAATCCCTACTACCAAAACCTCTATGCCCCGAAAGCCGATTGGGCGAACTGCTATTTCGATTCCAAGAATGTGCTGTCCGCCTACGCGGTCTACGAGATTCCATTCGGTCATGGGAAACGTTGGGGCAGCGGGTCGAATGCTGTCGTAAATGGCGTGGCCGGCGGGTGGTCCGTCAGCCCAATCGTCTCGGTGCACTCCGGATTCCCGGTGGCGCTGTATGACTTCAACTTCGCCAACGGTGATTCCGCTAGCACAGGTAGCCGCGGATTGCGCCCGGATTGCGGCTCCGGAGCAGGCAGAACCTTCGGAAGGCAAAAGTACTTTGATCCGAGCAGCGGCGCGTTCTCCGGTTATCGATGGTTCGACCCCACTCCGTATACTGATCCCGCCAACGTATTCGGGACGTGTCCGGCGCAGGGACCGGTAGTCGGACCTGGCTATGCGGATGCGGATCTAAGTCTGCAGAAGAACTTCCAATTTACAGAGCGAGCGAGGCTGCAGTTCCGAGGCGACTTCATAAACGCGTTCAACCACGTAAACCTAAACTCGCCTAACTCGTCGTGCTGCGGCGGCACGATGGGTGTAACCAGTAGTTCATCAAGTCCGCGAGTCATCCAGTTTGCGCTCAAGCTTTACTATTGAGCCCGCTGATATGATGTGGGGCAGATGTTTTTTCCAACATCTGCCCCTTTTCTATGTCCCCACTACGATGCGTGATTCTTATTCTTACCTTCGCAACTCTGGGCAAGGCATTCGGCCAAGCCACAAAACCAGGCCCCGCGAGTGATGTTACCAGCGCGCAGCGGGCCATCAAACTTGCAAAGACCGGCCATTGCGAAGAGGCGGTACCCGCACTCAAGCGAGCATTTCAGCGAATCAACGACAAAACTGTAAAGCGCACCGCAGCTTTTGCCGGGGTGCGCTGCGCCATGCTGGTGAACCAAATGGACGCTGCGCTTGACTTCCTGCGCCTTCTGAATCACGAATTTCCCAACGATCCCGAAGTCCTCTCTCTTTCCGTTCACACCTACTCCGATCTCTCAACGAGGGCGGCGCAGCAACTGGCAATGACGGCGCCGAACTCGGTTGAGGCGCATAAGCTGAATGCAGAGGCCCTCGAAGCACAAGGAAAATGGGACGCTGCGGAAAAAGAATATAAATTTGTCCTGCAAAAGAATCCACAGAACCCCGGAATTCATTTCCTTCTCGGGCGGTTGCTGCTGTCGAAGCCTGATCCGGGCCCGACGGTTGCGGAAGAAGCCAAGAAAGAGTTCGAAGAGGAACTGGCAATCGATCCCACGAACGCCGGAGCGGAATATGTGTTGGGAGAATTGGCGCGCGAAGCGAGTCAATATCCCGAGGCTATTCGGCATTTTTCTCGCGCGACAGAGCTGGATGCCAGCTTCGGGGACGCGTTCCTGGGACTAGGCACCGCGTTACTTTCGGCCAAGCGCTTCTCGGATGCGATTCCGCCGCTTGAGACGGCCGTCAAGCTTGAGCCTAGGAATCCGGGCGCTCACTATAGTCTGGCGACGGCGCTGACGCGGGCGGGCCGCAAAAAGGATGCAGACAAGGAATTCGCGATTCACCGTCAAATGACGCAGAAAGGCGAGGCTGGACAAGAACAACCTGCTCCGCCGCAAGATCCGAACTAAGCGAAACGAAATGACATGTTTGATTGACATGTTTAATTAGTGTCTGTTCTGCGTAGAATCATTCCCGAGAAGCAGTGATCAGGCCCTCTTCACAGCTAGCCAGCGCTCGATTCGAGATCTCGCGGCGGCATTTCCTCCGTGGAATTGCCGGCAGTTTCGTTGTCAGCGGGATACCGCGGGTTGTCGGCGCGCTGCCCGATCCCGTTTATCCATT
>Ga0193751_1002522_pt1 | contig 11069 bp, 7 predicted proteins | sample L1c2metaG_FD_143050 | JGI IMG/M metagenome (GOLD analysis project Ga0193751, IMG submission 143050) | Soil microbial communities from a riparian zone of the East river system, Colorado, United States - L1c2 | ecosystem: Environmental > Terrestrial > Soil > Riparian zone | place: USA: East River...
ATCGGGGGTAGCGGGGTTGACTGGGATGGCGGGGCTGGCTGGGGTGGCGTGGTCGAGGAGGTGACGCAGGGCGAGCAGGCCGGTCCGCATGCCTTCTAGTACCGGGATGCCCACCCGCCGCAATTGCGCGGCCAGCTCAGGGTCGACCGCGCTGCCGAGATTGCTGAGCACGACCAGCGGCTTGTCCGTGCCGCGGGCGGCGTCCAGCACGGCCTGCGGATAGGAGTGGTCACCGTCGAGTTCAGGTACCAGATCGACGGCGAGCGCTACCGCGTCGACCGCCGGATCGGCGGCCAGGGCGGCCAGCGAGCGGGCGAACAGCGCCCTGGTGCCGGTTCCGGTGCCCCAGACGTCGAGCGGATTGGCGGGAACCAGGCCGGGATCGAGGAAGCCGGCCAGCCGGGTCATGGTCGTCTGGCTGATCTGCGCGAACGGCACACCGAGCTGGTCGGCCAGATCGGCGGCGTGGGCGCGCTCCAGGCCCGAGTCGTGCACCGTCGCGATGCCGCGGACCGGCCCAGGGTCTGGCCCGGTCGCGATGCCGCGGGCCGGCCTCGGGTCTGGCCCGGTCGCGATGCCGCGGGCCGGCCTCGGGTCTGGCCCGGTCGCAATGCCGCGGGCCGGCCCAGGGTCTGGCCCGGTCGCGATGCCGCGCGGCCGCCCGCCGGGGCGGGCGCGGCGGCCGATGCCGAACATCTCCAGGGTGTCGGCCAGCTCGGCCAGGTCACGCACCCGGTGGACGCCGTAGGCGCGGGCCAGCGCCTCCCAGCCGCCGTCGTCGGCGGCCAGCGCCCCGGAGTGGGCGGCCACCATCATCCGCCCGCGCGCCGAGCTGCCTGCGGTCAGCAGGACGACCGGGATGTCGCGTTCGGCGGCGATGGCGAGTACCTGGCGCAGCTTGCCCGGCTGCCGCATGGCCTCGAGTACCAGGGCGAGCACCCTGGTCTCCGGCAGGTCGATGGCGTACTCCAGGTAGTCAGGCGCCGCGGTGACCAGCTCCTGACCGGAGGAGACCGCGAGGGTGAACCCGATCGCCCGGCGGGTGCGCAGCAGCGTCGAGAACATCGAGCCCGAGTGCGTGACCAGGGCGACCGGGCCCGCGCGCAGCGGATCGGGCTCGATGTACCCGATCGCGCGCAGGCCGCGGGTCACGTTCACAAATCCCATGCACCCGGCGCCGCACAGCTGCATCCCGGCGGACCGGGCGATGGCGGCGAGCCGGGCCCGCAGCAGCGGCCCGGCCGCCGAGCTGGCCGTGCTGCCGGGCTCCGTGCTGCCGGGCTCCGTGCTGCCGGGCTCCGTGCTGCCGGGCTCCGTGCTGCCGGGGTCTTCGTGCGCGTTGCCGAAGATCACTGCCGAGGCATCGCCGCGGCGTGCCGCGAGGCCGAGCTGCTGCTCGAGCGCGGCGTCGGGGACGGCGAGCAGGACCAGGTCAACTGGTCCTGGCAGGTCGGCCAGCGACGGATGGCAGGCTCGCTCGCCGATCTTGGCGTACCTGGGGTTGACGAGGTAGACCTCCGGCCGGGACGGGCTCCTGGTCACCTCCTCGATCATCCGCTGGCCGAACGAGCCGGGGCGTGGTGAGGCGCCGACCAGCGCCACGGACCGGGCCTCGAGCATCGCGAGCATGGCCTGGCGCGGCGGGCCGTGACCGCGGCGGACGGGCCGTTTCGTATCTTGGTGGGTGGTCATGTCCGCCGGGTGATCTTGCGGACCTGACCGGCGCGCCTGCTGGCCTTCCGGTCAGCGATCGCCGCCCTGGCGGCCTGCCAGCCGGGAATGCCGCAGACCCCGCCGCCGGCGTGCGTCGCCGAGCTGCCGTAGTACAGGCCGGCGACCGGGGTGCGGTAGTCGGCGTAGCCGGGCGCCGGCCGCATGTGGAAGAGCTGCTCGAGCGAGAGCTCGCCGTGGAAGATGCTCCCGCCGACCAGGCCGTACTCGTGCTCCATCTGGTGCGGCCCGACGATGTCGCGGTGCAGGATGGACGACTTGAAATTGGGCGCCAGCTCGTTGTAGCAGTCGATCATCCGGTCCGCGTACGCCTCGAGCTCGGCGGCGTGCGGCTGCTCGTTCCAGTCGGCCGGAACCCACTGGGTGAACAGCGACATGATGTGGCTGCCCTCGGGACAGAGCTTGGTGTCGAAGCTGGTGGGGATCACCCCGTCGCTGAACGGGCGCAGCGCGGGCCTGCCCTCGCGAGCGTCCTGGAACGCCCGCTCGATGTACTCCATCGTGGGCGCCATCTCCACCGACCCGGTGTGGTGCTCCTGCAGCTGGGAGCCCGGATCGGCGGTGAAGTCCGGCAGCTCGGCCAGGGCCAGGTTGATCTTGACGACACCGCTGCGGGACTTCCAGTGCTCGATGTCGCGGACGAAGTCGTCCGGCAGGTTCTCCCGGCCGACCTGCTCGAGGAACGCGGTCCGCGGGTGCAGCGTGGACACGATCACCTTGGCCCGCAGCTCGTCACCGTTCTCCAGCGTCACGCCCACCGCCCGGCCATCCTTGACGATCACCCTGGCGACCCGCGCGCCGGTGCGGATCTGCGCGCCGTGGCCGCGGGCGGCCGACTCGATGGCGCCGGAAACGCCGCCCATGCCGCCCTCCTGGAAGCCCCAGTTGCCGAGGTGGCCGTCGCCCACGTCGCCGATCGAGTGGTGAGCCATCACGTAGGCGGTGCCGGGCTCGTACGGGCCGGCCCAGGTGCCGATCACGCCGTTGACCGCGAGCGCGCCCTTGACCTGGGACGATTCGAACCAGTCGTCCAGCAGGTCGGCGATGCTCATCGTCATCAGCCGGGTCACGTCGGCGATCGCGCGGACGTCGAGGCCGCGGTTGCGCCAGGCGAGCCTCAGCATCCCGGCCAGGTCACGCGGCTTGCGCGAGCCGATCGCCGGGGGCACCGTGAGCAGCAGCGGCCCGAGGACGTCGGCCAGGCCCTCCAGCCAGGCATCCCAGCGCGGCATCGCGTCGGCGTCCTTCTTTGACCACTTGGATATCTCCTGGTGGTTACGCTTGGCGTCGTCAGCGTAGAGCTTGATGGATCCGCCCTCGGGAAACGCCTGGTAGTACGGACCCATCGGGTAGATCTTGTAGCCGTGCCGGCCGAGCTCGAGCTCGTTGATGATCGTCGGCGGCATCAGGCTCATGACGTAGGAGAGACGGGTGACCTTGAATTCCGGCGCATCCGGCCATGGGGCCTCGGTGGTCGCCGCGCCGCCGGTCTTGGGCCGGCTTTCGAGCACGATAGTGTTGGCGCCGGACCGGGCCAGGTACGCGGCGGCAACGAGCCCGTTGTGGCCTCCGCCCACCACGATCGCGTCGTATGTTGCGGCCATGAGTCCGCCTTCCGTAGGTTGCGGCCACGAGCCCGCAGTGCAGTTGACTGAATGTTCAGTCTAGAAACCTGCTAGCGTGACGACAAGTGGCCGAGAGGATTGCCGCCATGACAGATGCGACCGGTACTGCTGTAGCAGCCCCGGGTACCGCCGACCTGCGCCGCGAGCAGATGCTCAGGGCCGCCCTCGAGGTCATCTGTGAGCGCGGCTATCCGGACACCAGGATCGCCGACGTCGCCGAGCGGGCCGGCGTCAGCCCCGCGCTGGTCATCTATTACTTCAAAACGAAGGATCAGCTGCTGACTGAGGCGATCAGGTACTCAGAGGACAGCTGGTACTCGGGCGGCCAGCGGCGGATGGCCGAGCTGCCGACCGCTGCCGCGCGGCTCGAGGAGTTCGTGGCGATGAACTGCCTGCCCGAGGATGATCCTGAGCCGCGCGGCTCGTGGCTGCTCTGGCTGGACTTCTGGGCGCAGGCGGCCAGGAACGCCGAGGTCGCCGGCCTAAGGCAGAAGTCCGACGAGCGCTGGCGGGACATGATCGTCTCGCTGGTGCAGGCGGGCCAGGAGGCGGGCGAGTTCCGCGACGTGAGCGCCGTCGACTTCGCGATCTTGCTGTCCGGGCTGCTGGACGGCCTGGCCATTCAGATCGCGCTCAAGGATCCGGTGGTCGACCCGGTCACCGCGTTCGAGCTGAGCATGCGCTTTGTCGCCGACGCGCTGGGGTTCGAGTGGGCCCCTGGCCGGGGCAGGAACTCGTGAGATGTCGTATGACATCGTAAGAAGGAGAGTCAGCCGAGATGCCCGGTGGCCGGATTCAGCTGGTGTCACTGACCAAGCGCTTCGCGGAAGCTGCCGTCGACGGTATCGACCTGGAGATCGCCAGCGGCGAGTTCTTCTCGCTGCTCGGCCCGTCCGGCTGCGGGAAGACGACGACGCTGCGGCTGATCGCGGGCTTCGAGCAGCCGACCGAGGGCAAGATCCTGCTCGACGGCGTGGACGTGTCGGGGATCCCGCCGCACAAGCGCAACGTCAATACCGTCTTCCAGAGCTATGCCCTGTTCCCCTTCCTGACCGTGTACGACAACGTCGCGTTCGGCCTGCGCAGCCGCAAGCTGACCAAGGCGCAGATCGATCTGCAGGCGGGCCAGGCCCTTGAGCTGGTCAAGCTGGGCTCCTTCGCCAGGCGCCGTCCCGGCCAGCTGTCGGGCGGCCAGCAGCAGCGGGTGGCCCTGGCCAGGGCGCTGGTGCTGCAGCCCGCGGTGCTGCTGCTTGACGAGCCGCTCGGCGCGCTGGACGCCAAGCTCCGCCGCTCACTGAAAGTGGAGCTGAAGGCACTGCAGGAGGAGGTCGGCATCACCTTCCTGTACGTCACGCACGACCAGGAGGAGGCGCTGACCATGTCGGACCGGCTGGCGGTCATGCGGGACGGCAAGATCGTCCAGATCGGCACCCCGCACGAGGTGTACGAGCAGCCGGCGGACACCTATGTGGCCGATTTCCTCGGCACCTCCAACCTGATGCAGGTCGAGGTCATATCGCGGGGTCCCGGCGCCCAGTGCCGGGTCAGGCTGGGCGAGTCGGTGCTGGAGGTCGAGCACGGCGGGACGGACGCGCCGGACCGCGCGCATGCCGTCATCCGGCCGGAGCGGGTCAAGGTCGAGGAGTTCGGCTCGGCGGGCCCCAACCGGGTCCCGGCGATGGTCGAGCGGCTGGTGTATCTCGGCTCCGCCACGCAGCTCATCCTGCGCCTGGCCGCAGGGCCTGAGCTGCAGGTGCTGCTGCAGAACGACGGCGGCCAGGAGCATCTTTCGCACGGCACGCCGGTGCACGCCTTCCTGGCGCCCGACGCCGTACGGGTACTGGCCGGCGGCGGCCAGGTGGCAGACCCGAGCACGCTCGCGGACGAGGTACTGCAGGCGCGCTGAGTCCGGGCGGCCGGGAACAATCGGGCGAGCCGCGAGGTTGCGTCCGCACACTGGCCGGCGAGGGCCGGCCATGAGCCGGCCGGCCCGCACACGAGGAGGAGCGACATGCTCGGTTACCTGACTGACTCGTCCGCGCCCTCGGGGATCGCCCGCCGTGACCTGCCGGAGCCCCGGCCTGGTCCGGCGGACGTGCTGGTGGAGGTGGCCGCCTTCGCGATCAACCGGGGCGAGCTTTCGCTGATCGAGCGGCGGCCCGACGGCTGGACGCCAGGCCAGGACGTGGCCGGCGTCGTGGCGGCGGCGGCGGCCGACGGGACCGGGCCGCAGGCGGGCACAACGGCCGACTGGGGCGGGTGGAGCGAGCGGGTGGCCGTACCGTCCCACCGCATCGCCGCCCTGCCGGACGCTGTTACCTTCGCCCAGGCGGCCGCGCTGCCGGTTGCCGGGCTGACCGCGCTGCGGGCGCTGCGGACCGGCGGCGCGCTGCTCGGCCGGCGGGTCCTGGTGACCGGCGCGAGCGGCGGAGTGGGGTCGTTCGCCGTGCAGCTGGCGCGGCTGGCCGGCGCGCTGGTCACCGCTCATGTCAGCGGGCCATCCAGGGCTGACGCCGTGACCAGGCTCGGCGCCGGTGAAGTGATCACCGAGATCGGGGCCGACGCGGGCCCGTTCGACCTCGTCGTCGACGGGGTCGGCGGGCAGGTCCTCACCGATGCGGTGCGCCGGCTCGCGCCCGGCGGGCTGGCCACGGCGTACGGCGTGGCCAGCGGGCAGCGCAGCGACATCGCCTTCTATGACTTCGCCGCGGGCGCGCCCGGCGCGCGCCTGGAAGGCTTCTTCATCTACCGGACCGGCGAGCAGACATTCGGCGCCGACCTCGCGCTGCTGGCCAGCCTGGTCGCCGACGGCCAGCTGGAGCCGCGGGTCGAGACGGCCATGGACTGGGATCAGACGGCGGCGGCGGTCGCCGCGCTGCGCGAGCGCCGGGCCACCGGCAAGCTGGTGCTGACCAGGAGCTGATTCAGCCCTGAACTGGGTGTCACATTCCGGTGATCGCGACCAGTGCCTCGCGCTGGTCGCTGCGCTCACCGCGGGTCATCCAGCGGTAGCCGAGGTACCCGGCGATCGCGATGACGAACGACATGACGAGCATGATCGTGCCCAGCGCGTTGAGCGCGGGCCCTCCGTTGCCGCCGTGCTGCTGAGAGTAGATGTAGACCGACATCGGGGTGTTGGCCACGTTGGAGTTCAGCAGGTCCACGAGCACGAAGTCGTCGATCACGCTGGAGAACACGAGCACCGCGCTGGCGAAGATGGCGGGGGCGAGCAGCGGCGCCATCACCCGCCGCATGATCTGCGGCTGGGTGGCACCGAGGTCGGCCGCCGCCTCCTCGTACTGCCTGCCGATCGTCACCAGCCTGGCCTGGACGATAATCGCGGGCCAGCTGACATTCCAGGTGACCAGGGCGAGGGTCTCGGCCAGCGTGCCCAGGTGCACCGAGGTGAACAGCACGGTGAACAAGAGGAACATCGCCACGCCGAAGATCAGCTCGGGGATGACGAAGGACAGCAGCATCACGAAGTTGAATGCCGATGCCGTGTAGCCGCGCCAGCGGTTGATGCCGAGGGCGAACAGCACGCCGAGCGGCACCGCGATCACGGTGGTGTACGCCGCCAGCCGGACGGTCTGGATCACGGCCGCGTGCAGCTGCGGGTTGTGCAGGACGGAGTTCACCGGGTCGGCGAAATACCACCGCCAGGAGAAGCCCTGCCAGCTGCTCTGCGACTTGCCGTTGTTGAAGGAGAACAGGACCGCCAGGCCGATCGGCACGATCGACCAGATCAGGTACAGCCAGGTAAATCCCTCCAGGAACCACGGGTGGCCCCAGGGGCTGCGGCGCGGCAGCAGCGACCGGGCGGGCTTGACGTGGGCCTGGCCAGGCTCGGGCGGCGGCCCGGCGGCGGCCGCGGTGGTGGTGGTCACATCGCCTCCCGCGACGACCGGTTGGTCGCCACCACGTAGTAGACCATCGGAGCGACCAGGACGAGCAGCAGCATCAGGGACAGCACCGCGCCCTGCCCCTGGAAGGCCGACGTCGACAGGTCCCCGTTGATGTCGTTGCCGATCATCGCGGTTCCGGCCGTGCCGGACAGCAGCTGGTTGGTGAAGTAGTCGCCGAGCATCGGCAGCACCGTGATCAGCATCCCGGTGAGGATCGGCTGCCTGGACAGCGGCAGCGTGACCCGCAGGAAGGTGCGCAGGCGGCTCAGGCCCAGGTCGCGCCCGGCTTCCAGCAGCGAGGCGTCGATTCGGTCCAGGCCCGCGTAGAGCACCAGGATCAGGTACGGGATGTAGCCGTAGACCAGGCCGAGTATCACGGTGAAGGACTGCCCGCCCAGCCAGTTGACCGGGTGCGCGACCAGGTGCAGGAAGATGAGGGCCTTATTCACGTACCCGTCGGTCTGCAGCAGGTCGATCCAGGCGAGCATCCGCATCATGTAGCTGATCCAGAACGGGGCGATGAGCAGGACCAGGAAGAGGGCCTTGCGCCGGCCGGCGAACCTGGCCACGAAGTAGGCGGTCGGATAGCCGATCAGCAGCGAGATGACCGCTGCCGCCGCGGTGTAGGCCAGCGTCCGGACCAGGTCCGGGCCGACGAACGCGCCGCTGCCGACGATGGTGTGCCATACCCCGGCCAGGTTCGCGGTGCTCCAGTGCAGCGGGTTCCAGGCCGCGATCGGGGTGCCGAACAGCTGGTTCAGCTGGCCGGCGGCGATCGCGAGCACGACATAGAACGGCACGATGAACAGCAGGACAAGCCAGATGATGCCCGGTGCGGCCAGGGCCGCCCAGAACAGCCGGTTCGGCTCCTGCCTGGCGTCCCGGCGCCTGGACAGGCTGCGGCCTAGCGCCACCTGCGGCCCCGCTTAGATCCCGTGACTGACCGACCGCCAGGCCTGCTGCCACAGCTGGTCGGTCGGGATCGGCAGCTGCAGCTCGCTGACCCCGCGCCGGAAATAGGACGGCAGGACCACGGTGGACATCAGGCTCTTCGGCAGGATTCCGTCGCTGACCAGCCGCTGCGGCGTGACCCCGTTGATCGGCTGCATGTAGCCGTTCCAGCCGATGTTGGTCAGCACGTTCGGCAGGTCTTCCAGGTAGTTCAGCAGCAGGTGGGCGAGCACCGGGTTCTGCGCGGTGCGCAGCACGGTGTTGGTGTCGTTCGCCACCGGGCCCTTGCCGTCGGCCGGGAACCAGTAGCCGACGACGTCGACGGGGACGCCCTTCTGCATGTACGACGCGGCCGCGGCGATGTCGCCGGACCAGGCGTGATGGATCCAGATCTGGCCGCCGGGGACCTCGGTGTAGTCGTTGTTGTCGATGTGCATGTTGGTGAGCTTGGCCAGATCCTGCAGCGCCTGCTGGGACTTGGTGATCTGGGCCGGGTCGGTCGTGTTCAGGTTGTAGATGCCGTTCTTCATCAGCCCGAGGCTGATGCCCTCGCGGTAATCGTCGAGAATGGCGACCTTGCCCTTGTACTTCGGCTGCCAGGGCATCGCCCAGGGGTTCGCCATCGTGTCCGGGTTCTCTGGCACGTGGTCCTTGCGCCAGGCGATGCCCGTCGTGTAGATCGTGTACGGGACGGTGTACTGCCAGTGCTGGTCGTAGAACGGGTTGGTGAAGTCGGTCCAGGCCTGGGTGATATTCGGGATATAGCTGTGGTTGAGCGGCTGGATCATCTTCTGCTCGATCAGCCTGCCCAGCACGTCGACGGTAGCGCCCATCAGGACGTCGAAGTTCACCTGGCCGCTGGCCAGCTTGGCGAGCGCCTCGGTCATGGTGTTGAACGTGGTGAGCTCGACCTTGCAGTTGTACTTCTTGGCGAAATTGTTCAGGACCTTCTGGTTGACGTAGGCGACCCAGTTGTAGATGCGCAGGGTGGCGCCCTTCTCGGCGGCCAGGCCGCTCTTGATCGCCTTGTTGCCCTTGAATATCGGCCAGGTGACCGGGTTGTTCGGCCTCGGCAGCGGTATGCCCCCGCTGATGAGCGGTCCGCCGCTGCCGGTCGTACCTGAGCCGCCGCACGCTTCGAGCAGCGCGCCAAGGCTGCCCACCGCCAGGCCCGCCCCCGCGCTGCGGGCGAGGAAACTGCGTCTCGACAGCCCCGCTCGGGGAAACATCACCGGGCGCGGCGGCGTTCCGTCTGCGGCCCAGCCCTCTCGTGGGTGCATGCATCCCACCTCTTCTCCGCCGGTTCTCCGCGGTCCTGACTGAACATTCCGTCAGCTAGAAGTTCTACAGCCTAGGACTACTCCCGCTGACCGGCGGGCGCAAGGGCTTCTAGGTAACAGACGGACTACATCCGTACTGCTGCGGCGAAATCTCCGAAATTAGCGATAAAACGGTCAATGTCCGCCTCATCGTGCTGTACGGAGATCAGCCACTGCTCGATCTTCCCCCACGGCGGCAGGAAGACGCCGCCGTTGTGCTGGAAAAGCCAGTGCGCGTGGCTGAAGGAGTCGTCGATGCCCAGGAAGCCGCGGAAGTCGCGGACGCGCTGATCGGTGAAGACCACGCAGCCCTTCGCGCCCACCGACACGACCTGCGCCCTGAGGCCGTTTCGCCGTATTTCCCTGTCCAGCCCCTCGACGGCGCGCAGCCGCAGCGCCTCCAGCCGCTGATAGGCCTGCGGCGTGGCGACCTCGCAGAGCATCGCGCGGCAGGCGGCCATCGCGAGCGGGTTCCCGTTGAAGGTCCCGACCATCTCATAGCCGCCGCCGGAGACGTGCGCCATGACCTCGGCCGAGCCGCCGATGGCGGAAATGGCGATGCCGCCGCCGATCGCCTTGGCCAGGCAGATGATGTCCGGGGTCACCCCCGTGACGCCGGTGGCGCCGCCCGGGCCCGCGGTCAGCCCGGTCTTGACCTCATCGAAGGCCAGCAGGGCGCCGTGAGCGTGCAGCAGGTCCTTCAGGGCGGCCAGGTAGCCGGGCTCGGGCGTGATGATTCCCGCGTTCATCATGATCGGCTCAATGATCATTCCGGCGATCCGGCCGGGGTTCTCCGCGAGCAGGTGCTCGACTCCCGCCAGGTCGTTGAAGCCGACGATCAGCGTGAGGTCCATGATCGCCTGCGGGATTCCGGTGCTGGCCGGGACGGCCGCGGGCCGGCCGGGCGGGCCGATTTCGTCTGCCTCAGGGCAGACCGACACCTGCACCGAGTCGTGATGGCCGTGATAGCAGCCCTCGACCTTGATGATCGCGTCGCGGCCGGTGATGGCCCGCATCAGGTGGATCGCGTCCATGGTGGCCTCGGTGCCGGAGTTGCCGAACCGCCACTGCGGCAGGCCGAACCGGCGGGACAGTTCCTCGGCGACGATGATCGCGTTCCTGGTGGGCTGGGCGAAATGAGTGCCGAGCGCCACCTGGCCGCGGACGGCATCCACGATGGCCGGATGGCCGTGCCCGGCCAGCGCCGCGCCGTATCCGCCGTGCAGGTCGACGTACTCGTTGCCGTCCACGTCGAAGATCCTCGATCCGCTGCCGTGGGAGAGCCAGACCGGCTGCGGGCGGGTGATCTGCCAGCTGGAGGTCACCCCGCCGGCCAGGGCGCCGGCGGCCCGGCCGGCCATCCGGCGCGACTCGGGCTGGCGGGCCACGAAAAGTTCTTCCTGCCCGGCGATGATCTCACTGAGCCTGGCGGACAGAGCGGGACCAGCCGAGCCGGAACTGGCCGAGCCGGAACTGGCCGGGGCGGCGGGACTGGCCGGGGCGGCACTGGCCGGGGCGGGACTGGCCGGGGCGGCACT
>Ga0193751_1002523_pt1 | contig 11066 bp, 8 predicted proteins | sample L1c2metaG_FD_143050 | JGI IMG/M metagenome (GOLD analysis project Ga0193751, IMG submission 143050) | Soil microbial communities from a riparian zone of the East river system, Colorado, United States - L1c2 | ecosystem: Environmental > Terrestrial > Soil > Riparian zone | place: USA: East River...
TACGCCTGACGAAAACTGTGGCGAAACGTTGTCGGCCCGGGCCACTGTGCTATCAGCGCGCCTCGGCCTCGAGGATTGTGCTATCCCCACCTGGGCGCTGAGGAGGACGACAACTGCCAGTGTGCCGCCAAGAATCGGAAGAGAGCGCATACGCCATATAAGACTAGAGTCAAACGCTCTGCGTCACGCTTGAATTATCACCGTATCCGATCCCCAACGACAACTGCCTCCCCCGATAGATTTGCGTCTTGTGTAATCTTCCTGTAAGGTGCCCGTGAACGTCATCGCCTCTGCTGCATCCAATCGCACGGTAAATTGCCGGAATACTTTGCTCCTGATTCCAAGCCATACGCGAACACTCTCTGCGACTACTCGCGCTCTCGCGATCGAACTGAGCAATGCACTTTGACCAATAAAAGCGACGACTTGAGCCTGGATTATCGATCCCGCTGCGTAGGCGCCCTGTGACCGCGCAGAACGACATCGAGCCTGAACCTCGTTGGCCCGCCGCAATTGCTCTCTTTGGAGCGGCAGTCTTGCCGCTGGCGTTACCACGCTCTCTCATTCTTGCGCCAGCGTTGATACTGGTGCCGACGAATGTCGTTCTGTTGACGGGCGCCGTCCTCGCTCACAAGCATCATCGGGACAAACTGACCGATTTCTTCAGCTACTCCAACCTCGGTCTGCTGACTCTCTCGATGCTGTACAGCCTTGTGACTCTCGTTGTCGGCTTGCTGCACCATAACGAACCGGCGCCAATGCTGTTGCGATCGGCCGCGATCCTCTGGTTCGCCAACGTCATCGTGGGTGCTGCGTGGTACTGGCGACTCGATGCGGGTGGTCCGCGCGTGCGTGACGGACGCAAAGCCCATATGGAAGGCGCGTTCCTCTTTCCGCAGATGGCCGTCGATGCGCCGGGAAGGAGAGGCGTGTCACTCGCGGAAGCTGAAGGCTGGCGGCCGGGTTTCATCGACTACCTCGCGATCTCTTTCTATACGTGCACCGCCTTCTCTCCGACGGATGTACAAGTACTCACGCGGTGGGGGAAGCTGATGATGATGGTCCAGTCAGGAATTGCATTTGGAACCGTGATACTTCTGACTGCTCGTGCGGTCAACATACTTTGAGCGTGCCGAGTATCGCATCAAGATTGCATGAACTGCAAATGAAGACTACCTGCCGGGTGCTGTCGGCTTTGACAGCTGTTGGCTGCGGGCGAAATTCAAATGCACTAAGGGGCAGCCCGCGGGCCTGCTGAGCATTGCATTATGATTGCATTGCCGGATCACACTAGAGCGTGCGCCCCACGGCGCGTGCCACCGCGAAAAGAATCTGCGGCGCGCTCGCGAGACGAGCGGGACTCCACCGTTCACGATTGGAGCGGGCGTCTGCGCCCCCGAGCTGGCGGCGAGAACCAGGAATCGAGCAGCGAGAGCGAGTGAGATTCGGGACATAGTTCGGCTCGTCGATGACTGCAAATCCATAAGCAGACAGAGCGCCAGAACTGTCTCGGTCAGCCTTTCGGCATGGGCGCTTAGATTAGAGACTCCTTCTCAGACATGCTATGAATATCTTGGTTCTTGCGATTGCCGGCGCGTCCGCGCTGGCGTGTGGGTGCGCACACTCGGGCACGACATTCCGCGCAGCACCGTGGCCCCCCGCGGTCATCCCCCAGTACAACGTTGATTCGGTGACTCGCGACTCTGCTTCGAATCGGCTGTACGCATTGGTGGGAACCGTCGTCGATTCGGCTTCGGGGCGGCCGATCCCGGCCGCTGTCATTACCCTCCGCCGGCCCCAAACACCCGATCGGGCGGCGTACAGCGATGATCGAGGCGGATTCGTGCTCGGCCGCGTGGTGCCCGGCCATTACCAACTGCTGATACGCAGAATTGGCTATATGCCAAATTCACAGGCTCGAGATGCTCTGGCAGGCGTGGTCGACACGGTCAGAGCAAGGCTGCCTGTGAGTAATATGGTCCTGCAACAGCAGCAATCGGAGCGGGACTAGCGCTCCTCGGGCTGCCAGTTGAAAGCTCAACGCTCCTCCAAAGTACAGGTTTGGACTTCAGAGCGTTCGTCCTACCGCGCGCGCCACGGGCGCCGCCGCGCGCATCAGTTCGGCAAACATCTCGAGCGTGAGCGATTGATCGCCATCAGAGAGCGCGGCGTCCGGATCCGGATGGACCTCCACCATGATGCCGTCCGCTCCAGCGGCAATGCTGGCGAGCGCGAGAGGAATAACCAGACGGGCACGTCCTCCCGCGTGGCTCGGATCCACGATCACTGGCAGATGCGTCTCCTCTTTCAGCACCGGGATCGCGGACACATCGAGAGTACTGCGCGTCGAGCTCTCGAAGGTGCGAATGCCGCGCTCGCACAAGACGACATTGCTGTTTCCCGCGGCCATCACGTGCTCGGCGGCCAGTAGAAGCTCTGTAATCGTCGCCGATAGACCGCGCTTGAGCAGCACCGGCCGGCCCGACCGGCCCACTTCCTCGAGCAGGGAAAAATTCTGCATGTTGCGGGCACCGACCTGAAGCATGTCGGCGCTGTGAGCGACGAGCTCGACCTGCCGCGTATCCATGACCTCGGTCACGACTGGCAGAGTGCTTTCAGCGCGTGCCGCCTCGAGGAAACCCAGCGCCTCTGCCCCCAGCCCGTTGAAGGAGTATGGTGACGTCCTCGGCTTGAACGCGCCTCCTCGCAGCATCACTGCGCCCAGGCTCTTCACCCGGTTGGCAACGCTGACGATCATCTCGACACTTTCAACCGAGCAGGGCCCGGCAATCACCGTGATTGCAGCACCACCGATGGTCACTGTATCGCTCACGCGCACCGGCCGGGTTGCGTGGAGTCCTGAAGGATGCGCCGCCAGGCGATATGGACGCGACAGATCCTTGGCGGGAAATCCACCGCTTCCCTGGGGTCGCAAGATTTTCGCGTGCATCGACTCGGATATTGCCATGACAGCCCCGACGTGAAAGTTGAGATTCAGGTCTCTCGTCTCGCGTGGGCTCGGGAAAGAAAAAGCCCCCGCGATTGCGGAGGCCCGTGGTCTGTCTGCGAGGTTGAAGCTTGAACGTTACCGCACGCGTGACCGGAGCCCCCATCGGTTGTAACCGAAGAAGCCGTAGTAATAGGTCGCGCTAAACCAGAATCTGGTCATGGTTGGCAAGCTAGATCAGGATGCGGGAAAAGTAAAGATCGAATCGGATCTCGCGTGCTTGACCTCCGCGGAGGCGAGAAATACATTGCGAACTCGCCCGTCGCGCTTCCGCGTCGGCGATAAACGGCATCTCGCTCATGCATCAGCTCCATTTCTCGATTCTCTTCATTCGACTTAATCCGGCTCTCGCAACGGGAGGCGGCCGACCGGCGCACGCGTAAGTTTTCGCGAACCGGGATTCATGGCGGCCCCTCTCTATAAAGTGTGGGGCCGCTTTCTTTTTTTGCTGGGAACTGCAACTGAACTGTGAACTGAAGACTACCTGCCAGGTGCAGTCAGCTTTGACGGCTGATAGCTGCGGGCTTTACTCCAGGGAGATTTTGGTGGTCCTCTTGAACTTCGGGATATTGGATCGGAATGCGATGATCGATAAAACCAGGTGTAAGCTCGCTCGCAGCCAACAGCCGGCCCGCCGACAGCCCCTGGCAGGTAGTCTTCAGTTGCAGTTAATCAATCACCAGTTGAGATGACTTCACCAAGAACTCTCTTTGAGAAGATCTGGGCGGACCACCTGGTTCGTCCCGAAACTCCGAGCACCCCGGCGGTCCTCTACGTCGACCTCCATCTCGTGCATGAAGTGACGTCGCCGCAGGCATTCGCCGAGTTGCGCAATCGCGGCGCCCGTGTCCGCCGGCCCGACCTCACGCTGGCGACGATGGATCATTCGACGCCAACCACTCCGCGCTCGGCCGGCCGTCTCCAGGTGCTCGACTCGCAGGCCTCGGCGCAACTCGAGCAACTCGAGACCAACTGTGAGGAGTTTGGGATTCGGCTCTTCGGTCTCGATGACACCCGCCAGGGAATCGTCCACGTGATCGGACCGGAGCAAGGCCTCACACAACCGGGCATGACGATTGTCTGCGGAGACAGCCATACCAGCACTCATGGCGCATTCGGGGCGCTGGCGTTCGGAATCGGCACGTCTGAAGTGGGTTACGTCCTCGCCACTCAGACCCTGCTCCAGCGCAAGCCGCGCAATATGGAGGTGCGCATTGACGGCGTTCTGCCCTCAGGCGTGACGGCGAAGGACATCATCCTCGCCATCATCGCGAAGATCGGCATCGGGGGCGCCACTGGCCACGTGCTCGAGTACACCGGCTCGGCTATTCGGGCGCTCGGCATGGAGGAGCGGATGACCATCTGCAACATGTCGATCGAGGCGGGCGCGCGCGCCGGTCTCATCGCGCCGGACGACAACACGTTCGAGTACATCGCCGGCCGTCCATTCGCACCCGCAGGCGCTGACTGGGACGCCGCGGTCGTTCGGTGGCGTGGACTCTCACCAGATGAGACGGCATCCTACGATCGCTCCGTGCATCTCGAGGCGGCGAGCCTCGCTCCGATGATCACGTTCGGTACGAACCCATCGATGGCAATCCCGATCGACGGTCGCGTGCCCGATCCGAGCGATGCGGGAAGTCGGGCTGAGCGCGCGGATCTAGATAAGGCTCTTCGCTACATGGCGCTCGAGCCGGGCCAGTCGCTGCTCGGCCGGGCCGTCGACGTCGTATTCGTAGGAAGCTGTACCAACTCGCGGATTTCCGATTTGCGCCAGGCGGCAGATGTGATGCGCGGCCGACACGTCGCGCCAGGCGTGCGGATGCTGGTCGTTCCAGGCTCGCGCACTGTGAAGAGAGAAGCCGAAGCGGAAGGACTCGATCGAGTGTTCATGGAAGCCGGTGCCGAATGGCGGGAAGCGGGCTGCTCGATGTGCATCGCGATGAATGGCGATCAGCTCGAGCCCGGTCAGAGCGCGGTGAGCACGAGCAATCGCAACTTCGAGGGGCGTCAAGGGAAGGGCGGTCGGACATTTCTCGCGAGTCCACTAACCGCGGCCGCGACGGCTGTGAGCGGCGCCATCGCCGACGTGCGGAGTCTTTCGTGAGCGCGATGCGGAGTCTGTGTGAAAGCGACGGAGTCTATTGTGAAAGCGGTTCAGAAGGTTTTATGAAAGCGATGCGGAGGCTTGCGTGAAAGCGAAGGTGATGGAGCCGTTCACCGCGCTCACGTCTTCTTGCGTCGTGCTACAAGCCGAGAACGTGGACACCGATCAGATCATTCCGGCGCGCTTTCTCAAGACGATCGAGCGTCGTGGACTCGGCGCGCATCTCTTCGCCGACTGGCGCGTGGACGCGCAAGGCCAACCTCGGCCCGAGTTCCCGCTGAATTCGCCGGACGCGCGCGGCGCGTCGATCCTTGTCGCGGGCCACAACTTCGGCTGCGGCTCATCCCGCGAGCACGCACCATGGGCGCTGCTCGACTTCGGATTTCGCGCGGTGATCAGTACCGGTTTCGCCGACATCTTCCGAAACAACGCGCTCAAGACGGGACTGCTTCCCGTCGCTCTTTCGCCCACCGCGCACGCGACGCTGCTGGAACAGCTCGCCGAGTCACCGCACGAGCAGGTGACGATTGAATTGGAGACGCAAACCGCGACGCTCCCCGACGGAACGACGCACGGGTTCACGGTGGATCCGTTCGCCCGGCACTGTCTCTTGAATGGCGTTGACGAGCTCGGGTTCCTTCTCGAACAGGACGACGCGATCGCCGCTTACGAGTCGACCCACACAAGCCGCGTGTGCACGCGCTGACAATTGCGCTGCTGCCCGGCGACGGGATCGGCCCTGAGGTCGTGGCCGAAGGAGCCCGTGTGCTCCGCGCGGTGGCCGACCGGTGGGATCACGCGATCGAGTTTCGCGAGGGGTTGATCGGTGGCTGCGCTCTCGATGCGCAGGGCACGCCACTACCGGCTGAAACAATCGAGATTTGCAAATCCGTCGACGCTGTTCTGCTTGGTGCCGTCGGTGGTCCACGCTGGGACAATCCCGACGCACGACTGCGTCCGGAACAGGGTCTACTCGGGCTACGCCGCGAGCTGCAAGTGTACGCCAACCTGCGACCGGTGACGGTGCATCCATCCCTCGCTGCCGCGTCACCACTGCGCGCAGAGCGGCTGGAGGGCGTGGATTTGCTCTTCGTGCGCGAGCTCACCGGTGGTATGTACTTCGGCGACAAGCGCCGCGAAAAGGTCGCCGGTGGAGAGCGCGCAGTCGACGAGTGCGTGTACACGACCTTGGAGATTGAGCGCGTGACGCGCGTGGCAGCGCAGCTCGCGCGCGCGCGCCGACGGAAGCTGACATCCGTGGACAAAGCCAACGTTCTCGAGACTTCTCGTCTCTGGCGATCAACGGTCACTCGTGTGTTGCGCGATGAGTTCCCCGATGTCGCGCTCGACCATCTGCTGGTGGACGCCTGCGCGATGCAGCTTCTGCGCGATCCTCGCAGCTTCGATGTGATCGTCACCGAGAACATGTTCGGCGACATCCTCACCGACGAGGCGTCGATGCTAGCCGGATCGTTGGGCGTACTTCCATCGGCGTCGCTTGGCGACGACACCACGGAGCGGGAAGGGGATCGCCCGGGCGTGCGGCGCGGACTCTACGAACCCATCCACGGCTCTGCGCCCGACATCGCAGGGCGAGGAATCGCGAATCCTATCGGTACGATTCTCAGCGTGGCGCTGATGCTCAGACATTCATTTGGTCTCGAGCAGGAAGCGCGCGCGGTGGAGCAAGCCGTGTCTGACACAATCGAGGAGGGTTGTGTGACCGTCGACATTGCGCCGGCAGGAGCAATGTCCTACTCGACCGTAGATGTAGGCCGCGCGATTGCGGCAGCGCTGCCCAGCGCCGTGTCGGCGTAAGCCGCTGCCTGGGTTGATTTCGCGCCATGAGGTGTCGTACTTGGCGATCACGATTGCCCTGACATCGTGCTCCTAGGTCTTCTCCAGGCGTTGGCACCTGCGGCTCACAGCGACACGTTGGCAGCTGCTGCGTCCCACGGCGATGCGTTGGCGCCGGTCGTGCTGGCGCTCGCCGTCATTCTTGCCGCCGCCAAGCTCGGTGGCGACGTGGCTGAGCGGATTGGCCAGCCCGCGGTACTCGGCGAGCTCGTCGTCGGCATGCTCGTCGGCAATCTGTCGCTGGTCGGAATTGACTGGCTTCAGTTCATCACCGCCAATACGACGATCGGGGTGATTGCGCAGTTGGGCGCAGTCATCCTCCTCTTCGAGGTCGGCCTCGAGTCCACCGTCCGCAACATGATGCAGGTCGGAATGCGCTCGCTGGCGGTGGCGGTGCTCGGCGTCATCACTCCGTGGGCGCTCGGCTGGTGGGTAGGCGCGCTGCTGCTCCCAGATCATAGTGTCTACGTTCATGCCTTCCTCGGCGCCGTACTGACGGCGACCAGCGTCGGGATCACCGCGCGAGTCCTCAAGGATCTGGGGCAGGCACAGTCGCCCGAGGCGCGCATCATTCTCGGCGCGGCTGTAATTGATGACGTACTCGGACTGGTAGTCCTCGCCGCTGTCTCGGCTGTCATCGCGGCTGCGGACTCGGGCGCCGCGCTCTCGTACGGCTCGCTGGCGCTCGTACTCGGAAAGGCGCTCGTCTTTCTGTTTGGCGCGCTTTTGCTCGGCGTCGTTCTCTCGCCGAGGTTGTTTAGGTTCGCGTCAAAACTGCGGGGAAGTGGAGTGCTGCTGGCGACGGCACTCGTCTTCTGCTTCACGCTCGCGTGGGTGGCATCGGTCATCGGGTTGGCGCCGATCGTCGGCGCCTACGCAGCTGGGTTGATCCTCGAGGACCTGCACTACCGCGACTTCGCGGCAAAGGAGGAACGGCAGCTTGAGGATCTGGTGCGCCCAATCTCTTCGTTTCTTGTCCCTGTCTTCTTCGTGCTGATGGGGATGCGAGTCGACCTTAGCACTTTCATGCGACCAGAGATCCTCGGCCTCGCCGCGGTGCTGACAGTCGCGGCGGTGATCGGAAAGCAGGCCTGCGCCATCGGCGCACTGGGCGCGAAGCTCGACTGGCTCTCGATCGGGATCGGGATGATTCCGCGCGGCGAAGTCGGACTCATCTTCGCCAGCATCGGTCTCACGCTCGTGGTGCACGGCGAGCACATCATCGACGCGGCGACGTACTCCGCGGTCGTGATAATGGTGATGGTGACGACGCTCGTCACGCCGCCGGCGCTTAAGTGGAGTCTTGGGCGGGAAGCGGAGCGGAAGAGAAGGAGCTCACGACTGACAACTGACAACTGAAACTGAACAGGCGAGAGGTCCCAGTAGCAGAGTGGCCGGTTGATTAGTTCACTACGCCCCGACTTACCTCAGTGGCGTGACGGGCACTGCCTGTGGCCAGCACGCCAATAGTAAAGTCAGGACGTAGTGAACTGAATCACTCGCAACTTACCTACTGGGACCTCTCGCCTGTTCAGTTTCAGTTGTCAGTTGCGAGCCTCAATAGACGAAGATGACATTAGCCCCAACTGTCGTCTGCTTATCAGCGAGCGTCCCCCGCTTCGTGATGATCGGTTGGTTCGCTTTGTCGTAGCGCACCTCGCCCCGCACCAGGACGTGATCGGTGAATTTGTACGCCGGTGTCAGCGTCCCCTCCGATAGCGTCGCGTTCGTGCCCGTTCCTAGGCGCACACCATCTTCGTCGTGAAACGTCTCGCCACGGAGCGCGACGGAGAACTTGTTCGTCAGCGCTACCGTCGCGTAGCCGGCAATGCCCTTCCACGTCGCGTCAGATCCCGGGTTCACGAGGCTCGTGCCGTCCTCTTTCCCGTAGTCGCCATTCAAGCCAAGCGTCAGCGTGCTGGTCGGCTTGAGAATAGCCACCACGTCGAACACGTTGCGGTTCGAGTGGTTGTTGTTCGCGAGCTCAGGCCCCCCGATCCAGTTCAGCAACACTTGGAGCGGCGCGATCGGCGTGAGACTGAGCTGCGCGCCGACTGACTTGGAGTGATTGTTGTCGCGCAGTAGGTCCCACCCATTCACCACTTCGACCATGCCGGCCACCTTGCTCGAGAAGGCGTAGCTCGCTTTGGCTCCCGTGTGTGTGAATGGAATGGCGTAGCCGAAGAGAATCGAGCGGCTGTAGTTGTCGTTGTAGCCGTCGTATCCCTCGATCACCTCATATCCAAGGTGTGTGACGAACTTCCCAACATCGAAGCGCAGTCCGGAGCCCAAGGGCGCGATGTAGCTCGCGAACGCCTGCTTCAGGTCGAACTGCGCAGCGGTCTGGTCCTGTGTCTTCGTGATCTGCGGAATCGAATTGCCTGCGTCGAAGTCCACGCGAAAGCCGGCGTCGTTCGGCTTGGAGGCTGCGATCTGCACCACCAGCTCGGCGACGTCGAGGTTGAAGGAGTTGTCACTGAAGTCGAACACGCGGAAGCTGTTCGCGCCGTTCGTGGGACGGTTTGAGTTGTACTCGTAGGCGGTGGAGACGAAGGCGTTGACCGCGAGCTCGTCGAACCACTTGGGCAGTGCTGCGGCAGCCTTGGTGGCGGCGGCTACGGAGTCCGCTGGTTTCGTTTCTGTGTTGGAGCGCGCTTTCACGGAGTCCGTGAGAGGCGCGGCCACCGAATGGGTCAGCTGCGGCGCCGGCGTCTGACCGCCGGCAATCGCGGCAACCAATAGCGCGAGCGTCGCCGCAGCGAGGCTGATCATGAGCGATGGGCCGGCTCTGGATGGGGGAACCGACACGCGAGCGACTGCGGATGTTCGATGAATCATCTCGATCTCCTTTAAGGTGGGTGGCACGGTACGGCGGACTTCATTGGCATTCGAAACGTTCAGCAGGGAATCGCGGCCGGTCGCCGGCCGCGATTGGCGTTGAGTCCCGGCGCATTCATCGCGCACCCGAAGGAGCGAGGACTCCGGTTCATGTATCGTAGTAAAGAAAGAACTCGTACGGATGCGGCCGCAGGTTTATCGCCGGCAGATCCTTCGTCCGCTTCATGTCTATCCATGTCTCGATCACATCGGGCGTGAACACATTGCCCTCGAGCAGGAATGCGTGGTCCTTCTCCAACGCGTTCAGCACCTCGGCGAGCGAACCCGGAGTATTCTTGATGCCGAGCCGGGCCGGACCCTCGAGCTCGTAGAGGTCCTCGTCGATTGGCGCCGGCGGCTCGATCTTATTCCGGATCCCATCGAGTCCCGCCATCAGCAGCGCCGAAAACGCGAGGTACGGATTGCACGAAGGATCGGGCGCGCGGAACTCGATGCGCTTCGACTTCGGGCTCGACGAGTACATCGGGATGCGACAGATCGCCGACCGGTTGCGCTGTGAGTAGATCAGATTGATCGGTGCCTCGAAGCCTGGCACCAACCGCCGGTAGCTGTTGGTCGTCGGCGCGCAGAGAGCGAGCAGTGCCGGAGCATGCGCGATTAGGCCGCCGATGTACCAGCGCGCTTTGTCGGAGATGAGTGCGTAACCCTTCTCATCGAAGAACAGGTTCGTGTCGCCGGTCCACAGCGACTGGTGCACGTGCATCCCTGAGCCGTTGTCGCCAAACAGCGGCTTCGGCATGAACGTGGCCGTGTAGCCAAGGTTGTGGCAGACGTTCTTTACGATGTACTTGTAGGTCAGCTGCCGATCTGCCGTCTGCACCAGCGTGCCGAAGCGGAAGTCGATCTCGGCCTGTCCCGCGGTGCCGACTTCGTGGTGCTGCACCTCGACGGGCACGCCCGCCTCGATCAGCGCCAGCATTATTTTCGATCGAACATCCTGCAGTCGGTCGACGGGCGGCACGGGGAAGTAACCCTCCTTGTGACGCGGACGGTGCCCCATGTTCGGCGTGCCGTTCGAGCCCGAGTTCCAGATTCCCTCCTCGGAATCGATGTGGTAGTAGCCCTCGTGCGCATTTTGGTCGAAGCGCACCGAGTTGAAAATGAAAAACTCGGCCTCCGGACCCCAGTAAGACGTTGTCGCAATGCCACTCATCTTCAGGTACTCTTCCGCCTTGAACGCGATGAAGCGCGGATCAC
>Ga0193751_1002524_pt1 | contig 11064 bp, 10 predicted proteins | sample L1c2metaG_FD_143050 | JGI IMG/M metagenome (GOLD analysis project Ga0193751, IMG submission 143050) | Soil microbial communities from a riparian zone of the East river system, Colorado, United States - L1c2 | ecosystem: Environmental > Terrestrial > Soil > Riparian zone | place: USA: East River...
TGGGGACGTGTCAGCCGAACTTGCACAGCAGAGGTGGTGCTCGCGCAGGGAGTCGAACCCTGAACCTTGGGATTAAGAGTCCCCTGCTCTGCCAGTTGAGCTACGCGAGCATGACTAAAAGCCGAGAGACGATTCTAAGGTCCCAACGGACTTAACACGCTGGGTTCCTAGTTGCATCCAATCCACCTAGCGTGCCTTTCATGCCGGCCCGCGTTCCGTTGGATGTCGACCTCGAGGACAAGCTCATCTACGGCTTGACGCCGATGCGGCTCGCATACCTTGTGGTGTCGCTGCTAGCGGGCTTCGCGCTCTGGTCATCGCCATGGTCGCCAGAACCGATTCGGGCCGCGGCATGTGTAGGCGTCATCGGGCTGGGAGTCGTGATGGCCTGGGGTCGGTGGCGCGCCCGAGCAACCGATCGGTGGCTCTCGGACATCGCGATTTTCACCGCGAGACGCTACCGCTTCGAGTGGACTCATTCGAAACGACGGCGAGAACCGACATCAAGCAGCTGAACCTGGGCCCACTCCGGCTTTCCAGGCGCGGCCCGTCGCTACTGTGGCACGGAGCCAATACAGTGATGCAGCTGGCCACTGACCCGCTCGGGTTCGACGGCGCGTCAGATGCGGATCGAATGCGGTGGCTCCATGGTTTCAGACGCCTGCTCGACGGCCTCGACGCACCATTGCAGGTCATCATCGAGACCACGCCGGGCTCGGGTGTGGACGGCACTATCGCGTATCCGAGGCCGCGCGACTTTGACGACATAAGGGCCGCCGACCTGTGGTTCGTCGAGCAGATGTCGCGTTCACCTTCAGCGCACCAAAGACTGACTTCGCTCATCACGCCAAAAGCGAGCGCGAAACGGCTCGAGGGCGCACTTCGCGAGATGGGCATCAGCTTCACCACGGCGACTTCACAAAGCCGTCCGACGTTCGGATTGGAACGCCCTCACGACCTGTCCTTCCACCAGGGTTGGAGTCGATCTTGGTACGTCCAGCGCATGCCGGGGACCGAGCTCGAAGCCGGCTGGCTCTACCGGTTGATCCCTCCCGGTTTAAAGACCCGCCTCTCGTGGCACGCCGATCCACTGCCGGTGGCGTGGATCGTCGATTACCTGCAACGTCAGCTCACCAACATGCGCGTCTCGCGAATACAGGAGCTCAGCGCGGGGACAAACGATCCGATGCTGGCCGGGGCTCTGCCCAACACGGAAGATCTACAGCGACGCTTGGCCTCAAGCCAGGAGAAGGCGTTTCACGTCTCCGTCTACATCACCTTGGTCGCTGCCACGAAGCACGCCCTGGAGGAGGGTTCCGAACAAATTCGCGCCGCGGCTCGCGCCGCGCTCTGCGAGCTCCAGCCGTGCACGTTCCGGATGCACGACGGCCACCTTGCGACTCTTCCCGCGTGCGTCGATCGCCTTGCCCAAAGGCGTGTCCTCGACACCAGCGCGCTGGCAACCCTCTTCCCTTGGTGCGGTGCGGAGATTCAGCAATCAGGTGGTCTCGTCGTGGGCCGCAACTACGCGAGCGGTGGACCCGTCCTTGTCGACCCTTTCGACCAGTCGCGGTACGCCAACGCCAACATCGGAGTGTTCGGCTATTCCGGCGCGGGAAAGACCTACCTGCTTTCGACGCTCCTAATGGGATCGCTTGGCCGCGGCATTCAGGTGTACGTAATCGATCCCGAGCACGAGTACGGCAACCTCGCAGGCCACCTGGGTGGCATCGACGTACAGCTCGCCCTGGGTTCGGGCCACTCGCTCAATGTGCTCGACCTCCGTCCGTCGGAGCGCTGGGACGAGTCGTGGCTGGGCGCGGCAACAGCGGATGCGGTCGACCTCTGCGCAACCATATGTGGCGGACTCGACGAGGCCGAGCGGGCGGTGGTCGAGGCGGCCGTTCGTGCTGCTTACCACTCCGCCGAGCATCCGGTGCTGCGCGACGTCGCGATGCTACTTCCGGAAGCGTCTCGGGTCTACGCGATCCTTCAACGCTGGGTGCACGGGAGCCTCGGGCAGATGTTCAGCGCGCCGACAAATGTCGATCTCGAAGCTCCGATCGTAGTGTTTGGCATGCGTGAGCTGCGCGACGAGCTGATCGCGCCGGTCCACTTCCTCTTGGCGGAAGCCCTCTGGACCCGCATCAAGCGCAAGGACCGTCGCCGAATGCTCGTCATCGACGAGCTGGGCCTTCTGTTCGAGGATCCGACCATCCGGCGCTTCGTCGTTAACCTTGCGCGCAGGATTCGCAAATACGACGGGTCACTTGTGTTCGCAACCCAGAATCCGGGCGATCTCTTGAGCACCGATGCGGGAGCCGTCGTCGCGACCAACCCGGCTTTGCTCTTTCTTGGCGCTCAGCGGCCGGGCGAGGCTGCCAAGCTCGAATCGGCCTTTCATCTCAGCCCCCAGCAGCGCGCGTTCCTGGAGGCGGCCAGACGTGGCGATTTCTTGCTGTCGGCTGGACCAGACCGGCTCACCGTGCGCGTTCGAGCGCCAGGCTGGCAGGAGGAGGCGATGCGGCTAGCGCGGCACACGGCCCGACCGCCACCCATTGCAGGTAGGCTAAATCGTGTGCGGAGAGTCCTCCACTACCGTTTGTATGGGCTTCCCGAGCAGCGTCTCGAGCGGGTGCACGCCCAGTTCGAGGCCCTTGCCGGTGCTCGCACATGGCGCTGCGAGCCGCCCTGGGTGGCCAGCTCGTATTCGCGCGGCCTCTTCGAGATGGAGTATTTCCGTCACCTCAAAAACGAGGACGTCGTAAACACCACCGCGGCGGGTTTCGTGAAGATGGCCGGCGACGAGACCGACGCCCTGATCGTCGCCATCTTCATGCGCGACCTGAGCGCGGAATACGGGATCAAGACGACATTGAAGGACGAGGACCATCCGCTCGCCAAGCTGCGCCGCCTCGAGTTCGACCATGGCCGGCTTCCTAATGGTCAGTCGCTGGAGGAGGTCCTGGCCAAGCGCCCAGTGATCAAGAAGGTTCAAGGTGAGCGCATCCTTTTCTACCCGCCGACCTTTCGTCTTCATTCCCAGAGTCCCCCGAGCCCGGAATGGGCCTACGCCCTGTTTGGGATCCGGGCTTACGCCCCGACTCTGTTGGAGGCCGAACAAGAAGCGCTCAAGATCCTGAGAGGCTTTGGTCACCTTGCCGGCTGAGGGCGCGCTCGCCCGCGAAGGCACTATTGACTCGGCCGACGGCACCAAGCTCTCGTACCGTGCCTGGCCCAAAGCGGGTGCGGCCGTCAGCTTCGCGGTTGTACATGGGCTTGGTGAGCACGCGCGACGGTACGAGCGCTTCGCCCTCGGGATGTCGCGCCTGGGTTTCGCTACCTTCGCAGTCGATCTGCGCGGTCATGGCAAAAGTCCCGGCCCGCGGGGGCACGTCGACAAATGGAGCCAATGGACTGAGGACGCAGCGGCATTCGTCGGGCACGTGGAGGGAATTGCCGGCGGAGAGGTGGTGCCGGTTGGGCATTCCTTCGGCGGCGTCACTCTGCTGAGCACGGTTCTAGCTGACAGGCTGCCGGGAACCAGGCGATTCATCCTGTCCAGCCCGGCGCTGCGTGTGAAAGCAGCAGTGCCACCATGGAAACTTGCGCTCGCCAAGGCGACTTCGACGATCGTTCCGAAACTGGCTCTCGACAACGAGGTCGACCCGAAGGTGCTGTCCCGGATTCCGGAGGTGGTCGAGGCCTACCGCACCGATCCGCTGGTGCACAGCAAGATCTCCAGCCGGCTCTATTCCGAATGGAGGGCGGCCTGCAAACGCATCTTCGAGCACGCCGGCGAGATCAGCATCCCGTTCTTGATTCTGATCTCGCCGGCGTGCTCGAAGATGCGTTTGCAGGCCGCCCTGATCGCTGATTGGTTGTCGAAGTCGTGAACCTCGAGCCCGGATCATGGGTTGCTTGGATCGTCGTCGGGCTGATCTCGGGCGCGGTCGCGGCTCGTGTGGTGACGGGCCGTGGGTTTGGCTGCATCGCCGACATCGTCGTTGGCGTCGCGGGCGCGATCATCGGCGGCTTTCTGCTGAGCGCGCTCTTTCATATGACGGGAACAGTCGGCTTCTTGGGAAGCATCGTAGTCGCGTTCATCGGCGCTGCGGTGTTACTGGCTGGGCTGAAGCTGCTATCCGGCGGGCGACTCTGACTCCGAGCCGACTTCGACCGTCGCGCTGATGCGTTGGATCTCGTCCGCCACCTCGGCGGGCGCGAAAAGCGGTATGTCATGCGGAGTGTCGAACCACCGGACCTCGACGTTGGGCGCAATCGTGGCCAGGCGCGCCACTCCATGTTCCTTCCAGCCGGCGATCCGATCTGGGCCGCCCCGAGCCAGCAAGGCGATGGCCGCAACCTCGACGCGGGGCCAGAGCACATCAGGCTGTGAGTCGTAGAGGCCGCGTAGAAGATCGAGCCGAGCCGGTGCCGTCAGGGTGAGGACGAAGGCGTCCCCGTCTCGCACGACGCGAGCTCGAACGAATGGCTCGAGGTCGTCGGCCCAGGCACCGTCGAAATCGCGCGCCGACTCCGCCATCGCGACGGCAAAGGTGGCGAAGCGAGGCAATGGAGGCTGCATGAAGCGTTGGGCGTCCTCCCAGCTGAACATGTTCGACGCACTCTGGATCGGTCCATCGATGAACACCAGGGCAGAAGCAAGAGCCGGGCGCGGGCCCACCAGCTCGAGCGCGACGGTCGCGCCCCAGGAGTGCCCTACGACCACTGGTTTGCCGAGCGCCAGCTCATCGATGACGAATGAGGCGTCTTCCAGAAGCTCGTCCATGGCATATCCGCGGCCGACATGCGGAGCATGAGGTGTGCGTCCGGTCAATCCATGGCCGCGTTGGTCGAGGGCGACGATTCGCCGGTTTGGGAGGTTTTGGGCCAGTCGATCCCAATAGCGAGAATTCGAGCTCAAGCCGTGGAGGAGGAGAATCGGCGGCAACTGCTGAGCGCCGGCGTCGGGTCTCCACTCGACGTAGTGGAGGCTGACGCCATCTCGCTCTAACCATCCGCCAACCGGTTCCATCACCGGTCTTAGCCTAGCCAGCGGCGGCGGCTACTTTCTCTTGTGCTGGCACACCTTCGCTGGCCGCGGGTCGCTTGCGTCGCTTGATGAATAGGGTCGTGAGCGCTGTGAAAGCAAGGAATGCAATCGGCACGACCAGGGTCGACTTCATGGCCTCAATGTAGGCGCTGACGAAGACATCGTGGGCCAGGACACTGAGCTGGTGCTGCACGGCTGGTGGCAGGCCTGCCGGCAGCTGGGCTCCGTTCTGCCCGGTGCCGATCTGGAATCCGTTGCTGGCGACCGAGCTGAACGCCTTGACGAACTGGTCACGGAAGCTTGCGGGCAATGCACTCGCGTGGCTCACGGCCTGGTTGTGCAGGGTCGTAGCGAGCTGGTTCTGCAGCAATGCACCGACGACCGCGCTGCCGATCGCGGCGCCAAGCTGGCGCGTGGTGTTGAGAATTCCCGACGCGGCGCCCGCCATCTGCGGGGAAATGTTGCGCATGGCCACTGTCGTCATGGGCGCGAAAGTCATGCCCATGCCCGCACCGGCGATGATCGCCGGCCCGAGGAAGGTGATGAAGGTCGAGTCGGGGCCCGCGACGAACGCGACGAGGCCGAAGCCGATCGTGAAGAGTGTGATGCCGGTGAGCAGGATGTACTTGCCGCCGACCTTGTCGGCAAAGCGCCCGGCAAACGGCGCCACAACCATAGACGTGAGTGACATCGGCGCGAACGTCAGCCCTGCGACCAGAGCGGTGAAGCCACGCACCGACTGGAGGTAGATGACGATGGGTAGGAAGAGGCTCAGCATGCCGAAGCTGATGGCGGCGGCGATCCAGTTCGCGACAGCGAAGTTCCGGTCTCTGAACAGCGACAGCGGCATCAGCGGTTCGGCCTGGAAACGTTCCCAGACGATGAAGACGACTAGAAGGACGACACCGCCGATAATCACCTCGGGGATCGTTATCCCGTACGATCCGATCTCGCCCCAGTTGAAGCGCTGCCCTTCGATGAGCCCGAATACGACCGCGAACAGGCCCGCAGTGGAGAGGACGACGCCCATGAAGTCCCAGCCGTGGCGCCGGCCCGGCCGGATGTCGGGGATGATCGCGAATGTTGCGATCAGGGCGGCGATTCCGATCGGGACGTTGACGAAGAAGATCCACCGCCAGTTGGCGTAGGTGACCAGGGCGCCGCCGACCGTCGGCCCCGTGATCGTGGCCAAACCGGCGACACCCCCCCAGATGCCGAATGCCGCGCCGCGCCGTTCAGGCGGAAAGAGAGTGGTGATGATCGACAACGTCTGCGGGGTCAGGATCGCGCCTCCGATTCCTTGAAGAATGCGGGCGCCTATCAACTCCGTCGCGTTCTGAGAAAAACCGCACAAAGCCGACGCGAGTGTGAAGACGAAAAGGCCGATGGCGAACAGGTTGCGCTGCCCGTAAAGATCGCCGAACCGGCCGGCGGTGATCAGCAGGACTGCGTAGACGAGGATGTAGGCGTTCAACACCCACAAGATCTGGTCGAGCGTTGTGTTGAGTCCGTCTCCCTTGTTGCTGCTCATCGCGGGAATAGCCACATTGACGATGGACCAACCAGGGATTAGTGCGTGCTTGCGCCATGACTCCTCCTTAACGTCGCGTGACTCGCGTCAATTCCGACCTTCCACTCCAGCTTGCCGTCGACGATTTCCTTCTCCACCTTGCGAACCCACCTGCGCTCGGCATCGAGCATTGCGATCTTGTGTTCCATTTCGATCAGGGCAAGGCGGCTCAGTCCCTGCGTCTGAAGCTCGTCGAGCACGTGCTCGAACTTCGTGACCTGCGCGTCGAGCAAAGAGGCGCGTTCGTGGAGATGGCCTGCGGCCTCAGTCGCGCTGAGGTGATGCATGAACATCAGGCCCGCGACGAAATGGGGATATTCGCGCATCGGTTTGCGAAGCAGCTCGCCTAGCGTTCGACTCAAGACCTGGCGTCCTGCTTCGGTGAGCTTGTAAATGGTGCGCTCGGGGCGCCGACCTTCCTTCTCGCGCTCGGAGGAGACGATCCAGCCGTTGCGCTCAAGCACGTCAACCGTGTGGTAGAGGGTGCCGAAGTTGAGGCGGATGAACTCGTCCTGGTGGCGGATCCTCATCGTCGAAGACATCTCGTAGGGGTGCATCGGCCGCTCGTCGAGGAGTTCGAGGATCGAAAGCGCCAGCGGTGAGAGTGTCTCTGGGTCTGGTTCAGCCATCTATTCGACATGGAGTATACGAACGCGGATATACGGTGTCAAGTAAACCGCTTGGAGTGTCTTAACGACCAGGGTTGGCTGGCCGCAGGCGCCCGAACTATGCTCGCCGCGAGGTGCGAAGGCTTGGGGGAGGGAAGCCAACGAGAAGGGAGGGCCCGATAGAAGTGTGGCTCAACTCCTGCGGCGGCAACCTGTAACCGGCCCCAGGGGTAGTTACCGTAGATGCATGCGCAGGCGGCGGCCCAGGCCCTCCCCATGACCGGGACTCCCGACGCCCGAGCACTACTAGCTGCGGGCCAGCTCGCTGAGCAGGCCACCGGCGGCGACCTGGATGCATTCGAAGAGCTGGTCCGCCGCATGCAGCGCCGCGTGTATGGGTTCGCGTATCAGCATCTCCGAGACCTCGATGAGGCCCACGACCTCACCCAGGAGATCTTCGTCAAGCTCTATCGCAACCTCGCTCGCTACGACGCGGAGAGACCATTCGAGCCGTGGTTCTGGAAGCTCGCCGCCAACACCTCGATCAACTACCGGCGCAAGCGCGTGCCCATGCCGACCGACCAATCCGCGGACCAAGCCACAACCGGATCTGAGTCCGGCTTCCCCGCGCACGATCCCGCGCTCATCGACGCGCTGGCTCAGCTCGACCCCGCCTACCGCCTGCCCATCCTTCTCCACTATTACGCTGACCTTCCCCTCGACCAGGTCGCCCAGAGCCTGAGCGTGACCGTGCCGGCCATCAAGTCGCGACTCCACCGGGCCCGGGCCCTGCTCCGCAACTCGCTGGCGGAGTCCGAAGAGGCCGGCCAGTGATGACTGCCCTCGCATGCGCGCGCGTGCGCGTCCTCTTGGAGCCGTACGTCGATGGCGACCTCGCGCAAAGCGATCCCGAGGCGGCACGAGCCGTGCGCGACCACCTGGTCACCTGTTCGGACTGCCGCCACCAGCATCAGCAGGCGGTATCCGTGCCATTCCGGATGAAAGCGCTCCGCTCGCCGGCACCGCCCGCATCGCTGGTGGTGGGGGTTATGAGCTCGATCGCGCCCCAACCGCGGACCTCCCGCGCCGCCTGGGGCCTGCTCGTCCCTGAGGCACTCCTTGGTGCGTTCATCCTCTGGTACGTCTCCGGCCTCGACGGCCTCACCGCCATTGCATCGGGGGCCTGGAGCAACCTGCAGGGCCTTGCGTTCTGGGGTTCGGGCACCGCGCCGCTCCCGAACGTCCCCGTGGCTGACGTGCTGCTGCTCGGAGCCTTCATCACGCTGACGGGCATCGCGGCCTATCACCTGTCCTTGCTCGCAAAGCTCGACCAGAGTGCAACACCGCATTTCACTGAGCATCGGCGCGCGTGAGCGAAGGGAACGAAGGTGAAGGCGCGTCGCCCGGCGACGCGCAGCAGCCGCCTGCACAGCCGGCCGGACTGCTGACGTTGCGACGTTGGGGTTGGCCGATCCTGGTTGCGGTACTCGCTGTGCTCGGCGTGCTTCTGGCGATAGCCGACACCGCTCTGTACGGCCCGACGCTCGGGCCTTACGCGACTTTCTTGATCGGCCCCTCCCAAGGGGTCATCGTCCCTCGCCAGAGTCCGGATCCCGAGCGATTCATCAGGACCAGGTTTCCTGAAAGGATCAGTTTCGGATCGCCGTTCGGCCGGCTCGGCACGATGAGCCCGCTACAAGCGCTTCGCGCCTTTCTGAGCAACGGTGCCGGCCTCGTGCTCCTCGCCCTGGCCGTGCTGTTGCTGTTTCCCAACCGTGCCCGCGTCGCCGTCCAACGCCTCGAGGGCCGCCACGGAATCGAGATTGCGCTGGCCGCGGGCTTCGCCGCGTTTCTGCTCGGCATCGGCGCGGTCGCTTTGCTGAGGTTCACGTTGTTCTTTCTGGCCGTCATCCCTTTTGTGATCCTGATCGCGGTCGCGGTCGCGCTCTTCGGAGTCGCGTGCATAGCCCTGGCGCTCGGCCGCTTATTGCAGCGGCGGCTCCACCTACGACCGGCGCACCCGCTCGTCGCGGCGGTCGCTGGTGCTCTGGTCGTTTTCGACCTCGCGGTCATTCCTTACCTCGGCGCGGTCGCGCTGGCGGCGGTTGCGATTGCGGGCCTCGGTCTCGCCGCGGTCACTCGCTTCGGATCCGAAACCGGATGGTCCTTTGGAGACCTCGACTGGTGATGTCAAGAGAAATGGAGGTGAGAGCCGGTTGTTGAAGAACACAAGGCTGGTGATGGCAGCGCTCGCGGTGGTCGCGCTGGTGCTCGGCGGCCTGATTTATCGCGACGTTTTCGTCGGCACCAAGAACGCGGGGAGCACTCTCAACCTCTACGCCGTCGGTCGGCGAACCGTTACCTCGAGCGTCACGGGCACCGGCAACCTGGTGCCGATGCAGCAGGCCAACGTCAGCTTCAAGGTCAGCGGCTCGTTGACCGAGATCGACGTCCGAGTTGGCGATCAGGTCGCGGCCGGCCAGGTGCTCGCCAGGATCGATCCGACCACGTACCAAAACGCGCTCGCGGGCGCCCAGGCCAACCTCGCTCTCGCCCAAGCCAACCTGCAGTCGGCGGAAACGCCGCTGACGCAAGCTCAGATCACCCAGCTTCGAAACAACCTCGCCAACACGCAGCAGCAATACAACGACACCGTCGCGCAGGTGAACCTCACCAGCACCCAAGATGCCAACCAGGTCGCCACGGACCAGAACCAGCTGACCGCCGACCAGCAGGCGTTGACCTTCAACTCCGCGTATCAGGCGGCCAAGCAGACCCTGACCACCGACCAAGTGACGCTTCAGACCGCCATCAACCAGTTCCAGGCCGACGGCTGCAACAGCCAGACCTACCCGTATTCGGGGCCATGCGTGGCTGATTTCTCAGCCGTGTCCAGCGACCAGAGCAAGGTCAACTCCGACCAGGTGGCTGTCAACGGCTATGCGGCCCAGGTCGACGCCGACTCGGCCAAGCTCAACCTCGACACCGCGAAGCAGCAGACCGACAAGACCAGCGGCCAGCGCAGCATCAACTCGGCCGCCGCCTCCGTCACGAGCGCTCAGGACAACCTGAACACACAGACGGAGACCAAGCCGAATCAGATCCTCTCCGCCCAGGCCTCCCTGGCCAGCGCTCAGGTCGCGGTGCAAACGGCGCAGCAGAACGTGACCAATACAACTCTCGTCGCTCCGATGGACGGGGTGGTCAACAGCATCAACGGGGTCGTCGGTGAGACCGCGATCACCGGCTCCGGCACCACATCTGAGGCCCCGGGCTCTCAAGCCCCGCTGCCGACCAGCGCCGCGTCTAGCTCGTTCATGGTCATCGGAAACATCAGCGGCCTCGAGGTCGTGATCCCGTTCGCTGAATCCGACGCCTCCAAGCTCGCCGTCAACCAGGACACGCAGGTCACCTTCGACGCGGTTCCCAGCCTCACCATCAGCGGGCACGTCGTCGCCGTGGCAAGCGCAGCCACTGTGCAGAGCGGAGTCGTCAACTACTACGCCACTGTGGCTTTGAACCAGACCAACGCCGCGCTCAAGCAAGGCATGACCTCCAACGCGACCGTGACGGTGAGCAAAGCGACGAATGCAGTCGTCGTGCCCAACCTGGCGATCACAAGGCTCGGCGGCCAGGCCTACGTCAACGTATATGTCGGCGGCAAAGAGGTCCAGACCGCGATCGAGACCGGGGTCGTCGGCGACCAGTTCACCGAGATCACGGGCGGCCTCAGTGAAGGCGCCCAGGTCGTGATTCCGACCCTAAGAGTCTCCAGCGGCAGCGGCAGTGGTAGCAATCGCTTCAATGGCGGCGGAGTCCGCATCGGCGCC
>Ga0193751_1002525_pt1 | contig 11061 bp, 10 predicted proteins | sample L1c2metaG_FD_143050 | JGI IMG/M metagenome (GOLD analysis project Ga0193751, IMG submission 143050) | Soil microbial communities from a riparian zone of the East river system, Colorado, United States - L1c2 | ecosystem: Environmental > Terrestrial > Soil > Riparian zone | place: USA: East River...
GATGAAGGCCCGGCACCAGTGGTAGCGGTCCGGCGTCTCATCTATGCGGTGGCGGATCCCGTTTTCAACCTGACCGGGCGCCGCCTGCTCATCAGCCCATCCCTGCTCGCCTTCGCGCATCGACCGGCCCCGTCCCAGAGCCTCACGAACACGCTTGAGGGCTAAAGCCGCATATGAGTGAGGCGGACGAGCGAACTCTCGCCGGAATCAGCCTGCACCAGCACGCGGCCGTGTATTTCGTGGCAAAACTTGTGCCCGCGGGCGCGACGTTCGCCGGAATCCTTGTCATGACGCGCCTGCTCGGCCAAGTGGACTACGGGGTGTTCACTCTCGTGGTGACGGCCACATTCACGGTCGCGCAAGTCGCAAGCCAGTGGCTTCAGCAGGCGGTTCTGCGCTTTCTCCCCGGGCAGCTCGGGAGGCCTGAGTCAGCGCGGGCGATCGATTCAGGGATGGCGGTAGGTCTGCTTCTGCTCATGCTACTCGCGGTCGCCAGCTTCCTGCCGTCGCTCGCCGTCGCGCATCTGCTCTTCAGCCATCGGCGCAGGCTCCCATCCTATTTGCCGGTCTCGCTGCTCCTCGCCGTATCAGCGCTCACGTTCAACACGCTTCAGACCTACTTCACAGCGCAGCTCACCCCCTGGCGCTATGCCTTCCACACCGGCCTGAACGCACTGCTGCGCCTGTTGCTCCCTGTGGCCGCCGTTACACTGTTGCGACCAACAGCAGAGCTTGGGCTGCTCGCCGCTGCGCTCAGCTATATGATTTGGATCGTACCGATGGCCGTCGAGCTCCGGATGCCGCAGGCTCTCGGAGAGGGGCTCCTCGCACCGTGACCTGGCTGAGGTCGGCGCTCAGCTACGGCGGCCCGATGGCCGGTTGGTTCGTCAGCCAGCAGATTCTAACCTTGGCGGACAGGTTCTTGCTGGCTGCGCTGGTTGGTGTATCCTCTGTCGGCATCTACTCGGCCAGCTACGATCTGTTCAACCGGAGCCTGTACCTGGTCGCGGACGGCGTCACGCTGGCTTTACGGCCGCTCGTCATGCAGGCAGTGGACGCCGGCGATCCATCAAGGGTCAGGGACTATCTGCAGCGCGGTATCAGGTTCTTCTTGTTGCCGACGGTGCCGGTGCTGGTGACGGCGGTGTTGTGGCGGCGCCCTGTTATCGAGCTCCTGTTACCGCCCGATTACTGGGCCGGCGCGCGCATCGTTCCCCTAATCATGTTCGGGTTTCTCGCGTGGCACATGTCGACTTTCTTGCAACAGGTGCTGGAAGCCCGGCGCCGTACCGGCCGCATCTTCGTCGCCGCTGCTATCGCGGCCGGTGCAAACGTGGTCCTTAACCTGCTGCTCATCCCGAGATTCGGCTACACCGCCGCTGCCGTGGCGACTCTCACGAGCTACGTGTTGCTGCTCGTCGGGATTGTGGTGTACTGCGGCCGTGAAGCCCGGATGGTCGTGCCGTGGAAGAGTGTCGTTCGGCTGCTGGTTGCCGGCGCCGCGATGGCGGGAGTGTTCTCGCTTGCGCCTCTCGACCCACCGGCGCGGGCGCATCTGCCACGCCTAATGGCGTTCGGAGCTGCAGCGTGGCTTGTCTTCGCAGCCGTGCTCGCCGGTCTCGGCGAGTTCCCTCGGGCTGAGCTGCGCCAGCTCCGGTTTATGGTGCAGAAGCTGTGAGGGCGCAATGGTCGCCGATGCGGGAGTGGCGACCCTCCGCACTGGACGCGCTGCTGCTCGCCTTCGTCGTGGCGTCCGCGATTACCGTAAGCTCACTGCCGGCCATTGTCGTGCTTGTGTGCATGGGCGCAGTCGCGGGCGCCCGGTTGGCGAGGGATCCCAGGCGCATCGACCCATTGATCGCTCTCATCCTTGCAAACGAGGCTTATTGGTTCATCTCTGCTTTCTTATTGGCGGCCGTGCCGCTCTCCAACCTGCTGGCTTACCAATTCTGGCGCTGGGACGGCCGGATCTTCATCTACTACCTGCCCTTCATCTTCTTCTTGTCGGTGCCGGTGAGCCTGGCCACCGCACGACGCGCCCTCGCCTGTGCGCTGGTGTTCTCGGCAGTAGTGGCCCTGCTGGGAGCCGCCCAGTTTACCTTCGACATCTCGCTCCCGTTCGGGATCCATCTCGTAGAAACGGGGTTGGGGCCGCCCGGCGAAGGAACAAACCCGGTCCGTCTCTTCACGGGATTTCAGGCGTCCCACGATGTCACCGGAACGTATTACGGGCTGATCGCGCTGACCTGGGCGGTTCTGGCCGTCAGCCTCCCGGATCCCGAGCTGCCGATGAGCCGTCCCCTGCTCATGGTTCTGCTGGGATGTGTGTTCGTCGCCTTTGTGTTAGCCGTGTCCCGCGCCGCTTATGCGGGACTGGCGGCTGCCCTGATTTATCAATCCGTCCGCTGGGTTCGTCGTGGCTGGTCGCCGCGGCTCGGTACGCTTGCGCTCGTCGGAGTGGCGGCCGTTGCTGTCGCCGTGGGCGCAAGCGCCAGCGTGCGGGCGCGCCTCGATGTCGTCGCGCTTGGCCGGCTTGGACACACCAGCGGCTCGGATTACGATGTCAGCGGGCGAATTCGCGAGTGGCGGCAGACGCTCCCGCTCATTTGGGCCAGTCCGATCATCGGCATCGGCTTCTCGCGCTGGAACGACGTGTTGGAGGATTCCCCCGTCTCCCCCGACGCCGGCCTGGACGCCCCTCGATTTCACGGGCTCCGGGGGCTGTTCTGGTTGGCACGCGACGTCAAGGTCCTGAACGCGGACGTCTCTCCGCACAGCTCGTATGTCCTCAGATGGAGCGAGATCGGCGCGGTCGGAGTCGCTTTGCTCGCATGCTTCTGGTTGGTCGTGTGGCGCCGCCTGCGAGTAGTTGCGCGAGCGACGCAGGAGGCGACATTCCCGGCCGCGCTGGCCTGCGCGGCCGAGGTGTGCATCGTCTTTGTCGCGGTTGAGGCACTGTTTAACGACGCCTTTGGTGCGCCGGGGGAAGGCTTCCCGCTCGCACTGATCGCCGGTCTTGCACTGGCCACTGCGCACCAGCCCCCCTCGCATCGCGCCACCGAGCGGCGCGATATTCGAAAGGGCATGATGGGCGGAGAATGAATCCGGACTCAATCGAATCCTCGTGGCTTGCAGTCCGCGCCGCGGCCAAGGCCGGACTGCGGGCGCTCACCGGCCAGCTTCCGTCGCGCTACGAAGAGCCGTGGAGGGGAGAGTTCGAATCCAGGATTCAGGCACTGCTGGCCCCCGGGATGCGGATACTGGACGTCGGGTCGGGTGCGAGACCGGCCGTCCCGCCTGAGCGCCGGCCGGTACGCTGCCATTATGTTGGGCTCGACATCTCGCTGCGGCAGCTCCACATGGCGCCACCGGGCTCATATGATGAGCTGCGCGCCGGGGATATCGCCGTTAGAGCTGAGGACCTTACGGGGCAGTTCGACTTGGCTCTAAGCTGGCAGGTTCTCGAGCACGTGCGGCCCATGGCCGAGGCAGTGGAAAACGTACGCTCTTACCTGCGCCCGGGGGGACACTTCGTCGCGCAGGTCTCGGGGTCCTTCTCCGTATTCGCGCTGGTCAACCGCGTGACGCCGCACCGGCTCGGAGTATGGACGGTGTCACAGCTCACGGGTCGCGAGCCGGAGAGCATTTTCCCCGCGTATTATGACCAGTGCTGGTACGGTGCACTCGAGCGGATCCTCCGGCCGTGGGAGTCTTGGGAGATCGTGCCTCGCTATCTGGCTGGAGGCTATCTCAAGTCCGTTCGTCCGTTGGCCGCTCTGTACCTGGCGTACGAGGAGTGGGCGTTCCTCAGACGGCACCGCAATTTGGCGAACTACTACCTCATCGACGCCGTTCGCTAGCGATACTTGAGCCGGCACACGACGCCTCACCCGCGCAAACCCAACTTCCTGTTCATCGGCGCTGCCAAGACCGGCTCGTCCTGGCTCTACTCCGTCATGCGCGAGCACCCTGGAGTTTTTGTCCCCGCGATCAAAGACCCGTACTTCTTTGACCGGAATTACAAGCGGGGGCTGGACTGGTATCTGCGCCTGTTCAAGGACGCGCCCGCGAGCGCAAAGGCGATCGGAGAGCTGTCACACGACTATCTGTATTCGCCGGAGGCCGCTCGGCGCATCAAGCGCGACCTTCCCGGCGTGCGGCTGATCCTTTGCCTCCGCAGCCCGATGGAGCACATCATCTCCAGCTACCTACAGATGCTGCACGCAGGCCGGACGAAGCTTCCGCTGGACGGAGCCGTGCGGGCGTTCCCCGAGCTGGTCGACGAACCCTCGTACTCGCGCTATCTCCCGCTCTGGTTTGATCTGTTCGACCGCTCGCAGTTCAAGATTCTGCTGTTCGACGACCTGCGCGTCTCTCCCCGCGGCTTCGCGCACGAGGTGTTCGACTTCCTGGGCGTGAGTAAGCCCGACTCCATCGACTACGACAAGGTCGTCAACGCCGCCGACCTACCGCGGTCGTATCTGATGTCCAAGCTTGTGGGCACTGGGACGAACGCGGCGCGGCGCCTCGGACTCGTCAGGGCTGTCGGCCGGCTCAAGCAAAACCCCGCGATCCTGCGTGCACTCTACCGGCCGGTACCGCCGGTAGAGCGGCCGGCGCTGGGCGAGGCCGAGAGACAGCGGCTGAGCCCTTACTTTCGCGATGAGATCGGGCGGACTGCCGCGCTCATCGATCGCGATCTCAGCCGCTGGGAAGCGGCGTGGTGACGGGCGAGGGCGCGGCACTGCTTCCCTCCCATCGACAGCCGGGTGGTAGGCTTTCCTGTACCGTCGGGTTCGGAGGCCAGTACTCAGCTGGCGGAGACAAACACATGTCGAGGCTCGAGGAGATCCGAGGTCGGCGGGCGGACATCCTGCGGGTGGCCGCGCGGAACGGTGCGGCGAACGTTCGGGTCTTCGGCTCGGTGGCGCGCGGGGAGGAGCGCCCTGACAGCGACATCGACCTACTGGTGGACATCACGGCTGATGTCCACGGCCTGGCGTACTTCGGGCTGCTCGAGGATCTTCGTCGGGACTTGGCAGCGTCGATCGGGCGCCCTGTCGATGTCGTGGACAGTGGCAGCCTTGGGAGCCTGCGCGAGCGGATTCTGCAGGAAGCCGTTCCGCTGTGAGAGACGACGGCGTTTACCTGCGTCACATTCGGGACAGCATCGAACGGATTCAGGGGTACCTGTCCGCCTCCGGTGACCTTCCCGAGCGGCGAGCCTTCCTCGAGCGAAATCCCCTGGCGCCAGATCACCGCTTTCAGGAACGTGCTCGCGCATGGCTACGCTGGCTTGCGCCTTGACGAGATCTGGCAGGTCATTGTGGGCGACCTTTCGGCGCTTCGCCTCGCGGTCGACGGCGAGCTCGGTGACCTCGGATAGCCTCCCTGCCGGCGGTATATCGCCTGCACCCGGCGGCAAGCCCGCCTACGTTGCGCCGCGGCCCGCCAGGATCACGAACGGCGTGATCAGCAGGATCTTCAGGTCCAGCAGCAGCGTCCAATCGCGGGCGTACTGGCTGTCGTAGCGCACCCGCTCGTCCATCGTCAGCTCGCTGCGGCCGCTCACCTGCCACAGGCCGGTGAGCCCCGGCTTCACGAGCAGCAGGTCTCTCGCCGCCGCGCCGCGCGCCCGCCATTCGTCGGGCGCCAACGGTCGCGGCCCGATGATCGACATCTGGCCCAGCAGCACGTTGAGGAGCTGCGGCGTCTCATCGATGCTGAGCTTGCGCAGCACGGCCCCCAGCCGCGTCTTGCGGGGGTCGTTCACCAGCTTGCGGGAGTCGCCATAGCGCGCGGCCTCCGCCGGCTGCTGGCGCAGATAGCTGGCCAACAGCACGGAATCCGGACGCAGCGTCCGCAGCTTGATGCATTTGAACAGCCAGCCATTGCGGCCGACGCGCTCGTCGATATAGAACGGGCGCTGGCGGTCGATCGAGGCGATCAGGACGGTAGCCGCCACCAGCACCGGCCCCGTCAGGAGCAGCAGTCCGAGCGACAGCGCGATGTCGATGACTCGTTTGGCGCCCCACGCCAGCCCGCCGGCCGTCAGCCGGTGCGGCGCCGAGGCGGCGTCCTCTCGCAAGATGTGACCAGCCAGCTTCATTGATTCTTTCTCGCTGCCCTATCGCTCGATTGAGCGCAGATCGGTTAGGCGCTATTCTCGCATACGACGCGCGTATGGAACATCGATGATCTTGCATCAGGAGGCACCGATGCCGCAGGACAGCGTCGAGGGCCTGCGCAGCCGGCTCGAGCTCGTTCAACAGTTGCTCGATGAGACCCGGCGTGAGCGCGACCATCTGGAGGCGCAGCTCGCAGACGCCGCTGCCGCGCAGCGGGAGCTACGCGCGCTGCTCCTGCGGCAGCAGGAGCAGCTCATGAATAGCCAGAACGCGGTCTCGCCGGCGCAGGCTGCGCAGACGATGCACGCCGCTCGTGTCGACCCGTTCGCCGGCCTGGGCGACCTGGGCGCCGGCCTACCGGTTGAATCAACCGGCCCGGGACCGCGGGAGCCAACGCTGCGCGAGTGGTGGCGTGACATCGACCGCCCGCGCAGGCTGGGAGCCAGCTTCGTGCTCAGCTCGCTCGCCAGCGGCGCGCTCGCGATCGTCCTGCATTTCGCCCTCGTCGGGCATCTCATCGAGCCAAGCCTCAGCCTCGGTTATATCTTCGGGCTGTTTGGACTCGTCCTATTCGTCATCGGCGTCGGGTTGCTGTTCTGAGCTGCCGGTGAACGTCCACCTGTCCAACCCGCCCGTGTCGTTATGGAGGAGCGCGGTATCTCGTCCGACTGGCTGCAGCAGGCGCTCGACGCACCTGCCCGCCGCGTTTCCAACCCGGACGGCACGCTACACTACCTAAGGCCGATGGAGGCGTTCGGGGGCCGTTGGCTGCGTGTCGTTGTCAACCCGGCGACAGACCCTCCGCTCGTCGTGACAGTGTTCCTCGACCGAAGGTTGCCGTGAGAGTTCATGTTGACCCAGAAGCGGATGCACTCTACATCCGGCTGAATGAGACACCCATTGAGTCGTCGGAAGAGGTGCGCCCTGGGGTCGTACTCGACTTTGATGCGGATGGCGAGGTTATCGGCATCGAGATGCTGCGCATCTCGGCTCGCATGCGCCCGGAAGAGATGCGGACGCTGCACTTTGCGACGGCCTAGGATTCGGGCCGCGAATGACGGTGACAGAGCAGTCTTTGGCCATACCGACCAGAGTCGCAGACGACGCCGATAGCGGCGCTGCGCTAGGCCGGTTCCCGGAGTTGCCCGATCTGGCGTTCATGGGCTTCTTGACCGCCGCCATCGTGGCGCTGCTGCTGTATGCACACGTCGATCCGCAGTCCCCCTGGTACGACTTGGGCGGGCACTTCGTCGACGGTGTGCGCCTTCTTCATACACCGCTCAACAGCAGGATGTTCGCTGAGACTCCGCTCTACCCGTTCTTCGTCTCGGTCGTCGCGCTGCCCTTCAATTTGCTGGGTGACTCCGACTACCAGATCACCATGCCGGGCGTCGAGGCCGTCTTCACTTGTGTGCTGCTGACCTCGACCTACGGCTGCGGCCGGCGGCTGTTCGGCGGCTGGGCCGGTCTGCTGGCCGCTGCCCTGCTGGCCGCCTACCCGGCCGTCGTCGGCCAGAGCCATATCTATATGCTGGACGTGCCGCTGGCGGCGATGGTGGCGCTGTCGTACTGGCTGCTGCTGCTGTCGGATGGCCTTCGCAGGCAGGGATACGCGCTGGGACTCGGCATCGCCATGGGGTTGGGGATGCTGACGAAATTCTCATTCGTCTTCTTCGTAGCGCCGCCGCTGGCCGTGGCAGCCGCCGGGGCGGCGGCATCGGCAGCGCCGTACGTACCCGAGCGTTTGGGCCGAGCCCACCTCATGAGGCTGGTGAGATGCGCGTACGGCGGCGGCTCCGCTGAAGGGGCCGGCGACGCAGCGTTCACGGGAGCGCTGCTCGCCCTCACCGCGACTCTGCTCGCTCTGCTCTGGTATGCCCCAAGGCTCTCCTGGCTTCGCACCGGGTACCAGGACGCAGTGACGAGCAGCCACCTCGGACGTGGCGAGGGCAGCGGGCTGTCGTACGAATCGGTCACGTACTACGTCTCTGGGCTCTGGCACACCGTGTCGTTCGCGTTTGCGATCGTCTTCGTGGCCGATGCGGCGCTGTACTTCCTGCGGGGCCACCGGGGAAGGCTGCTCCTGGGCACCTGGCTGGCTGTCGGCTACATCTGCCTGACCCTCGCCGGCGGCAAGGAGCCGCGCTACATGCTGCCGGCGCTGCCCGCTGTGGCGCTGGTCTCCGCCGCCGGACTTGGCGTCCCGGGGCCGCGCGTTCGGGCCGCTAGTGTGCTCGTGGCGACGGGGCTGGTTGGCTTCGGCGCTCTGCAGGTGTGGGCGGTCGTGGCGGGGATTGGCTGGCTTCCCAACGGACCCTTTGTGCGGGACGCGCCCGCGCCACACGAACCGGTCGCGTTCTTCAGCCAGCGACAGGGCTACGTGCAGCGGCCGGCTGAGGAATCCTGGAGCGTGGACCCGGCCGTGCGCTGGCTGCGGGCAGATGCGCGGGCGAGCGGCCTGGGCACGTATCGTGCCCTGGCGCTTGGAGCGGTGGGGCGCAATTCCGGTGGCTCCGGCCCCGGAGCACAGTGTGACCGGGCTCCCGCGGGCTTTTCGGCCTTCCAGTCGTCGTTCCAGTACGCTCTGGACCGCACGACCCTGGTCGGGGAGCAGCCCAGTGGCGCTCCCGGCCTGCCAGCTGATTACCTGGTTTGCGCGGTCCCTGCGCAGGAGCCCCTCGCGGACCGCGTCGTGCTGAGCTTCTTGCCGGCGCTGTCCTTTGAGAAGGCTCATGAGGAGGCGCTCGGTGTGCCAGCACTTAGCACTCGGTTGGTGATCTACCGTCGCGGCCCCTAGCCAATGCTCTTTGCTCGGATCGTTGACATGCTGCTGTTTTCACCGCACGATGGCAGAGAAGCGTAACTGGATTGTTGCGAATTCTCCGGGAACTCTTTGACTCGGGGTTAAGAGCCGGCGACCGCCGGCCGAGAATCTCATTGGATAGTGTGCAGAAAGGCCCGCCGTTGCACTCCCGCCGCTCACTTCTCCTCATTGCTTTAGTCCTCGCGTGCATGGCGGGGGCGACCGCAGCCGCGCCACCCGCGGCCGCCCAGGGTCCTACGCCCACGCCAACGCCCGCCGGAGCGGCGCAGCCGCCCCCGTCAGCGGCAACGGGGATCGCTCGGGCGCTGAAGGTCGGCGGCAAGGTCCATATCCATCCGCCTGCGGGTGCACAACCCGCTGCGTCGAGCGCCGGCTCAGCCGGCACCGCTGCCACAGCGTGTGCCAGCGGGCAGCTCTGCTACCACGGCGGCGCGGTGATGACGTCGTCGACGACCTTCGCGGTCTTTTGGCTGCCCTCTGGGTGTCACTACGAGGGCGGGACGGCGGGGTACTGCGGCCCGGCGGGATCGGCCGGCTCAGATAGCAGCTTCGAGACGAACGTCAGCAACTACTTCCAGAAGGCCGGCAGCACCAGCTTCTATAACATCAACACCCAGTACTCGGTCTCGGGTCAGACGATCCTGAACAGCTCGACCTTCGGCGGATCGTGCGTAGACACCACCGCCTACAACGCCATCGGCGGGCACCACGCAGGGACAGCGGCAGACCCGCTGCTCGACAGCGACATCGAGGCGGAGGTTGCGAACGCGCTGTCCGTCTGCCACTGGTCCAATGCCTCGACGTCGGAGTTCTTCATCTTCACGGGTTTAGACGTTGAGTCCTGCTTCGACTCCACCCACGGTGACTGCTCGGCCACCGATACCAGCGGCAACGCGGATTACTGCGCCTACCACAGCTACAACGACCTGTCGGGCGCGGCGTACCTCGCCATCTACGCGAACCTTCCCGACGCGTCGTCGCGCTGCAACAGCGGTTCGCACCCCAGCGGCGACTCCTACGCGGACAACGTCATCAACGTCACCTCGCACGAGCATTTCGAGTCCGTCACCGACCCGTTGCTGAACGCCTGGATCGACAGCAATGGCGCGGAGATCGGCGACAAGTGCGCCTGGATCTTCGGGTCGACCCCGAGCGACGTGACGCTTAGCGGGACCGGCTTCTACCTCCAGAAGGAGTACAGCAACGCCGACACCGGTTGCGTCCTGAGCTACGGGTCGTCGGCACCGGCGGCGCCGGGGGCGCCGGTGGGTGCGACGGCGGTAGCGGGGAACGGGCAGGCGACGGTGAGTTGGACGGCGGCGGCATCGAACGGGAGCGCGATCACGGCCTACACGGTGACGCCGTACGTGGGGAGCACGGCGCAGGCGGCGGTGGTGTTCAACTCGACGGCGACGACGGAGACGGTGACGGGGCTGACGAACGGGACGGCGTACACGTTCACGGTGACAGCGACGAACGGCGTGGGGACGGGACCGGCGTCGGCGGCGTCGAACGCGGTGACGCCGAGCAGCGGGCCGCCGCCGGCTCCGATGACGGTGAGCGGGTACACGAGCGACTTTTCGTACGGGACGCGGACGTTGGCAGTGAGCGTGGGCGGCGCGGCGTGCGCGAGCCTGTCGATGACGTATGCGAGCTATTTCAGCCTGTCGCTGCCGGCGAGCTGCGGGGCGACGGGAGCGGCGGTGACGTTCGCGATCAATGGGACGCCGGCGGGGCTGCAGACGGGCAGCGGGGCGCCGGCTGGGTCGACGGCGACGTGTCTGACGTTCGGGTTTGGGGCGAACACAAGCGGGCTGAGGGTGATAACCGGTGGCACGCAGGACAGCAGTTGCGGGCCGAGCGGGCCGCCTACGGCGCCATCCGCGCCGGCGGGCGTGACGGCCTCGGCCGGCAACGGGCAGGCGACGCTGAGCTGGACGGCGGCGGCATCGAACGGGAGCGCGATCACGGGTTACACGGTGACGCCGTACGTGGGGAGCGCGGCGCAGACGGCGGTGGTGTTCAACTCGACGGCGACGACGGAGACGGTGACGGGGCTGACGAACGGGACGGCGTACACGTTCACGGTGATGGCGACCAACGGTGTGG
>Ga0193751_1002526_pt1 | contig 11059 bp, 8 predicted proteins | sample L1c2metaG_FD_143050 | JGI IMG/M metagenome (GOLD analysis project Ga0193751, IMG submission 143050) | Soil microbial communities from a riparian zone of the East river system, Colorado, United States - L1c2 | ecosystem: Environmental > Terrestrial > Soil > Riparian zone | place: USA: East River...
CCGAGCCAACCGCTGGCGAGCAGGGCCAGTTCGACGTGCAGGCGGTCCTCGCCGACGGGCCGGCCGAGGCTTTCCTCCGCTTTGCGTACCCGGTACTGGACGGTGTTCTTGTGCAGCATGAGGCGCTCGGCCGTGGCCTTGTAGCTGCCGTTTTCCTGCAGGAAGACGCGGAGGGTGTCGCGCAGCCGGGCGCTATGGCCGTCGTCGTCAGCGAGCGACCCGAGAGTCTCGATGACCCAGGCCCGCATGAGCTCGATCGAGCCCGACATGAGGGCCAGCGGCGCAACCTCGCCGAAACTGATCATGAGCGGCCCCGACGGGCCCGCGGCAAGTGCGACAGAGTGCGCGCTCAGTGCCTGCTGATGGGTGCGGCGGAAACCGGAGACGCCCGCGGCAGCAGCGCCGAAGGCGAACCGGATTTCGGCTTCTCCGCCGGCCGTTGCGACGCTAGCCGGCTCAGCGGCGAAACGGTCCTGAGCGCCGAAAGGCAGCCACGCCCAAGCACTCGACTCGTCTTGCGGAAGGAAGATCGGCCGGCCCTCGCACCCCGCCCGGCCTGCCACCTCCGCAGTCGCCAGCTCCAGCCGCGCGAGGGTTTCGCTGCCAGCCCCTGCCTCGCCGGCCCAGCACACCACGCCGACGTGGTGCTGCCTTAGCCGGTATCCCAGAATCGCCTCGAAGGCACCGACGTTCACGTCCTCGTCGTTCAGCAGCGCGCGGACCCGGGATGCCCGGGCCACGCTGCGGTTCCGCAGCCAGTTCTCCTTCTCCCGCTCGTAAGAGGACACGACCTCCTCGGAGATCCGGTCGATGTACTCCGCAGTGAGCTCTGAAATGCGCAGTGCTGCAGCGCTGACCATCTGGGCGTCGTCGGTTCGGCGCGCAAGTTCCTTCAGGCACTGCTCCTGGAACCGGGCCGAGCCGATTCGGTAGGCACGCAGCAGGACGGTGATGGGAATGCCGCGCTGTGCCAGCCGCCGGGCATACTCATCCGCCGCGGCCGGGGCATGCACCTGCTCCAGCTCGATCCCGTGCTGGAGAACGTGCACCAGCGTGGCCACGTTCTCGCCCACGCTCGCTTCCAGCAGCGTGAGGGCCCGCTGATCGCCCCGCAACTGCGGGATCTCCCGCACGATCAGCTGGTATATGTCCGCGGTGACTTCGGCCACGCGCGGCGTGAGCGCGCCGGAGACCTCCGAAATGCGCTCGCTGACGGACGAACTGGACCTGTCCACCGACGGATAGTACGTCATGGTCGCCTGAGCTACCCCATCGCCCGGGACAGCTGAAGTCATGTGAACTCGCGGATGCGTGCAAGCGCGGGCACCCGTTGGGGGATGGATGTGCCCGGGAAACGACGCCGGGCCGGGGCTTCGTGACGTGCGCCCAATGGCATGGCGCCGCCGCGGGCCTATCGTCGGGGACAGAACGGAAAGGGTACCGCCGTGACCGCAGCCGCCATTCCTGATGGGAGGGGCTTGCGCGGCTGCGCGGCTGAGCTGGCAGCCGGCACGGCTGCCGGAAAGCTCCCCTGCCGTGCGGCAGAGGCCAGCCAGATGGAAGTGGCTAGCCGATGAATGCCGACAGTTCTGCCAGCGCGGCCGCTGCAGACGCCGTCTCGGCGCCACTAGACATGCTGCTGACTGCCGCCGCGTTCGGTCCGGCGCGCTGGATCACTCCGCGCGCTGGTGCCGTGCGCCTGACGGCGGCGATGGCCACCCATCCCAAGCTCGTCGCCGGGCGCGGCTGGCAGTTGCTCAGCGAACTGAGCCGCGTCACGCTCGGCACCTCGACGCTACGGCCCTCCCGGCGGGACCGGAGATTCGCCGACCCCGGCTGGACGGGCAACCCCTTGCTGCGCCGCAGCGTCCAGGCGTATCTCGCCGCGGCCCAGACCGCGGAGAGCCTGGTCGAAGAAGTGGGTCTGGAGTGGGCCGACACCGAGCGGGCCCGCTTCGCGGTGCGCAACCTCGTCGACGCGCTTGCCCCGAGCAACAACCCGGTTCTCAATCCGGCTGCGTGGAAGGCGGCTATCGACACCGGCGGGGTCAGCGCGCTGACCGGCCTGCGCCGGCTTATCTCCGACCTGGCCGCTCCGCCACGAGTGCCGTCCATGGTCGAGCCCGACGCATTCGAGGTCGGCAGGGACCTGGCTGTCACGCCAGGCGCCGTGGTGCTGCAGACGCCGGTGTTCGAGCTGATCCAGTACAGCCCGGCCACGGCCAAGGTTAGGCAGGCACCGCTGCTGATCGTCCCGCCGACGATCAACAAGTTCTACGTACTCGACCTCGCGCCCGGCCGCAGCCTGGCTGAATACCTGGTCAGCAGCGGTCAGCAGGTCTTCATGATCTCCTGGCGCAACCCGGACGCGCGGTACGCGCGATGGGATCTCGACGCCTACGGCCAGGCGGTCCTCGATGCACTGGACGCCGTCTCCCGGATCACCCAATGCGACCAGGCAGCACTCACGGGGGTCTGCTCCGGCGGCATCATCTCCGCCATGGTGGTCGCCCACCTCGCGCAGACCGGCCAGCAGGACCGGATCGCCGCCGTTACCCTGCTGGCCAGCGTGCTGGATCAGGAACGGGCCGGCCTGGCCAGCGCCGTCATCGACGAGCGGATGGCGCAGGCGGCCGCCGCCGCGTCCCAGGCGCGCGGCTACCTGGACGGGCGGTCGCTGGCCGAGGTGTTCGCCTGGCTGCGGCCAAACGACCTGATCTGGAACTACTGGGTCAATAACTACCTGCTGGGCCGCCCGCCCCCGCCGTTCGACATCCTGTTCTGGAACGCGGACACCACCCGGATGACCGCAGGCCTGCATCGCGACTTCCTCCAGCTGGCGGTCGCCAACGCGCTGGCGAAGCCCGGCGGTGCGACCATGCTCGGCTCGCCGGTGGACCTGTCGCTGGTTGATCGCGATTCGTATCTCGTCGCCGGGATCAACGACCACATCTGCCCCTGGCAGAGCTGCTATCGCTCTGCCCAGATGCTGGGCGGCAGCACCCGATTCGTGCTGTCGACCAGCGGCCACATCGCCGCGATGGTGAACCCTCCAGGGAACGACAAGGCCAGCTACCAGCTCGCCAAGGAAACTCCCGCAGACCCGCAGGGATGGCTACGACAGGCGGAGACTTGTTCCGGCTCCTGGTGGCCGGACTACACGACGTGGCTAGCCGAGCGCTGCGGTCCGGAGAAGGCGGCACCGCGCAAGCTTGGCGGCGGCGGACTGACGCCGCAAAGTGCAGCGCCCGGAACATATGTCCACGATCACTGACCCGCCTCGGCCAGCGGCGGCCGGGAACGATCAGCGGCGGGCCGGCTGCCCGCCGTGACTTCAGGCTGGCGGAATCCCGCTGCCGAGCATGTGCGGACGCTGACCATCCGGGGCCGGGCGTTGCGCGTCGCGGTGCGGGAAGGGAACGGCCAGCTGCCCCCGCTGCTGCTCTGCAACGGCATCGGCGCGAGCCTTGAACTGCTGCAGCCGTTCGTCGACGTCCTCGAACCGAGGCGAGCAATTATCCGATTCGACCTGCCGGGCGTCGGCGGGTCCCCGCCGCCGGTCCTCCCGTACCACATGACGATGCTGGCGCCGATGCTGGCCGGCCTGCTGGACCAGCTCGGCCACCAGCAGGCCGACGTCCTGGGCATCTCCTGGGGAGGCGGGCTCGCGCAGCAGTTCGCCCTGCGATGCCCGTCCCGCGTGCGGCGCCTCGTGCTGGTGGCCACGGGTACCGGCGCGCTGATGGTTCCCGCCCACCCGCGCGTCCTGCTGCGCATGCTCACACCGCGCCGCTACCGTGACGCGGGTTATGTGGCCAGCATCGCGGGCGAGCTTTACGGGGGCAGCGTCCGCGCCAGCCCGGCGCTGGCCGCCGACCTGCTGCACGCGACGACGCGCCGGGGACCGGGCCGGGGCTATTACTACCAGCTGCTGGCCAGCGCCGGGTGGACGAGCCTCCCGCTCCTGCCGCTGCTGCGCCAGCCCACGCTGATCCTGGCAGGCGACGACGACCCGATCATCCCGCTGGTCAATGCCCGGATCATGCACCGGCTGATCAACCGAAGCGAGCTGACCGTCTATCACGGCGGGCATCTTGAACTCGTCTCCGAACCAGAGCTCGTAGCCCCTATCGTGGAGGCATTCCTCAACGCCGAGACAAGATCCTCGCCGACACCGCTGGTGCCGTGTTAGACGCGCTCGGCGGGCCGTGGGGCGTCACAAGCGCAACGGCTGTGAACGCGCCCGAAGATCATGTCGTCGGCAGCTGCGGTGACGCTACCGCCCGACGCGGCCAATGTCATGTGGAGCGAATCGCAAAAGCGATATGGCAACGCCAAGGGCCGCCGGTTCAATCCGGCCACCCCGACCCACCACCATCCGGCCATGTCGCACGCTCGGGTGACGACGGCGGAGCCGACCATCAGCACAGCTACTGGGCGGGGTCCTCTAGCACTCGTCTGTGCAGCTCGGTAGTGAGCACGTGGATCTCGCGAGTCAGCTGCGTATTGGTTTTGAGCTCCAGCTCCTGTTCGTTGAAATCATGATCCGCCTTGGCCTGCTGGAACGCCGACTGCCGGTTCTGGCCGATCATGACAAACGTGGACAGGAAGATCGCTTCCAGCGACACGACCAGCGTCAGCGTCGGCCACGGCTTGGACTCGATGAACAGCATCCAGATCGTGAACAGCGCGACGTGCAGGTAGACGAACTGCATCGACCCGGCGAAAGCGGTGATCCGATCAGCGATCCGCAGCTGAAGGTTGGCGGCCCGCTGCGCCTGCTGCTCCAAGACGACCGGGTGCTGCCGGATTTTGCCCAGTTGCGCGGCTAGCCGGTCACCTCCCGGCCCGGCCGCGCCGGCGCCCGCCGGGCCCCGCGCCTGCTCCGGCCCGGACCGCGGGCCGTCGGCGCCCTCGGCGCCCTGGTCAGGTCTGGCCATCGTGGTGCCTCCCTACCTGTCGCGGCCGCGGGCCTGGTGATGAGCATCCCCGCCGAGCCGGCCCCGCGGGGCCCGGCCGGCGCCGCGCCGGCCCCATCGCGGCCGGGGCGAGGGGCCCGCGCCTGGCCGGCTCAGGCCGCATTCTCCCTGACCGAGTCCAGGGTCTTCCCGGTCCGCCGCAGCTCGACGCCCATCGTGATCTGCGAGACACCGTAGATGATGCTGAACAAGCCGAACAACAGCGCCAGGGTGACCGCACCCACGTTGGGACGGGCGAACAGCACCACGCCGAACGCGATGGACACCAGCCCGCCCAGGATGAACAGCGCGCGGGTACTCGCGCCCTCCCCGCTCAGGAACGCGGCGAAGATCTCGGAAACGCCACCGATGACCGCCCAGATCCCCACGATCAGCACCAGCACCAGCGCGGTCGGCCCCGGCCAGACCAGCGCGACCACCCCGGCCGCCAGGTCAACCAGCCCCAGGAACAGGTGACCGAACACCGGCCCCGCGGTCCCGCTGCTAAATGCCCGCATCGCCTGCAGCCCCGCATCGATGAACGCGTACACCGCGAACAAGATCACCAGCGCGAGAATCGTCACACCCGGCCAGGCCAGGGCAATGATCCCCACGACGATCGCGAGAACGCCGAGCAGAATCAATGAGGTGGATGATGATTTGAACATGGAAGGCGTTCCTTTCGTTCAGTTGGCCGCACCGCGCCGTCTTTGACATCCGCAGCGCGTCTCGACACTAGTGGACGCGCAAACAGTACTGTCGGCCAATATCTGCCGCCAATAGACGTATAGCTGCCAGCATCTGATCATCCAGGGGGCGGTATCGAGGGCTTTGCTTTGCCGAATTCGTTCGGGCTCAGCCGGAGGCGAAGGTAGGCCACCGCTCCTGGAAGTAGCGGAAGCCAGTAGTTCACGACCCGGTAGCCGAGCACGGCAATGACCGCCGTCGCCCGCGGCGCGCCGAAGCCGACCGTGATAGCCACCATTGTGACTTCTATTACTCCCAGCCCACCAGGCGTGAGAGGGATGGCGCTGGCGATGTTCGCCGCCGCATAAGCGACCGCCAGCGGCCCGAAGCCGGGCTGGTACCTGAAGGCAAGAAACATCAGATCAAGTGAGAGCAGGTCGAAGAGAAGATCGGCCATGGCGAACCCGTAACTTTCCAGGAATGCCCGGCCGGTCAGCGCGGACCGTGCCAGCGATACCAGCCGCCCGCTGGTCTGGGCCACTTTCTCCGGATCGATGCTGGAGCGGACGTGCCGTGCCCAGCTGGCCACCCGCCGCCCCGCCCGCTCGGCGATGCCGGGGTGGGCGCCCACCAGAAGCGCGATGGCCAGCACCGCAACAACCAGCACGAGCGCAACGCCCGCGATCGTGAGGTAGCCCGGGGACAGGTGCCGGCCAGCGGTGGCCACCAGCCCGGTCCCGAACAGGGCGATCAAGGCGATCGTGGACACCAGGCTGGTCAGGCCAATCGCCTCACCGGTCGTGGACGCGGCAACGCCTTCCGTTTCCAGCGTGCTCACGTTCAGCACCGTGCCTGTCGCCGACCCGAACGGGGTGACATGACTGACCAGGAAGGTCGCGAGCGTGACCTGGGCGGTCAGCCGAAAGGGCAGCCGCGCCCCGAGCGAGGCGAGCACTCGCCGGTACAGCAGCGCATAGCACCCGAGCGACAATGCCTGCGCCACGATCGCCGCCGCCACGAAGGCCGGGCGGGCGTGCCGCAGACCGGCGGCGTCGTGCGTCAGTCCGCCCAGCCGTGGCAGCAAGCCGAACACGCCTGCCGCCAGCGCCACGAACATCACGCCATGCACGATCCAACGCAGCGCCGGCCGTCGCCGGCCTTTCTGCTGCGGCGAATCCTGGCCGGCCGACTGCGGTGATGCCCGCTCGGCCGGTGCATTCGGCCCGGTGTCCGCGCTCTCACTCGCCGACATGCGTCGCCACTGTCCGTGCCGGGGTTTTGCGCTCAGGCCGCGGAGTGGGTGATGGTCATGGTGTGCCTTCCCTGGCAGGTGGACGCTGGCGGATCGCCTCTCGGGCGCGAAGGGGATTGGTCACAGGACAGGGCCGGTCCCCCCAGACAGTACTCCCGGGGACCGGCCCGTACGAGGGCCTGGTATGAGGGCATGTCACGCGGTCAGCCGGTGACGTACAGGTCGTCGCGGACGTCGAAGACACCGCCTGCCATCCAGGCGGCGCTGATCACCGCGTCGTGCTCGGCCCAGGTGCGGACGTTGCCGGTCAGTGTCACTGTGTTCCCGCTGGTATCCACCGCGACGTCACTGTCATCAGGGATCAGCGCGTAGCGGTCCAGCGCCGACTGGACGAGGAACGTGACGTCGTCCGGGTTGGGATCGTGGATTATCTCGATTTCGTCCCTGATGTTGCGGACGCCGGTCAGCCCGGCGACCGCCAATTCGGCGGCGGCGCGCTGCGCGCCGTACTTCACGATGCCGGTCAGTTCCACATTGCCGTCGCGTGCGGATGCCTCAACAGCGGCCGGCACAGTGACATTCATCGTCAGCGCGTTATTCGCCGCAGTGGTCAGCTTCACGTCATCGCGGTAGTCGCCTGTCGGAAGCACGACCTCCAGGTGATTGTGCACGTTCTTCACGCCGGCGACGCGTTGCGCGGCGGCGGCTGCCTCCAGATACTGCGGATAGCTCGGCACAGTGCCGTTCAGCGCCACATCCCCGGTCATGTTCCTGACAGTGATGTCTGTTGGGTCGACGAGCGGGTCGAAAGTGAGCTCTGCTTCGACTGCCTCGCGGATATCCTTTGTCGTGCCCACGTGTATATCCTCTCCTGTGGCGGGCCGGCGGCGGGTTTGCCGCTCATTACCAGTCCACCCCGCGATCTCGCGGTCGTAAAGGCGATGGTGGCTCTCGTGATATTGGCCAGCGCTATGGGATGAGCCCACCGCCGTCGGTCAAAAGGTGATGCCAACGGCGGTGTCGAAAAGCACTTGCTGCAGCTGGCGCGGCAGGTCGCCGCTCCACACCAAACCGGCCGTGGCGGCCAGCGGATGCCGTTCGATGCGGACGGGAACCATGCCATAGGTGCCGGTGCCCGTCGCTAGATCGGGCTGTGCTAGTCCGGGCCCGGTCTGCATGAGGTGACGCGGGCCCGTCAGCACCGCGGTAGGCCGGGTTCCCGTAGCAGCGAAGGCAAGAGTGACCGGCAGCGAATTCCGGAACGGCGGATCAGTGAATCCCACGTGTGGGTCCTCGGACCGAAGGACCGTCAGCCAGGCATCATAGATCCCGGCGCTGGCGCGGCGCGGCCCGTGAACAATGTCCATGCGCACCAGTTCACCGAGGCTGATGGTCCCGCGAGGGGCCGCCCATTGCGAGGAGGGGATCCACACCTCGGGTTCGAATTTCCCGAGATTCATGACATCGAGAGGGGCGGGCAAGGCCTCACACGCCAGGCTCAGCCAGCCCAGGCCGGCATCAGCGCGGCGCTGACGGATCAATGAGAACTGGTCGTCGAGTGATGTCTCTATCCATGAGACGTCCACATCGGCGGCAGCGGCCGCCGAGAGCAGCCGTGAGGCGGTTCCCACCGCAAGCGTCTCTGGCAGATGCGGAGGCAGGACGAACCGCAGGTGTGGCCGCCCGACACCAGCCGCCTGCCGGGTGCGGCTCACTCCGTGATCGAGCATGGACAGCAGGGTCCGGGACTCCTCCAGCAGCACGGTGCCCGCCGTGGTCAGCTGCACACCCTCGCGCCGGCGCTGCAACAATGGCGCGCCAATCATCTCCTCAAGGCGCCGGATCTGCTGGCTCAGCGTCGGCTGGGCGATGAACATACGCTCCGCCGCGTGCGTGAACGTACCGGCATCGGCGACCGCCACGAAGTAGCGCAAATGACGCAGCTCGACACCCTGTGGCGCCCGGCCTGCCGAACTGGGCAACGCGGCCGATCCTGTCCCGGCCCGCTTCATCCCGGTCACTTACGTCACCTTGCCCGATCTGCAGTCTGCCGGGCCAGCGCGAGGTTGCGCGAGCGGTCTCAAACCCTGCGTTCCTTCACAAAATCCAGTCGCCGCAGCGGCATCGGGCCGCACACGGCGGTGTTTTCGGCGGCGGTCGGCCTTTCCAGCCGATGGGACGTTGCTTAGACGCGTAACATCCACGGTCCACCGGATGGTGTTGGCAGGCATCGGGCGGCGAGCACAAGGTTTCCGACAGGAGGCGTGTTACGCGCACAGGCCGACGCCAGCGCAAGCGGCAACCGAAGGGAGGCATGACACCTGCGGCAGCCGTTCAGGATCATTCTTTCCAAACGGCTCGTGACGCGTCACTGCGGAGCATGGCGGCCAACCGGCTGAGGCTTGGTCATAATGAAGGTTTCAGCCCGTCTTCGTCCGCCTCCTGCTGGTGACTGCCTAGCTTCCGGCGTGCTGTGGATGCGGGTTCGTTGCCGACGGCCGCGGGCTCGCCGCCGAGCGGCCCCCCCGGGGCGGTGGCCTGCCACAGTTCCCTGACGAGTACCTGCAAGGCGCCCGCGGCCGGGATGGAAAGCAGAGCCGCCACGAAGCTGCCGAAGAAGCCGCCGAGCCAACTGCCGATCGATGTCCCGACCAGGACGGACACCAGGACAAGCAGCGGATTGACGTTCACCGTGCGGCTCATGATCACGGGGTTCAGCACGTGGTTCTCCACCTGCTGGTAGCCGATGAACACGGCCGCCGTGATGATGCCCGCGGTGAGCGAATGGCCGGCGGCGAACAGGACCGTGGGGATACCCGCCAGCGCGCCGCCGACCATGGGCAGGAAGTCGACCAGGGCGACCCACAGCGCCCACAGCAGCGGGAAGGGAATCCGGAGGGCGGTGAGCGTGACGAAGACGACGACGCCAGCGATCACGGACGTCAGGACGTTCCCCGCCATGTAACCGGTCACCGACTTGTTGACCTCATGGGCTATCCGGGCATAACGCACGGCCCGTTCAGGGGACATCAGGCCCAGCACTGCCCGGCGCATCTTGGGGCCTTCAAGCAGGAGAAGCAGGACGAGCACGGCGATGGTTCCCAATGTCACGAGCAGCGACACCGCGCCCTTGCCGAAGGTCAGCGCCGGCTTGGCCAGGCTCGCGCCAAAGCTCCGCAATTTCGGGGCATTCTGTGCTGCCCAGGCCGCCAGGTGAAAGCGGCGCACCAGATGGCCGATCCAGCCGCGGCCGTGCTCCGCGGCCTGCACGTATGCGGGCAGCCGCTGCGACAGGTGGGTCAGCCCGTGCGCCAGCGGATACCCGAACGCCACCACAAGGCCGGCGAACACCAGCGCCGCCCAGATGGCCACCACGGCCACCGCCCAGCCGCGCCGCCGGATCCGCCAGCGTTGCAGATATACCACCAGCGGGTTCAGGATCAGGGCGATGAACCCCCCGACCACCATTAGCAGAATGACGTCCCGCAGCCGGTAAAGGAGCTTGCCCGCGAGGTAGGCGAGGGCCACCACGGCGACGGCAGTGATGATCGCGGCCAGCGGGATACCGCGGGCGGCCGCAGCCATCCCAAGACGCGCGCGCCGGGTCCGCGCGGCGGTCGTGGCGTCAGCGGACACCTCTGCGGGCGTGCCCTGCCCGGCATGGTCCGCGCCGCCGGGCATCACAGCCATCCCCTGACGGCCGGAGATTCAAGCGGTCGCACGACACCGGACGCGCCGCTCATATGATCCTCCTGCCGGCCAACTCCCCTTGTCGGAACAAGTGCAGCCCCCAGCCGGCGCCGTTGGCTAACACTTCTGACCAATAGAGCGATAGCTCCGGGCGGTAGATTGCGGCATCCGGGTTCCATCTGAACCTGGATCATGCGGCGAAGCAACCCTGAAACTGGCCAGGCTTGCCGATAGCAGGCGCCGCTAGGGCACTACCTGCCTGTGGTGCACGATCGAGCCGGTCGGCGCAAGCAGGGCCACTCGTCGTGGCTGGGGCGGTCGCTGCTCCAGGGACTGGTGGGACGGTGCCGGTTGTAGTGCTCGACGTAGGCATCCAGGACGGTGGTCAGGTGGCGCCGGCCGGTGATCAGGAGTCGGTCGGTGCACTCCCGCCGTGCACTGGCGGCCCAGCGCTCGGCGAACGAGTTCGCCC
>Ga0193751_1002527_pt1 | contig 11058 bp, 8 predicted proteins | sample L1c2metaG_FD_143050 | JGI IMG/M metagenome (GOLD analysis project Ga0193751, IMG submission 143050) | Soil microbial communities from a riparian zone of the East river system, Colorado, United States - L1c2 | ecosystem: Environmental > Terrestrial > Soil > Riparian zone | place: USA: East River...
CGCACTGCGTGTAGGACTGGTTCCGATAGTGGCGTAAGGCGCGCGTCAAAATTCGCTGAATACATATCCAACTCCGCGCCGGGCTTCGAGTCTGCAGCTCGCGCCAACGCCGACCAGCTTCGCACGTAGTCGCGCGACGTTTACGTCGACCATGTTCGTGCCCGGGTCGAAGTCGAACCGCCACACTTTTTGAAGCAGCTCCGTTCGCGTCAAGGTTTGCCCCGGGTTCAACACGAAGCATTCGAGCAGGGCGAACTCCTTTGGGCTCAGATCCAGTTGTGCGTCGGCGACAAAGACAGACCGCTCCGACCGGTGAAGCATGACATTCCCGCATCCGATTCTTGGTGATTTCACCAGCCTCCCGCGTCGCAACAGCGCTCGCAGGCGTGCTCTCAACTCCTTCGCGTCGTAGGGCTTGTGCAGATAATCATCGGCACCGGCATCGAGAGCTCCGACAGTGATGGCCACATCATTCATTCCGCTCACGATTAGCACTGGTGTCGTCTTGTCTCCCTCCCGAATGACTTTCAGAACAGCCAATCCATTGCCGTCAGGGAGCATCATGTCGAGCGTGATAAGCGCATAATCGTGGGCGCGCGCCAGCCGCCTTCCCTCGGAGGCCGTCAGTGCAATATCGACGAGAAACCCCTCGAGCTCGAGCAACCTCTTGTTGAGCTCCGCAATAGCCTCCTCGTCTTCGATGACCAGCGCGCGTTCGCCCATCTATCTCCTATGACGCGTTCACAACCGGGACGACTCGCATCACAACAAAGACACGAGCGTAGTCTCACTCCCAGCTTCCAGCACTTCGTGCACCTCTTTCAACAGGTCCGCCGCCGTGAACGGCTTCTGCAGGTAAGGAACGTCGCCATCTATTCCTACCTGATGGGCGGCAGACTGGTCGGTATACCCGGACATGTAGAGCACCTTTATCTCAGGTGTTCGAATCCGCAGCCGACTGAGCAGCTCGGGACCACCGCACCCAGGCATGATCACGTCGGTCACAACCAAATCGATCGAATCGACATTCAATTCGAACAATCTCTGGGCGTCGTCACCATTCGATGATTCCAATACGCGATATCCGGCGTTGACGAGGATTCGCTTCGAGAATTGCCGTACGCCCTCCTCGTCTTCAACCAGCAGCACCGTACCAGAACCCTTCTTGTATGGCGTGTTGACCGACGTCAAGTCGACCAATGGGACGCTGTCCTCCACGCACGGCAGGTAAACCTTGAAGGTCGTTCCCCGGCCGAGCTCGCTGTAAACCCAGATGTAGCCATTGCTTTGTTTGACGATCCCATACGTAGTCGACAAGCCGAGCCCCGTGCCTTTCCCCCTTTCCTTCGTGGTGAAGAACGGCTCAAAGAGGCGCTTTTTGGTGTCGTTCGTCATCCCGGCGCCGGTGTCAGTGATGGCGAGCATCACATAATGACCGTGCATCATCACCTCATCGTGGAAGGATGAGTTTTCGAGCTCCACATCTGTCGTTTCAATCGTCAGGCTACCGCCGTCGGGCATTGCGTCCCTGGCGTTCACGATCAGGTTCATCAGGACCTGCTCGAGCTGGCCGCGATCGGCGAGCGCGAGTGGGAGGTTCGGTGCCAGAGCCAGCGACACATCGATGTGCTCGCCAATCAACCTGCCCAGCATATCAGTCATGTCGCTGATCAGGCTGTTCGCATCGAGTGCCGTCGCATGCAGTACCTGCTGACGGCCGAACGCAAGGAGCTGTTTGGTCAGACCCGATGCACGTTGGGCTGCCTTGATGATCTCGCCAACATCCTTCTTGTGAGTGGTTGTTACCGTGGAGTCGCCGGCGAGAAGCTCGGCGAAACCCAGGATGACCGTAAGCAGGTTGTTGAAATCGTGAGCGACCCCTGAGGCCAATCGTCCAATGGCTTCCATCTTGTGAGCCTGCTGATACTTCTCCTCGGCAGTTCGTTGCTCGGTAACATCGAGAGTAACACCCACAGCTCGCACCGGTTCGCCGTTTTTCCCCAGTTGAACGCGCCCGGCGCCGCTGAGCCACCGCACGGTGCCGTCGGGCCAGATCGCCCGGTTTTGCACCGAGAAATCCCCGCCCGATTTCGATGCCGTACCAATCGCCTCGAGTACCGATTCCCGGTCGTCTGGATGAATGCGCTCGACGAACGCCTCGAAGGTGCCGTCGAACGTTCCTGGCTCCAGCCCGTATTGCGCTTCCAGGGTTTCGGACCACACGTGAGCGCCACTCAGGTAGTCCATATCCCAGATCCCGACATTGGCGCTTTGCAGCGCAAACCTCATCCGCTCTTCAGCGATACGCAGCGCCTCGAGAGTTTGATTTCGCTGCGTTAGATCGGTGCCGGAATTGAACCAGCCAGTGATGTTTCCCTTTACGTCTCGCAGGGGCGTGGCGCGCCACTCGATCAATCGTTCTTCGCCGGATCTTGTGAGAACCGGAGTTTCTCCCGTGAATAGCTCGCCGCACATCGGGTGTCGGTACTGCTCTCCTATTTCTTCACGGAGCCGCGAGGGAATGCCGATGTCGATCCAGTTGCGTCCCAGCAATTCGGCCGCCGTCCATCCCAAAATGGAGCAGGCGTAGCGATTGACGAGCGTGACCCGCGCATCGTTGTCCAATGCAAGCAGAATCACTTCCGCTGTATCGAGATATTGCTGCGCCAGATCCCGCTCGTGGCGCAACGCCGACTCGGCCTGTTTGCGTTCGATGATCTCATGCTCGAGCGCGTAAATGCGGCCCACCTGACCCGCGAGCGCGATGACGAGGTTCTCGTCCTCGTCCGAGAATGTCTTTCCGTCGTTTCCGACGAGACAGATCCAGCCGTAAACATGAGCCGGTGATGCGATCGGTGCGGCGAGAAATGACTGAACCTCCGGCTCCAGCCATGGAAGCTGCAATGTGGCGGGATCGCCGCCAGGGTTTTCGCCACGCATTGTGCGCCGCTTGGCGATAACCGTCGAGAGCATCCCCGACAGAATCTCGCCGGTTTTGAGCCACGCGGTCGTGTCAGATCCACAGCTGAAAAAGCGTCGCAGCGTCCGGTCGTTGCGATCGACGATCCCAAGAGTGATGTACGTTGCGCAAAACAAGTCGCACACCGACTCACACAAGCTGTCGAGCCGCAGGTCGGAATCCCGCCCGGACGCGAATTCGAGCCCAATATTGATCACTGCTCTCAGCCGCGCGTTGGCCGCTCTCTGGTCTTCGGCCTTTTCCGAGAGCTTGTCGGTGAGCAACCGAAGGTGTTCGCGGTCGAATTCGATTGGCGGCGCGACCTCGGATGGTGCCCCCTCCTCTGGTTCGCCAGAGAGCACACGATCGACAATCGCCAGCACGTCTTCGGCGGCAGCAGGCTTAGTGAGGACATACGACACGCCTCGCGTCAGCGCGAGCGCCCTGGCTTCACGCTGGCCGTAATGCGCGGTGTGGAACACAACGGGAATCCCGCTCGTCTTCGGATCGAGACGCAGCTGCCTGACGAACTCATAGCCGTCCATCACCGGCATGAGCACGTCGGTGATCACCAGATCGGGGAGCTCCGCCTGCGCGACAGAAAATGCCTCGCTACCGTTTGCTGCCTCGAGCAGGCGATGACCCTCATGAGCCAGAAGCGCCACCAGGAATTTCCGGTTGGCCGGAAGGTCATCCACAACCAGGATTGTTGCCACGATCAGGCGGCAACCACAGGTTGCGAAATCGATTTGTCCGCCTTCGCGATCAGGTTTCCGATGATCGCGAGCAGCTCGTCGTTATTCCACGGCTTCTGCAGGAAAGCCTTGGCGCCCGCCAGCAATGCGCGTTCCCGGTTGGCGTGAACGTCGCGGCCGGACACCACTACGACGGGAATCAGCGAGAGGTCGATATTCGCTCCGAATCTCTCCATGATGGCGGGGATCAGCGAGGGGTTGACGTTCGATCCGAATCTCTCGAGAACGACGAAGCCGTCACCGGCCGGCAAACCGAGATCCAGAATCACCAGATCCGGCTGATGCCTGCGAGCTTCACTAACCGCGGATATTGAATCGGCGGCAAAGAAGACATCGTAGTTGTGCGCCCTGAGAAGAATGTTGTAGCCGAGTCGGACATCGGCATCGTCCTCGACGACCAGAAGTTTTTTTTTGCTACTCATGATAAACAGCCTCGGGTTGGGTTTGAGATTTGATGGACGCTTCGAGATTCATCGCCATGCTCGTCACGATGTCGTCGGTAGATGCACCGGCGTGGGGCAGGAACGGATCCAGCATGTTGTAGGAGACAGACAGTGTCAGACCGGTTTGCTTCAGGCGGGGGAGCAGCTCGAACTGCTGCCGAATCCTGTTGGCAAGTACAGATGCGCCTCTTTCATCCGCAAAGGCGGCGACAAAGAAACGTTCTCCGCCCGCGTCAGAGCTCGTTGGCAGGAGAACATCGAGATCGGGAAGCAAGCAGCGCTGGAGAACGCTCCGGGCTTCGTACGACCACGCTTCCTGGGAATCCGCGGAAGGCCACGAGTCCGGGAAGCATGTCTCCACCATCACCAGGGCAATCGATTCCGACGGCCACCTCGAGTTCTTGAGGAGCGGTGCGATCGAGTGGTTGAGAGAGAAAAGGGGTAGCGTGAACGAAAAGGTGCAGCCCGCCACAGTCTGGCATTCGACCCAGATCTTGCCGCCCTGCCGAGTCACCAACTCCTTGCAGATGTACAGACCGAGTCCAAGACCCTTGCGACTCGACTGTATGCGCTCAGTTACCTGGAAGTGACGCTCAAAGATTCTCTCGGTAATTGCCGGGTCCATGCCACACCCGGTATCGGAGACTTCGAACAGCAGAGACTGTGAATCCCCGGCCAAACGCGCTTCAACCCGTACGGCACCACCTTCAGGCGTAAACTTGATTGCGTTCTCGAGCAGGATAATCAATATCTGCCGGAGACGAGTCGGGTCGGCATTCGCTGAGGGCAGGTCTGAGGGGACTTCATAAGAGAGCGTGACTCCTTTCGCTCGAGCCGTTACCTGGAGAGTGTTGAAAGTGTCGATGACGCAGTTCGCAACGGATACACTCTCCGGTTCTACAGTGAGCTTGCCGGTCTCGAGACGAGTCACCTCCAGCAAGTCATCGATCATCGATTGAAGCTGCCGAATATTTTTTAGAACGATCTCCTGGTACTCACGCTGCTCCGCATTCAGCTCGCCGGCCAATCCACCGAGTAGAATGGTCGTGAACTGCTTGATTGCAGTGAGAGGGGAGCGAAGCTCGTGAGAGACGTGCGACAGAAACTCATCCTTGAAGCGCAGCTGGTACGCGCCATAGGCCTTGAGGCGCAGCAGGTTTCTCACACGCAGGCACAACTCGGCACGATCTACGGGCTTGCTCAGAAAGTCTTCGGCTCCGGCGTTCAGCCCGAGCATCTTTGCATTTCGATCGTCAAGCGCGGTGATCATGATGACGGGAATGCTCTCGGTAGCATGGTTGGCCTTGATCCGTGCGGCCACCTCATAACCGTCCATGCCCGGCATCATGACGTCGAGCAGGAGCAAGTCGGGAGGTTGCTGAGCGATTATCGCTAGCGCATCCTCGCCGGTGGCCGCGGTCTGGAGGTGAAATCCTTCCGGAGCGAGCATGAGTTCCAGCAACTGTCTGTTGCGGAGCTCATCATCTACGATCAGAATGCGCGCTGTGTGATCAGTCCCGTCTGGCCTCTGTTTCATGCGTGGGCGAGTTGCGACGCAATAGTTGCAAGAAATTCCTTATACGCGATCGGCTTGGCCACATAGCCGTCACACCCTGCGGCTCGAATGCGCTCCTCGTCGCCCTTCATTGCCAGCGCGGTGAGGGCAATCACCGGAATGGTGCGTGTCGCCTCGGCTTGCTTGAGCAGCGCAGTCGCCTCGAGCCCGTCCATTCCCGGGAGATGAATATCCATCAGGATGAGGTCTGGTTGCTCGTCGCGAGCGAGCGTCAGCCCGCCTTCTGCGTTGCTGGCGCTCAACACGGTATGGCCGACCGACTGCAGCAGGAAGGTCGCCAGCTTCATGTTGGCCGCGTTGTCCTCGACGATCAGGACTATTGCCATCTCAAGCGACCAGTTGGCGTCCGCCCACGGCCCGACGGACTTCGGCCATGAACCTTCCCGCGTCGAACCCGGCTTTTTCCATGATGGTGGTAACGTTGCCATCCAGCTTTGCGCGGTCCTCGGCGGTGATTTGCTTGGCACTGACCACGAGGATGGGAATGCCGGCTGTCTCAGGGTTTCCGGTGAGCGTTGCAACTACGTCGAAGCCGTTGACGTCGGGCATCATCAGATCGAGCACGATCAAATCCGGCAGCTCGCGGCGCGCGATGTCGATCGCTTCGTTGCCGCCGAACGCGCGCAACACGGTACTGCCCAGGCTCGGGATTCGGATCGCAATCAGCTCCACTGCTTTTGGATCGTCGTCGACTACGAGTACCTTGAGCGTCCGGCCCTGTGAGAGAGGAGACAGGCCGAGCTCGACGAGCGTCTCGTACAACTCCTGGCGGGATATCGGTTTCTGCATGACCGCCGCAGCGCCGAGAACAAACCCTTTGTTTCTGTCTGCCGCGATCGAGACAATCACCACCGGCACGCGCTCGAGATCGGGCGTCAGCTTGAGTTGGCTGAGGAATTCCCAGCCATCCACGTCGGTGAGCAAGATGTCCAGAGTGATCAACGACAAATGGTGCTGTGCGGCCAGCGCGAGCGCTGCTTTGGCCGTAGCCGCGTGCAAGACCTTGAATCCCTCACCCTCCAGCTGGACGCGGATCAGCTCGGCGGATCTGTAGTCGTCTTCCACCACGAGCGCGATCGGCGCTCCAGCCCTCGCTTCTATATGAAGGGTTGGGGTCTTGGCCGTGGTGCTCACCATTTCTTTCGGCGGACGGAGGGGCAGCCAGACCTTGAAGCAGGAGCCGTCTCCAACAGCACTTTCCACCGCCACCGAGCCGCCATGCAACTCCGCGAGGAGTTTCACCATGGCCAGGCCCAGCCCGGTGCCTTCGAATTTTCGCGCCAGCCCACTGTCGATCTGACTGAACGGCTTGAACAGCTCTTCGAGCCCATCGGGCGAAATACCGATCCCGCTATCGGTGACGCTGACTTCGATGAACTCGTCGAAGTCGCTCTCCGCGAGGGGAAAGCTCCGGCCCGTCCTTAGCCCCGACAGCTGACCGACTTCGCCGCGCGGGACGCGACTCGCGCGAAGGATTACCTGACCGCCTTCGTTGGAGAACTTGACGGCATTGGAGAGCAGGTTGTACACGATCTGCTTGAGCTTGCGAGCGTCCGTTTCAATCGGTCCCAGCTGCTCGGGGGCGTCCATGCTCAAGCGGACGTTGCGGGTCGCAGCTTTCTCTCTCACGATGGACAAGCTGTTCGCGAACAACGAGAACACCTCCACCGGCTCGAGGTCGAGCATCATCTTGCCTGCTTCGACCTTGGACAGGTCGAGAATGTCGTTGATCAGCGACAGCAGATGCTTCCCGCTGTTGAAAATGTCGCCGATGAACCCTCGCTGCTGGTCGGATATGTCGCCGATCAGGCCGTCCTTCAGCACCTCGGAAAAACCGATGATGGCATTGAGCGGTGTCCTCAGCTCGTGTGACATGTTGGCGAGAAATTCGGACTTCATGCGGCTGGCGTTTTCGAGCTCGATGTTCTTGAGCTGCAGCGTCTGCTCGAAGCGCTTCAGCTCCGTCATGTCGCGCGCCGCCGCGAACACACCCTGAAGATTTCTGTCGCGGTCGTGAAAGGTGGTTGCGTTGTAGGACACGACGGTGAGCGTCCCGTCGCGGGCTCGCGCGGTGAGCTCGTAGTTCTTGACCTTTCCTTCGTTCAGCACGCGGTTGATCCCCGCTTCGGCCCGCGCTGAGTCGGTGAAGTAGTTCTTGAATGGCGCGCCAATCAGCTCATCACGTGTGCAGCCCGTCAACGCTTCCATCTGCTTGTTGACGTCGGTGATGATGCCGCGCGGGTCGGTGGTCATCAACGCATCGATGTTGCTTTCGAGAAGCGACCGTGTGTAGAACTGCTGATCGCGCAGGCGCTGATCGAGTTTTATGCGCTCCTCTTCGACCTGCTTTCGCGCAGTGTTGTCGGTGCCGATGAGTAGATAGCCGATGATAGCGTCCTGCGCATCGCGCAGCGCCGTGACTGAAACCACTGCGGGAAAACGGCTTCCGTCTTTTCGAAAATACGTCAGCTCGTAAATGTCTTCGATTCCGCGCGATGCCTTGAAAACCAGCGCTTCGAAGCCCGGCGCGATCGGCGTGGCGAATTCGAGACTCAACGCGGTGGCACGCCCGATCACTTCCTGCGGATCGGAAATTTCTGCGGGCGTGATCTTGTTCATCACTTCAGCCGCTGTGTAGCCGAGCATTCTCTCGGCGCCGACGTTGAAGATCTGGATCACGCCCTTCGCGTCGGTTGCAATGCTCGAGAAGTTGGCGCTGTTGAAGATTGCGTTCTGAAGAGCTCCCGCCTTGAGGAGTGCTTCTTCCGCCTGTTTTCGTGCGGTGTTGTCGGTTCCAATCAGCAGGTAGCCGATGATCGCGTCCTGTGCATCGCGCAATGCTGTCACTGACACTACTGCGGGGAACCTGCTCCCGTCTTTGCGGAAGTACGTCAACTCATAAATGTCCTCGATGCCGCGCGACGCCTTGAAGACAAGAGCCTCGAAACCAGGAGCAATCGAAGTTCCCAGCTCGATGCTGAGCGCTTGTGCGCGGGCGATCACTTCCTGCGGGTCGGAGATTTCTGCGGGCGTGATCTGGTTCACTACTTCGTCGGCAGTGTAGCCGAGCATCCGTTCAGCGCCGACGTTGAAGATCTGGATTACACCCTTTGCGTCGGTGGCGATGCTCGAGAAGTTTGCGCTGTTGAAGATTGCGCTTTGCAAGGCACCTGTTTTGAGCAGAGCCTCGGATTGTTTGACTACTTCTGTTGAGATCGCGGTGCGGTCGGGCATTTGGTCGCTCGCTCGTTGCCGGTCCCTGCACCGAGGAGGATCAGGTGTGAAGACGGGGCAGTCTCGAAGGATGATGGCCTGCGGCGGGAACGGCTATCGCCCAAAGGTGTTAGGGAGATACCACGACCCAATGCGAGCTGCGCTTCCTCCGTTCAATCATCAGGACGATTCAAAGACCGATGCGAAAGTGACGAAACTGTAATCTCCGGCAGGGTTGAAAGACACGACTCGACGGTGACGAAAGTGTAATCACAAGAAGGGGTTAAAACGGGTGACGTCAGACAACTGCCTCAGTCTCTGAAGCGTGAGCATGCTGAGATAATCCGTCACAGCAGCAACACACTCTCTTCAGGGGATTCTCAAGTGAATGCAACCCGTTATCTCGTGGCCGCAGTTCTCGTTGGAAGCGCCTTCGGCGCCATTCCAGCGGCCGCACAGTGCAGTGGCAGCGACAGCTGCAGCACGACGAACACCGCGTCTGTAACAGTTGGCGCGCTCGTGAGCCTCGGCATGAGCTCCGAGACGACTTCGTTGACCTCGCCCGCCGTTGCAGATCTTGCAGTGGGCTACGTTGCCGATGCCGGCCCGACGTTCAGCGTTCAGGCGAACCAGGACTGGACGATGTCAATCAAGGCCGCGGCGTCGAACGCGACGAACTGGACCTACACTGGCACCAAGGGCGGCGTCAAGGCGATTGGCGACCTGAATTGGTCAGTTGCCAGCGGCGGGACGTTCGCCGCGCTGACAGGCTCGAACACGACCGTTGCATCGAGCGCCACGTCGACGAACGGTACCAATGTCTCGCTGTTCTTCCGCACGAGCTACGGTGCCAGCTTCGCGGCCGTGAATAACCGACCCGGCGTCTACAGCCTGCCGATCGTCTTCACGCTTTCGGCTCCGTAAGGATGTCCGACCCACGCTATCGCCGGTCCGCATTGGGCCGGCGACAGCGCGGAAAGCGGGGCCTCGGTAGAAACCGGGCGCTCCCGCTTTTCTGTGTCGTGATGGGATTATCAGCGGTACCACTCGGAGCCCAGCTCACAGTGGACCAGCTGGAAATCTCTGTCACGCCTTCGACAACCGGCCGAGTCATGGCACGGTTTGTCGTCCGCAACGACAGCAAGAGTGCTGCGCAGGCGATCGTCACCCGCGAAGACTGGGACAGGGCCGAAAACGGAGACAACCGATTCGTTCCCTCGGGAAGCTCCGCAAAAACCTGCGGCGCATTGATGAGCGTTTTTCCGACGGCATTCCGAATCGAACCCGGCGCGGATCAAGTCATTCGTCTGGCAGTGGAGAAATCACCGACTCTACCGAAGGAATGCTGGGATATTGTTTTCGTCCAGGAGCTTCCGCAAAAGCGAACGGTGACCCGCAGCGGATTACAGTACCTCTTCCGGACAGGCGTCAAAGTCTACGTTGTGCCCACCGGACTGAAACGTGACGCGGCAATCACCAGCATGAAGCTGGACAATGCGGGGAGTCGCCTTGCATCGCAAAGCAAGGCTGCAGCTTCTCCGCCGGTCAGAGCGCGCATATCCATTGAATTCAGCAACACCGGCCAGGTCCATCTCCTCGGCAAAGGCCGGATCGAATTCCGCCGATTGGACAATTCCATAGTGATGCAGATTCCGATCGCCGAGTTTCCAATACTCCCCGGCGCTATGCGGAGACTCGAGCTGGACGTCCCACCGACTATTCCCGCGGGCAGCTACATCGCATTGTCGCTGATCGATTTTGGCGGCGCCGAGATAGCGGCGGGCCAGCTCGAGCTCACTCTCAGGTAAGTATCGATGACGGTGTGTTGCGCCGCTCTTCGCGTGATCAGACATCTTCGCGCAACGATCCTCATACTGTGCGCGTTTGCGTTGATTCCCTCGTGCGGATTTGCGCAGGTGACGGTCACTCTCACCGGAGTCGGGGGAACGATAACATTTCGCGCGCCAACAGCCGCTGACTTCGCCGCGGGGAGCATCGAAGCGACGACGACGATGCCATTTCAAATTGCAACCTCGACCGAGGGGACCGGCCCGCACAAAACAAGTATCCATATGCGGAGCTCTTCCGCCTCTCTCGGCGGAAGCAAGCCGG
>Ga0193751_1002528_pt1 | contig 11058 bp, 7 predicted proteins | sample L1c2metaG_FD_143050 | JGI IMG/M metagenome (GOLD analysis project Ga0193751, IMG submission 143050) | Soil microbial communities from a riparian zone of the East river system, Colorado, United States - L1c2 | ecosystem: Environmental > Terrestrial > Soil > Riparian zone | place: USA: East River...
CGTGTTTATCAGGTTCCCAATCGTGATGTTTGCCCCGAAACTCAGGAGGTGTCGAGTTTGAGCATTCCGCGAGAATAATCGAGGCTGCCAGCCCGAAATTAACCAGGACAGCACAAGCCTAATGACGACTTGCATCAGGTTGGCACCAACCAGCGCCCAGTAGCCATATCCGGATAGCGCCATGCCGATGCCAGTTAGGTAACCGCTGAGCACGCAAGTAACCTCGATCGTCGCGATGGCCCCGAAACGCATCTGCCGGTTTAACAGCGCAATGTGTTGAACCGCCGAGGTAGTAAGGAGAAAGGTAATCGAAAGCGCGAGCGTGATACCTACAAGCCGCGGTTCGCGATAAAACCATGCGACTGCCGGTGCCGAGGCAGCAACGACCAGTGTAACAACACCACCCACACCAACGTTTACCCAAAACAGATTGGACACCTGTGCGTGACTAATCTCCTGCCGCTGCACCGTGGCCGTAGAGAGCCCTATATCCTGAAAAATCCAGAGAAAACCCATCATGGTCGTTACCATGGCATACAGGCCGAAATCCTTTGGTGAAAGCAGGCGCGCAAGCGCCATAATAAACGCGAGGTTTAATAGGAACTTGATTGCCTGTGCCGCGATCGTGATAAAAGTCCCGGAGATCGTTCGGCCCTTGAGATCACCCAAGAGGTGATCAGTATTAAGGTGTTTCTCGTTGGGATCGACCCCTTTGCTCGCACTACCTTGTTCGCCTATTGCTCGCGGGGCCACGTCAACTAAAATAGCCTCACCTTGAGCCCGGCTCGAACTGTTGTTAGTAATCATGTCGACCTCTTGAACATCCAGGTGAGCCGGACTCACGCTGCTGAATAGCACGTTTGATATTCATCAATACCTACTCGGAGCCCTCTTAGCCAGGAAACAACCGGGCTCGTTTTCTTAACTGGGCAAGATCGGGTCACGCTGAAGAGAATGCATCATCTTGTCCCACACTCTTAGCACGGAACACTTGGTCTGATTGTAGTACAATTGGGTATGCTTCGCAGCCGCGAAGCCAAAGAGCTTTTCAATCCAGGCAAACTTCCAGGATGCCTTGGGAAGAGAAAGCCGGCCTCCCAGACCGGCCGCGAGTTGTTGTGCTTCCTGCACCAGGTCAGGACGGTTCGGATAGAAATTGGGCAACCAATCCTGCAAGCAGGTCACGCACGCCGCGCGAACACGGTCACTGTCTTCCCGGGCACGCAGGTATCCAATCTGCAGCTTCATCGCAAGGAGTTGCGCTTCCATTTTCTTGTCCGATCGGCCGATATGGCTTAGGCGACTGCTCGGCGTGATGCGGTAATAGACCCTGCTCTGTGGAATGAACCGAATGCCACTGCTGACATCAACTACGCGAGAGAAATATTCGCCATCGTCGTCTACTAGAAGCCGGGGGTCCCAGGGACCGGCCGCCTCGGTCAACTCTCGGCTAACGAGCCAAGTGGCGGTTTGCACATGGCAGTGTCCTTCCCACTTCCTTATCAACCATTCAGTCGGAGCAAGGTCGAACCAGAGCGAACTCGGAGTAAATTTTGCTTTGCTTGGTCGATATCGGAAAGAACCCCATGGCGAAGAAAAGAGTATTCGTCGGTCCTTCGCCCGTGCGGCTTGCTCCATCTGGTGAGTGACCTTGTGTGGGGAAAGCAGGTCGTCTGCGTCGAGCCATTGAATGTAATCACCGGTACTTAACGAAAATGCCGTGTTTCGCGCGGCAGCAGCTCCTTGATTTGGCTGCGTAACAACGCGGACCCCTTTCGCCTCAAATTGCCGGGCTATTCGCAGCGTGCGATCGGTAGATCCGTCATCAACCACGATGACCTCCTTATTGGGCCACGTTTGCCCAAGCGCCGAGCGAATCGTTTCGGCGATCCAGGGCTGAGAGTTGTACGCCGGTATTAGAATGGAGACCAAAGGCGCCATGTGGTCAGAAATCAGACAGGGGAAGAGCGTAAGAAAACCTCAAAAGGTTAAAGAGTGTAATCATTAAATCGGGCGATTTGCAAAATTTAGCGTTAGATTTCAGAAGTCAGCGAGAAGACAAGAGATTGGAATAAACAGCCGTCGTTATCTCGGCCACTTTACTCCATGAGTATCGGTCATTTGCATACTGTTTGATTTGACACCGAGTATTTTCCAGGTTGCTGAATAGTTCGCTCTTAAAATACTCGTCGATCTTGCTTGCCAGGTCGGATGGGTCCTGCGCTCGGAACACCAAGCCTGTCTTGCCTTCGACGATTTCATTCTTCAAGCTCGCTACATCGGCGGCGATGGCGGGTAGTCCAAAATTGTAGCCAAGGAATAGCACGCCACTCTGAAACACCTGTGCATACGGTAGAACCAAAGCGTCGGCCGCTTTGAAATATAGCTCCGTCGCCTCGTCAGGGACGTACTCGATCTTCTCGATGACGCGATCACCAATGTTACCATTGACAATGGTCCGCCGAATTTCATTCCAGTAGACCTTTGGTCCCTTCGGCTTTCCCACAATCAATAGACGATAGCTGCGATCTTTTTTTAAGAGTGCGGAAAAAGCCGCTATCAAGTACTCGAGCCCTTTATAAGGGGCGATATTTCCAAAAAACAGCATGGTTTTATCGCCGCTGCTTACGTCCACCCGGCGTTTCGCTTCTGCGCTCGAGAGCCCAGTGTTTGGAACTGTGTTATTAACCCCAAATGGAATAACGCTGACCTTGTTCTCGGGAATTTGAAACTCAGAGATCATCTCGCGTTTCATTCCGTCGGTGTGAACGAACAGGTGGTCACTCAATTTATACTGAACTTTCAGTGAAAACCGATTCAGCCACGAATCGTTGGAATCCCGCTTACCCGCGTTCACGTTGTGGGCGGTGAAGACAATCCGTTTACCCAGGAGCTTGTAATAGAGCATCAACAAGGTGCAGTCGAAGAGCTGGAACTTATTATTCCAGAGAATGTGAAAAATCTTCGGCTTCGCTCCGGCGCTGTACCCGAGGAGGCGCCGGTAGTATGCCAACACTCTGGCCATCTTTCGGATCGGTCTCACGTTGGAATTCTGGTCTCCGCGCAGATTAAGAAAGTTCACTCGACGATTGGTTAGTACCTCTGGGACGCTCAAATCGTCGCTGCCGATAAAATCAACAGAAATGCCTTCTGACGTGAGCGCAGCTGCCATTCCGAGGGCGTAGGGCTTGTCTCCGCCGCCGGTGAGAAGGGCAATCTGAAGTGGGCGAGGGTGTGGGACTGATAAGCCGCCTGCGCCTAAGCTACGGCGTGCCAAAGCGGACAAAGCGACATCTGAGGACGCGGATGGGGATGGCCCTTGATGTCTGGTTTCGGGTGTCTGTTCGGTGAGTGGCATCATTTGACGGCACGAATCGCCACGTCCAACTGGCTCATGACTGTGCTTAGCACCCCATCTACGGAAATAGCGCTTGTCGCGCGCTTATCGTATCCCCGTTTGTAGAAGAACTCTTCCAGCAGCGGCGAAACGACCTTTTTCTGAATCCCATAGTCGTAAATTTCCCAAGGGCTCGTGCACGTAAAAAGAGTTACACACCGCGTGCCAGTCCCTAACGCCAAATGCATCGGCAGACTATCACCGCCGACCAGGCAGCAGTGGTTTCGGACATCAGCCAGATGTTCGAGCAGCGATGACCTTTCCGGGAGTACATTGACGATCAACCCGCTATCTTCCAGGTGCCGTTTTAATTGCTCGTAGTAAGCCCATCTCTTCATCGGCCAGACCGGTCCGGCATCGGCTGCTATGGCCACATCGCCCGATAGCTCGGTTTCAATCGGTTGCGGCAACCAATACGCCTCACCGGAAAAATCGAAGCCAAGTCCCCTAAAAATCAGCTCCTGATACGTCTGCCGATTGAGGAGCTTAAGCCGATCAGCTTCCGACCGGCCATGGGAACTGATCAGACTGAGATCAAACCAGCATTTCGAGTTGTCCGTATAACGCAAGTGCTGAGACGAGTCCAAGTAGGCACCGAAGATCTCGGCTGGCCCGACACTCTTCAGAAACATGGCTACCTCGAGGGTGTCTTCCAGATTTATGGCCAGGTCGTATGGAATGTCTAATGCTCTCGCGCGCGCTTCCCACGAAAAATGACGCAAGTTGTCTGACAGACCGTCCAGCAATACAGCGTTCTTCGCTGCTGTGATCCATGTGACCGAACCGCTTAATCGACGCAACAGGGGCGTCGTGCGGACAACATCACCAGTAGCGCCAAGTTTGACGATCAAGACGTTCATATGAGCTCAAAACATTTCACGGTTGGGAGCGGGGAAGTTGATACTTTTTCTTTTATCTCGTGTGATCTGGTCACAAGCTTAAGTTTTCGGCGGTAGGCGTGGCCGGTTTATGGACAAAGTCGTGTCAATTACTGGTCTTATTACGTCCCGCGGCGTATTCTAATTCAGTTCAATCAATTTTCTCTGGATGAATTCCAGCGTCAAAATCTTGTGTATCTCAGAGGTATAGTTTCGCTGCCCGGTGCTATGGGCTTTGAGCATCGCTTCCACAGAATTCGCGCGAAGGTAGGGTCTGCTGCGCGCACCCGAGTCGAGAAGTATCTCCCTTAACCATGGCGAGAGTTCATCGCGGTACCAGACGCGGAAGTGAGCGACCTTGTGCCGCCCAAGGAACAGTTCTTCCAGGCGTAGCGGGGCAAGCATGTGATCGATTTTTGCCAGCCATTGCGGCATCCCGTAATCATAGGCGTACTCCGCTTTAAAGGTGAACTCTTGGTACCAATGCAGCCACCGATTAAGACCGCGAATTGATGCCGAGGCGAGACCGCGATCTGTGGCAATCTTTCCCAACGCTGGATTGCCATCAGCAATGAGTCGAAGCGCTGGCTCATTCTGCAACAGCTTTGCGGGCGTTTGATAAGCTAGGGCAACCAGATCGTTATCAAAATACGGAGTTCGATACGTGACCTGCGATCGTTCTATGGCAAATTTGCTCGCCATATACCATGGCGCCTGCTTAAACGAGGTGAAAGAAAGCCTGTGACCCTGAAGCTCATTAGCATAGGTCTCACCCGCGTCCCGAAATGAGCTTTCCAAGTCCAGATCGAAAACGCCTTCCAGAGTAGGATCCGGCTTGAACATTACAAGTCGCCTCAAGATTTCGCCGCCACAGACACCACTAAGCCGGACTGGGGCGATTTGGCGGGCCAGTCTCTGAACGTAAAGGTCGATCGACCCAGTTACGTCCATGGTACCGTCGCTAATATAAACGGCTTTCTCGGCGAGATCATGAAACTGGGACAAGAACTCGTCGCCCACGATAATCGTGTTGTGAGGCTGCCGGCAAAGTTTCGCGGCTCGGCGCGCGATCTTGACGTCTTCACAATCACGGTATTTACCACTCCACGTATAGCATGGAAGTGTGCCGGGGAGATGAGGCGCCCAGGCCAGGATCATCCGGCTATCTATCCCGCCAGTCAGAGACAAGCCGACGGACTGTTTTCCAAGGAAATATTTCGGAAGGACCCGTGCCCAGGTTTCCTTCAACTTCTCGTAGAAGTTGGATTCGCTTAACTGCGGCTGACTTTCCCATTCTTCTCGCTTGAAATAAGTCTTTTTCTTTACTGGTTCTCCCCTGGAAAACACCCACGACGAACCTGGCGGAAGCAGGGAGATTCCGGAGAAAAGGGTCCTGTTTTGCAGAACGGCCTCGCAACAGAGAACCTCGCCCAGGCTACGTAAATCAAGTTGACGAGTGCTGGGAAGGATTTTTAGAAGGGCCTTTGCTTCAGAAGCAAAATAAAATCCGCGCGAGTCTTCGTGATAGTAAATTCGATTTACGCCATAGCGGTCGTTAAACAGAACTAATTTCTGCCCACGAAGGTCCAATAACACACCGCTGAACCAGCCGTTGAGCTTCTCCAGGAATCCATAACCCATTTCCTCGTACAAGTGGACGAGATAACTTGCGTCATTTGAGTTAAAGTCGTGCCCACGCGTTCTCCGCGCATCGATGTCAGCCTGGTCGGCGAAATCCTCACCTGAAAAAATCAGGCAGATGTCTTTCTTTTCATTCCAGACAGGAAGACAATCCCCGAACGCTCCCTTGTGGCAAGTCCATCCGCTCCAGAGACCGAGCTCCTCATTGATATATGTGCCGCTAACATAAAACGCCTCATGCGTCATGCACTCAACCATGGACTGAATCAGAGAGCGCCACTCTGCCGACGGTCCGTGTTTACTGATTATACCAACAATTCCAGGCATAAGGAGTTAAAAAGCTGATAGTTGAGAGCGTTGAGAGCTAAGAGCTAGGAAATAGAATCTTCCGCGCTATTAATGTTTGGCGGACAAGGAAGACGATTTGCGCGGTATAGCCTCTTGCGAGAGGCTGCCTTAAACCAACCAGCCACCTGTCCTCAACTCATTATTTTATTCAGTCTGGCCTAATTTTGGCGATGTATTTGCAACCAGAGGATTTGCCATTCTGCTATCCGCTCGCCGTGGGTGCAGCTCTTTTGGAGGCGGAAGATCTGGTTTCGGACTCCGCCCCGAAACCCAGTTCAGGACCCGAGTTGTCCTCTCTGCCTTCGCATCCCATGTTAGGCATTCTCGGACGTAAGCGATTCCTTGCCGCCGTAGCTGCTCAAGCCGGTCCCGGTTTTGGGCCAGTTCTGTCAGAATCTTTTCCATCTGCGCAACGATATCATTCTCAGTCGTAAGGGCCACTTTGTACCCCACGTCTGGATGAACGATATCTCCGGGACCGCCGAAGTCCGCGACCACAGGTACGGCGCCAGTGCCAAGGGCTTCGAAAACTACGCCTGCACCATTGTCGCGAAGCGATGGAAACACGAACACATCAGCAGATCGAAGGCGCTTGAGGACTTCCGCATGACTGAGCCAGCCGCAGAAAGAAACGGCCTTTTCAATCCCAAGGGATCTTGCAAGCTGCTCGAGGCGGTCGCGCTCAGAGCCATCGCCCACCACGGCAAAGTGGGCCAAGTCGCCGCGCAAAAGGGGAGCCGCCGCGCGCAATGCAAGATCACAAGCCTTCCGGGGGACCAAGCCGCCAACGAAGATCAACTCGAGCTTGGCCCCAGGCTCAGGACTACGCGAATCACCATAACACAAAGAACGAGCTATGCCCGGCTCAGGGATAAAAAAGAGTTTGTCCCCATACTGGGTAAACTCGGAATACGTTTGGGACGAAGCGACAATGATCGCTGCCGCATGCCGATAGGTGGAGCGAGCGAAAGGCAGATGTCGATACAGATTCCGCAGGTTGGCAATCCATTCCTTTTGGTTCTCGAGTTGACTAAAGCCGGGCGGCCATGGCAAACCACCATTGAGCGGACCGATCACGAACGGTATAGGTCCCTTGCGCAGGAAAAAAGCGAAAGGACTTGGCAGGACGGGTGTCATCGGTAGAACGCGCAGAACGACATCGAACTCGCCTGCAAAGATGCGGTGCCGCAACTGTCGCCAGGCGAACCATTCAAAGGCAACTGCAAACGGGTAGGTGAAAGCGGTCAACACTTGAGTGTCAAAGTTGTATTTGAAGATCCTACGCAAACTCCAAGCATAGATATGCTCCAACAATCTCATCCGTACCACTTCGATGGTGCGAAATGGCGCTTTCGCGCGGCGCACGTTCTCCTCGTGGCGCGATTCGACAGCCAGGGCAACGTCATGGAGTTGGGCGAGCGCTGCCGCATGAGAATAAGTGACATAAGGCATGCTCACAGCCTCTGGGTCGCAGTACGGTCCTAACACCAAAATGCGCAATCGTTTCATGAATTCTCCTTGTGAAAAAACCCTCTCTCAAGCTCTAGGATGGGAGGGACTAATCGTCAAACGATATAAGTAATACTCGAATTAAATATCGCTATAAGTGCTGAGATTCGGGGCTTTCGCGGCTGTCTATTATGCCACCATTAGTTGACGATCACCAAGAGGCATTCATTCGTCAGTCGCGAACACAGCTTGTACCAGTGTCTTCGCAGATTTTGAGCAGTTTTCTAAGTTGTCTTGGAACGGTCTCGTTCCAACGGCGGTGAAGCCCGAGTTTCAACGCCAGTTCCCCTCTGCGAATTTGAGGTAACTACCTGAAGCTAGCAGCAAAGCACGCAGCATAATCGATTGACGACTAGTGCCGGCGGCGGCATGCGGGGGTCCCACATCGAAGTAAGGGCTCATATATCGAAGACCGGTTAATATGATAAGGCTGCCTGACCGCTAAAACTCGTCCGAGGCTGTTGTAAGTACAGCAGATCATTTGGTGCCAAATCTTTGTCGGAACATCGACTCGTACGCGCGTTTCATAAGCCGGGCAATGTCGAGAAAGACGGCCATCGGCAGGCCGGTGAGCGCTGGATGTTGCATCGCTAGCGATCGAAGCATTGTACTGAACTTGTAATGTGCGCACAGCCAGTTCGTGTCGCATCCCAAATCCTCCCTGAATTTGGCAGCAGACAAAGTGTACGGTGACACGTCGAGATAGACCATCTTCAAATACTCCCTCAGGTCATAGCGTCGCTCCGATTTCCAAGGCGCCACCCACGGCTTAGTGCCCATAGAATGAATGAACGTTGGCCCATCACCGAACAGACTCTGCAGCCGCTCGGCCGTTGTGTAGCCCCATACTCCGTCAAACTGAACGATGTTTTTACCTCTGCGAAGCGTTCTCAACGGGATATGGGCGAATTCGGTAGAAGTTAAGAGTGCAGTCAATACATCTTGGTCGCCCTGCATGTGAATGGGTCTTTTTTGCCACTCCTTTTGTTGGCACCTTTGGTATGCATCGGATTGTAGCAACTCCCACCATCGTTTCATCAAGGGATAGTGCCGTCTGGTCACCCGGAGTACGCAAGAATTGAGAGAAGCCCAAGGGAGAACGCGACCGACCGGGAACTGCCACAATTGCGCGCGACGCCCAGCTCCATCGTGGTCGTTGCGATCCAGTGCACACGAGGCCTCTGTGGCCACAAAGACCGCCTCGTCGAGAGTCCGGAACAATGGGTGAATGTCCCTCGTTACAAACATGTCCGAATCGATCCAAATGACTTCGTCGAAGCCAGCATCGAGCAATTGCAGAATGGCCTGTGGCTTTACGTTCCAGCCGTAACCATTCCTTAGGCCATCCGCCTGCAGCCGTACTTGCGGGTACCCACTTAGCCATCGGCGAAAGGATTCGTTAGCAAAAGGATAGAACAGGCTGATCGCCCTGCCGGGACAGTGAAGGCCCAGGCTTGCCAGGACCACTCTAAGGGAAGGCTCCCATGCCTCTCGGTCCTCATTGACACAGATAGTCGATTGAAAAGGTCGCATAAACTCGGCTCCGGCTTTTTATCGGCCATTCAGCCGATGCCAGAATTCTCTTAGCTTCATACTTTTTGGGGGATTCAGCCTACGATTAAGGAAATACTCTCGACTCTTAAAGCGCTGGGGGAGCCGGCGGGAGGAATTGAACACTCCATCTACTGATTACGATTCAGTCGCTCTGACGTTAAGCTACACCGGCGAACTTATTGCGTTGTAAAGTGAGGTTGGTGGAGATTTTTTTGTAATACCAGTCTCTACAACTTAAAGCCAAGTAAAGAATGGGCTCCGGAAGCAACCCGCTAACGCCTCGGTACAAACGCAGTCGGACAAATAGTTCACCCCTCGGGGTCAACGGAATGTAATACCTCGGAAAGTTAACCTGCTGGAAGCCATTCCGACGCTTGAATTCCACCAGTGAACTCCGACGTTTGTTGCCATAGATGAATTTCCCGTAGATCAGATGCGAGACGCCTTTTTGCCCGCACACTTCTGCGGCCTTTGCGATCAGCGCGTTTTGCGGCCGTTTGTCATAATGCTCGTCCATCGAGATGATATGAAAGATCGTCGCTGTATCGTCAACGTAAACCATTTTCAAGAAGCCTATAAGTTCCTCACCCAAATACGCAGCGATAAATTCACTTCGATCCAGATACGTGGCAAGGCTTCGCCTTACGCTGTCAACGTCCTGCCCATAGTGCCAGAAGAGCCTTCCGTCCCGGATCTGAATGCTGTTATAAATCCTGTGGACTCCTTTTACCAGATCATCATCAAACGATATAGCTTTCACGACCACACCACGCCTGCCTGCGCGCCTTACATTCTTTCGCGATACTTGAGACAGACTTTCCCACCAGTCCTCAAAGCAAGCTGTAGGTATTGCAGCCCAGTTATCCCAGTCCCGGTGATAATCATATTTTGGCGTGATCTCAGGTGGCCTTTGCGCAAAGGTGAAGAGATCGGCTTTCAGGTTGCTTTCCTTTAGCTTGTTAATAAACGAGTCAGGGTCTTCGACAGTCACGCCCTCCACGACGCCTTCATCCTTGATTTCTGCCGTCCTGATCGATTTGCCCGTTACTATAACCGTCCGGCCACAGATCTCGGTTGAGGGGACATAGAGCGTCTGACCGCGGATACGGGTCTCTTCCATTTTGGCGTTGGCGCAGGTATCCATTGCGTTTCTCTAAGACGCCAAGCGAACAGCGTCCATTCCTTCCTGCGCCGCAGAGATTAGCCGCTCTTGACGCGACCCACTCCGACGCAACCATTGTTCGAGCATCACCAAACTAAACAGAAGCTTGTGGTTGTCCTGGCGACCAGACTGGTGACCTTCAAGCAGTCTTCGCACGGGTGTGGGATTGAGCAAACCAAACATAAGTGAGCTGTCATCCAGGAGCACTTCCCGAAGCGCTCCGTTGAGTGAAGTGCGAAACCATTGGTCCACGACGTTTGCAGCAAAGCCGCGTTTTTTTCCCTTAAGAATTCGCGGCGACAAGTAGCCCTGGCAAATCTGTCGATGCAACCATTTCCGGGTTCCGTTACGGACTTTGAGATTCGCGCCGAGCCGTTGGACGTACTCCACCACAGTGCGATCAAGATACGGCACCCGGACTTCGAGACTGTGTGCCATGGATAACTTATCCCCGTACATTAGCAGCTCGTCGGGCAGCGAAGAGCGAATTTCAAGAAGCTGAAATCCGCCGAGCTCATCGGTATGCTCCATTTGTGGCCGGAGCGCATCCCAGTACTCGACCAAGTCGT
>Ga0193751_1002529_pt1 | contig 11050 bp, 14 predicted proteins | sample L1c2metaG_FD_143050 | JGI IMG/M metagenome (GOLD analysis project Ga0193751, IMG submission 143050) | Soil microbial communities from a riparian zone of the East river system, Colorado, United States - L1c2 | ecosystem: Environmental > Terrestrial > Soil > Riparian zone | place: USA: East River...
ACGTTCGCGATGTACGGCGGGCTGGGCATCACGTTCTTCCTGCTGGTGCTCTTCCTCCAGGAGGTCGCTGGCTACAACGCGCTGCAGGCCGGCCTCGCCGTGATGCCGACGACGATCGTCATGTTCATGCTGTCCAAGCGGTTCGGGCGGCTCGCTGACAGGTTCGGGCCCCGGCTGTTCATGGGCGTCGGCCCGCTGGTCGCGGCCGCTGGCCTGGCGCTCATGCTGCGACTGGGCGCGACCGTGAGCTACCTGACCGGCTTGCTGCCCGCGCTGCTGGTCTTCTCGGTCGGGCTCGCCGCGACCGTCGCGCCGCTGACGGCCACCGTCCTGTCCGATGCGGATGACTCCAACGCGGGCATCGCATCGGGAATCAACAACGCGATCGCCCGTATCGCCGGCCTGCTATCGATCGCGGCAGTGGGCGCGGTCATCTCCGCCCAGTTCGGCCTGGCGCTTGACCAGCACCTCGGCGGGCGCCGGCTCTCGCCCGCGGCCCTGACCGCCATCGCTCAGGCGCGCAAGCAGACGCTCGCCCGTCTCGATCCGGCCAAAGTCGGCCAGGACGTCTCGCTCGCCGTGCAGTCGGCGTCGGTTCACGCCTTCCACGTGGGGGTCGGCATCTCCGCCGTCCTGGTCGCACTCGGCGGGCTGCTCGGCCTGGCCGGGATCACCAACCCCCGTCGCGTCGTGCGCTGCGAGGACTGCCCGGGCGGCCAGTTCGCCGGCCAGCCCGTCGACGCCGTGCGCGATCGCCTGCCGGCCGCCGCCTACGGCGGCGAGGGGCAGCGAGGAGATTAGCTGGCCGGCAGCTCGGCGAGGACTGGCTCGACGATCTCGTCGGCTAGCCACCTGGCGGGGCTCGCGGGCGAGGGCGGAAGCGAGGACAGCATCAGGTGGCTGGCGCCGGCGTCGATCAGCTTGAGCAGCAGGCCGCGGGACGCAGCAGGGTCGTCACTACGCACCAGGAGCTGCATGGACCGCACGGCCGGCCCCGCCGCCTATCGGTAACTAATGTGTTACGGTAGCCTCGCTGTTACCGATACGTGAGGAGCCGGATGCGGTACTACGAAGCGACCTCGGTCGTGGCGGCGAGCCCGGAGGCGGCGTGGGCCGTGCGACAGTTCGCCCGCGGGCTCAAGCCGCGGGCCGAGTCGGGCGGTTGAGCTGATGGCTCAGGCACCTGCCTCCGGTGACCCGTTCGAGGCGCTGGGTGATGCAAATCGGCGGGAGATCCTGCGCCTGCTGAGCAGCGGTGACAAGCCGGTCCAGGAGATCGCGGCGGCGATGCCGATCAGCAGGCCCGCCGTATCGCGGCACCTGCGGCTGCTGAAAGACGCCGGGATGGTGGCGGAGCAGGCCCGGGGGACCCGCCGGATCTATCACCTGCAGGAGCAGGGGATGCAGGCCGTCCAGGCCTACCTGGAGGGCATCTGGGGGGCCGCCGCCGCGCGGTTCCGGCTGCTGGCCGAGAACACCGACCCGACGACCGGCCAGTGAGCGCTCCGCTGCGGATGTCCTTCGATGTCGCCTGCTCGGTGGAGCACGCGTTCACCGTGTGGACGTCGGGCATCGGCACATGGTGGCCGCCTGATCACACCGTGACCGGGCAGGCCGACCTCGAGGTGGTGCTGCAGGGCGGCGTGGGCGGGCGGATCTATGAGCGGACGCCCGATGGCGTCGAGCACGACTGGGGCGAGGTGACGGTCTGGAAGCCGCCGACCCAGCTGGCCTACCTGTGGCACCTGCGCCGGGACCGGGCCGATGCCACCGAGGTGGAGATCCGCTTCCTCGCCCGGGGCGACACGGCCACCCGGATCGAGATCGAGCACCGCGGCTGGGAGCGCCTGGGAACCGCGGGCGAACAGTGGCGCGACCAGAACCTGGCCGGCTGGCGGGCGCTAATACCGCACTTCCGGGCGGCGGCCGTGGACGGAGCGGCCGTGGACGGAGCGGCCGTGGACGGAGAGGCCCTGGCTCAGCCAGGGCCAGCGAATCGCAGCACAGATGGAGATGACTCATGACCGTCACCAAGGTGATCAGGTACAAGACCAAGCCAGAAAGTGCCGAGGAGAACGAGCGCCTGATCCGCGGCGTGTTCGCCGAGCTGGCGAAGGAGAATCCCGACGGGCTGCGCTACGCGGCCTTCCGCCATGCGGACGGAGTGAGTTTCCTGCATGTCGCCGTGCTCGACGGTGACGACAACCCGCTGACCAGATCGGCCGCGTTCGGCGAGTTTCAGTCCGGCATCAAGGATCGGTGCGCCGAGGGGCCCATTCCGGCCGACGCCGCGGTTATCGGCTCCTACCGGCTGCTGCCCGAGTGATCGAATGGCGTTCCAGGCCCGGCGGCCAGCCGGGGCCGCCGGAATGACCCGGCGAAGCCCTCGGCTGGCAGCAGGCCCGGCGGTCATCCGGGGCGGCGGTGCTGTCCCGGGCCGAAGCGCAGCCAGAGGAACACCAGCAGCCCGATCAGCAGCCAGGGGAAGAAGAAGTGCGCCATGGCATGCCCGACGCCGATGGCGATCACGACGACGAGGGCCAGGAACAGCACGCGGTGCAGCGGATGCCGACGCCCGATGGCCGGGCGCGGGGCCACTGCCGCCGGCTCGGCTTCCTCCGGCTCCTCGCCGGGCAGGTCGGCGAACAGCCCGTCGAAGTCCGACTGGGTCTTGGCGTTCATCGCCCGGTCGAGCCTCTCGTTGTACTCGGCCTGGTCGAGCCGCCCGTCGCTGTAGTGGCGTGACAGGCGTTCGGTAACCTCGGCACGCTCGGCGTCGGAGACCCGCATCTCGGGCCTGGGGCGGCCGCGGTGCGCGGATCCGCCCGTCTGCGGCGAACTGCGCTGCGCTGACATGATGGATGACCTCCCTGGTCAGTGTGAGCCTGGTCAGTGTGAGCGGGACTGGTGGGACTGGATGAACTGGCTCGCGATCGACGCCTCGGCGCCCTCCTCGGGGATCAGCAGCCAGCCGGCCAGGTAGATCGGCACGCCGGCGCCGCCCGCGAAGGCGAGCACGACCAGCACGATCCGCACGATGGCCGCGTCCACGCCCAGGTAGCGGGCGATGCCGGAGGCGACTCCGGCCAGCATCCGGTCCTGGACGGGACGGCAGAGCTGCTGCGGGTCGGCGAGGTTGCGGTCGGAGTTGTCGGCTTCTGGTGTCATAGCGGTTGTGTTCATGGCTCCAGCGTGCTGCCCAGGGCCTGGCCGGCCAATCGGGAAGCCCCCGCATTCGACCCTGATGATCGGCTGCCCAGATCAGGGTTCTCCCGGATAGCCCAGCGAGCGCCGTGGCGCGATGATGGATACGTGACGAAACGAAGCGGCCGTGCGTCGCGCTGGCGCGCGCCAGGCGGCAATGGCGGCGGCTGGGGGGGCTGGGAGGACACCGGCGTCGTGCAGCCTCCAGACAATGGCCAGGCCTCTCACCATCACTTCACGGGCTTCGGGCCCGGCCGCTGGGCGCGGGGGCCGCGCAGCAGCGGGCCGCTGCGGCGGGCGCGTGAGGACCGGCTGGCCGGCGGGGTGGCGGCCGGCCTGGCGGCGCGGACGGGCCTGGACGTCACGGTCGTGCGGATCTTGTTCGTGCTGGCCACGCTGCTCACCGGCGGCTCGGCGGCCGCGGCCTATGTACTGGCCTGGCTGCTGGTGCCCGCCCTCGGCCAGGACGGCACCATCGCCAGCGCGGCGCTGACCGACATGAGGGGCATCGCGCTCGCCGCCGCCCTCGGCTCGATTCTGGTGATAGCGCTGCTCATCGCCTCCGCGTTCGGCGCCGGCTGGTTCGGATCCCTGGCCTGGCCGATGGTCATCAGCCTGGCCGGGATCGTGCTGATCTGGAGAAATGCCCCCGCGGACGAGCAGGCGACCATGCGGCGCCTCGCCGAGCCGCTGCTGGGCATGGCCGAGGGCAGCAGCCGGCCGGCGTCCCGGCTGGTGCTGCGCGCGTCGATCGCGGCCGCGCTGCTGGCGGCCGGCCTGGCCACCCTGTTCACCGGGCACGCGACCCGCTTGCTGCGCCCGGTCGGCGGGGTGGCCCTGGTGATCGCGGCGATCGTGGTGCTGCTCGGTCCCTGGTGGCTGCGCATCGCCCGCGACCTGGTCGTCGAGCGCCAGGCGCGGGTCAGGGCAGAGGAGCGCGCCGACATGGCCGCGCGGGTGCACGACTCGGTGCTGCAGACGCTGGCCCTGATCCAGCGCAGGGCCGACGATCCGCAGAAGGTGATCCAGCTGGCCAGGGCCCAGGAGCGGGAGCTGCGCTCGTGGCTGTTCGGCGGCCGGGCGCCCGGCTCGCTGGACGGCCAGGCGGTGACGCTCGCCGCCGGGGTGCGGCTCATCCAGCAGGAGGTGGAGGCCCAGCACGGCGTGGCTATCGAGGCCGTCACGGTCGGCGACTGCGATCTCGACGACGATCTGCGCACCCTGCTGGCGGCCGCCCGCGAGGCGACCGTCAACGCGGTGAAGTGGTCAGGCGCCGACGTCGTCTCGCTATTCGCCGAGGTCGAGCCGGCGGCGGTATCGGTGTTCGTGCGGGATCGCGGGCGAGGGTTCGACCCTTCGGCGGTGCCCGATGACCGGAAGGGGCTGGCGGAGTCCGTCCATGCCAGGATGACCCGCCATGGCGGGTCGGCGATCGTCCGCAGCGTCCAGGGCGAAGGTACCGAGGTGTCCCTGACGATGCCCCGCGCCGCCGGGGAACGCCAGCCGAGCCGGGCGTGAGCATTCCGGGCACGGGCTCCCCGGACGGGGACAGGCCGAGGGTCTTCATCGTCGATGACCATGGCCTGTTTCGCTCCGGTGTCCGCTCTGAGCTCGGCGACGAGGTGGAGGTCGTGGGCGAGGCCGAAGACGTCGAGCCAGCGATCGAACAGATCGCCAGGCTGCTGCCGGATGTCGTCCTGCTGGACGTGCACCTGCCCGGCGGCGGCGGGCACCTGGTGGTCACGGCGATCAAGGCCGCGCACCCTCAGGTGCGCTTCCTCGCCCTGTCCGCCTCGGACGCGCCCGAGGACGTGATCGCGGTGATCCGGGCGGGCGCGCGGGGGTACGTGACCAAAACGATCTCCGGCGCGGACCTGGTGGACGCGGTGCGCCGGGTCGCGGTGGGCGACACTGTCTTCTCGCCCCGGCTGGCCGGCTTCGTCCTTGACGCCTTCGCCGCCGTCGGGCCGGAGGGCGGGGGGCGCCCGTCCTTCGACCCGGAGCTTGACCAGCTGACACCGCGCGAGCGGGAGGTCCTGCGGCTCATCGCCCGCGGCTACACCTACCGGGAGATCGCGCGCGAGCTCTACATCTCCGTCAAGACGGTCGAGAGTCACGTGTCCTCGGTACTGCGCAAGCTCCAGCTCTCGACCCGCCACCAGCTCACCCGGTGGGCGACCGAGCGCCGCCTGACCTAGCCGCGCGGTGCGCGCTGCGCGGCCACGCCGGGTGCTGTCTGCTGGGCGCCGATGGTGGCGGCCAGGGCAACGTCGAGCGGGGTGGCATGGTCGCCCACGGCCTCGGCATAGGCAAAGTGGTCGACCACCCAGTCCTGCTCGAACTCATACAGCATCTCGACCATTTCCCTGACGGCCGGCATGAACGTGCCGATCAGGCGCAGCTGCCAGCGGGCGAGGCGGCGCAGCCGGGGCTGGGTGCCGGCGATGGCGGCGGCGCGCTCGGCGAACTGCCTGGTGCTGACCGTGGGGGAGTTGGGCACGTGCCAGGCCCGGCCCCAGGTCTGCGGCGCATCGGCCAGCCGGACCAGGGCCTCGCCGAAATCGGGGACGTAGGTGTAGGTGTGCAGTCGGTCAGGGTCGCCGATGACCTCGGCTGCCTTGCCCTGGGCCAGCGGCCCGAAGAACCGGGCGCCGACGGCCGAGCCGTCTGCTCCTGGCCCGAAGAAATCCGAGGCCCGGCCCGCCACGACGCGAACGCGCCCGGCGCGGTGCGCGGCCTCCAGGTCGCGCCACATCTGAGCCCGCACGGCGCCCTTGCGGGTGGCGGCCGCAAGCGGCAGATCCTGGGTCAGCGGCCCGGCGACGGGCCCGTAGCCGTAGAGGTTCTCGGCCACGACCAGGAGGGCCCCGGCGGCGGCGGCGGCCTCGACGATCCTGGCCTGCAGGCCGGGAAACTCCTGCGGCCAGCGATGGTAGCCGGGCTGGGCGCACTGGAAGACCACGTCCGCGCCAGCCACCGCGGCGGCGAGCTGGACCGGGTCGCTGATGTCGGCCGGGCGGCTGATCGCGCCCGGCACCGCCGTCCCCGTGCGGGTAACGACCGCAGGCTCGATGTCACGAGCGGCGAGGGAGGTGACGACGGCGCGGCCGACGGGACCGGCGCCGAGCACGATGTGAGAGGTAGACATGACGAGCGCTCCAAGACGGGAGTGGGCGGATGAATGGCGGGCGGATGAATGGCGGCCGGGCGGCGGCCTCACTCTCGGGGAGAGCGGTGCTCTCAGGTAGGATCAGTGTCCGCCTGGATCGCGCAGGTGTCAAGAGCGGTGCTCTGGTTGTTGATCGTCGCTCTCATTTATGGCAAGCTTGCTGACATGACCGCCATCCAGACGGCCCGGCAGCGGGCGAGAGCCGAGCTCACCAGCGAGATCAAGGCTGAGGCCCGGCGCCAGCTCGCCGCCGAGGGCGCGCAGCGGCTCTCCTTGCGGGCCGTAGCGCGCGAGCTGGGCATGGCGTCGTCAGCGCTGTACCGATACTTCCCGAGCCGGGACGATCTGCTGACCGCGCTGATCATCGATGCCTACGACGCGATCGGGGAGAGCGCCGAGCGGTCAGGCGCGGGGGTGCCGGCCGGCGATATCCGGGGCCGGTGGCGCGCCTGCTGTCATGCGGTACGCGACTGGGCGCTGGCTCATCCGCATGAGTACGCGCTGATCTACGGCTCGCCGGTTCCTGGCTATAAGGCACCGCAGGAGACCATCGCGTCGGCGACCAGGGTGTCGGCCGTCCTTGGCCGCTTGCTAGCCGACCTGCACTCCGCCCGCGGGCCTGGTGCGACGGATGGCAGTCAGCCGGGCGCTGGCAGACCGGGCGGGGGCCAGGCGGAGCCGCTGCCGCAGCCACTGGCCGCGCAGGCCGAGGCGGTGGCCGCCGCCGTCGCTCCCGGCGTGCCAGGGCCGCTCATGACCAGGGGCCTGATCTCCTGGACTCAGCTGTTCGGCATCATCAGCTTTGAGCTCTTCGGGCAGCTGGTGGGCGTGGCCGAGCCCGCCGATGCCCTCTTCGGCTATGCGGTGGACCAGATGGCGGACTTCGTCGGGCTGTAACGGTACTGCGGGAGGTCCTCGAATGACCAGAGCGATGCTGCTGCGCGGCGGCCTGGTCGCCGACGGGATCAGCGCCACGACACGGCGTGCCGACCTCCTGATCGAGGGGCCCGTGATCGCCTCGGTCGGCGCACCCGCCGCACTGGGCGCACCCGCCGCACTGGGCGCACCCGCCGCACTGGGCGCACCCGCCGCACTGGGCGCACCCGCCGCACTGGGCGCACCGGGCGCACCCGCCGCAGCAGGCGCACCCGCCGCAGCAGGCGCGCCGGCGGCCGGCCTGCGGGGCGGCGGCGTCCCGGCGGCTGACTGCGAGGTGATCGACCTCGCTCCAGGCAGCGTGATCTGCCCGGGTTTCATTGACGCGCACGTTCATGCCGAGGGGCCGCTGCTGGCCGCCGGCCGGGTCGACGGCGCGCTGGCGCAGGGCGTCACGACGCTGGTGGTGGGCCAGGACGGCCAGTCGTGGGTCGGCGCGTCCGCGGCCACGGCACGGTATCTCAACCAGTACTTCGGGCCGGTCAACGGCGCCCTGGAGCCAGTCCGTGAGCTGAGCGTGGCCGGCTACCGGGACGCGCTGTCGGGCAGGCTGGCGCAGAACGTCGCGGTCCTGGCATCGCAGGGCACGATCCGCCACAACGTCGCGGGCATGACGCCTGGCTCGCTGGGAGCGGGCGAGCGGGCTGCCGCGCGGCGGGAGGTGGAGGACGCGCTGGCGGACGGGGCGGTCGGATTGTCCAGCGGCCTGGACTACCTGCCGAGCAGGTTCGGCACCGTCGCGGAGGTGGCGGACATCGCGCGGCCGCTGGCCGATGCGGGACGCCCGTACGTATCGCACCTGCGTGCCTACGGCAGCCAGGTCAAGGCCGGCCTGGAGGAGCTGGTGGCCGTCGGGCGCCGGGCCGGCATCAGGGTGCACGCCAGCCACCTGTGGGGCGCGCCGGCCGGCATCGAGGCGGCATTCCGGCAGGCCGATGCCGCCGCGGTGACCGTCAGCTACGACATGTACCCCTATCGCCGGTCAAGCACGGTCCTCGCGGTGCTGCTGCTCCCCGCTGACCTGCAGGGCCGCGGTCCGCAGCACACGCTCTCGGCGCTGACCAACCGGCGGCAGCGCTCGGCGCTGCTGGCCGGGGAAAAGTTCACCGACGACTACCTGCAGAACCTCTACCTGGGCTGCCTGCCGCCGAAGGACGCGCAGCTCGCCGGGCTGTCGATTGCCCAGGCGGCGGCGTCCAGCTCGCAGCCGCCCGGAGAGTGGGCTCTCGACCTGCTGGTCAGGACGCGGCTCGGCGTCGGCGCGCACCTGGACCGGCCCGAGCTCACCGAGGAGAGCCTGGCCTGGCTCGCGGCAGGCGACCGGCACAGCGCCGGCTCGGACGGCATCTACCAGGGGCAGCATCCGCATCCCCGCGGCTACGCCGCCTTCGCCGCTCTGGCCCAGCACTACCTGGCCGGTGCCGCTGACACCGGGTACCAGCAGCTCGCCCGGCACCTGTCCGCGAACGCGGCTGACGTCTACGGCCTGCGCAACCGCGGGCGGCTCGCGCCCGGCCTGGCCGCCGACATCTGCGTCATCGGCCCCGCCGGGATCACCGCTCGGGCCAGCTACGGCACACCGGCCGCGCTGGCCACCGGGATGGACCTGGTGATCGTGAACGGCGTCATCACCTGGCGCGACGGACAGCCCGTCACCACCCAGTTCCCCGGCCGGCTCATCACTGCGTGATCGTGGTGGATTCGGCACGGATACATGTCGAATCAACCACGATCTCAATGGGAACGGCGGGCGGTCGGCTGACCAAGGTCATCACGGCCGCAGGCACGCGCTGAGCGGCGTGCAGGGCAGGCCGGGATAGGCCTGGCGGACGGCGAGCGTGTCGTGGCCAAGGTCGGCGCTGTCCATGATGAGCGCGGCGCGCAGCTGGCGGCCGAGGCCGGGCCTGACGCGCCCGAGGGTGCCGGCCATGACCCGCAGCACGGGCCGGCGGACATGACGCGGCGCGCTGGTGCGCCCGGCGGCGGCCTGGATCGCGGCGGCCAGCTGGTTGAAGGTGAGATCAGCGGGACCGCCGATCTCGAGCACCCGGCCGCGGGTCGCCGGGTCGGCGAGCGCGTGCTCGACCAGCGCGGCGACATCGGTGACGGAGACGAAGTTGATGGGGTTGTCACCGGCCCCGAAGACGACCGGCCGGCCGGAGCGGGCCGCGGTCCTGGTGAGCACCTCGATCCAGAGCTCGAGGAACGCGGTGGCCCGGACGATGGTCCAGCTGACCCCGCTGGCCCGCAGGTACTGCTCGGCCGCGTGCTTCATCCGGAACAGCTCCATCGGGCTGTCGGCCGCGGCGCCGACGGCCGACATCAGCACCAGGTCGGCGCCCCCGGCTCGGGCGGCGTCGACGAGGTTGACGTTGCCCTGGTAGTCCACGGTGGCCGGCGACACGCCGCCGGGCCCGGCGAACCCGTGCACGGCGGACACCACGACCTCGGCGCCGCTGACGGCGGCGGGGAGGCTCGCCCGGTCCCGGACGTCGCCGGTCACCACCTGCACGCCCGACCCGGCGAGGTGACCGGCCCGTGCCGGGTCCCTGGTCAGGACGCGGACCGGCACCCCCTGCGCGGTCAGCCGGGTGGCCAGCACGGTGCCGAGCCTGCCGGTGCCGCCGGCCAGCAAGATCATGACGTCTCCTGCGGTGCGACCTGGCGGCGCACCGCGGCGTCGGCGTCCTGGCCGTCTTCGCTGACCGGCTCGAGGTAGAACCGGGCCCAGTCAGCCAGCCCGCCGGTCACGCCGAAGATCACCACGCCGCGCATGAGGTGCGCGGACCCGTCCGGCCGGGTACCCCGGTGCTCCCACTCGGTCCAGACCGTGTCACCGTCGACGGCGCTGTGCAGCACTCGGGCGGTGAGGTCAGGGATCGCGGCGAAGATCTGCTCCCAGTTCCTGCGGACCTGCTCCCGCCCGGTGAACCCGCGGCGCGGGTGCGCCGGGGTCTCGTTGCGGTAGCCGGGCGCGAAGCAGGCGACCAGCGCCGCCAGGTCGTGATCGTTGGTGGCCCGGCGAAGCCGCTCGACCATCGCCGCCGGGCCGCTGTTCGTCATAGTTTCATCCACGCCGTGCACCGCCACTCTGTTACAATCACTTGTAATCGATACATGACTATGGAACGGAATTAGCTCGTTGTCAACCTCGAAGCGCCGCTACGACTCGCCGCGGCGGGCCGAGCAGGCCCGGCAGACCCGCGCCGCGGTCGCCGACGCCGCCCGACGGCTGTTCCTGCGGGACGGCTTCGCCGCGACCACGATCGCGGCGATCGCGGCCGAGGCGATGGTCTCGGCCGAGACCATCTACAAGGCCTTCGGCGGCAAGCCGGGCCTGGTGCGCGCCATCTGCGAGCGCGCGCTGGCGGGCGAGGGACCGGTCCCGGCCGAGACGCGCTCCGATGAGCTGCAGCTGACCGAGCCGGATCCGCGCAAGATCATCCGTGGCTGGGGCCGGCTCAGCGCCGAGGTGGCCCCGCGAGTGTCGCCGATCGAGCTGCTGCTGCGCGCCGCCGAGGCCGTCGATCCTGAGGTCGCGGCCCTGCGGGCGGAGCTGGATGCCAGCCGTCTGCGCCGGATGACCAGCAACGCGCGCAACCTGGCCGAGGCCGGGCACCTCCGCGACGGCATCACCGTGGAGCATGCCGGCCAGGTGATGTGGACCTACAGCTCGCCCGAACTCTACGAGCTACTGGTGCTGCAGCTCGGCTGGCCGCCCGGGCGCTACGGCGCGTTCAT
>Ga0193751_1002530_pt1 | contig 11049 bp, 9 predicted proteins | sample L1c2metaG_FD_143050 | JGI IMG/M metagenome (GOLD analysis project Ga0193751, IMG submission 143050) | Soil microbial communities from a riparian zone of the East river system, Colorado, United States - L1c2 | ecosystem: Environmental > Terrestrial > Soil > Riparian zone | place: USA: East River...
ATTCGAGCGCGCGCTTGGCGAAGGCATCCATGTTCGCCAGCCGCTCGGCGCTGCCGGTACGCAGCGTGATCGCGCGCTCGGCAAGACCGGCCTGAGCAGCACCTGCAACCGCAATGCAGGTGTGGCCGGCCGGATCGCCGTAACGGTTGCCGGTCGGACCCGTGGCGCCGGTTTCGCCAAGGGCCCAGACTGCGCCGTGGCGCTCGCGCACCCGCCGCGCCAGCAGCAGCGCATAGGCTTCCGTCGCCGGCCGCAAGCCTTGCATCTCGGCGTCGCCGATGCCGAGCAAGGCCGCGCGTGACGCCTTGGTGTAGACCACCGCGCCGCCGAGAAAGTAGGCCGAGGCGCCCGGCACCGCCAGCAAGGCCGCGGCGATGAGCCCGCCGGTCGAGGATTCGGCAATGGCGATGGTCTCGCGGCGCGCGATCAGGCGCTGCGCGATCGTTTCCGCCAGCGGCAACAGTGCTTTCATAGGTCACCCCTCCCGATTTGGCAGAGCACGCGAAAGATGCCGATATCCGCGTGCGGGAATTGCTTGCCCAATTGCGCGCCGACGGCCTGCGCACCCTCTTCGTAAAGCGTGTCGATCAGCAGCGCGCCGCCAATTTTCTTGTCGCCGCCGCGCAATTTTTCTTCCATCGACACCGGCATGCCGGCGGCATCGAGCGCCAGCCATGTCTCGCCGCCGGCGACCGCCGTGTCGGCGACAAGCTTTTCCAGAACAGCCGACAGCGCCGCCTCGTCCGGTGTCTGGTTGAACCGGGCGGCGACGGTGAAGGCGCCGCGGAAATGGCCGCGCCGCGCGGTGCGCCGGCACACCGTGCGGTTCATGTTGACAAAAACCTCCGACATGATGGTGCGCGTCATCGGCGTCGGATCGTCGAGCCGCTCCAGGTAAGGTTTTGAGGTGAGCACCTCGGGCGTCTCGACCATATAGAAATTGAAATAGCCCGGCGCGCCGGCAATCGCCTTGTGGCGGCGGCCGAACACAAAACCCGGCACGCCGAGCCGTTCGATGAGATGCTCGCCCTGGAACCAGGCTTCGAATTCCGCCTCGCGCCCCGGACGGCAATCGTTGAAGATGGCGAGTATGCCATGTTGGGGAACAGCTTGGCTCATCGCGCGGCGACCACCATGATCTCGACCACATAGTCGGGCGAGGCGAGCTTGGCCTCGACGGTGGCGCGCGCCGGCGCGTTGCCGGGCGACACCCAGCCGTCCCAGACCGCGTTCATCTCGGCAAACTTCGCCATGTCGGTGATCCAGATATTGGCCGAGAGCAGCTTGCTCTTGTCAGTGCCGGCCTGGGCCAAAAAGCCGTCGATCTGCGAAAGAATACTTTTGGTCTGCTCGCCCATGCTCTTGCCCTTGGGCGCTTCCGCAACGATGCCGGCGAGATAGACCGTGTCGCCGTGGACCACGGCCTTGCTCATGCGCGGCCCGGTGTCGTGGCGTTGGATTGTCATGGCGTTTCCTTTCGCGGTTTGAATTGGGCCGGTATTCAATCTCACGGCAGCGCGTGGGCGACAACCTTGCGCATGACGCTCGGCAAAGCCTCGCCGGACAGCGACGCGAGCGCGACCCAGCGCGTGCCGGATGGCGCCGGCGTGCGCGCCGGAACGTGGGCCGTATAAACCGAGAGCTCCAACGGAAAGTGCGTGAACACGTGGCGCACCACGCCGGCGAGTTTACGCCATGCTATGCGCTTTCGCATTTTCGTTGACGCAAAGCGCGGCGCGCCGGTGCGCGCTTTGTCTTCGTCGAAATCGTGCTGCCACTGCGTCGTCGGCACTTCGGTCATGGCGCCAAGCAGCCCTTTCGCCGGCCGCGTGCGCACCAGCACCATGCCATCGGCGCGGCGCACGACAAAAGCCGCGCCGCGGCGTAGTGCGCCTTCGCGTTTGGGCGTCCGCCGCGGCAACGTTTCGGCGTCGCCGCGCGCATAGGCGGCACAGCTTTCGTTCCATGGGCACAACGCACAAGCTGGATTCTTCGGCGTGCACAGCGTGGCGCCGAGATCCATCATGGCTTGGGCGAAATCGCCGGCACGAAGCCGCGGCGTCAGGCCGCCCGCGAGCCGGCGAATCTCCGGCTTGGCGGCGGGCAGCGGCGTGGTGACGGCGTAAAGCCGCGCAATCACCCGCTCGATGTTGCCGTCGACCGGTGACGCCGGCAGGTCGTACGCGATCGCCGCGATGGCGGCAGCGGTGTAATGACCGATACCGGGCAGCGCGCGCAGCTCCGCTTCACTCGCCGGAAACTTGCCGCCGTGACGCTCGACCACGGCGCGGGCGCAGGCATGCAGGTTTCGGGCGCGGGCGTAATAGCCGAGCCCCGCCCAGGTCTTGAGCACCTCATCGAGTGCCGCCGCGGCCAGCGCGCCGACATCGTCCCAGCGCGCCAAAAAACGGGCGTAATAGGGCGCCACCGCCTTGACCGTGGTCTGTTGCAGCATGATCTCGGAAAGCCAGACGCGGTACGGATCGGCGTGTTGGCCGGGCGGCGCACGCCACGGCAGCTTGCGACGATGGCGGTCGTACCAGGCCAATAGAGCGGTGGGTTGCGGGCATGACTCTGGCGTCCGGCGCTTACCGCGCTGTCGCGCCACCGGCTTGGCTGCTACGGTTGCTGCTGAGGTCATCGGTCCGGCCGAGGGCTGACAGAGCACCGCACCATGAACAAGCCCTCCCGCTCCTTCGCCAAGCCGCTGCGCGATGTCGTCGGCAAAACAATCGGCGACGCCTTCAGAAAGCAGGGTTTTGCCTCGGCCGAATTGGTAACGCGCTGGACCGCGTCGCACTACGCCAGGCGCCGCTGCGGCGCGACACGCGCAAGCCGGTCAAGACCAGCGATCCGGCCGCGGTCGCGCGGCTGGCGGCGAGCTTGCCGGACATTGCCGACGAGGATTTAAAGCAGGCGCTGGCCCGGCTTGGCACGGCGGTCAAACGCGGCTGACGCGCGCGGTCTGCATCAACCGACCGTGACCGCCGTGCCCTTGGCGCCATGGCGTGCTAATGCCACATTCCTGCGGTAGAAATCACGCGTTGCCGGACCAATCCCATCGTCGAAACCAGGAGCATTCTGTGTCGCTCACTCGTCGCGAATTATTGACCACCGGCGCGGTGCTCGCGCTCGGCGCCGCCGCCATCACGACAGGCGTCGTGCCGCCCTTCCCCACGCTGGCATTTGCCGCGGACACCAATCCTTCGCCCGAGGATCTGGCCCACGTCGGCCCGGGCGGCGACATCATGATCGGGTCCGACAAGGCGCCGGTGACCATCATCGAATACGCCTCGATGACGTGCCCGCACTGCGCGCATTTCGAGGAGACGACGCTGCCGGAGCTGAAGAAGCGCTACATCGACACCGGCAAGGTGCGCTACGTGATGCGCGAGTTCCCGCTCGATGCGCTGGCCGCGGCCGGCTTCATGCTGGCGCGCTGCGCTGGCCCGGACAAATACGAAACGGTCGTCGAAACGCTGTTCGCCAAGCAAGCCGATTGGGCGATGGTGCAGAAACCGATCCCACCGCTGATGGCGATCGCCAAGCAGTTCGGCTTCACCGAGGAATCCTTCAATACCTGCCTGGCGAATCAGAAGGTGCTCGACGACATCCAGGCGGTGCGCGACCACGCCGTGAACAAGCTCGGGGTCAATTCCACGCCGACCTTTTTCATCAACGGCAAGCGCTTCGTCGGCGACCTATCGATCGACGTCATGGCCAAGGAAATCGACCCCTATCTCAAGGAAGGATAAGGGTTTTTTGCCACTGACCGGAGTCGCCGGCCGGCCGTCGAGCCGCCGCCGCCAGGGCGCCTCAAGCGGCGAAGGTCTGGATAACGCCAGCATCCTGTTGCGCTTGGAACGGCGACGATTCATTCTCCGCGCCGATGCGGCACGATTCACGCGCCACACGGGGCGTGAGCTCTTAACGATTCCCTTCGCGGCCGCAGCTTGGGGGATGGAAATAACACCCGTATGAAGCTCACGCGGCTGCGCCTGATCGGCTTCAAGTCCTTCGTCGAACCGACCGACTTTGTGATCGAACCCGGGCTGACCGGCGTCGTCGGTCCGAACGGCTGCGGCAAATCCAATCTGGTCGAGGCCGTGCGCTGGGTCATGGGGGAAGCCTCCTACAAGGCCATGCGCGCGTCCGAGATGGACGACGTCATCTTCTCCGGCAACACCGGGCGGCCGGCGCGCAACCACGCCGAAGTGGCAGTGTCGATCGACAACAGCGCCCGCAAGGCTCCTGCCGCTTTCAACGATTCCGAAACGCTGGAAGTCTCGCGCCGCATCATGCGCGAGCAAGGCTCGACCTTCCGCGTCAACGGCCGCGAAGTGCGCGCCCGCGACGTCGCCATCCTGTTCGCCGACGCCTCGACTGGTTCGCGGTCGCCCGCTTTGGTCCATCAGGGTCGCATCGGCGAGATCATCCAGGCGCGGCCCGACCAGCGCCGCCGCGTGCTGGAAGAAGCCGCCGGCATTTCCGGCTTGCATGCGCGGCGCCACGAGGCGGAGCTTCGGCTGAAGGCCGCCGAGCACAATCTGACCAGGGTCGAAGACGTCATCGGCCAGCTTGCGGCGCAGGTCGCTTCGCTGAAGACTCAGGCCCGGCAGGCGGTGCGTTACCGCAATATTTCCGGCCAGGTGCGCCGCACCGAGGCACTGTTGTTTCACCTGCGCTGGCTCGCGGCGCAGACCGAGGTTGCCGACGCCGAGCACACCAGGGACGAATCCGTCCGCGTCGTCGCCGCGCGCACCAGCGAACAAGTTATAGCCAATACGCGCCAGACCGAGGTCGCCGCCGGCCTGCCGGCGCTGCGTGAGGCCGAGGCCAGGGCGGCAGCGGCACTGCAGCGACTCATCATCGCGCGCGAGACGCTGGAGCGCGAGGAGGCCCGCGCCAAGGAGCGCATCGAGGAGCTCGATCGCCGGCTCGAGCAATTCGCCGCCGACCTTGCGCGCGAGCGCAAACTCGCAGCCGACGCCGAAGCGGCGCTGCACCGGCTCGATCTCGAAGAAACCGCGCTCACCGCTGAAGCCCATGCCAGCGCCGAGCGCCTGACCGGCGTCAACACGCGCGTCGCCCAGGCAGACGCCGCGCTTTCGGCATCCGAAAAATCCTTCGCCGAGCTGACCGGCGCGTTGGCCGATCTCGCGGCACGGCGCAATCAACTGCAAACCGCGCTGGCCGATCACGAGCAGCGCGGTGCGCGGCTCCAAGCCGAGCTTGCCAATATCGAAGCCGGCCTGATCGCGACCGGCAGCGGCGAGCCCGATCTGGCTACACTCGGCAATGCGCTTGCGACCGCGCAAGCGGCGCTCGCCGAAGCCGAAACCGCGGCGCGCGGCACCGAAGTCGCGCATACCCAGGCCCGCACCGAGATCGACGCTGCGCGCGAGCCGCTCGCCACCGCCGAGCGCGGCGTGCAGCGGCTGGAAACCGAAGCGAAAACCATCGGTAAGCTGTTTGCGGTCGAGAGCAAGCATCTGTGGCCGCCGGTCGCCGACTCGCTGGTCGTCGACAATGGTTTCGAGAAGGCGTTGGGCGCCGTGCTTGGCGACGATCTCGATGCGCCGCTTGATGACTCCGCGCCGATGCATTGGGCCGGCGCGACCGTCGATCCATCCGATCCACAACTCCCCGACGGCGTCACGGCGCTGGCGCAATACGTCAAGGCGCCGCCGCAACTCGCCCGCCGTCTGGCGCAGATCGGCGTCGTCGATCGCGCCACCGGAGCGCAGCTCGCGACACTGCTCAAGCCCGGCCAGCGGCTGGTGTCGCGCGAAGGCGACTATTGGCGCTGGGACGGCTTTGCCGCCGCGGCGCACGCGCCGACCGGCGCGGCACGCCGGCTCGCCGAACGCGGCCGGCTGCAAGCGATCGAAGGCGAGCTCGAGACCGCTCGCGCCGATGTTGCGGCGAAACGCCAAACACTCGAACGCGCCGAGGCCGCCGTTACCGCGGCTGCCGCTGCCGAAGTGCAAGCGCGCATCCACTGGCGCGATGCGCAGCACCTGACCGATAACGCCCGCGAAGAGCACACCGCGGCCGAGCGCGAGATCGCCCGCAACGCGGCGCGCATTTCGGCGCTCAAGGAAGCCCGCGTGCGGATCAGCGCCGGCTGCGACGAAGCGTCGGCCGGCCAGCACGAAGCGACCGCCGCGCTTGCCGCCTTGCCGGTGACCGCCGATCTTGAAGCGAAGCTCACCGCGGTCAACGACGTCATCGCCACGGATCGCGGCGCGCTCGCCGAAGTCCGCGTCGAGGCCCAGGCGATCATGCGCGAAGCCGAGCTTGCCAGCCGCCGGCTGCAGGCCATTACGGAGGAACGGCAGGCCTGGCACGAGCGCAAGGACAACGCCGAAACTCAAATCGCGACCATCGGGCAACGGGTCGAGGAAGCCTCGGGCGAGCGCGCCGAATTGGCGAGCGCGCCGGAAAAATTCGCTTCCCAGCGCCAGGCACTGATCGGCGAGATCGAGACCGCCACCGCGGCGCGCCGCGCCGATGCCGATAGGCTCGCCGCCGCCGAGAACGACCTTGCCGAAGCCGACAAAATCGCGCGCGCGGCGCTCGAAGCGGTCGGCGAAGCGCGCGCCGAAGCCGCCCGCGGCGACGAACGCTGCGACGCCGCAAAACGGCGGCTCGCCGATCTCGCCCACGAAGTCCGCGAGCGGCTCGAAGTCGAGCCCGACGGCACCGCCGAGCTTGCCGAGATCAAGCCCGGCGCCGAGCTGCCGTCGGTTGCCGACGTCGAAGGCAGGCTGGAGCGCATCCACCGCGAGCGCGAGCGCCTCGGCGCGGTCAATCTGCTCGCCGAGCAGGAATTGCGCGAGGTCGAGGAACAGCACGTCAAGCTCACCAGCGAGCGCGATGATCTGGTCGAAGCGATCCGCCGGCTGCGCCAGGGCGTGCTCAGCCTCAACAGCGAGGCGCGCGAACGCCTGCTATCCTCGTTCACCATCGTCAACGAAAACTTCAAAAAGCTGTTCGGCGAACTTTTTGGTGGCGGCAATGCCGAGCTGCAGCTCATCGAAAGCGAGGATCCGCTCGAAGCCGGCCTGGAAATCGTGGCCAAGCCGCCGGGCAAGAAGCCGACCACGCTGTCGCTCCTCTCCGGCGGCGAGCAGGCGCTCACCGCGCTGGCGCTGATCTTCGCCGTGTTCCTGACCAATCCGGCGCCGATCTGCGTGCTCGATGAGGTCGACGCCCCGCTCGACGACTACAACGTCGAGCGCTTCTGCGACCTGCTCGATGAAATGACGCGCTCGACCGACACCCGCTTCGTCATCATCACCCACAATCCGATCACCATGGCCCGCATGAACCGCCTCTACGGCGTCACCATGGCGGAACGCGGCGTGTCGCAGCTCGTTTCGGTGGATCTGGAAGGCGCGGTGAAGCTGCGCGAGGCGAGCTAAGATACGGTTTGCGGCTCTGTTGCATTGGCGGACGGCAGCGCCACGGCGCGCCGCCCCGGTAGCCGCAGACCCGCGAGCGCGGCCATCAGCGACATTGCGGCCGCGGCTCCCATTGCCGCAACGAAGCCGACGCCGAACGCTTGCGGCGAGTCGAAGTTTCCGATCGCAGCGAAGACCGCGACTTGCACCGTGACTCCGAACACGCCGCCGAGAAAGCGTGCCATGTTGAACGTGCCGGAGGCTTTGCCGATCTCGCTCGGCGTGACTGCGCCCAAGACCGCGTTCTGCGCGGCCGGCATCGCCATGGAGACGCCGGCGCCGGTGAGGATCAGTGGCGCGACGAGATCGATGTAAGCGAGCCCAGGCGTAGCGGTTAGCGCTATCCACGCCATGCCAATGGCCTGCAGCACGAGCCCGACCACGACCAGCAGCCGCTCGCCGAGGCGGTTGACAAGGCTGCCGCCAAGCGGGGCGAAGACGAACAGGGTGGCGGTCGACGGCAGCAATCGTAAGCCGGCGCCGAACGGCCCGTAGCCCTGGGCCACCTGCAGGAACTGCGGCAACAAGAACAAGGTCCCGTACATCGACGCGTAGAACAGGAAGCTCGCGACAAGCCCCGAGGAAAACGCGCGCGAGCGGAAAAGTCGCATCGGCACCATCGGCTCGCGCGCGCGGAGCTCCCAGACGACGAAGGCTGTGGCGAGAACAATGCCCACCACGAGCGCCGACACGACCTCGAGGCTCAGCCAGCTCGCACTGTTGGCGCGCATCAACCCCCAGACCACGCCCATCGCAGCCGCGGTGACGAGCATGAGGCCGACAATATCGACGCCGGTCCCGGGCCCGACGCTCTCACCGATATGACGGCGGATGAGCGGAATGACGATCAGGCCGATCGGCAAGTTGATCCAGAAGATCCACTGCCAAGCAAAACCCTCGGCGATTGCGCCGCCGGCAACGGGGCCGGCAATGAGGGCTAGTCCGGTAACGGCGCTGAATATGCCCAGCGCCTTGGCACGTTCCCCGCGCGGGAATGCCGCGCTCAGGAGCGCCATTGCCAGCGGCATGACCAGCGCCGCGCCGGCGCCCTGAACCGCTCGCGCTGCGATCAGCGCGCCGATGTTGCCAGCCAATGCACACGCCGCCGAGGCCACGACGAACAAGGTGAGGCCGGCCACGAACATGCGCCGGCGCCCCAGGCGGTCGCCGAGCGCCGCGCCGGTGAGCAACAGCACGGCGAAGCTCAGGTTATAGGCATTGACCGTCCACTCCAGCGCTTCAATCGACGCGCCGAGGTCAATCCGGATCGTACTCAGCGCAGTTGTGACCACCAATGCGTCGAGCGCGACCATGAACGACGCCACCGATGTTAATGCAAGCACCCAGGTCTTGCTTGCCGCCCAAGTCTTTCTCGCCACCGAAGTCTTGCTCGCCGTTTCGCTCGTGTCCTGCATAATCCGCTCCTCGACCAAAAAATGGCTCATCGCCGGCACATGCGGCCATTGCGATCCGCTCTGCCGCCCGGTCCACAACGCTGAGACGAATGGGGGTGCCCAGAGGATTCGCGAAAAAAATTCAAAACCGACCGAATCCTTCGGCAGGTTCCGAACGTCTAGAGCATACGAGCGAGGATCAAAGGAGCAGTCGGATGAAACGGACTTTGGTGCGCTACAAGATCAAGCCGGAGCAGGTGGCGGACAACGCACGCCTGATCAAGCGGGTGTTCGAGGAACTCAAGGCCAGATCGCCGGACAACGCGCGCTACGTGGTATTGCAGCTCGACGACGGCGCTTTTGTCCATTTCGCCGCAGTCGAGAGCATGGACGGCAATCATCCAATCACCTCGCTAGAGGCTTTTCGGGTCTTCCAAAGCGGCATCAAAGAGCGTTGCATTGAGCTCCCACAATCCGGCGATGCCACCATCGTCGGTAATTATCGGATGGTCGACGAGTGAATTCCGACTCAATTGAAGCACGTGCGGCTTTCGATCGATTGCTCGGCGAATTGCGGCCGAAGCTGCACCGCTACTGCGCGCGCATGACCGGCTCGGTCATCGATGGCGAGGACGTGGTGCAAGATGCGCTGATCAAGGCGGTCGAGGCATTACCTGCCATGGGGTCGATTGCACATCCGGAAGGCTGGCTGTTTCGCATCGCCCACAATGCGGCTTTGGACTTCCTGCGGCGCCGCGCCCGGGCGGATCGCGCCCGCTCCGACGAGGACCCGGACATGCTGGTTGACCCCACAAATGTCGCCGACAATCGCCAAGTCGCCGCTGCCAGCCTTCATACGTTCATGCGACTGCCCGTCGCGCAGCGCAGCTGCGTCATTCTCATGGACGTGCTTGGCTACTCATTGCAGGAGATCGGCGAGGTGATCGACAGCAGCATTCCGGCGGTCAAGGCCGCGCTCAATCGTGGGCGCACGCGGTTACGCGAGCTGGCACAGGAGCCCGACGATCGTCCGCCACCCGTCCTGACCGAACCTCAACGCTCATTGCTGGCCGCCTATGTCGAGCGCTTCAACGCCCGCGATTTCGACGCGATCCGCAACATGCTCGCCGACGAAGTGCGGCTTGAACTGGTCAACAAGACCCGTCTGAATGGCAAGAGCGAAGTCGGCAGATATTTCGGCAATTACGCGCTGGCGCACGATTGGCTGCTGGTTCCGGGATTCGTCGACCGACGACCGGCGATTCTGGTACGCGATCCCAGCGACGCCTCCGGAGCGCCAATCTACTTCGTGCTGTTGGACTGGGCTGGCGACCGGCTCAGCCGTATCCGCGATTTTCGTCACGCGCGCTACGCCATCGACGGCGCCGAGATCACTTCTGCAGTTTGAGCAGCCGGATTGCGTTGGTCTGCCCGATCGTCAGGCAGTCGCTCACTTCATCGTTCGCAGCCGGTCCAGGAATTGCGTGATGCTGGCCCGGATCGCGCCTTCGTTGGCGCGCTTGAGCCGCATCGAGCCGAGCGGAGCCTCGGCAAAATCGGCGGTGTAGGCGCCCGCTATCGTCGCCAGCAGCGCGGACTTGCCGCCGGCATCGTAGACTTTGTAGTTGGCATGCGAGGTGACCTCGAACGTGAAGCCGAAGGTCGGTTGCGACAGTCCGAGCAGATCGACGTCGATGAAATAACGGCAGGCGCCTTGCGCCCCCAAAAGCCCGACACTGTCCAGCGAATTGGACAAGGCCTCGGTAAAACCCGCATCGTCGACTTCCGATACCCACAGCGGATTGGTGGCTTCGCCGCCGCTGACTTTTCTCACGCACATGGCGTGTTGCAGCTTCGGCGGGAATCCTGCGCCCGACGTTTGGGTGACGGCCATCCGCTCCGGTTCGGCCGGCGTCGCACAAGCCGCGAGCAACAACAAAGCAAGCCCTGTTGCGGCATGGCGCGCGAACGACCCGACGGACGCGGGATTGGAATAGTTCATCATCCGGCGCATCTCTTCTTGGTTTTCAACGCTGCCAATGCTTCGTTGCGGTCGGCCAGCGCCCGCATTTTGATCTGTTCTTCGTGCGAGAGATCGACGGTCAGGGCAAACCAGCCGGACAGGACGATGGAGGCGGCAACCTTCGCGGCGTTGGCTTGATCGACCTCCGCGTTCTTCTGCAACAGCT
>Ga0193751_1002531_pt1 | contig 11045 bp, 9 predicted proteins | sample L1c2metaG_FD_143050 | JGI IMG/M metagenome (GOLD analysis project Ga0193751, IMG submission 143050) | Soil microbial communities from a riparian zone of the East river system, Colorado, United States - L1c2 | ecosystem: Environmental > Terrestrial > Soil > Riparian zone | place: USA: East River...
AAATGGCGAACGGGGCAGCACCTGCAACCCCACCCGAAGGGCCTTCCGCCGCAAAGGTGGCAGCGCCCGAAGGAAAACAAACTGTCACAACTGCAACACCGCAAACCGCGACGCCGTCCACCGAAGTGGAAGCGGTATCCACCGAGGCCTCCGGCCCGCTGGCGACCCACGACTTCAGCATTGTTGGAGACGCCGAAGTTCAGTTCGGCAAAATTTCCCATCAGCACGGTGCCTTCATGTTGTCCGATTTCGCCCCGATCTTTCTGTTCCGCGGCGGCGACAAGATTCTCTTCGAAGCTGGCTTTGATTTCGTTATCCAAAACAACGCACCAGGCGGGTCCGGTTACACCACGACGGTCAATCTCAGCTTCGCGACCCTCGACTACTTGATCAATGACTATGTTACGTTCATGGGTGGCAATATGCTGCTGCCACTCGGCACTTATAGCGAGCGGAGCGCCGGCTGGTTGAATAAATTTCCTGATGCTCCCTTACCTCGATCGGTTCTGCCCGGCAACGGCGTCGGCGTCCAGTTGCGCGGCGCAATTCCGGTCGGCGATAGGGGACCCAGCGTGGCCTACTCCGCTTTTGTGGTCAACGGCCCCGGCTCGGTGGATGGCAGCGGTAGGGCGGATCAACTCGACCTGGGCGGAAACGTGGGTCTTACCAGCGACGGTAGGTTTGCCAACCTGCATGGGGGCGCAGGTGAGGGCGGGCGGATTGCCGTGTTTTGGCCGTGGAAGCCAACATATGATTTGGAAGTCGGCGTCTCCGGCATGTCCAGTCCCTGGGATAACGCCGGTAAGCGACAATATAGCGCCTTGGTCGCGGATTGGGCGCTGCACGTCGGGCCTTTCGTGGAAATCAAAGGCGAATACATGAATACCTGGGTTGGAACCGACAACGCAGGCACCATCGATCCCGATGGCTGGTGGATACAGGGCGGATACAAATTGTCTGGCCTCAAGCTGAACGTCCCCTACCTCGACAAGCTCGAGTTGGTAGGCCGCTACGATACAGTTGACGATGGGTTGGGCTCGCGGACAAATCGTGGGACCGTGGGCGGAGTCTACTACATCACGAACACCCTCTGGCTTGAGGGGGACTATGAATTTACGAGCAATCACGGCCCCAACCCCGCTGCGCCGGACAATTCGCTTCTCTTCCAAATCTCCTATGGGTTCTAACGACATCGCCATGCATACCTCCAAAGCTCTTCTTCGCGGCTCAATTAAATGGACTCATCTTTTCGCCGTCGCGACTATCGTTGCGGCAGCTACCGTCATCGCTTTCCCTGCGACCGCACAAACCCCAGCTCCTGCTTCCAAAACCAAAGCGGAAACAACTACCTCTGTTAAAGCGGAGCCTCTATCGGTCGAGCTATGGACGATCAACTGTAGCCGCTGCCATATGGCCCGCACCCCGGGCGAGTTCACGGCCGCCCAATGGCAGACGATCCTAAGGCATATGCGAGTCCGAGCAAATCTTCCGGCTTCTCAAGCTAGGGAACTTCAAAAATTCCTCGAAGCAGGTGCCGGAAAATAGGAGTGCGAGCGCCAGCGCTTACTTCGCCGATGACCGACCTTTGCCTAAGCCATGAAAAGCGGGGCGGAACAAACTTATGATCCTTAATTCAGGCGAATACATTCACGTGATTCATCGGCAGCTGTTTTCAGGCGACGCCCAGCGCCATTTCGTGGGAACTGTTGAAAGTCACGAAGGCTCGCTTGTTCGCGTGAAAGGCTACCTCTTTGCGATGGATTCGACGCACAGTCAATTTGTCAGACGAGAAGACCTGCGCACGCGGGTAGTTTCACTAAACGAAGCGGTGATCGTAAATATCCTTCCGGCGCACGTTAAGATTGACCAAATCACTTACGCGCATCGACCCAATGGCGACATTCATGTCACCGACGGGACCGATTGGCATTTGGATATCACGCATCTGTAACTTTGCATTCGCGTTTGCTCGCCGATCAAGCGATGCCTTGACTGCCAGTCGGGCCGCAGGTTAGACCCTCGTAGGTTTCCGCGACAATTTGATCGACCACCGCTTTCATGTCGCTCGTACGCTCGAACGCGGCCAATTGTCGATCCGCGCCGGTGCCTTCGCGCATGATGCGCTCTATGTGAGCCATTTCTTTTTTGCTGCCGAGCTCGTCGACTTCCGTCGAAACGAACGCGAGCAGTTCGTTTAACAAACTGCGGGTCTCGACTTCGGCCTCGCGACCAAAATCGATCAATCTCCCATCGATTCCGTAGCGCGAAGCGCGCCAGCGATTTTCATCGAGCAGTCGCCGTCGATAAACGCGAAATGTCGTATTTTGCCGGAGCAATTTGTAAAGCTTCGCAATCACGGCCTGAATTAAGGCCGCGATCGCGAGCGTGTCATCCACACGCGATTGGGCATCGCACACGCGCACTTCGAGTGTATCGAAAAACGGATGAAGGCGAATGTCCCACCAGATTTTCTTGGCGTTGTCGACGCAGCCGGTTTTCACAAGAAGTTTGCAGTAATCTTCGTACTCAGAGAGCGATTCAAACGCGTCCGGAATGCCAGTGCGCGGAAAACGCTCGAACACTTTGAGCCTGTAGCCCTTCAATCCCGTGTCCTGGCCAACCCAAAACGGCGAGTTGACCGAGAGCGCGTAAATGTGCGGGAGAAAATAGCGCGCCTGGTTCATGACGTGAATCGCCGACTCACGGTTCGGGATGCCAACGTGGACGTGCAGGCCAAAAATGAGATTCGCACGTGCGAGTTGCTGCATGTCCTTCACGATTTCCTGGTAGCGCTCGCCTTGAGTGATGAGTTGATCGCGCCAGTGGGAAAACGGATGGGTGCCTACTGAGGCGATTTTTAATCCACTGTTTCCGGCGAGTTGCGCAAGCTTGCTGCGTAATTCGATGACATGGTCGCGCGCGCAGGAAATCGAATCGCAAATCTCGGTGCCGAGTTCGACGACCGATTGGTGAATCTCCGGCTTGATCTGCTCTTTGAGCATGACCTTGCCGCCCTCGAGGATTTCCTGAATGTGCGAGCGCAGCTCGCGCGTCTCCGGATCGACAATGGCGAATTCCTCTTCAATGCCGAGGGTGTAGGCGTGGCCCTTTGCGCTCATCGTGGGTATCCAACGTCTCTTAAAAACAATGCGCTGTCATCCCGAGTCGCGGGGGGAATGAAGAAATCCGAATGTCGAATGTCAAATTAATGACGAAATACGAATGACGAATGCCCATTCGCGGTGCACAACGCACTTGGGATTTCGTCATTTCCCGTCGTTTGCCGCTCTTACCCGAATTCGCCTAACGACCGCTGCGTTACAGCCGCCTGGACGAATTTGCCCCAACTGAGATTGTCGCGACCCGGAACGTGTTCGCGCGCTTTGCGAATTGCCATTTCGGAAACGGCTTCCACGACCCACTCGAAGTTTCCCTGGCCGACATTACCGGCCTCCGCATCGGGCGCCGGATTGCAAAAATCGATCGCCACCGGCACACCGTCGCGGATGGCAAACTCGACCGTGTTCAGGTCGTAGCCGAGAAATTGATTCAGTGTCAGCACGCCTTGCTCAACTTTTTCGAGAATTTCCTTCGGGGTCTGCCATTCGGTTTGATAACGCAAATGGTACGGATGACGCGGTTCGTAGGGCATGATCCGGACGTGACGCTGATCGATGGAATAACAGCGGAAGTACATGTCGAACTTCACTTCCTCCTGTAACATCATCACGAGCTGTCCAGTCTCGTTGTAAGCCCGGTAAAATTCGTCGGGGTTGTGCAAGCGATAAACGTTTTTCCATCCGCCGCCTGCAAACGGTTTGAAGAACGCCGGCCAGCCAACGTAGTTGAAAATTCCTTCCCAATCGAGCGGATACGCCAGATTGCGAAACGAGTTGTCGTTCGTGTCCGGCGGCGGCTGATTTGACGGCAGAAGCACGGTTCTTGGAACCGATACCCCGATTTTTGTCGCAAGCGCGTTGTTGAAAAACTTCTCGTCAGCGCTCCACCAAAACGGATTGTTCACAACCGCAGTCCCAGTAAGGGCAGCGTTTTTCAACCAGGCGCGATAAAACGGCACATCCTGCGAGATGCGGTCGATGACCACGTCGTAACCACACGGCTCGCCCTGGATCACCTTGTCTATCTTGACGAACTCGGCAACGATATCTTTGCCTCCCGCTTTCTGATTGACCCGTTCGACAAACGCCGGTGGAAAGCTGTGTTCCTGACCAAAAAGAATTCCGATTTTTTTCATAAAGATAAGCCGCGAATTGGGCAGATTTAAACGGATACGAACCGAGAAGCCAACAAGGAAGGGCGATTTTCAATCTCTTAAGGATTTGGAACCGTCGCTCCTGGCAGCAATCAAAACCCCTTGGGATGCCAGTCCGGCTTCGTTAGGCTGCCTTCTCCTTTGTATTCGAAAAGTTTGTACATGGGTGTGAGCAAAAAACCCGGGCCCTTCGGACTGATCCGCAGATCGAAATCAAGTTTGTCGTCGAGAAAATAAATGTCGCCATGGCCGACCATGGAGAAAAGCTTGCCAGCAACCTCGAAATCGTCGGTGTGAATGACGCCGTCCTTGATCGTGAAACTGGCCGTGGCCTCGTGTGCTATGCTGTAGCCAGCTGTGCCCGGCAAGACGTGACTTAGAATTCCGGAGAGCGGGCCGAAGATCGGAATTGCGAAGACGTCGCCGTTGGTCACTTCCACTTTGCCACTGCCCGACATTTTTCGGGCGTCTCCACCGAGGCCATCGAAATCGTAGGTCCCGCTCAGTTCACCGGATGCGGTCTTGTAATTGAAATAAAGATCGGTCAGACGCGGGAAGTTGACGTTGGAAACGGTGATGCTGGCGTGGTGGTGGGGCGCGTTCTGCGCGAGCGAGATATCGGATTTGCCACGAACTGCTCCCGAAAAAAGCGAGCCGCGAAGATCGGTAATCTGGAGCCGGTCCTTCGTGAAAAGAAGCCGACTCACAATGCGGTCGAATGGCAAAGTCTTGCCAATGAAAACGTAATCCATCCCCGCCGGCGCATCAACGTTGATCTCAAGGCGCGTCTTTGTTCCACCGCGAAATTCGTAAACACCATTGGCCGTGATCGTCGGAGGCTGGCGGAATTTATAAAGCACCACTGTTTTCCAAAGATCGGGGTCAATCCAAAAGATCGCCTCGGCGGGATGCAGCGAAGTTTTTACATTCGACACGCGAACCTGGTGCTTCGCGAAATCGTAGGTGAAATTGCCGGTGCCGACGCCTTCATCGCGCGTTACCCGCAGGTCATTATAAGTGACCGCACCGTCGCCGAAGCTAACTTTGGCGCTCGCGCTATTCATCCAAACTCCGCGAAAACGCGTCCGCTCCAGCGCCACGGTTCCCTCGCCACGCCAATTCGTCGGATGTCGATCTTGGGAGCGAACAGCGAGATGAACGGCAGGCGCGCGCGACCATTCCCACTCGCTCAGGAATTCCCTCAACTCCGGAGGGGCAAACGCCTGCAATGCACCGGGATTGATCGTGCTGTCGATTTTGAGGCGGAAATCGTTCGGAGCGTCCAAGAGGTCGGCGCGCAATTCTCCGCTTTGATGCCGGATGCGAACGTCACGGAGCCACGTCCGCTCGCCATCCCAGGAAAACTCTGCGCGCAAATCCAAAAACGGCACCGCCTTATAAGCGAAACTGCCGAAGGCGGCATGACCGATGACTTTAAAGCGCGGATGCTCCCCGGCAAAATTCGCGGACCCGGAAAGGTCGATGACGGGCGGGGAATTGAAAATAGCGTCGGCGAGCAAATCGTTCGATCCCGCAGCGTCGAGCATCGCCTTAGCATCGACGCTGCTGCGAACCTGAAAATTCGCAGTATCGCTTTGTCGGCTCCAATTGGCCTGCCCGGCGAAGCTGCCCGCGTTATCCTTCCATTCACAGTGGGCGAGATTGAACGTTTGATCGCTCCACTCCGCCGTCGCAAACAAATCGCGCAGCTCATAATTTTTCCGCCTCAGCCGTTCGCCGCGAAGCGTTGCTTCGACGTGCGCGTCCTCGAGCTGCGCCAGGTCGCCGCTAAATTTGATCTGGAGCGAAGGCGGGGTGCCAGGGAATGTAAACTTTTGCAGTTCCGCGACCACTTTTCGCAAGATCGACATCTTCCTCTCCCATTCTTCCTCGCCTGGCTTGAGAGACGGCTGATAATTCGCTCGCTTGATTAATTGCCCCGTCGCGGAAACGCGCACTCCGCAAAAAAATCCTTCCGCCTGACTCACATAAATTTGTTCGGGCGGAAAATAAATGTGAGCGCGGCATTTCTTGAGCTCCACATCCTGGATTTTTTCGCTGGCGCTTCTAATGGGAAACCTCAAGTCGGCATTGCGGACGTCGAGCGCGTTAAGGAACGGTTCGTGATGAAAAAACGCGGCGTAATTGATGTCGAGCGATATCTCGCTGATCAACGCGAGCGTGTTCGCATGATTCTTGTAGTCGAAGATGCGCACGTCCTGGGCGACCAGACCTCGGAATGGATCGAGGGTGAGATGACCTATAGAGGCTTCCACGCCGCGTTTGTGCAATTCCTCGACCACGCGAAGGCGCCACTCTCGGCCAAAGCCCTTCCGCGCCAGATACCAACCGCCGCCGATCAAGGCAGAGACCGCAAGAACAACCAGAAATCGCAGCGCGCTCACGAGCAATCGATGGCTAAAAGGCGGATGTCGATGACGCCCGCGGGGCGAAATGGTTGGTGATTCGAGAACTGGTGGCATATGCCCGTTAAAGAGTTGAAGCGTCCAAGCGATCAAGCGTTGTTATTCTACCGGTTCCACGCTTTAACGCTTCATCGCTCCAACGAGTCATGATCTCAATATCCGACCTACCCGCGATCAATGCATCGCTCAATTCTGTGAGCACTGTTTTTATCTCAATGGGCTGGTATTTCATCCGGCGCGGATTTTGGCGCCGACACATGGCCTGTATGATCACAGCTGTGGTGTCGTCGACCTTCTTTCTCGCGGGCTACATTGTTTATCATGCCCACGTCGGTGAAAAATCGACACATTTCGCCGCCGGCGGAGTGGTTGCCTGGATTTATTTTCCAATGCTCATCACTCACGTCGCACTCGCCTTTGTCACACTGCCACTGGTCATTATCACGCTGACGCAGGTTTTTCGCCGCCGCTGGAGCCGGCACCGGGCGATTGCACGCTGGACAATACCGATCTGGCTTTACGTTTCGGTGACGGGGGTGCTGGTTTATCTCATGCTCTACAAATGGTTCCCGCCGCCGAATCTTCAGTGAATCTGAAAGGCCACTGGCCTCAGCATCAGCCCCCGGAGAAGCTGTCGGCGGCTACGCCTGCAGTTGACCGCCGCCGAATCTTGCACTCGGCCAGTAGTTGATGTTTGATCAAAAAAGACGGCACCGCCGCGAAACGAATTTATGGTAACGATCGCTACGTTTAACGAACCGGCCAGCGCCAAACGGCTCAAGGAGCGGCTGCAACAGGCGGGGCTGAAGGCAGACGTTCACAATGAGAGCCACTTGCAGCAGGTCGCTTCCATGTCCAAGCCACAAGCCAATGCGAAGGTGCTGGTGGAGGACAATGATTTTGAGCGAGCGCAGAGCTTGATGGTCGAATGGGAAGCGAGCGATCCAGACGTCGCCGCCGCCGTTATCCGTTGTCCGCAATGCGGCTCATCGCGGATCGAGTATCCGCAATTGACCCGTAAGGCCATCACGCCAGCGATGGCCAGCGTGCTTTTTGCGCTGCGGATTTTTCCGAAGGAATTTTACTGCCAGGATTGTCACTTTACCTGGAGCAATGAGGAAGATCGCACACTCGCTCGTCTTTGGCATCGCTTCTTTCCCGGCAAGGAAAAGGTGTAGGGCAACTGTTCTGGTTGCTGCAACTTAACGGCGGCGCAAGATAGCTTCGTCTTTCGAAAACAATGAGAGATTCCTCGACGCCGGTCGGAATGAGTCGGGCGTTGTCCGTCCCATGAAGTGGCTCTTCGTTTTGGTTCTGGCGCTGATCATTTTCGGCGGCGCGGCCTGGTTTGGTTACAATTTCGTTTTCAAACAGGATATCGAAATCAGAAAAGAGCAGCGGGGCGAAGTAACGCCCGAGCCGCGGGTCGACATCAGTCTGCCGGACTTTCAAGCGGCCGCGAAACTGCGACAGGAAGGGAACCTGGTCGAAGCGCGCGGAGCGCTCACCGCTTTCATTCAAAGATATCCCACCGGCCAGCATGTCGAAGAAGCAAAAGACCTGGTCGGCGAAGTCAATATCGACATCTTACTTTCGCACACGCCTTCGCCCGAAAAACAGGAATACATCGTCAAACCCGGCGACGTTCTCCAAAAAGTGGCGCACAAGGTGAAATCGACGCCCGAGCTCATTATGCGGATGAATAACTTGAACGGCACTATGTTGCACATCGGAGAGCACTTGCTCATTTCGCACCCCGAATTTTCGATCGTCATCCAGCGCAAACTCAAGCTGCTCGTGGTGCTTGATCACGGCACGTTCTTCAAGCAGTACCATGTGCTCGAGGAAAAATTGTCTCCGAGACAACCGCCGAAAGTGACAACGAAGGTTGCGGAAGTCATGGCCTGGCGAGACGGAAAACGCGTCGGCTTTGGCACCAAAGAATACGTTGGAAGCACGCGCTGGATCCGGCTCAGCGCGCCGGCCTACATGATTTACTCACTCTCGGATACGGCGCATTCGACGCTGACTCAACCGCCGCCCCCCTCGGGACTCGGCCTTGCCGCCACCGATGTGGAGGAACTGAGCAGCCTTGTCAACAATCGTACCGCTGTCACCATTACTGATTAACCAGATGGACGTGCAACCACTCGACTTTGAAAAGCCGATCTTCGAGCTGGAACGACGCTTGCAGGATCTCAAGGAACATTCCGACGAGCATGATGAAGCCATTGAAGCAAAAATTCGCGAAACCCGCCGTGAGATTTATGGCAATCTAACGGCCTGGCAGCGGGTGCAGATTGCGCGGCACGTCCAACGACCCTTTGCACTCGATTACATCGAACGCTGTTTCACGGACTGGACCGAGCTCCACGGTGATCGCCATTTCTCCGACGACAAAGCGATGCCCAGCGGTCTAGCCATTCTCGGATCGCAACGTTGCGTCGTTATCAGTCACCAAAAGGGTCGCAACACGAAAGAGAATGTGATGCGAAATTTCGGTTGCGCCCATCCGGAAGGCTATCGCAAAGCGTTACGTTTGATGCGCCTGGCCGAAAAATTTGCCATGCCTGTGATCTCTCTGATCGACACGCCGGGCGCATTTCCTGGTATCGGTTCGGAGGAACGCCACATCTCGGAGGCGATCGCCGTAAATTTGCGCGAGATGATGAGCTTGCGCGTGCCGACCATCGCCGCCGTGATTGGCGAAGGCGGCTCCGGCGGCGCGCTCGGCATTGGCGTGGCCGATCGGGTTCTGATTTTCGAGAACGCATATTATTCCGTCATCAGTCCGGAAGCGTGCTCGGCGATTTTGTGGCGGGATCGGCGGCACGCCGCCGAAGCTGCGGAAGCCCTCAAGTTGACTGCGCAGGATTTGTTGAAACTCAAGGTCGTCGATGAAATTATTCCAGAGCCTCAAGGCGGCGCGCATCGGGACTACAGTTCGGCCGCGGCCAATCTCGGCGCCGCCTTGCGCCAGAACTTGGAACAAATCGGCAAGACGCCGGTCGGGGATTTGCTCAACAAGCGCTACAAAAAATTCCGCGGCCTGGGCAATTTTGCCGAAGGCAAAACCGCAGCCTCATCGAGCCGTTCCTGAAATGAGTCGAGGCAGCGCGCAACGTCTGGGCCAACTATTGCAATTTGGCGTTCTTTTCATTTTGGCGCAGGGCAGCAGCTTTGCTTCCCCGTTCAGTTTTGAGCGCGACACTTTCGCGTTCCAAAACGCAACCGTGCTCAAATACAAAAATGGCCGTCCGACGCTGGAGCGACGAACGACGCCTGACGACCCGCCCAACCAATACGCGCGACGGTGCTTTGTCATGACCCGCTCAGCCACGCAGTTTCACAAGTTCGCGCGGTTCGATCCACACGGTCCGCGTTTTGACGACAAAGAACTCGCGGCGCGCATTCGTGCCGTCACGCGTCGTGCACCCTGGCACGCATCATTGCCGGAGAATCAGCGCATCGTTTTCTCCGGTTACGCAAATCTGCGCGAGATGAGCAAGGCGCGCGCGCATGTGTTTCAGGAAAATCTCGGCAGCGGGTTCGCCACTTATTTTCGGCCCGGAAACTTTCGGATGTTTTTTCGGCATAGTCCGAAATATCAGGAGCAAACTCATGCCAATCTGAACACCGCTTTGGCGGGCGGCGATTTGTTCGTCGGTTATCTTTCGACCTATCCGAAGCTGAGTATCAACCACGCTGTGCTGGTTTACGCGCGAAAACCAACTCATTCGGGAGATCAGATCGAACGTTTTCTCGTTTACGATCCGAATCATGCGGAAGCGCCGCGTGAACTGACTTGGTCGCCGGGCGATCGTGCTTTCTCGTATCAGAAAGATATCGATTTCGTCGGCGGCTTCGTCCGCGTTTATCACGTTTACGGAAGGTGGCTGCAATAGGTTTGATGATTGATTGATATTCAGCGTTGGGCGTGCGGCGTTTTCTGTGAAACAGTCTGATATGCCTGACCCAATCCCAAGTCCCAGGCCGCCGCCAACGCCATCGCCAAAGCCGAAGCCACCTCCGGAACCGTTGCCGCCCAATCCGCCGCCACTCCCGCCGGTTGGACGATAAGATCGAGATTACGTTCGCGACGTTGGCGGAAACAAAAACCGCAGTGCCGGCTCGACTCGCGTGGCCCACGCGGCTTCGCTGTGGTCCGCGCCTTCCATTTCCAAGTAGTGAAGGTCGTCGGAAAGCTTCCAGCCTTTTCCGATCAAGCGATCGCACAACTCGCGCGCCTGTTCCCAGCCTGGTTCGTTAGTTCCCGTATCGAGCCAAATTTTTAGCGGCGGTTTTTCTCCGATCAAATCGACCAATCGATAAATCGCAAAATCGTC
>Ga0193751_1002532_pt1 | contig 11044 bp, 8 predicted proteins | sample L1c2metaG_FD_143050 | JGI IMG/M metagenome (GOLD analysis project Ga0193751, IMG submission 143050) | Soil microbial communities from a riparian zone of the East river system, Colorado, United States - L1c2 | ecosystem: Environmental > Terrestrial > Soil > Riparian zone | place: USA: East River...
AGTGGCGTGACCTACTCAGATTAAACAATTGACATCCTCCTGGGTTTTTGTCTGACTCCGACCCTGAGGAGGATTTAGCCATGACTAAAAAGCGAGGATCCGGCAAGATAACCGGGCGTAAGTGGTTGGTCCGGGCGGCAAATGGGGATTTATATGTGATTAGTGCGAACAATCCCCCAGTAAAACTAGTGGGTGCAGCTAAAACTAATGCCAAAAAGATTATCGATACCGCCGAGGGCGATTTGTCGCAGAAAATCCCGGAGACGATGTCAAGCCTCGCCACCGGCGTATCGCTTTTGATAACAGAGGCTTTCGGCCACCACTGAAAAATGCAGCCTGCGAACCGATGCGTTCGCTCTATCGGGGCATTCGAGTCGAAGGCAATAACTCGCAAAGTATTGCGACACGGGACGCACCGGTCGCAAAGCCTTGGGCAGACACTGAAAAAGGCGATGCAGTTGGCTCCCGTAATGGGAATTACGCGTGTCGCCAACGTCACCGGTCTGGATTCTGTCGGGGTGCCGGTAGTGATGGTTTGTCGACCTAATTCCAGATCAGTGGCAGTATCTCAGGGGAAGGGGATCGACCTCGCCAGTGCTCGCGCCTCTGGTCTGATGGAAGCTGCAGAACTCTATCACGCTGAGACGATCACTTTGCCTCTCCGTCTAGCGACCTACGAAGAACTTCGATATCAATACCGTGTCGTCGAAATCGAGGATCTCCCTCGCCGTTTTGGCTCACGTTTTCATCCAAACCTTCGGATTCTGTGGTGCGAAGGACGCGACCTGTGCAATGGCGAAAACCAGAACGTATTCGTCCCCTTAGAGATGGTTCATACGAATTATACGACACCGTTTCCGGATGGGCATGGCTGTTTTACAGCCAGTTCAAATGGCCTGGCTTCTGGAAACAGTTTGGTGGAAGCGATAAGCCACGCCATTTGTGAGGTAATCGAACGCGATGCCACAACTTTGTGGAAACTTCGTGGCGAACATAAAGACAACAAGAATCGGATTGATCTAGGGAGCGTTGATGACGCGACTTGCCGAGAGATTCTTGGAAAATTCAACCGGGCGGGGATGTCGGTCGCGGTTTGGGACATTACGAGCGACATCCGCGTCGCCACTTTTGCTTGCTTTATTGTCCCGAGGGATGACCAAGCCATGTGGCATTGTGCTGGAGCGGCGGGCTACGGGTGCCACCCGGCCCGTGAGGTCGCACTGGCAAGGGCGCTCACGGAAGCGGCACAAGTTCGGCTGACGGTAATCGCGGGATTACGGGACGATTTTCGGGGCGATACCTACGAGCAATTGCTGGATCCGGATGTGGTAAGGAACATTCGACAGATCATTCAAAGGTCGCCAGCGGTTCGGCACTTCCGTGATGTCCCCACCCGAGACGGAAAGAGTTTTGAGAACGACGTCGAATGGGAGCTGAAATGCATGAAAAGAGTAGGCCTTCGACACGCGATTCTGATCGAGCTGACCAAGCCAGAGTTTGGATTGCCGGTTGTTCGGGTAATTGTTCCCGAATTGGAGCCAATCTTTGAATCCGGCTACATTCCAGGACACAGGGCCAAGGCAGAATTAGCGAAGCACTCGTGAGCGTTTACATTTTCACTGGACCAACGATTTGTGCAGCGGATGCGGCGGCCGAATTGAAAGCCATCTACTTGCCGCCAGCGGCTGAAGGGGACGTCTACCGAGTTGCGCAATGGCGTCCGAAGGCGATCGGAATTATCGACGGATATTTTCAATCGAGACCTGCGGTACGGCACAAGGAAATTCTGTGGGCGCTGAGTCGCGGAATCCATTTATTTGGCTGCGCCAGCATTGGGGCTCTTCGCGCTGCCGAACTCGCTCCGTTTGGGATGGAAGGTGTGGGCAAGGTCTTTGAAATGTTCCGTGATGGCATCCTGGAGGACGACGATGAGGTCGCGATAGTCCATGGCCCCGCGGAGGTAGGTTTTCTAGCTGGCTCTGAAGCGATGGTCAACATTCGCCAAACTCTCGCTAAGGCGGAGTTGCTTGGGGTAATTTCGAGAAACTTGCGGGCTAATCTGGTAAATATCGCAAAAGGATTGTTTTATCCGGATCGAAATTATTCGGTTTTGATTCAATCAGCACTGGAGCAGGGAGTGCCGAAGCAAAAGTTGGCTCAGTTGAACAAATGGCTGTCCCAAAACCGTGTAAATCAAAAACGTGAAGACGCAATTGCAATGCTACGCCTCATTCGCAGGCGGATAAGGCAAGGGCTGAAGCCGAAGACGGTGTCCTATTCTTTTGAGCACACTGCGATGTGGGAATCGGCTTCGCGACAATGTGGAGAACTCCGTTTCAGCTCAGGCGATGACCCGGTCGTAATCGTTTTGGAATCACTACTGGACGAACTTCGACTCCAAGGGCGATACAAACATCATAGTTTCCTGGCCTTGGGGCGTCTTCTTGCCATTCGAGAGGCCGAACGGCTCGGTATAAATGTGAGTCGGGAACGTAGAACGAACGCTGAGATTGCTTTTCGCCGGGAGCACGGCTTGGCCGACCCGCTTAGCTTGGAGCGGTGGATGCATGACAATCGTCTCGACCAGAACCAGTTCGATTCGCTAATGAGCGATCAGGCGCGCGTGAACTGGTTTGTAGAATGCGCTGAATTATTATCTCAGAGTCGCTTACTAGAGCATCTTCGTCTTTCGGGAGACTATCCTCGTTTGGTAGCGCGAGCTAATGCGAAAATTCGCTTACTGGATTCCGTAGCCTGCAAAAACCCGGGTCTTGAAAGCGTGGCTCTGACAGAGCATCAGCTATTCACTTGGTACTTTGAAGTTCTTCTAGATCGACCGGTACCCGAAGACGTAGATGCCTACGCATCCGAGATAGGATTTGGAAGCATCCACACTTTCCGTCGCGCTTTGGTCAAAGAGTATCTGTATCGTCAGTTTTCAGAAAACGATACTACCGCTTCGGATCAAATGGGATCTGAGCCGAGGCAAGCTTTTCGAAACGCGGATCCTTCCGGAGCAGGTCAAACATTGGATCCATCCGTAGCAGCGCGGGAGTAAGGGGCACTACAGGAACCAATGCGCCGTTGTAGGGAATCGATAGTAATTTCTCTAACGCGACGATAGCACGATCTGTATCTCGGTTACGCGCTGCCACCCTGGCGAGGAAGTCGATTGGAATCGGGCCATCTATCGCATCTTTCTCGATCGTGATGGCGCGTTCGGCCCGTTCGACCAGAGCGAGAGCTGCGGACTGATTACCGAGGAAGGCGTTAGTAAGTGCGAGATCCCCGAGCAAGGAATAATTTTGCGGCTGCTCATTTATAAAAGATTCTAGCTCGCCGCGCGCACGTCGCCAGCTAGCCTGAGCGGCAACTTCGTCGCCCGCCACTTCTTGGGCCCAGCCTAACCATAAGCAAAGTTCACCATTAATGTATCCCAATGCAGGGTCGGGCTTCTCCAAGATGGCTTTTAGTCGAGCAATTATTTGTCCAGGGCGGTGTTCCAGGATTTGTTGGTAAACCGCCGTTTCAAGCGCATTGAAATCATCGGCCGCCGGACTAAGCGAGGTAAGAATCGCTGCAGCTGTGGGAAGATCGCCCTCGGCTTGCGCGATGGCTGCCTTAGTGGTGAGGGTGTCGCTGTCAGCTGGTACAATTTCGAGGACCTGATCAAGCTTCCGCAGAGCATCAGGGAAGCGACGACGCTCAATATAAGAAAGGGCGTGCTGGGTCAGAAGATGAACATTCCGGGGATCCGGGCGCTCTGCTTCGTTAAAGAAGGAGTCACTTCGATCCCATTCACCTTTTCGACGCGCGACATAAGCAAGCGACTCAGATATGCGGCTATTATTTGGAAGGAATTGACGCGCTCGGTTAAAATAATCAACCGCAGTGTCGTAGTCTTTCAGGCAGGCATAGTGATAAAAGCCTTTCGCCAAAATGGCTTCGCCGAGGTTCGGTTGCAGCATAATTGCGGTCTCGGCCGCGCGCCGGGTTTCTTCGCGGAGGTCGTCCGAAGGTTGAAAATTGAACGAAAGATAACTGAGGGCGTCAATTTGCGAAAGCAACGCCCAGCTCAGAGCAAACTTCGGGTCCAATCTCACCGCTTCTCTGAAACACTTCTGTGCGGCAAGCGTGCTAGCTGGTGTGGTTGCGGCTTTGACTACGAAGGCTAGACCCCGCAAGTACGAATCGTAAGCCTCAGCGTTTTCCGTGGGTCTGGCCGCAATGACTTGTTCCTCCTGACCTGTAAGTTTCGCTCGCAATTGGTCGGCAATTGCCTTGGCCACTTCGCTCTCCACTGAGAAAATGTCGGTCAGTTTGCGATCGAAAGTGTCAGCCCAAAGGTGGGAATCATTGGATGCCTTGATGAGCTGGACATTGATGCGTACTGCATCGCCACTTCTTTGTACGCTGCCTTCCACGATGTGTGCCACTCCCAGTTGTTTGGCTATCTCGCGGAGGTTTCCCGGCGTGCTCTTGTAATGCTGGGTCGATGTGCGCGAAATTACTTTCAGATCGGCAATCTTCGATAAGCGAGTCAGAATTTCATCTTGAATGCCATCTGCGAAATAGGCGTTTGCCTTTTCTTCACTGAGATTTTCAAAGGGGAGCACGGCAATACTCTTTTCCGGCACGGCCATTGCGGTTTTTCCACTCCGACTGTTGATGGGCCCCAGATAAATGAGGGCGGTGACAACGAGCGCGGCAGCTGATAAAAGGACTGCTGCTCCGAAAACCGGTTTCCGCCAAGATGGCCTGGCGATCGGTTTAACCGATAAAGCTGGGCTCCGCTTCCATTTTCTTCTGCGTTGAAGTTTTTCAGGTATATCCTGATTTCCGAGCCCGTCTTTGCAGAGATTAACAATATTGATGCGCAGGCCGTGCTTCACTTCGTACTCGCCCAGATCACGCAAGTACGGCTGCCAATGCCGATATTGCATTAAATCATCGGCCACACGTTTGGACAAAAGAATGTGACCGGCGTCGCCACAATCCATTACCCGCTGGGCGACGTTGATTCCCGTCCCGGCGACATTGATCGTGTCGTTCACGTCGCGGACTTGATTAACCGCCCCGCTGTGAATTCCCATCCGCAAACGAACGGTCGAATTTTCTCTTAGTTTCTGACTGATCTCCAACGCGCAACGCACCGGTTCCTCCGGGCTGCGAAAAAAGAGAAGCGCCATTCCATCGCCAGTGGGCACTCGGATCAACTTGCCCTGCTCTTCTGCGCTTCGGAAACAATCGGTGCTTCGCACAATCCGGCCGAGTTCTTGCAGCGACTCGATCTGCTCGTTCACCAGCAATTTCGAGTAACCAACGATGTCGATTAAGAGCAAATGCGCGATCTCCAGCTGCAGATCGGATTGCGGTTCCTCTGGTGTTGGTAGCCCGGGCAATCGCCTCCTTCGCGGTCAACTATTATCGCAATTTGTCGATGGCAGGTCGAGGGGGAAAAACGAGCTTTCAACCGCCAGAGCGATAGCATTTTTTCGCAAAATGACGATCGCGCGGCTGGCATTTCTCGCAAGGCTAAATAGCCTTTGCCAGCATCGGAAATCCCTATAGAGTCGTGCGCTTTATCGCGTTAAAGCCATGGCCTTTCTTGCTCTGAACCTGCTCGATTCCGGAGTGCAATTGTCGATGTTGTGCGCCGTGATCGGCCTGATTTTCGCGTTCGTTCTCATTGCGATAGTGGCGCGTTCACCAGCCGGTAATGAACGGATGCGTCAGATTTCCGGAGCAGTGCAGGAGGGCGCGAAGGCATATTTGAATCGGCAGGTCGTCACGATCAGCGTAATCGCGGTTATCATTTTCATTCTGCTCTTCATCTTTAAAGATCCCCCGACCGCAATCGGTTTCGTCGTCGGCGCGTTCTGTTCGCTCTCGGCCGGCTTCATCGGCATGCGCATCGCAGTCATCGCGAATGTGCGCACGACCGAGGCGGCAACGAGTTCGAGTACGCGTGCCTTGCGTATGGCATTCAACGGCGGCGCGGTCACCGGTCTGTTGGTGGTTGGTCTCGCGCTTCTTTCGGTGTCGATCTTTTATACCGTGGCCGCCAAGATGGTTGGCCATGATTTGGCGATCCGCAGTCTGGTTGGTCTCGCCCTCGGCGCCAGCTTGATCAGCGTCTTCGCGCGACTCGGCGGTGGCATTTACACCAAAGCGGCCGATGTCGGAGCAGATCTGGTCGGCAAAATTGAGCAAGGTTTCGAAGAAGACGATCCTCGTAATCCGGCCACGATCGCAGACAACGTTGGCGACAACGTCGGTGATTGTGCCGGCATGGCGGCGGACGTTTTTGAAACCTACGCGGTCAGTTTGATCGGCGCGATTTTAGTGGCCGCGCTAACGCTCGGAGGCAATCCGGCGGCGATTGTTTACCCATTCGTGCTCGGCGGCATTTCGGTGCTCGGCGCGATTTGCGGCGTTTTGTTCGTTAATGTCGCCAACGGCAAACCCGCGGCGGTGCTGATGGGCGGCGTCTTAATGAGCGCCATCATTTCGGCGATTCTGTTTTGGCCGGCCACACATTACTTGTTTCCGGCAGGGATAACTGTTGCCGGCGCAACGCGTACGCCCACGCAACTCTATCTCGCTTCTCTGATCGGCCTGGTCATGACCGCCGTCGTGGTCGCGATCACAAATTACTACACGTCGATGCGCTACAGCCCGGTCCAAAAAATCGCGCGCGCCTCGGAGACCGGCCACGCCACCAACATCATTGCCGGATTGGCCGTCGGCCAACATGCGACCGCATTGCCGGTGGGATTCATCGGCATCGCCATCCTGCTTAGTTTTCATTTCGCCGGACTCTACGGAATCGCGATCGCCGTGATGTCGATGTTGTCAATGGCGGGAATCATCATCTCGCTCGATTCCTTCGGCCCGATCACCGACAACGCCGGCGGCATCGCGGTGATGAGCAACTTGCCAAAGGAGATCCGCGCGGTCACCGATGAGCTCGACGCCGTCGGCAACACGATGAAAGCCGTGACCAAAGGATACGCAATCGCTTCGGCGGGCTTGGCGGCGCTCGTTTTGTTCGGATCGTACGTCGAAGAATTGCGCGCGCATCTGGTCGCGACCGGAAAAATCCTGGCAGACCAATTCTTTCAATTTTCATTACAAGATCCAAAAGTGATCATCGGGCTTTTTCTCGGCGGTTTGCTGCCGTTTATTTTCACGGCATTCAGCATGGACGCTGTCGGTAAGGCGGCGGGTGCGGTTGTGCGCGAAGTGCGCCGGCAATTGAAAGCCAAGCCGGGAATTTTGACCGGCCAGGACACGCCCGATTACGGTACATGCGTCGACATTGTGACCAAGGCGGCTCTGCGCGAGATGATCGTGCCGGCGCTGCTGCCCATCTTGTTCGTGCTCGCCGCCGCGGCGAGCAAACTGATCTTTCACAGACTCGGTTTTAATATCGATCCGCTCGGTCCCGTCGTACTTGGCGGGATGCTTGTTGGCACGATCGTGACCGGATTGTTCGTCGCCATCGCCATGACATCGAGCGGCGGGGCGTGGGACAACGCGAAAAAATTCATCGAAGAAGGAAATCTCGGAGGCAAAGGCTCATTTGCCCACGCGGCTTCGGTGACCGGCGATACTGTCGGCGATCCGTATAAAGATACTGCCGGACCCGCGATCAATCCGATGATCAAGGTTGTGAACATCGTCGCGATCCTGATCATTCCGATCTTCTTTTAATTTCGGTTGGCGAAAAAATTTAGCGCGCAAAATCTTCTCGATCTGTTACAAGATCGACATGGACGAGAGCCACGATTTTCAGATTGTCCGGCCGGACCAAGGTCGTTCCAGGATGCGAAGCCTGGCGAAAGCGGATCCGGGAGCGACGCCGTTCAAGGTTGTGGTCGATCCGAAAGTGCGGCTCGATCTTCGGCGGGCGTTAGTCGATTTAATCGATTATCACGACGAAGCCTTGGCCGAGCATTTTGCCCAGGGCAAACTTGCTCTTGATTCCTATAAAGAATATGTCGAGCTGTTCGCGCGCAGTTTGAAAGAGACAATGGAGAGCCGGGAAGGCGTTTCCTATTTATTGCGCTCCGTCGGATTCGACGTTCCCATGGAGGAGATCAATTTGAATCCCGAACTGCGCTGGAAAAAAGGCCCGGCGCCTTTCGGTGTGAGTTTGCTGTAGTTGCCGGACTAGTTCGATCCCTGGGGCGACTCGATCAGCTCGCGTTCCTGTGGATTTAACCGGTCGCGCGAAATTGATGCAATAATGTCGCGTGCTTCGTTATTGCGATCGCTGGCGAGAAGCGCTGCGGCGTAAACTGCGCGCCAGGCCGGCAAAGTCCGTTTCCAGTCGATCGAAACAGGCCCTTTGAATTGAGCCAGTGCCGAAGCCGGATCGTGCTGGCGAAGATATCCGAGCGCAGTTGTGACCCGATACGACAAGCGGTTTGGATATTGCTCCGCTAATTTTTTTGCAACCGCGAAATTTTGATCGACATCTTCGCCCAGCAGCAAATTGAGATAAGCCAGTTGATCCGCCGCGTTCGGGTCTTCCGGTGCGCGAGCGGAGATTTTTGACATCGCTGCGCGTTGGGCGGCCGTATCGCCACTCCTTTGACTCACGCGCTGCGTGCCGCGGTAGGCGAAGTCTGCATGTTCCGGAAAGCGGGCAAGTTGCTCATAGGCTTTGAGCGCGGCGGCGGTGGCGCGGCTTTGTTCGGCAAAATTCGCAACAAAACGCAATTTATACGGATCACTGCCAGCCAGCGAAATGGCATGGTTCCAATGGACCTCGGCATCCAAATTAGCGTTGCGCTCGAGTGCGGTGCGCGCGCGAAAACTTTCGATTACCGAAGGGTCCAGGGTGACATCGGTCCGGCTGAGAACACCATCGATATCGTTCCAACGTTGCAGAGTGGCCAATGCATCCAGTCGCGCGAGTAACAGCTGGTTGTCTTCCAGCGTGCGTTCTACCGGGAAAGTCGAGAGCACTAGCTCAGGCTGCTGGTGCGCGTTTAACCAACGCGCAAGGTCGAGAAGTTCCTGGCTCTGTCCATTCCGCCAACGTTCGACCTCCTCCCGGTAAATTCGAGCTGCCTCATCCGGCTGCAGTTGGACGCGCATGTCGGCGGCAAGCAAATCGTCCTTAGCGGTTTTTGGGGTCAGAGCCATCAGTTCTTGCAAGAGTCGCTTTCGCTCGTCGGTCGTGAGTTCAGGCGCAGCACCGAGCGCTTCTACAGCTGCCCTCTTATAAACATTTGGTCTGGCGGCGAGTTCCCAAAGAATCTTACGGGCTTCTGCCTGATCGGCCGCATCCGTCGATTGGGCGAGAACCTCGGCCAATTGAAAACGTGGCGCGTCATCGTCCGGAGCGCGTTTGCTGGCGATACGCAGATATTCGCCGGCCTTTACATTGTCCCCAATTTTTCTGGCGTAGCGCGCGGCCAGTTGAAGCGCCTTCGTATCGGGATTGTCTTTTAGTAATGGGTCGATCGCTTTTTCCGCGAGATTCAGGCGATTAGTTTTAATGAGCAGTTCGGCGTAATCCTCGCGGTCGCGGATGGTGCACTGGGGAAGGGCCAAAACTTTCTGCCAGAGCTCGAGCGCTTCGGGACGCTCGGCTTTCGAAGCAAGACGCGCGGCCCCGCTTAAACCGTGGTAGTTCGAAGGATCCAACTGCAGCGCAACGCGATACTGAACTGCGGCGTCATTCCATTTGTCCGCTGCGACAAGCGCATCGCCGGCCGCGGCAAAGCGTTCGGCCCGCTGTCCCTTGAACCAGCGGTAGGCTAGTGTCCCTGCGACGATCACGGCTAGCACGCTCGCGATCAGCAAAATCCACCTTCTGCCTCGTTGTTTTCGTGCCAAATTGCGCTGCTGGCGCTTGGACCTGTCCCGGTCTGTCCCCTCGCTCATGAGCTGTAATATTGAAAGAGCGCAGGTAAGCGCCAACCCTAAATCGGGGAAAGCGTTTTGTCAGGTCAGAGCCGGCGTTCCCAGGCTAACGCCGTTTTAAATATCATTGACGTCTGGGCCGCGTTTAAGGCAGAGTCGGCGCTGAATTTCACAAAAATATGAGAAAGGCATGCGTTCTAGGGTTGGTGTTATTCGGGTCAATTAGTTTCATCGCGCGGGGCGATATTATTCCGACGTTATCGTCCGTAACGGGATCGAGTCCGAATTTCACTTGGAATTACTCGGCGAATGTGACGGTGGATGAAACGATTAATACCGGCGATTTCTTCACAATTTACGATTTCGGGACGATCGCGCCCGGGTCGAATACTCAACCAACTGGTTGGACGTTTTCACAGGCGCTGGTCGGTCCTACGCCATCGCTCGTAACGCCCACCGATAATGCAAGCATCTTGAACCTGACCTGGACTTATACTGGCGCCGCGCCGATCAACGGCTCGGCGGCGCTGGGAATGTTTTCGGTGATCACCTCAACGGACCAGTTGAAGGTTGGTCAGTTTACCGCCGAAGCGACGCGCAGCAGCGGACCTAATGCCGGGACGAAGGTGGATAACATTGGTGCCGTTTCGGTGCCGGTGCCAGAATCATCGTCCTTGTTGCCAATCATCGGCGTGTGCGTAGCAGCTGTTCTTTCGAGATTGGTTCGTCGTCAGCACGCTTAAGACAACAATTGCTGTTTCCCTTAGGCTGCCCCGAAGGAGATTTCGGGGCAGCTTTTTTTTTGAGCACCGCCTAACGGCTGCGACGGAGCCGCAAAAACCCTTGGTTTCGGGGCGGTTGCGTGACACACTCGATGCCGGTTACCTATGTCGGCGGCATCGGAATCGTCTACGCGACTGAAGCTGTGGGGAGTCCGTGGCTCAATTCCAGTCCCGGGCCCGGCGACCGTCCGTTATGGCGGTAACACGACCTGCGCGGAAGTGCGCGCTGATGGCGAGCTCATTGTGCTAGATGCCGGATCGGGGATTCGCGAGCTCGGCCTGACCCTCGAAAATGAATTCGGGTCGCGCCCGATTAATCTCAGCTTGCTCATCACCCACGTTCATTGGGACCACATTCAGGGTTTCCCCTTTTTCGTGCCTTC
>Ga0193751_1002533_pt1 | contig 11042 bp, 15 predicted proteins | sample L1c2metaG_FD_143050 | JGI IMG/M metagenome (GOLD analysis project Ga0193751, IMG submission 143050) | Soil microbial communities from a riparian zone of the East river system, Colorado, United States - L1c2 | ecosystem: Environmental > Terrestrial > Soil > Riparian zone | place: USA: East River...
AAGAGCGAAGAATAATGCGAGAGCGGGAAAAAGCATATCGCGACCGAGTGAAGGTCGAAGTGGACGCTGCTTTGCACGACTCCGGGTTGCATCTCGAAGGGGAAAAGCGTGCGCAGTTTGAGCAACGCTACTTGCAGGAACGGCGCCGTATCGAGTATGCATTGCGGCAGGAAACTGAAGCGAAGCGCCAGGAGCAATTGCCGGCCCTTCGAGAACGTTTGAAGAAAGAATTTCAAGAGCCGTCGCCATCAGTTACATCGACATCGGCGCCGGCTGCGTCAGGCTCGCCGAAAAAATAAAAGCTGGCGGGATATTGAACCCGCCAGCTTGAGAAAACTTTTTGCCGTTTAGTTTATCTTACCGCTAGTAGCGGTAGTGACGATGCGCACGCGAGTAATACACTCGGTGTCCGTGATACCAATAAAATGACGGCCCACCATAGTAGTACGGTCTGTAGTACCCGTAGTATGGATATGGATAACCGTATCCGTAATAAGGATACCCGTACCCTGGATATCCGACTCCGATGCCAATTGCGATCCCGGCATTAGAACTCGGGGCTGTAGCGAATGCGAATCCACCCGCCACCAGCGCAATTAAAAGAAGCTTTTTCATGTTTTATGTTACCTCCCAAACTTCACTTATTGAACCTGAAGTAGACGTAAAGGTTGCGCAACTTGTTCATTCCTTCGGGCCGCGATCGTATTTTGGGTAACCGGTCACACAAACGTCGGGACCGATTTTCTCAAATCTTACCCTTTCGAGGTGTGCGCCATCCTGTGCGCGACCTGCGCCCCGCCCGCCAAATGCGACAATGGGTCCGCCGGTGAGGATAGGAGCGACATAAATTTGCACCTTATCGATCAGGCGCTCATCTAAAGCCTGACCAAGAACGCGTCCGCCTCCTTCGATTACCAGACTGGTTATGTTCTTCGCGCCGAGATCGGCTAAAATCGCCGGAAGCGTCTCATTCCGGTAAACGCACGTATTCTTCGCGAAGCGATCGGTGAAAACATGGGCGTCACGCGGGATTTTTCCTGATCGTGTGATGATGACACGCGCCGGCTGTCGAGGGTGCGATACGCTGCGCACGGTCAGACGGGGATTGTCGATCCGAATCGTGTCCGCGCCGACGAGAATAGCGTCTATTTGCGCGCGCAATTTTTGCGCATGCCGACGTGCGGTCGCGCTGGTCAGCCAGCGCGATTCCTTTTTGGGCCGGGTCAATCGTCCATCTAAACTGATTCCGCATTTTGCAATTACGAACGGAATTCCGGTTGCGATCCATTTGTTAAACGCTTCGTTCAAAACGGCGCATTCCTCGGCCAGGACGCCGGTTCGGACCTCGACGCCGGCGTCACGCAAAACTTCGATTCCTCGGCCGCGATGCCGCGGGTTCGGATCGGTCGCGCCAATCACAACAGAGTTAACACCGGCCCGAATGATCTGGTCGGTGCAGGCCCCAGTCCGACCTTTCGTGGAACACGGCTCCAACGTGACATAGAGCGTAGCGTTTTTCGGGACCTTTCTGCGAAGATTTCGCAGACATTCAATTTCGGCGTGGGGTTTACCAGCCTGACGATGGTGTCCACGAGCGACGATTCTGTTTTGCACGACCAAAACCGCGCCGACCGCCGGATTCGGGCTCGTTCGCCCGACCGCTTTCCGCGCCTCAGCCAGCGCACCGCGCATGAACCGTTCGTCGTTACTCATCTTGAGAGAGCAAATATTCGGTGCGACAGAGCAGGAGCAAATCTTTTTGGGGTAACACCGGTTCAGCCTCGGCCGGGCCCAAAGGTGCGGTGAATCGATATCGATCCTCGAAACAGTGAGCTTTTCTGCTTGGCGAATCTGTCGCGGCAGCCTTACTTAGAGTGAACCCCCAAAAAATATGGCCACGAAAACTGAAGAGAAATCCGGCGCGGACAAAGTCATTGCGGCGCGCAACAAAAATTTGGATCTCGCAATTCAGCAGATTGCAAAAGACTACGGTGAAGGCGCGATCATGCGCCTGGGCGCCGAAAAGATCGTCGATATTGATGTCATTCCGACCGGCAACATCCTAATCGATCGCGCTCTGGGCGTAGGCGGATTCCCACGCGGGCGGGTGGTTGAAGTATTTGGTCCGGAATCTTCCGGCAAAACGACGCTCACGCTTACCGTGATTGCGCAGGCCCAAAAGCGCGGCGGTTTGGCCGCATTCATCGACGTCGAGCACGCGCTCGATCCGCAGTACGCGAAAACGCTTGGCGTTAATCTGGACGACTTACTTGTTTCCCAGCCAAGTTCGGGTGAAGAGGCGCTCCGTATTTGCGAAACCCTCATTCGCTCCAACTCGCTCGACGTTATCGTTGTCGATTCAGTTGCGGCGCTGGTCACGCGGGCCGAACTGGAAGGCGAAATCGGCGACGTTACGGTCGGCGCGCAGGCGCGGCTCATGAGCGCAGCCTTGCGCAAGCTGACCTCGCTCATTTCCAAAGCGCGCACCACCTGCATTTTTACAAACCAGATCCGGGAGAAAATCGGCGTCATGTTTGGCAATCCGGAAACAACACCGGGCGGAAAGGCGCTCAAGTTTTACGCGAGCGTCCGGATCGATATTCGCCGGATCGGCGCGATCAAACAAACCGACGGCAGCGTTATGGGCAATCGCACGCGGATTAAGGTTGTGAAGAATAAAGTCGCGCCGCCTTTCACCGAAGCTGAGTTCGACATCATGTATAACGAAGGAATTTCCACTACTGGCTCGCTCCTCGATCTTGCCCTGGAAAAACAAATCATCGAAAAGCGCGGCTCATGGTTGAATTACAAAGGCACGCAGCTCGCGCAGGGACGGGACGCGGCCAAGGACGTATTGAAAAGCGACCGCAAGCTTTATGAGGAGATCGAAGCGGCGGTGAAAGCCAAACTGAACGAGGAGAAAGAATGAAAAAGACTCGTAAGATCGAGAGGTTCTCTCAAATCTTTTGCTTTCGAATCATCGGGCTGGTTTTTCTTTGCGCCGGATCGACCGCTGCGATTGCCGTTGCCAAAAACGAAGCGCCTCCGCGTTTGATGCCGGGATTGGGCGAAGTTCATCATCCGGTCTCGACAAAAAACCGCGAGGCCCAGCAGTTTTTCGATCAGGGATTTAAATTCGTCTATGGTTTTAACCACGACGAAGCGCGCCGGTCGTTTCAACGCGCGGCCGAGCTCGATCCCAAATTGGCGATGGCCTGGTGGGGCGTAGCGCTGACGCTCGGACCAAATTATAATTTACCGGTCGATCCCGAACGCGAGAAGGCCGGGTATGACGCGGTCCAGCGCGCGCTTTCATTGCAGGAGAATGCGTCGGATCCGGAGCGCGCCTACATCAACGCGCTCGTGGTTCGTTATTCAAATGATCCCCATGTCGATCTCCACGCCCTTGATCGCGCTTACAAAGAGGCGATGGGAAAATTGGCGGCGCGTTATCCGGATGATTTGGATGCTGCGACTCTTTACGCCGAGAGTGCGATGAATCTCAATCCGTGGCGGCTTTGGACGTCAGATGGAAAGCCGGCTGAAGGAACCGAGGAAATCGTGGCGACACTGGAATCAGTCTTGAAGCGCGATCCGAATCATCTCGGCGCCAATCATTATTACATTCACGCGGTTGAAGCGTCGTCTCATCCCGAGCGGGCGTTGCCGAGCGCGGCCCGCTTGGAGAAATTGGCCCCAGCTGAAGGTCACCTCGCGCACATGCCGGCCCACATTTACGCGCGGGTCGGCGACCATTTTGCATCGGCGCATTGCAACGAAGCCGCCATCGCGGCGGACAAGAAATTTCTCGGAGAGACCCAGGAGCAGGGCGTTTACCGCATGATGTATTACAGCCACAACCTCCACTTTCTCGCGTTTGCCTCCTGCATGAATGGCAATTTCGCCGGAGCCAAGGATGCCGCGGCCAAATTGATTGCGAATGTTGCACCCGGTGTGAAAGCGATGCCGGACTTGGAAGGATTTCTGCACAAACGCGGTCTGGCATTCGCTTCGTGGAATTGCTTTTGCCAACACCGGCAAAACAGCGGAAGCCGAACAAGAGCAGAAACAATTTCGCGATTTTGCGGCGAAGATTCCGGCCGACAAGATGTACGATCCGCTGAACAAAGTGTCCGCCGTTTTCAAAATTCACGACAATCTGCTCGGAAGCGCGATTGCACGCAGTCGTCATGACGACAACAGCGCGATCGATCTTCTCAAGCAAGCCGTCGCCGCCGAGGACGCGCTGAATTACAGCGAGCCGCCGGCGTGGTATCCGCCCGTTCGACCTTTGCTCGGACGATTGTTGCTCGCCACAAATCAGGCAGCCGACGCCGAGAAGGTTTTTCGCGAGGATCTCGATCGAAATCCACGCGACGCTCGGGCGCTTGCCGGATTGCGCGATTGTTTGAATGCGCAGGGACGCAAATACGAGGCCGACCAAATCGATCAGCAATTTCACTCTGCGTGGAAAGTTGCTGCTGTTACGAACCCCGCGCCATCCAAGCGCTGATTGACTCGCAAGATCGACACTCCGCCGGCCGCTCTGCCGCTTATTTCTTAAGGCGTTTCAACTCCGCTAAGAATTCCACCAAGATGGCCGGTGAGCGTAATTGCCATCAGCGCGAGACCCGTTACTGCAAAATAAGGTATACCTGGAGGGTTGCCTTTTGCGCGGAGACGCGAGCGCATCCAGCAGAGAACGAAAATCAACGATGCGGAAGTTAACGCGCTGATGAGATGCAGTCGCAAGTTGCCTTTAAGTGTCGCGCCTTCGAGTTGCCATTGCCAGGCTCCGAGGCCGGTCGCGATCGCCAAGGGCACTGTCAGAGCCGCACCGACGAGATTATAATAAGCGACCGATGCAAAAACCGGTTGCTTGCGCCAGACCGCCAGCACTTCGAAGACAGCGCTCGCAATAAAGAGCGCAATCGGAAAATGAATGATCACCGGATGCTGCGCGTGTCCGGCGAGGAGCGCGGCCTTCAGATCGAAGGGATTCGGGGACGCGGTAAGGAATGATTTCATGATCGTTTCGGGAGCCGTTAAGCGGCCACCAATCGTTCACTCCTACTTCTCAACCACGATCGTCCCAGTCATCTTCGGGTGAACCGAGCAAAAGTAGGTGTAAGTGCCGGGAGCGCCCGCTGTGATTGTGAACTCTTGATCCGTGTCGAGCGCAGTCGACTTCTTAAACTGCTTCTCGACACTTACGATGGTGTGAGGTTCTTCGTCCCGATTAATCCAGGTCACCTTCTCTCCAGACTTCACGGTTATGATCTGGGGATTGAACGCGAAGTCTTTGATCTCGATTCTATTTTGCTTGGTGCTGTCGGCGGTCTTCATCTCGCCGCCGAACGCGACGAGAGACAGATTGAGAAAAGCGATGCCGGACAACAGAACCGCCATTTTATTTTTAGGAGTAAGCGTGATCATAGTTTGAGTGGAGCTAGCTGAGGTTGGAATCGACGACGGCGAGAGCAGTCTTGCCTTGCTTATACTGAACGTTCGTTAGGCCGAGCAGGCTGCGCAGCTGTTCCGCCGGCACTTTCATTGGACCTGGCGACGCCGCGGTGCCCGGCGCTGGCTGTGGGAACGCAGTGGACATCGCGGTGTGAAAGGTCACGTTACCTTCGATTTTCTGAAGCACTTGATGGATGTGGCCGTTTAGCACAGTGACTGAGCCAAAGCGTTTTAAATATCCAAGCGCGCGTTCGCTATCGCTTGTTCCCCAGCCCCATTGCGGGTAAACCGCCCAGAGTGGGATATGCGCGAAAACCACAATGGGGGTCTCTGCGCTAAGACCTTTGACGTCGTCTTCGAGCCATTCAAGTTGGTCGTCGCCGAGCTGGCCCAGGCCGCCGGCCTGAAGATCCAAGACGTTGACCAGTCCAATGAAGTGAACTCCATTCTTGTTAAAGCTGTACCAACCTGAGCCCTTGGCTTCGACGCTTTTTAAATAACGTTCACGGTAAAGTTTGCCGCCGTCGTTAAGAACATCGTGCTCGCCAGGGACAAAGAATACGTCCTTTGTTTTGCAGCTCTTTAGCACTTGATCAAACGTGTCGAATTCCTCCGGCTTCGACAGCTGCGTGATATCTCCCGTGTGGATAAGGAAAGACGGCGGGGTGGGCATCGCGTTGATGCGATCGAGAGCAATCTTGAACGTCTCCGTCACATCTTTGTTTGCCTCTTTACTGAAGCCGATGTGGCTATCGCTGATCTGGAGAAAGCTGAGATCCGTAGCCGAAGGCAACGAGTCTCCTGCTTTCGCGATTTGAGCAAGAGTTCTCGATGCCAGTACCCCGCCGCTTACGGTCCAAAGGAGGCCCGTTCCCGCCCATGCCATGCAGTGGAGAAAGCCGCGGCGATCTATTCCGTCGTGTTCGTGATCGTGAGAGATGTAATCGGACATAATTTGGTTCCTGAAGTTGGTTAGTAAGATTTGGTTTCATCTGTTCCTACCGATTCAGCGCGATTTTATTCCCGAAATCGTTCCCATTGGGCGCGGCCCACGGTAACTTTCCGTAATTTCCTGGTACGCGGGTGCTACTTTTCGACGTTTGTCTTTGCAAAAACGCCGCGCTCAGGCGTCGGCCCACAGCGCGGCGTTTGAATTCGCGAATTACGGGTCAATGACCGACTTATTCTCTCTCTGCGGCATCTGCAGTGCTGGCCAGAGAAGTAATTAGCTGCAGAAACTGAGGGGGTTGCCCCTTGAAAAGCCCGTCCGCAATGAAGCTGTTAATAACACCCGTTGCGTCTAACTGCCCTGGACCACTCGGGCGAATGATTGCACAGGCAGGTAGTTTTGGACTGATGAATTCGCACGGCTCGGGCATGATCAGGTTGGCTTGCAACGTCTCCGGCTGATTTGTAGTCAAGTCCGTAAAGGTTACGCTTGAATTGTTAATTGGGTCAAAATCAGTTAACGGAGTCGCATTGCCCGCCTTGTCCTGCCAGGTCTGAAAGTGCATGATCTCCGATCCGCCGATGCTGAGGAGGATTCGTAGAACTTCCAGACTGGTTACCTTCTGAGCCAACGTCGCGTAGAGGCTGGTGCCACCTTGTTCAATATAACCGAAGTGAAATCCCGCCGTGAAGGCGATCGCCTTGACATGGTCGCTTGGGTTGTTCGGGTCGCTCAGTTCGGAATTGTTTCTCGGAATTGCGGTATGCAGCCCAATGTCCAAACTGGGGACTGCGTTTGGGAAGGTTGCGCCGAAATCCGGGTTGGTGGTGCTGCGGTAGCGGGTCCACCAGCTGGTATCCACTGAGAGCTGCTTAAGGTTCGTAAGCCGTCCAGTTTGCGGGACGAACGAGACTTGGCTGGGCGCCAACCTCGCGAACTGCTTCAGGTCAACCTGCTGCTCGCCTTTGGATTTTAAATAGGCATTTAAGAAAGCCGCGTGACTGATTTCATCATCCGTGTTGTCGGAAATGTACTGAGGCTGGTCCCCATCCAGAATCACGAGGCCTTCCTTGTACCCTGAATCTGGCGCGTCGACTCCTCCAAGTTCCTTGTATTGTTGCCAAAGATCGGCTTCGATCAGTTCGGCAGCGGCCAGGAGCTGGAGGATCGCGACATCACCTGGTGTGAGCGTTTGGCTGCCACTAGCAGCTAAAGCCTTGCCAGAGCCGCTTAGCAAAGCGGCACCGGGCGCGAGAAGAGCTGCGCCCAGTCCAAGATTTCTTAGAAAGGATCGCCGGGCGACGCGGCTCGGCCCTGAGAACGAAGTCGCTAGTTGCGATGATTGTGTGGTCTCTTTGGTGTGGTTGTTGTCGGAATGATGGATATCAGATTGCATAGAATGTAGGTTTGATTTTGGTTTTATTTGGGTGCTTGGCAGATTGCCTCACGCCCTTCCCTACCGATCCGGTGCATTCTTATTCCAAAAATCTTTTAGCCTGAGACGTTCATCGGTTCGCCAGACGGCGCGAATGCTTGGCTCGAGCCAATCGTTTGTTCATGTCCGCTTGTTCCCCGTCCAGGTTGAGAACCGCTCGCACGCCTTCGGTGATAACAACGTGCACACGGAGGTACCCCTGCTTCTCCGATCGAGCTTCAATCATGTAGGATCCGGCCGGGAGCGTCACAACCTCGGGAATTTCGTCACTCCGCGAAATGTGATTTTCCACGTTCTTAAGGAACTTCCCGTCAGCCGTGTAGATCGAGTAGGAGCTGTGAGCGTAATATAATACGCCTCCATCATCGAATTGATCGGTGGCCGAATAGACTGTTAGGTAGCCTTGAGACAGCTCGTTTCGATAGTCCAGACCAGCTCTTACCGCCCCAGGAAATAGCGGATCCTTACCTCCCGCTTGAACCCCCCCTAAAGTGCAAAGGTATAGACCGAGTGGAGCGACCAAAAGAATCGCTTTTGAACAGCATGTGCTAAGTCGTAATGTCATATCTATTAAAGGTGGTGCTAGTAGGCTGGGGATTGTTTGCGCGATTCTGATGACGCTGACTTTGAGCAAATGGCTTCCTGGTTCGAGCTGCGAATAAGCGGCGCTGTCGGCGAGTCAGGTATGCCTTTCCCTTGCTGATCCGCATACTCGGAGGATGCCTTGCCCAAGTGCCGGATCGGACGTCCGCCGTTTGTATTCTTCCAAGGGGATGCCCAATTGGTTTCGGTCTCTTTATCTGTAATCCCGGCCAGTAGCGCGAAGGCGACGAACATTGCCATGGCAAGCCCGCGCATAGTCAAGTATTTGCGAATAGTGTATGGGACTAAACTCGTGCTCGTCGCTTGATGATTAAGAGGAGAAGCAAACATAAGGTAGGTCTTTCTATTGTTTCATTTGAATGGTGGATAACATTGTCTTCACTTATCCATACCGTTTTGCTGGGCGAATATTCCCAGCATGCAGAGCTGCTCTGAAAGCAGGACTGCTAAGAGAACTTCCGTTCGTAAAGCCGCAGCAAAGCGGTCAATCGCAGGTTTGGGGAATAATTACCTGCCTGGAGACTTGCGGCTGCGTTATCGCTGCTGCAGTTGCTTTTCGAAGCCTTGCTTTAATGCACTTGCGCAGCCAGATCACTACGTCGGCTCCTTCATGCGCCACCGCTTCAGCAATAGCACGCCCGACGGACTGTTTCCCACCAATTACAACTACCTTCTTTCCTCTAAGATCCAGGACCATAAGTCAGGCCTCCGTTTTTTGAGTTGATCAGTTGGAAGGTTGGCAAAAATTCGAGACGAGATCGTATCCGAATTTCGCCGCCCCGGACTTTCATGACAAAAGGGGTTATGCTGTCGTCGACGCGGTGAACAACGACGCCGCATCCACGATGCTGTAATTTCTCTTGTACGATACGCGCCACCTCAGCGTCGGGAACTTCTTGCGTTATAGGTCGCGCCGCATGCAATTGGTCTAATCCATTTAGTGCAAGGGCACCTGCTTCTGTGATTTTCAGAACGCGGCCATTACTATCATCTACACCAATCTCATTCTTCTGTTCGGAGTTCATAAATCGCAACTCGTCAGTTGTGTGCTAAGCTCCTTAGCGTTTTCGTTTCCCAGAGATCCAAGTCGAGGATCGCCTGCTGACCTTCCTTGATAACAACGAGGACGTGGCCGTATCCATCTCTCTCCGATCGAGCTACAACGGTGTAAGCCCCAACGGGCAACGCCACGACCTCAGGGACTTCATCGGCCGCGGAACGATGGTTTTTGACGTTTTTAAAGAGCTGTCCGTCGATCGTGTAGATGGCGTAAGAGCTGTGTGGAAAGTACCACGCGTCGCCGTCGTTGAATTCATCAGTGGCCGAATAGACCGTGAGATATCCTTGTGGTAACTGAGTTCGATAATCCAAATTCCCTGGTCTTACCGGGCCGGGAGACAACGGATCCTTACTTCCGGCTTCCGTGACCGTTGAACCGCCAAAGAACAAGGTCAGCGGAATATTCAAGAGCGCGACTTTCAAAAGGGACGAATAGAGTGGTGATTTCATATTTGTGGGACGTGATGCTAGTGACTTGACGAGGATCTGCTCGATTGACTTGATGGCGACTTCGAGGGAGCTGTCGTAGAGTCGGCTGTGTCTATTCCCTGTTGGTTCGCGTATTCGATTAGGGACGGGTCATTGAATACTTCCTTGAAGTTGTTCATTATCGTAGCTCCGGATTACAATGAGATCATCGGTGAGGACTTCTTAGGCGCGCCGGGCTTTGTTACGTCTGCGCAACCGCCCTGATCCTGGTGCCTAATGGTAAGGTCGCCCACTGTACCTTTGTCAAACCATGGCTGTTTGGTTTGAGATTCTTTGCCGCCAATGCTGGCCAGTACCGCGAAGGCGATAAATAGTGCCGTGGCAAGCACGCGCATGGTCAAGTATCTCCGAAGAGTATATGGAACCGGACTCGTTCCCGGCTTGTGATGATTAAGAGGAGAAGCAAACATAAAGTAGGTCTTTCTATTGTTTCATTGGAATGGTGGATAACATTGTCTTCACTTATCCATACCGTTGTGCTGAGCGAATATTCCCGTCGTAAGAAGTGCTCCCGGGAAGCAGAATCTCTTCGCAGCAGGTCAGATGTTGGGCAAAGCGGTAAACTCATTACGACGCAAGAAACGGCAACAGCCCTAACACCTGAGGAAAAGGAACCTAACGGCCGATGCCGCAACACCTACAGAACATCAAGTGAGCACGATCGAACATTCGATCAGAATGCGCCACTCCGCGGTAATGAACTTTCCGCGATTGAGTCTCCGCGCCGTCAGTGGCGCGCAGTTCGGTCTTCAAAAACCTTTTTGAATGCCTGCAAGTCGGCTTCGCTTACGTCGGAAACAGCCCAGTAGTTAAAATCCGAATCGACCCAGTGTACGAGCTGATAGCCCTGGCGGGTTACGGTGTTGGTGATTCCAGCGGCTCCCGACTCTTTTGGCCAGACAAACAAATTAACGAAGTGCTTTCGTCTCTGGTAAACCAAAGCTGCTACCGGTCTGTTCTCGAGATAATCAAGGCGACCGCCAAGCAAGGGAAAGCCGTCACTGCCAAGATCGACCACTGGAGGTGCGAAATCGAGCTTTGTAT